>Ga0335081_10001802_pt1 | contig 33923 bp, 29 predicted proteins | sample Lox_Sample_35_FD_206713 | JGI IMG/M metagenome (GOLD analysis project Ga0335081, IMG submission 206713) | Soil microbial communities from Loxahatchee National Wildlife Refuge, Florida, United States - Lox_Sample_3.5 | ecosystem: Environmental > Terrestrial > Soil > Wetlands | place: USA...
ATGCTGCCGGTGACTTCGATGCGCTGGAAGCGCGGCAGCGCCTCGAGGGACTGGCCCGCGAGCGGCACGGCGCGGTCGGCGCCGCGGGCGAAGGCGTCCCACTGCGCCTGACGCAGCATGCCCCGGTCCCACTGCCACTCCCCGAGCCGCACGAACGCAACGGCCAGCGCAATCGTCAGCGCGGTCAGCAGCCAGGGCGGCGCGAACACGCGGCGCCCGATGGAAACGCGTACGATGGGCATCGACTCACCCGTGCTGTCGAGCGCGAACCATGGATAGCCTGCTGCGTGTTGCGGTCATTGTGGTGCTGATCGCCATCGTGGCGAGTCTCGGCACGGCGCTGTTCCACCTGTCGAGCGGCCGGGGCGATTCGCGCAAGATGGCGCGCGCGCTCACGGTCAGGATCGGACTGTCGGTTGCGCTGTTCGTGCTGTTGATGCTCGCGTGGCGGCTCGGACTCATTACGCCACACAGTCTGCCGACTCATTGAGGGGTGTCGTGTAACTCGGGTCCTTTTCTTTTGTCGAGCAAGGAAAGGGGCCCGACTTACATGACACCCCGCAGCGAGCCTACAACCAGTACACGAAGATAAAGAGCCCGAGCCACACCACGTCGACGAAGTGCCAGTACCACGCCACCGCCTCGAACGCGAAGTGGCGCCGCGGCGTGAAATGCCCGCGCTGCACCCGCAGCCAGATGATCGTCAGCATGATCGCGCCGATCGTCACGTGCAGGCCGTGGAAGCCGGTGAGCATGAAGAACGTGGAGCCGTAGATTCCGGTCGACAGCTTCAGCCCGAGCTCGCGGTAGGCCTCGCCGTACTCGTGAGCCTGCAGGCCGACGAAGGTGAAGCCGAGAATGAAGGTCAGGGCGAGAAACACCGTGAGGATGCCGCGCTTGCTCTCGCGCAGCGCGTGATGCGCGATCGTGACGGTGACGCCGCTCGTCAGCAGGATCAGCGTATTGATCGCGGGAATGCCGAAGGCCGGAATGACCTCGAACGCCCCGCTCTTGCCGCCGACGTGGCCCGGGCCGTTGGTGGGCCAGTTGCCCTCGTAGCTCGGCCACAGCACGAGATTGGTGAAGAGCTTCGCGCCGTGACCGGCGAGCCAGGGCACCGCCAGGCGCCGCGCGTAGAACAGCGCACCGAAGAAGGCCGCGAAGAACATCACCTCGGAGAAGATGAACCACATCATCCCCATGCGGAACGAGCGGTCGACCTGCAGATTGTAGGTGCCGTGCTGGTTCTCCCCGATCACCGTGCCGAACCAGCGGATGAACAGGTAGGCGAGCAGCGCCGGACCCGGGATGAACGCCCACGCACCGGCCCAGTCGTTGAGGAAGCTGACCGCCCCGAGCATCAGCGTGAACAGCGACACCGAGGCGATGATGGGCCACGGGCTGCCGTTCGGGATGTAGTACTTGTCGGAACTCTCGGAGGCGTGAGCCTGTGCCATGATCATTTCCTAGCTGAGACCATCGTCGAGGGATCGTAGAACGTGTAGGCGAGCGTGATGCGGTCGATGTACGGCGGCAGCGCCGGATCGACGAAGAAACGAATCGGCATCACGCGCTCCTCGCCAGTCGCGAAGTGCTGCGGCGAGAAGCAGAAGCATTCGGTCTTGCGGAAGTAGGCGGCCGCCTTCGAGGGCGCCACGTTCGGCACCGCCTGCGCCACGGTGTCGTGGCCCATGAGGTTGTGGGCGTAGAACTTGGCCTCGTAGAGCTTGCCGGGATGCACCTGGATCGAGGCGACCACCGGGCGGAACTCCCAGCTGCCGACGCTCGGCAGCTCGGTGAGGAAGTCCACGGTCACCGTGCGCTCGAGATCCGGGTGCTCGGTGACCACGGCGGCGCGAGCGAGGGCCTTCTGATCGCCGACCCCCGTGACGCTGCACAGCACGTCATAGAGCGGCACGAGCGCAAAGCCGAACCCGAACGCGCCGAGCGCGAAGATCGTGAGCTTCACGCTCAGGCTGCGAATCGCCCGCCGGTGCCCCGGCTGCCCGGGTAACGGATCGCTCACTTCAGCCCCCGCATCACCGACATGACGATGAAGCCGACGTAGAACGCCATTGCGACGAGCCCGAGCACGATGGCGGTGCGGCGGATGCGCCGGCGTCGGTCCGCTGCATCGACGGGAACCACGGCCGCCACGCTCAGTGCTCGGCGCCGCGCGCGATGATCTCGGGCGTCGGCGGCTCAGTCCAGGAGTGGAACGGCGGCGGCGAGGGCAGCTCCCACTCGAGGCCGTGCGCGCCCTCCCAGACGCGTGCCGGAGCGGGTGCACCGCCGCGGACGCACTTCCAGATGATGTAGGGGAAGAGGAACTGCGACAGACCGAAGGCGAAGCCGCCGATCGAGGAGACCTGGTTCCAGTCGGTGAACTGCACCGCGTAGTCCGGGATGCGGCGCGGCATGCCGGCGAGGCCCAGGAAGTGCTGCGGGAAGAACAGCACGTTCACGAAGATCGTCGACAGCCAGAAGTGCCACTTGGCGAGTCGCATGTCGTACATGTGGCCGGTCCACTTCGGCAGCCAGTAGTACACCCCGCCCATGATCGCGAAGACCGCGCCGGGCACCAGCACGTAGTGGAAATGCGCCACCACGAAGTAGGTGTCCTGGTACTGATAGTCGGCCGGCACGATCGCGAGCATGAGGCCCGAGAAGCCGCCGATCGTGAACAGGAACAGGAACGAGAGCGCGAACAGCATCGGCGCCTCGAACGTGAGCGAGCCCTTCCACAGCGTCGCGGTCCAGTTGAACACCTTCACGCCCGTGGGGATCGCGATCAGCATCGTCGAGAGCATGAAGAACAGCTGACCCGCGAGCGGCATTCCGACCGTGAACATGTGGTGCGCCCACACGATGAACGACAGGAAGGCGATCGAGGCGATCGCGTACACCATCGCCTCGTAGCCGAAGATCGGCTTGCGCGCGAACGCCGGCAGAATCTCGGAGACAATGCCGAACGCCGGCAGGATCAGGATGTAGACCTCGGGGTGCCCGAAGAACCAGAAGATGTGCTGGAACATCACCGGATCGCCGCCGCCGGAGGCGGTGAAGAACGTGGTGCCGAAGAAGTGGTCGGTCAGCAGCATGGTCACCGCGCCCGCGAGCACCGGCATCACCGCGATCAAGAGGTACGCGGTGATCAGCCAGCTCCACACGAACAGCGGCATCCGCAGCAGCGTCATCCCGGGCGCGCGCATGTTCATGATCGTCACGATCACGTTGATGGCGCCGAGAATCGAGGAGGCGCCCATCAGGTGGATCGCGAAGATCGTCATGGGGAAGGAGGCGCCGCCCTGCAGCATGAGCGGCGGATACATCGTCCAGCCGCCGGCGGGTGCCCCGCCGGGGACGAAGAAGGTCGCGATCAGCAGCGTGAAGGCGAACGGCAGGATCCAGAAGCTCAGGTTGTTGAGGCGCGGCAGCGCCATGTCGGGCGCGCCGAGCTGCATCGGGATCAGCCAGTTCGCAAGGCCCGTCCACGCCGGCATCACCGCGCCGAAGATCATCAGCAGCGCGTGCACCGTGGTGAAGGAGTTGAACAGCCCCGGATCGACGAACTGCAGGCCGGGCTTGAACAGCTCCAGGCGGATCACCATGGCGAGCGCGCCGCCGAGGAAGAACATCAGGCCGGCGAACACCAGGTACATCGTGCCGATGTCCTTGTGGTTGGTCGCGTAGACCCAGCGGCGCCAGCCGTGCGGCTTGTGATCGTGGTCGTCGTGGTCGACGGCTGCGTGAGTGTCGTAAGCCATGGTCGATGGATCTCCGAAGGAATTGCGGTGGATCAGCCCGTCGCGGCCACTTGGGTCGGTGCAGCGGCGGGTGCCGGCGTCTGTGCCTGTGCCGGCGCCGCGGTGCTCTGGGCCTTCTGCTCCTCGGCGCGCGCCTTGAGCCACGCCGCGAAATCCTCCTTGCTGCGCGCGTCCACGACGATCGGCATGAAGCCGTGATCGCGCCCGCAGAGCTCGGCGCACTGTCCGCGGTACAGCCCGGGCTTGTCGGCGTCGACCTTGAACCAGGCCTCGTTGACGAACCCCGGGATCGCATCCTTCTTCACGCCGAACGCCGGGACCCACCAGGAGTGGATCACGTCGTTCGCCGTGATCAGCAGGCGCACTTTGGTGCCGACCGGCACCACGAGCGGGTTGTCGACGTTGAGGAGGTAGTGCGGCACGCTCTCCGGGTCGATCCCGGAGGCGAGCTGCCGCGCCTCGTCGCTCTTGCGGTCGAGGCGCGAGAAGAACGTCACGCCGCGGTCGAGATAGTCGTAGTTCCAGCCCCACTGGTAGCCGGTCACCTTGATGCTGAGCTCGGTGTTGCGCAGATCCTCGATCTGCACGAGCGTGCGCGCCGCGGGGACCGCCATCGCGATGAGGATCGCGACCGGCACGATCGTCCAGACGATCTCGACTTTGGTGTTGTGCACCATCGTCGTGTCGGCGACCGCGCCCGCGGAGCGGCGGAAGGTGACGATCGAGTAGATCATCACCGCGAAGACGACCACGCCGATCGCAACGCACACCCAGAAGATCAGCATGTGCAGGTCGTAGATCTTTCTCGAGATCTCCGTGACGCCCTGCGTCATGTTGAGCAGGCCCCAGCCCGATTCGGCGCGTGCCGCCGGACTTAGGGATAGAGCGAGCGCCGCGATCGCGGCGAGCTTGGACACCAGCTTGTACATCGTTGAGACTTTCCCCGTTCTAAGCTTTCGCGCTCGGCGACTCGTTGACGCGGCCGATCAGCCGCGTGAGTCTGCGAGCCAGCCCGCGGCGCTCCTCCTCCGTCAGGAAATCCCCGACTTCGCATTGGCGACCGTGCGACTCGATGACGAGGCGGCTCGGGTGCAGGCGCGACGCAGGGCGGCGAAGTTTAACCTGTGCCCAGTGCCGCGAGAACACAACTTGCTCGCAGCGTGCTCCGGAGTGGGATTCGACTCGGACCGCATCGTCCGACACCGTGATGGTCTGATGCTGGCCGCGGCGCTTGAGGCTCAGGGCGAGCGCCCAGCCGAGCACCACCATCTCGAGCCCCGCGAAGGGCAGGACCGGCCAGTAGCCCACGGTTGCCATGACGCCGGCGATGCCAAAGGACACAACACACAGGCTGCCGAAGAACAGCATCGCCGCCGGGACGGTGAGCGAGCAGTTCGGCGCGATTTCGATCCGCTGAGGGGTGAAGTCCACGGTAAGCCAAAAATCTTACCGTATGGGGCACCGGGAAGGGGGACTTATTTATGCAACTCAAGCGCTTACGCGGAGAATCCGCTCCGCGAACGCGCGCGCTGCCGCACCTGGCAGCGCCGCCTCGAGGCTCATCTCCCGCGTCCAGGGCACCACCGCGGCCGCCGGCATCCCGAGTCGCCGCTCGAGCGTTGCGAGATTCGCCTCAGCCCGCTGCAGGTCAGGATCGATGCAGTTCGCGACCCAGCCTGCAAGGCGGGCGCCATCGGTGTGCACTGCCAGGGCTGTCAGGGCGGCGTGACTTAAGCAGCCTAGCCGCACCCCGACCACGAGCAGCACGGGCAGGCGCAGCACCTGAGCTACTTGCGCCATGGACTCATTCTCACTGATCGGCGCGAGCCAGCCTCCCGCCCCCTCCACGATGACGAAGTCGGCTTGCGCCGCGAGGCGGTCGAAGGCGGCCGCGATGCAGCCGGTGTCGATGCGGACACCCGCTTCGCGGGCGGCGATGTGGGGCGACACGCCCGCCTCGAGGCAGTACGGGTTGAGGCTCGCATAGTCGGCCGTGACATTGGCGGCCGCCGCCAGGGCGAGTGCGTCGTCGTTGCGCAGCCCCTCGGCGGTGCGCGTGGCGCCGGCGGCGACGGGCTTCATCGCCGCAACCCGCACGCCGGCTGCCACCAGGGCACGCGCCAGCAGCACCCCGACGAAGGTCTTGCCGACGCCCGTGTCCGTGCCGGTGATGAATATCCCACGGCCGCTCATGCTCGCGGCCCTCGCCGCCCGATCGCGCTCACGGGAATGCGGGTCTCGCCGCCGGGGTGTGCGGCATGAGGCCGCGTGCTCGCGCCCCACGCCACTGCGTAGACGATCTCGTAGCTCGCCGGCAGCCGCCCGTCGCGCCGATACGCCTCGTACGCCTGCGTCATCGCCTGCCAGCGGGCACGGCCGGTGAGGCCGCGCTGCCGGGCTACGGTGGCGTTGTGCGCACCGATGGCCTTGAGATCGCGCGCGAGCCCGCGCACGTCCGCATAGGTGAGCGTGATGCGCTCAACGTCGAGGACCGGCTCGGCGAGCCCGGCGCGCGCGAGGGCATCGCCCAGGTCGTGCATGTCGAGAAACCCGCTGACGTGAGAGCCGGCGTCCGCCGCTGCCCACGCGGCGCGCAGCTCGCGCAGCGTATCCGGACCGAACGTGCTGAAGCTCACGAGCCCCTCGGGCTTGAGCACCCGCCGCATCTCCGCGATGGCCGGATCGGGCGGATCGCACCATTGCAGCATCAGATTGCTGTACACGAGGTCGATGCTCGCATCCGCGAGCGGCAAGCGGCACGCATCGGCGCAGACCCGCTCGATCCGCCGCAGCCAGCGGCTGCGCCGCCGGGTCTCGCGCAGCATGCCGGGCGCCAGGTCGAGGGCGATGACCGTGGCGCGCGGGAAGCGGCGCTTCAACGCTTGCGCGCCATGGCCGGTGCCGCAGCCGAGGTCGAGCACGACCCGCGGCGCAAGCCGCACGAGCTCGAGCCGCGTCAGGAGCTCCTGCCGCACTCGCGCCTGCAGCACCGCGGCCGCATCGTAGCCCGCGCTCGCCCGATCGAACGCGCGCCGCAGCGCCCCCCGATCCAGGCGCCAATCGGCCGCGGCGCCGCTCGGGCCCGAGGGGGTACTCACGCCCGCGCCTGCGCGGCGAGAATCTGCGCGAGGGCCGCCACGAGCCGGTCGACTTCATCTTCCGTGTGCGCCGCGGACAGCGTCACCCGCAGGCGCGAGGAATCCCGCGGCACGGTCGGCGGGCGAATCGCCGCGACCCATAGGCCCGCCTGCTCGAGCGCCCGGCTGGCCGCGACGGCCGCTTCCGGCGTGCCGAGGACGACTGGCTGGATGGGCGTTGCGGACTCGAGGAGCGGAATGCCGGCCGCGGCAGCGGCTGCGCGGAACCGCCCCGTGAGGGCGAGTACCCGCTCGCGGCGCCAGCTCTCCCGCTGTGCGATCGCGAGCGAGGCGCGCGTCGCGGCGGCGATGGGCTGTGGCAGCGCCGTCGTATAGATATAGGTGCGGGCTTGCTGGATCAGGCGCTCGATCAGCTCGGCAGAGCCTGCGATGAAGGCGCCAAAGGTGCCGAACGCCTTGCCGAGCGTTCCAACCAGCACGCCGACCTCGCGCGACAGGCCGAAGTGCTCGAGGGTGCCGCGGCCCTGCGCGCCGATGACGCCGAGGCCATGCGCGTCGTCCACGATGAGCCACGCGCCCCGGGCGTGCGCGGCGGCTGCGAGCTGCGGCAGCGGCGCCAGATCGCCGTCCATGCTGAAGACGCCGTCGGTCGCGATCAGTCGTGCCGGCGCCGCGCCGGCCGCCTCGCCTGCGGCTGCGCCGCGCTGGCGCTCGAGCGCGCGCTCGACCGCCCCCCAATCGCGGTGCGCATAGCGCCTGAGCCGCGCGCGCGACAGCAGCGCGGCATCGATGAGCGAGGCGTGACTGAAGCGATCAAGGAGCACGAGATCACCCCGGCCTGCGAGCGAGGTGATCGCCGCCAGGTTCGCCATGTACCCGGTCGAGAACAGCAGCGCGCGCTCGCACCCGGTGAATGCCGCGAGCTCCTCCTCCAGAGCCTGGTGCTCGCGGCCATGACCGCTCACCAGATGCGAGGCGCCGGCGCCGACTCCGCACTCGCTGCTCGCACCGCGCAGCGCCGCGGCGAGCCGCGGGTCGCGCGCGAGCCCGAGATAGTCGTTGCCGCAGAAGTTGACGAGCCGGCGCCCCTCGATCAGGACGTGGGCCGAGCCGTCCTGCGTCGGGAAGGCCTGCACGATGCGCCGCACGCGGCGCAGGGACGGCGCCCGCGCGTCAAGGAAGGCTGGCGCGCGCACATTCGGTCGCGGGAGCGGCATCAGGTCGGCTCCCGGCCGCCGGCGGCTCCTCGGGCTTGAGTCCGAGCCGCTCGAGCAGCGCACGGTCGCGCGCGACGTCCGGATTGCCGGTCGTCAGGAGCTTCTCGCCGTAGAAGATCGAGTTGGCGCCAGCAAGGAAGCACAGCGCCTGCATCTCATCGCTCATCTGGGTGCGGCCCGCCGAGAGACGCACGTGTGCCGCCGGCATCGTGATGCGCGCGACCGCGATGGTGCGCACGAAATCAAGCGGATGCACGCCCGCGACACCGTGGAGCGGCGTACCGGGCACCTGCACGAGCTCGTTGATCGGCACCGACTCCGGGTGCTCGGGCAGATTTGCAAGCGTCGCGAGCAGCGCGGCACGGTCGCGAGCCGACTCGCCGAGGCCCACGATGCCGCCGCAGCAGACCTTGAGGCCGGCGCCGCGCACCGCCGCGAGGGTGTCGAGTCGGTCCTGATAGGTGCGCGTCGTGATGATCTCGCCGTAGAACTCGGCCGAGGTGTCGAGATTGTGGTTGTAGTAGTCGAGTCCCGCCTCCTTCAGCTCGCCTGCCTGGGCCGGGGTGAGCATCCCGAGGGTCGCGCAGGTCTCGAGCCCGAGCGCGCGCACCTCGCGGATCATGGCGGCGATCGCCTGCAGATCCTTCGCCTTTGGCGAGCGATAGGCAGCGCCCATGCAGAAGCGGGTCGCGCCGGCCGCGCGCGCCCGCGCCGCCGCCTCGCGCACGTCCTCGAGCGGCATGAGCTGCTCGCGTCCGACCCCGGTGTCGTAGTGCACGCTCTGGGGACAGTACGCACAATCCTCCGGGCACGCGCCGGTCTTCACCGAGAGCAGCGTGCTCATCTGCACGGTGTTCGGCTGCTGCCAGGCACGATGCACGCGCTGCGCCTCGAAGAGGAGGTCGTTGAAGGGCAGGGCGAACAGCGCCTCGACCTCCGGCACGGTCCAGTCGTGGCGGACCGCGGGGCGGCCGGGGGGCAGCGGCTGGGTCATGGGCTCGCCTTGGAGAGTGGGCTCGCCCGGTGCGGGCGCGGCAGTCATGTTCCCGGCGGCCGCGCCGGCTGTCAACTCAAGGCGTCCCGCCTGGTCGACAATTGGTCATTTTTCGATCAGTGCGCACGGATCAGTGCGCGTAGATGTACTCGAGCAGGATGCCGGCGAAGATCGCCATGCCGACGAAGTTGTTGTTGCGGAACGCCTGCAGACACGCGGCCGGCTCACGCTTGCGGATCAGCCACTGCTGGTAGAGGAAGAAGACTCCGGCGGCGACGAGGCCCGCCTCGTACCACGCGCCGAACTTGAGGTTGCGTCCGATGAGCGCGAGCGCATACAGCATCAGCGCCTGCAGGATGAAAATGATGGGCCGGTCCATGTCCGCGAACAGCAGCGCCGTCGACTTGACGCCGATGCGCATGTCGTCCTCGCGGTCGACCATCGCGTACAGCGTGTCGTAGATCACCGCCCACACGACCGCCGCCAGGAACAGCATCCAGGTGACCCGCGGCAGCGCGCCGCTCTGCGCGGCGAACGCCATGGGCACTCCCCAGCCGCCGAAGGAGATGCCGAGATACAGCTGCGGCAGCGCGAAGAAGCGCTTCACGAACGGATAGGTGATGGTGAGCGCCGCCCCCACCACCGACAGCTCCACCGTGAGGAGATCGAGGCGCGTGACGAGCCAGAGCGCTGCGGCGATGAGCAGGCCGAACACCACGAGTGCCTCGTGCGGCGAGACGCGCCGCGCGGCGAGCGGCCGCTCGCGGGTGCGCTTGACGCTCGGGTCGATGTCGCGGTCGGCGAGGTCGTTGATGACGCACCCCGCGGAGCGCATGACGGCGACGCCTGCCACGAACACGATCAGCACCCTGGGGTCGGGCCGGCCGCGGCCGGCGATCCACAGCGCCCACAGGACCGGCCACAGCAGCAGCCAGATACCGATCGGGCTGTCGAGGCGCGCGAGCCGCACGTACTCGCGCAGCCGGCGCGCCAGCCGATACCACAGCGGCGCCTCCCGGGTGCGTGGGGCGAGCTCGGGGACAGGCTCGAGAGGTGGCGCGCCCGGCGCGGCGGCAGGTGGCGCGCTCGGCGCGGGGGCAGGTGGCGCGCTCGGCGCGGGCGTCGCCGGGATCGGCCACACCGGCGGGTCAGACAGAGCGGGTTCGGTCGGTGACATGGTCAACCTACGCGTCCGTAGCGCTCGCCGGAGCCGATCCAGCGCGCGGCCAGCGGCGGAATACTATCCGGATGCGTCGCCAGCATCAGCTCCGCGGCGGCGTGCACGCGCGGCAGAAGATCGGCGTCCCGCACCAGATCCGCGACCCGCAGCTGTGCGAGCCCCGTCTGGCGCGTGCCGAGCAGCTCGCCCGGACCGCGCAGCTCGAGGTCGTGGCGCGCGATCTCGAAGCCGTCGTTCACTTCCCGCAGCACCTTCAGCCGCTCGCGCGCGAGCTCGGAGAGCGGGGCGCGGTACAGCAGAACGCAGCTGCCCGCGTCCGTGCCGCGCCCGACGCGGCCACGCAGCTGGTGCAGCTGAGCGAGCCCCATGCGTTCGGCGTTCTCGATCACCATGAGCGCGGCGCGCGGCACATCGACGCCGACCTCGATCACCGTCGTCGCCACGAGCAGTTGGATCTTGCCGCTCTTGAACGCGGCCATCGTCTGCTCCTTCTGCGTCGTGGGCAGCCGTCCGTGAACGAGTCCGAGGCGCACCTCCGGGAGCGCCGCGGCGAGCGCCGCGGCCGTCTCCTCCGCCGCCTGATACCGCAGCTCCTCCGACTCATCGATCAGCGGGCACACCCAGTACACCTGTGTGCCGCCGCGACAGGCATCGAGAATGCGCTGCACCACCTCCTGCCTGCGCTGCTCGGGCACGACGACGGTGCGCACCGGCGTGCGCCCGGGCGGCAGCTCATCGATGACCGAGATGTCGAGATCGGCGTAGGCGGTCATCGCCAGGGTGCGCGGAATCGGCGTCGCCGTCATGATGAGCTGGTGAGGGAAGCGCCCGCTCTTCCTGCCCTTCTCGGTGAGCGCGAGCCGCTGCTGCACGCCGAAGCGATGCTGCTCATCCACGATGACGAGCGCGAGCGCATGGAACTCGATGCCCTGCTGGAACAGGGCGTGCGTGCCGACGACGATGCGGATCTCGCCGGCGGCGATCGTCTCGAGCGCGCTGCGCCGCGTGCGGGCCGGCTGTGAGCCCGACAGCAGCGCGACCGGTACGTCGAGGGGCCGGAACCACTCGCTCAGGCTGCGGAAGTGCTGCTCCGCGAGCAGCTCGGTCGGGGCCATCAGGGCCACCTGCAGTCCGGTGCCGGCCGCGCGCGCCGCAGCCGCGGCGGCGACCACGGTCTTGCCGCAGCCCACATCACCCTGCAGCAGGCGCACCATGGGCCGGCTCGCGAGCAGGTCGGTCTCGATTTCCCTGAGCGCGCGCCGCTGTGCGCCCGTCAGCCCGAACGGCAGGCCCTCGAGGAGCCGGGACGCGAGCCGGGCGGGATCCTCGAGCGGCCAGGCCGGGTCCGACTGCACCGTGCGCTTCAGCAGCTTCAGGCTCAGGTGATGCGCGAGCAGCTCCTCGAACGCGAGGCGGCGCTGCGCGGGATGGCGTCCGGCGGCGAGCTCATCGAGCCGCGCCTCGCGCGGCGGCCGGTGCACGTAGGCGAGCGCCTCGCGCAGACTGGGCAGTCCGAGCGGCGCGAGCACCTCGCGCGGGATCCAGTCGTGCACACAGGCACCGCCCTCCGGGCCCGCACGCTCCGTGGACTCGAGCTCCCGCAGCGCCTGGGCGATGAGCGCGCGCAGCCGCCCTTGCGCTACGCCCTCGGTGCCGGGATAGATCGGCGTCAGCGTCTCCTCGAGCGGCTCGGCGGCCGCCGACTCGATCACCCGCCGATATTCGGGGTGCACGATCTCGAGTCCGAGCGGGCCGCGGCGCACCTCGCCAAAGCAGCGCAGGCGCGTGCCGCGGCTCAACGCCGCCTGCTGCGCGCCGCTGAAATGAAAGAACCGCAGCGTGAGGAACCCCGACCCGTCGGCGATGCGGGTGAGCAGCTGGCGCCGCCTTCGATAGACGACCTCGGTGAGCTGGATCTCGCCCTCGACGGCGGCACGCTCGCCCGCCCGCAGCGCACCGATGTGCCGCACCTGAGTGCGGTCCTCGTAGCGCAGCGGCAGGACGAACAGCAGATCCTGAACCTGCGAGACGCCGAGCCGCTGCAGGCGCTCCGCGAGCGCCGCACCCACGCCGCGCAGCGCCGTGACCGGCCGCTGCTCGGCCGGAGGGCGTCGGCGCGATCCGCTGTCGAGCCCCTCAGCCAAGCGCGAGAATGCACTCCACTTCGACGCGTGCCCCGCGCGGCAGCTGGGCGACGCCGACCGCGGCGCGGGCCGGGTAGGGCTCGGGGACGTACTTGGCCATGATCTCGTTCACCTTGCCGAAGTGAGCGAGATCGGTCAGGAACACCGTGAGCTTCGCCACCTGCGCGAGCGAGCCGCCCGCGGCTTCCGCGATGGCCTTCAGGTTCTCGAACACGCGGGCGATCTCCGCCTCGATGTCCCCGCTCACCAGCGCACCCGTAGCCGGATCGAGCGGGATCTGCCCCGAGACGTACACGGTATCGCCGACACGCACCGCCTGCGAGTAGGTGCCGATGGCCTGCGGCGCGTGCCGCGTGTGGATGATCTGACGAGTCATGCGTTTACGACCTCTTGCGGGAGTGCGCCGCGAGCGTGCGGGTGACGCGCAGCACGTCCGGCATGCGCCGGATGGTGCGCATGATACGCGCGAGCTGACGGCGATCGCGCACCTTGAGCTCGAACACCAGCGTGGAGGTGTCGCCGTCGCGCTCCTCGACCGTCACGTGATCGATGTTGGTCTCGGTGCTCGCGATCGCCGCCGCGACCGCGGCGAGCACGCCCATGCGGTTCTTCACGTCGACGCGGATCTGCGAGCTGAACTGGCGGTCCGGCGCGGCCTGCCAGGCAACCGGCAGCCACTTCTCGGGATGCTTGCGATAGTCCTCGACGTTCACGCAGTTCTCGCGATGGATCACGATGCCGCGGCCGCTCGAGAGGAACGCGAAGATCTCATCGTTTGGGATCGGGAAGCAGCAGCGCGCGTAGCTCACCAGCAGCCCCTCGGTGCCGGCGACCGCCAGCGGCGCGGGCGCGCTGGCGCCCCCGGGCTCCTGGGGCTCCGCCGGCAGCAGCCGCCGCGCGACGAGCGGCGCGAGCCGCTCGCCGAGGCCGATGCGCTCAAACAGCTCATCGACGTCCTTCATGCCGAGCTCGCCGACGGCCGCCTGCAGGCTCTCCTCGCTGACCTCCTCGATCGAGAGCTGGAATTCGCCGAGCGACTGGTTGAGCAGCCGCCGCCCGAGCGTGATCGCCTCGGTGCGCCGCAGGCTCTTCAGGTAGTGGCGGATGGCGCTGCGTGCCTTGGCGGTCACGACGAAGTTGACCCACGAGGGGTTGGGCATCGCCCCTTTCGCGGTGATGATCTCCACGGTCTGACCGTTGCGCAGCACGGTGCGCAGGGGCGTGAGCCGCCGGTCGACCTTCGCTGCGACGCAGCGGTTGCCGATGTCGGTATGCACGGCGTAGGCGAAGTCGACGACCGTCGAGCCGCTCGGCAGGCGCAGGATCTCCCCCTTCGGCGTGAACACATAGACCTTGTCGGGGAACAGATCGACCTTGACGCTCTCGAGGAACTCCTCCGAGCTGCCGCCCTCCTGCAGCTCGACGAGGTGCGAGATCCACTCGCGCGTGCTCTCCTGCTGGGAGGCGCCCGGCTCGTCGCCGGATTTGTAGCGCCAGTGCGCCGCGATGCCGGACTCCGCGACGCGGTGCATGTCCTCGGTGCGGATCTGCACCTCGATCGGCACGCCGTTGGGGCCCGCGAGCGTCGTGTGCAGCGACTGGTAGCCGTTGACGCGCGGGATCGCGATGTAGTCCTTGAAGCGTCCGGGCATGGGCTTGAACACGCTGTGCGCGATGCCGAGCACGCGGTAGCAGGTGTCGACCTTGTCGACGATGATGCGCAGCCCGTAGACGTCGACGATCTCGTTCAACGTGGCCCGCTTGCGGTGCATCTTGCGATAGATGCTGTACAGGTGCTTCTCGCGCGCCTCGACGCGCGCGGGGAGCTCGCTCTTGCCGAGCGCCGTCGTGAGTCCCTTCTCGATGCGGTTCAGGAACTCGCGCTGGTTGCCACGCGCCCGCTTCAGCGCCCGCTCGAGCACACGGTAGCGCTGCGGGTACAGGGCGCGGAAGCCCAGGTCCTCGAGCTCGAGCTTCAAGTTGTAGAGGCCGAGGCGCTCGGCGATCGGTGCGTAGATCTCGAGCGTCTCGCGCGCGATGGCGCGGCGCCGCGCCGGCACCATCGCATCGATGGTGCGCATGTTGTGAGTGCGGTCGGCGAGCTTCACCAGCACCACTCGCAGATCCTTCACCATCGCGAGCAGCATCTTGCGGAAGCTCTCCGCCTGCGCCTCCTCGCGGCTCTTGAACTTGATCTGATCGAGCTTGGTGACGCCGTCGACGAGCTCGGCCACGTCGGTGCCGAAGCGTGCGGCGAGCTGATCCTTGGGGGTCGGGGTGTCCTCGATTACATCGTGGAGGATCGCGGCGATGATGGTGTCGGAGTCGAGGTGCAGATCGGCGAGGATCGAGGCCGCGGCGACCGGGTGGGCAATGAAAGGCTCCCCCGACAGCCTGCGCTGTCCCTTGTGGGCCGAGGCACCGAATTCGGCCGCCTCACGGATGCGCTCGACCTGCTCGGCGGGCAGATAGGCCCCGACCGAGGCGAGCAATTCCTTCAGACCCGGAGTTCGCCTTCCACCGGGGAGCAGTCCCAGGAGCGAAGACGCATAGTCCATGAATGCCTAGGAGCGTCAGTCTCCCAGACCGAACTGCGGCGCGCGGAAGGAGGACTGGTTCTCCGCGTCGGGCAGCAGTTGAGGCTCGGCCGGCGGCTCGGGCTCACGCAGCATCTCTGCGGTGATGTTGCCTTCGGCGATCTCGCGCAGGGCGACCACGGTCGCCTTGTCGTTCTCCCAGGGGACGGTCGGCTCGGCACCGTTTGCGAGACGGCGGGCGCGCTGCGCGGCCAGCAGTACCAGCTGGAAGAGGTTATCGACGTTCTGCAGACAATCTTCGACGGTGATGCGCGCCATACTCAAAGCTTCTTGGAAAATGCCCGTCGCCGCGGGCGAGGAGACTTGGAACTATACGGATCCCGGAGCATCTTTGCCAGTGACTTCGAGCGCGAATTGCGCACAGTTTCAAGCACTTCCGCGCGTGAGCGCCTGGATGAGCGGCGCAAGTCCGGCGCGGCTCGCAGCCAGGTCCTCGCCACGGCCGGCCACGATCCGCTCGAGATCGGCGACCGCCCGGTCGAAGTCCTCGTTCACCACGACGTAGTCGAACTCGCCCGCGTGCGACATGTCTCCGGCGGCATCGCGCAAGCGGCGGGCAATGACCTCGGCCGAGTCGGTCTGGCGGTTGCGCAGCCGCTCCTCGAGCGCGGCCCGCGAGGGTGGCAGGATGAAGACGCTCGAGCATTCGGGCATCGCCGCGCGTACCTGACGCGCGCCCTGCCAGTCGATCTCGAGGATCACATCACTCCCGGCGGCGAGCAGGCGCTCCACGGTCTCGCGGCCGGTGCCGTAGTAGTTGTCGAAGACCTGCGCCGACTCGAGGAACGCCCCGCGCTCGGCGAGCGCGCGGAACTCCGCGACGGACACGAAGTAGTACTCGCGGCCGGGCTCCTCGGTCGGGCGCTGCCGGCGCGTGGTGTGGGAGATCGACAGACGCAAGGCAGGGTTGCGTCTCAGCAGGGCCTTCACCAGAGAGGTCTTGCCCGCCCCGGAGGGCGCGGAGATCACGAAGAGTCGACCGCGCCGCGCGGGGGGTGCCTGCTGCGTCATGAGACTGATTGTAGCCAAATCCCTCCGGGCGTCCGTGTCCCGGCTACCTGCGCCAACGAACGTTGCGCAGGCGCGAGCTTATGCGCATTCTCGCAGCAGGGAAGCTCAAAAGAACGGGGCGGATTCACAGCTATGGCGGGGGCGCTCACCACACTCCTCGTCCTGGGTCTTGCGACCGGGGCGGGTGCCGCACCCGTGCCGCCTCCCGCGGACGCCCCGGATCCGCAGCTGACCGAGATCGTGGTCACGGCGACGCGCACCGCGCAGGGCAGCTTCGCGCTGCCGGCGTCCGTCGACCGCATCGATTCCGCGGCCATCCGCCGGGGCCAGTCGCAGGTCAACCTGTCCGAGTCTCTGGTGGAGGTGCCCGGCATCTCCATCCAGAGCCGGCAGAACTATGCACAGGACCTGCAGCTGTCCATCCGCGGATTCGGCGCGCGCTCGAACTTCGGCGTGCGCGGCGTACGGCTGTATGCGGACGGCATTCCCGGAACGATGCCGGACGGCCAGGGCCAGTTCTCGCATTTCGACCTGGGCTCGGCCGAGCACATCGAGGTGCTACGCGGGCCGTTCTCGGCGCTGTATGGCAACTCCTCCGGCGGCGTGATCGCGATCTTCACCGAGGAGGGGGAGCCGGGATTCGATGCGAACTCCTACGCGGAGTACGGCAGCCTCGACACGCGGCGCTACGCGCTCAAGGCGGACGGGGACAGCGGCGCGCTCAACTATCTGCTCGACGCTGCGCACTTCGAGACCGAGGGCTTCCGCGACCACAGCCGCGCCGAGCGCAACACGCTGAACGGGCGGCTGCGGCTCACCTTGAGCGATCTGTCCAAGCTCACCTTCACCGCGAATGCGATCGAGACACCCTTCACCCAGGACCCGCTCGGACTCACCAGCGTGCAACTCGCCGCCGATCCGAGGCAGGCCGGTACCAACGCCCTCGCCTTCAATACGCGCAAGTCGCTCGTGCAGGAGCAGCTCGGAGCCGCCTACCAGCGATCGCTCGGCGACAACGACGACCTCACCGCGACGCTGTATGGCGGACACCGCGCCACCACGCAGTTTCAGGCGATTCCGCTTGCGACCCAGGCGCCGCCGACAAGCCCGGGCGGCGTCATCGATCTCGCGCGCATCTACGACGGGCTCGACGTGCACGCGACCGATCGCCGCGAGCCCGGGGACACGAAGCTGCAGGTGACCGCCGGCGTGAGCTACGACGATCTGGACGAGCACCGGCGCGGCTACAACAACTATGTCGGCCCGCAGCTCGGCGTGGAGGGGCTGCTCCGCCGCTATCAGACCAACCTCGTGCACGATCTCGATGAGTATCTGCAGGCGCAGTGGGACGTGAGCTCGCTGCGCTTCATCGCCGGCGCGCGCCACAGCACCGTGAACGTGAGCTCCTTCGACCACCTCGCCGCGGCGAACGTCTCGCCGCTCTCGGGCGTGCGCTACAGCTCGACCGACCCGGTGGCCGGCGTGAGCTATCGCCCCGTGAGAGCCGTCAGCCTGTACGCCTCCTACGGGCGCGGCTTCGAGACGCCGACGCTCAATGATCTCGCGTATCGCTCGACCAACGGCTCGCTGCCCGGACTCAACTTCGCGCTGCAGCCGGCCCGCAGCAACAACTACGAGGCGGGCATCAAGACGGAGACGGGCTGGCTGCGCGCCGACGTGGACGTGTTCTACATCCGCACGCAGCACGAGCTCGCGGTGCTGCAGAACACGGCCGGGCGCTCGGTGTTCCAGAACATCGATGAGACGCAGCGCAAGGGTGGCGAGCTCGGCCTGACCGCACTGCCGCGCGATGACTTGAGCGTGCGGCTCGCCTACACGTACCTGCATGCCTACGTCGCCGAGCCCTATCAGACCTGCATCACGCTGCCGTGCACGCTCACGAGCGTGGCCGCGGGCAACCGCCTGCCGGCGGTGCCGGAGAACTCGCTCTACGCGGGCGTAACCTGGAAATACCCGCGCTTTGGCTTCACGGCGACCCTCGAGAGCTTCGCCCGCGGACAGATCTACGCGAACGACCTCAACAGCCAGGCTGCCGCGGGCTACTGGAGCGAGAATCTGCGCCTCGGCCTCGAGCAGTCGAGCGGCGGCTGGAATTTCAGCGAGTTCCTGCGCATCGAGAATCTCACCGACCGCAGCTACGTGGGCTCGGTCATCGTCAACGAGAGCAACACACGCTACTTCGAGCCCGCCCCGGGGCGCGGCGTGTACCTCATGCTCACGGCGCAGAAGCGCGAGCCGGGCGGGTAGCGGCCCCCGGGAGCGTCGTCCGGTTAAGGCTTGTACTCATAGACCGGGGAATCGAGCTGGCTCTTGGCCTCCTCGATCTGCGACTCGAGTCGGTCGATCTGCCGCTCGGCGCTCTGCTCGAAAGTGATGCGGGCCTTCTCGCTGAAGCCCTCGCGCCCCAGGAAGAACATCTCCAGCAGCTCGTCCTGGTCGCGCTTGGCAGCGGCCTGCTCCCCTCGGCGCCCGCTGATCCAGAACCCGAACTGCTTCGTGCCACACCAGCCAGCGGCCACCAGAGGTGCCCAGTAATTCGGGCTGAGCCAGGAGAGCCCAGGGGCGCTGCGCCAGAGCGCATCGAAGTTCGGGTGGCGAGCGAGAAAGCCTTGCCACGAGTGCGACATCTCCAGACCCCAGCCGAGGAACTCGGCCGCGGTGTGACCGAGGGTCTCCCCGACCCAAAGGAGCATGTGCTTGTTGAGGTGCGCCAGCATGTGTTCGCCGCCGTGGGCCGAGAGCTTCGCGGCAAGCCTGGTCGTGTGAGCGGCCATCTGGATGCCGGCGGCGAGCGCGCCGAGCACGTTCGCCATGACGCTGACGCCCTCGATGATGGTCAGTGTGGCTTCCAGATCCTGCTGGTGCACCTCGGTGGCCTGCAGCAGTGCCTCGAGGTGCTCTCGGGCGCCTTCAATCAGCTCCTCGCTGGTCGCGATCAGCTCCTTGAGCTGCGCCGGGGGCATGGGCACCCAGATCGTGTCGCCTTTGCGCAGCCGCATGTAGGGCTCGTATCCGTAGGCCGGATGCGCCACGGCCCAAGGATTCTTGAGCCCAAGCGACCTCGCCGCATCCAGCACCGACTCGCCGCCCTTGGCGATGAACGGGTACTGAAACTTCTCGAGATGCTGGGTCTCCGGGCGGGGCAGCTGCGCCGGGCCCAGGGCGCACAGCCGCTCCCAGGTCGCGAGCTTTGAGTCGATCTTCCATAAGCGCTTGAGGGAGAACAGCTCGGAATCGCTCTCGGCGATCGCGAGCGCCGAACTCAGCATGCGCAATGAGTGCTCGAAGCGAGTCTTGCGCGTGTCCCCGCGGTCGGAGCGCGCCTCCAGAAGCTCAATGAGCGCAGCGCGATATACGGGTGGGGCGTTCTCGTCAAGGCGACCGTCGTCGAGGGCAATCTTGATCGCGTACAAAAGCCTGTGGATGTTCGCCACCTGAGCCCGTCCGTGACGGACGAATGGCGAGCTCGTGAGGGCGGCTCGCGAGCTGGCACCATCGAGGCCGAATGCACTGACGACCTTGAACGAGCCGGCGCCGGCACCGTAGGCTGGCGCAGCCGGGTTACCTCGCAGGTCATCCCGGTTCGATGTTGTACCCATGGTGCTTGCTGCCCCCTGCGCGTCAGATTCTAGCGCTCGAGCCGGGCTGTGGGCGCGCGGGGCGCGTGCGGGTCACGCAGCGGAACCCGATGTGTGAGGTGGAGGTATCGACGGTCTGCGCATAGCGGGCCGCGGGACGGTAGCGCTGGCAGTAGTTGGGCGCGCACAGGTGCGAGCCGCCCTTCAGTACCTTGCGGCCGAAGGCCGCACCGGGATCGGCGAGGTCGCGACTGCCCGCCTCGCTGCCGCCGCGAGGGTTGTAGGGAATGCAGCAGCTCGATGCCGGAGCGAGGGCGCGGCCGTCCGCGTACCAGTCGCAGGTCCATTCCCAGACATTGCCGATCATGTCGTAGAGCCCGTACCCGTTCGGCGGGAAGCTGCGCACGGGCGAGGTCCGCTCGTAGCCGTCCTCGAGGCGATTCTCGTGGGGGAACGTGCCCTGCCAGTAGTTGGCCAGCATGACGCCGCCCGGGGCGAGCTCCGAGCCCCAGGCATAGGGCGCGCGATCCAGGCCGCCGCGCGCGGCGAATTCCCACTGCGCTTCGGTGGGCAGTTCCTTGCCCGCCCAGTGCGCGTACGCCTGGGCGTCCGCATACGCCACGTGCACGACCGGATGGTCGAGAAGCCCCTCGAGATCGCTCTGCGGTCCCCACGGATGGCGCCACTGCGTGCCGAAGGAGAACTGCCACCACGCGAAGGGATCGGTCAGCGCGACCGGGCGCTCCGGCCGCACGAACAGTGATGAGCCCGCCCGCAGCATCTGTGGCTGCGCCTGCGGATAGTGCTCGTGGCTTGGCGCCGTCTCCGCGACGGTCGTGTAGCCGGTGGCCGCGACGAACGCCCGAAAGTCACGGTTGGTGACGGGCGTCTCGTCGATCCAGAAATCCTCGACCGCGACGCGGCGGCTCGGAGCCTCCTCCGGATAGTGATGGTCCGATCCCATCCAGAATTCCCCGCCCCGGATGAGCCGCATGCTCATCTCGCCGCGGTGTCGATCTCGACGGACTCGACCGCGGCGCCGAGCAGCGGGCCGATCGGCTCACCCGGCAGCAGTACGCCCAGGCCTTTGCGTCCGATGAAGGCATCGCCGTGCACGGGGTACAGAATCGCCACGTCCGCACTGTCCACCGGCTGTCCGTCGACGCTCAGGGCGATTCGCGCCGCGCGCGGTGACGCCCCGGCTCGCGGCTCGATGCTCACGCGCACGAGGTGAGCGCCCGGTGCGAGAGCTGTCTTGGCGGTGAGCAGCACGCGCTCGCTCGCGCGCGCGGTCGGGTTGTAGAGAAAGGAAGGGCGCCCCTCAACGAGGGTGAGGCTCATGCCGCCGTAGACATCTCCCTGCACCACGAGCGGGCCGTTCGCCGCGCCGGTCGCAAGGCTCAGGCGGGCCGCCATCGTCCAGCCACTGCCGGGTGAGGGGAAGGAATTCGGCGGATACCGCGTCTCTCCCGCCTCGTACGCGAAGTGTGTCCGGCCCTCGAGCGGGCTGGGCCGCGTTCCCGGTCCCAGGCGTCCCATGATGTTCGAGGCGAGCGGATAGACGTGGTAGCGCCGCGCGGCGGCATCGAAATCCGACTGCAGCTCGGCGAGCTTGCTCGGATAGCGCGCCGCGAGGTTGAGGGACTGCGAGTAGTCGTGGCGCAGGTCGTAGAGCTCCCAGGCGAAGGTCTGCGGGTCCACGGCCGTGTTCGAGCGGTCGAATGGGAGTACGCCGGGTGTCGTCGATGCGATCCAGCCGTCCTTGTAATAGGCCCGGTTGCCGAGCATCTCGAAGTACTGCTCGCGGTGGGTCGAGGGCGCCTCCGGATGATCGAAGGTGTACACCATGCTGACCCCATCGATGGGCTGCTGCGGGGAGCCGTCGAGGCTCTGCGGCGGCGTGATGCCCGCGGCCTCGTAGATCGTCGGTGCGACATCGATGACGTGGTGGAACTGCGAGCGCATCTGGCCGGTCTGCTTGATCCGACTCGGCCAGCTGATCACGAGGCCGTCCCGCAATCCGCCGAGGTGGGAGGCAACCTGCTTGCCCCACTGAAACGGCGCGTTCGTGGCCCACGCCCACGCCGCCGGGTAGTTCCCGTAGGCGTACGGACCGCCGTGCTGATCGATCTGCTGCGCGATCTCCTGATCGCTGGGCTCGATGCCGATCAGCGTCTGCAGCTCGTTGTTCGCGCCCTTCAGGCTCTCGAGACTCCCGCCGTTGTCGCCTTGCAGGTAGAAGACCAGCGTGTTGTCGAGCTCGCCGGACTTGCGCAGCGAGTCGACGATCCGGCCGATCTGAAAATCCGCGTGCGCCAGCTGTCCTGCGGCCACTTCCATCATCCGCGAATAGACACGCTTCTGGGTCGCGGTCAGGCTGTCCCAGGCAGGCAGACTCGCAGGGCGGGGCGTGAGGACCGCATCCTGCGGAATGATCCCGAGCTGCTTCTGCCGCGCGAAGGTCTGCTCGCGCAGCCGGTCCCAGCCCTGATCGAACTGGCCCTTGAATTTCGCGATCCACTCCGCCGGCGCCTGATGTGGCGAGTGCATCGAGCCGGGCGCGAGATAGGCGAAGAACGGATGGTCCGGATGCACCGTGTGCTGGATCGCAAGCCAGTGGATGAGGTGATCGGCCAGATCGCGGTCCAGGTGATAGGTCGGGTCGTTCGCCGGCGGGTCGACTGGATTGCGGTTCTCGACGAGCTCGGGCGCGAATTGATCCGTGGCGGCGGCATTGAAGCCGTAGAAGTAGTCGAATCCCATGCCGTTCGGCCAACGCTCGAACGGCCCCATCGGGCCGGTTTCCCACACGGGGGTGTTGTGGTTCTTGCCGAGAAACGCGGTGTCGTAGCCGCGCCCGTGCAGCACCCGGGCAATCGTTCCGGCGCTCGCGGGAATGACCGACGTGTAGCCCTCCTCGTCCACGGCCACGTTGCTGATCGAGCCACTCGCGACGGCGTGGTGGTTGCGGCCGGTGAGGAGCGCCGCGCGCGTCGGCGAGCACATCGCCGTGGTGTGGAACTCGTTGTAGCGCAGGCCTGCGCGCGCGAGTGCATCGAACGTCGGCGTGGGAATGGGTCCGCCGAAGGTGCTCGCCGCGCCGAACCCCACATCGTCCGTCATGATCAGGAGCACGTTCGGTGCGCCCTCGGGTGCCATGGGCGGGGGTGGAAAGTGCTTCCAGCGGCTATTCGCCCGGGTCGCGGGACCCTCCGCCGCGATGGCGGCCGGAATGCCGCCTGGCGCGATGCTCGAGAGCATGCTGAGGTACAGCGTCACGTCTCGAAGCAGCCGCTTCGCTCGCAGTCTCATGTGATCCCCCAGCCATGACGGCGACGGTATCCGAATTAATGTTCTGTTTTACGCGATTCCGGGTGTCGCGGTAAAGGAGCGGCGCGCTCGGGCTCTTGAGGACCGAAGCCCAGGTCGATCCGCTGTGCGGACTTCGAAGAAGTTATGTCCCTAGCGTTTGAGACGCGCGTCGAGGTATTCGTCGAGGCGCGCGGCGTCGATCCCCGCAGTGCGCGCACCCGTCGCGAACAGCGCCTCGAACACGAAGCGCCGCAGGTTCTGGCGCGTGTTGGCGCCGGCTGCGACGTGGCTCTCGAAAATCGCGCGCAGCCGTGGACAGGTCTGGCGCAGCAGCTCGTGAGGCGAGTAGGCGCGCGGCATTCGCAGCAGCTCGGTGATCCGGTCGCGGGCGGCGCTGATGAAGGAGCGCGCATGCGGCCGCAGGATGCGCAGGCTGTCGGCGTCGATTCCGCTGTCGAGACCGACCAGCTCCTCCAGGGTCTGACAGGCGTTGGCGATGGCCGCCTCGACGTCGCCGGGTGCAGAGCGGTTCTTGCGCTCCACTTCAGCCCGAGTCGTCTCGAGGTAGCGCGCCAGGCACGACCCGAGCTCCTCGTAGCAGCGCAGTGGCAGCTCCTCGCGCCCGAGCAGCCGCGCCAGACGCCGCCGGGCCTCACGTGGCAACGCCAGGGGCTCGGGCGGCTCGGGCGCGGATGGCTTTGCGTGCGGCACGTTCCCGAGTACGGCTATCGGCACCGGTAGCGATGCATTCCCGGCTCGTCCTAGTGCTTGTGCGGCTCGGTGACTGGCGGGGCCGCGGAGCCGTCCGACCAGCGGCGCACCGGCACAAGCAGCACGGTCGGCTCGAGCGGGCTGCCATCCGCGCCGAGCACGGGCGAGCCCTCCCGGCCTGCGCCCCACACGGCGGCTTGCCCCCGTGCGACAAAGAACATCAGGTGCGGCAGCCACGGACCTGCCCCGGCATCGCTCAGGTAACCCTGCTTGGACAGCATGAAGGTCAGCGCGCCCGCTTCGGGCGCGAGGAATTCATGGCTTGCATACGCTCCGCGGGACTTCTCGATGAGTTGCTCGCGGGTCGCGCCGGCAAGAATCCATTCGGTGCGCTTCAAGTACTGCGGCAGCACGCTGCGCACGGCGGGCGGGTTGAAGCAGTTGGGTCCGCGAAGCTTCGGATTCCAGAACTCGGGGTCGGCGAAGCCGGCCGTCCAGGAGCGCTCGACGAAGCAGACGAACCCGTTGCTCCCCTTGACTGCCGTCTCGTAGCCGCGGCTGCCGAGCACCAGCACCTCGGCATCGGCGGAGATCGAGGGTGGCGCGGCGCTGCGCGCCAGCGCGATCTCCTGCTGTACGTCCGCGATGCGGTATCGATCGATGGGCGCCATCGCAGGATAAGGCGCGGCCTTCTGCTCCTGCGCGTAGGCAGGGGCATAGACGCCAAGCAGCAACGGCAGAAGGAACACGGACTTCTTCATGGGTCCCCCCAAGCCATACCGGTTCGGAATTGTAGCTCCGGCCGGCGCAATCACGCCCCGGCTGCATCCGTTCGCCGTTTCGGCGGCGACTCCTATGTGACACCGTACCCGGCGCCCCCGTAGCGCCTCGAGAGGCTGACATATGAGCGGTCCCGTTGCCCCGATTCTCTGGTATCTGCTGGCTGTCGCCGCCTTGGGCGTCTTTCCGCTGTCGATGGTCTGGGTGATTCACCGGCAGAAGATGAAGGTGCTCGAGATTCTCGGCTCCTATGCGCAGCGCGGCGTCGACCCGCCGGCCGCAGTGACCGAGCTGCTGTTCAAGCAGATCGCCAGCCCCGATCGGAAATGGAGGTCCACGCCGCGGGGCTCGCTCCTGCACACCTTCGGGGTGCACCTGTGCTGCGCCGTCTGGCTGGGATGCATCGCCTGGTGGCGCATCGAGGCGGGCTCGCCGCGCTGGGCGGTCTATGCCGCGGTGGGCTCGACGGTGTTCTTCGCCCTGCTGGCCGTCGGACAACTCGCCGCAGCCCTCAAGTCTCCCCTGCTCAAGTCGCCTTAAGTGAGCAGCGAGGAGGACGCAGCGCTCCTCGAGGCCGTACGCGGCGGCTCCGAGCGAGCGTTCAACCTGCTGATCGATCGGCACCAGCAGGCGGTGCGCACGTTCCTTCGTGGCGTTACCAACGCTGCGGACGCGGAGGATGCCGCGCAGGAGACGTTTCTCGCGGCCTGGACGCACGCCGCGAAGTTCAAGGGCGCTGCGAGCGTGCGCTCGTGGTTGCTTGCCATCGCCTGGCGCAAGGCCAAGGGCCAGCAACGCTGGTCGTTTCGCGGCCGGCGGCGCGACACCGCCTATCACGACTTCGCAGCGATCGGCGGTCCGACTGAAGCGAGCGACCCGGCGGATCGGCTGGCGCTTGCCCAGGCCCTCGCACAGCTTCCCACCGATCAGCGCGCGGCTGTCATGCTGTGCCTGGGGTGCGGATTGAGCCACGGCGAGGCCGCCGCGGTGCTCGAGCTGCCGCTGGGGACGGTCAAGTCACACGTATTGCGCGGTCGCGACCGCTTGCGCGAAGCGCTGGGAGAGATGTGATGGAGCGCGAGGACGACGAGGCGTTGAGCCAGCTTCTGCAGAGCCTGTCTCCCCCGGAGCGCGACCCGATGTTTCGCATCAGGGTGCTGGAGCGGCGCGAGCGCCGGCAGTTCACCCGCAAGGTCGCACTGCTGCTCGCGGCCGGAGCGGTGGCGGCGCTCGCCTACGCAATCGCGGCCGCGGCAGGTGGCCACGGGATCTTGCGCATCCTGGGTCTGACCGTTGCAGGTGTGCTGGCCGCGGCGATGTACGTCCCGGCGCTGCTCACCGCGCTCCGGGGTGTCGTCAGATAGGAGCCTGCATCCACCGGGCCTCGCGGCGACGACTCACCTCTCGAGGACCACGAACGGGAGGGTTCCATGTCATCGACGCCACACCAGGCCTCCAACCAGCGACTCGCGCAGCTCGCGGGGCTGCTGTACTTCAGCATGCTCCCGACCACGGGCATCGGCTACTTCAGCGCCCAGTTTCTTCTGGCGAACGGCGGCGTTGCAGCCGCCGCGCAGATCGCGGTGTCCCGATCCTATCTCGAGTTCGGCGTGCTCGCGGGCGCCGTCGGCTTCGTCACCTGGCTCGTGGTGGGGGTGCTGTTCTATCAGTTGTTTCGCCCGGTGAGCGATCGCGCCTGCAAGTTACTGCTCGTGTTTGTGGTGGCGAGCGTGACGCTGATCCTCGCGGCTCTGGCACGACGGATGGACGCCCTGTCGCTGGTCGGACAATCGCAGCTCCTCGGAGTCGGCGCCGAGCAGCTGCGCCTACTGGCCGCACTCACCATGCGCAGCTCCGACAATCTCATGCAGGTCTCGGTGATCTTCTGGGGACTGTGGCTCGTGCCGCTCGGATATCTCGTGTACCGGTCGGGGTTCATGCCGAAGACCCTGGGCGTGCTGCTCGTGTTCGGCGCGCCCTGGTATGTCGCGATGTTCGTCGGCGGCGTGTTGGAGCCGGACTACTTGAAGACGCCCTTTGCTCAGGTGATGAACTACGCCTTCGGAATTCCGGAAATCGTGGGCGAGGTCGGCACGGGGCTGTGGCTCATGATCCGGGGAACGAGGGGCGCGCGGAGCTCCGCCGCCTCTTGAAAGCTTCTGGAAAGCTTTGGCGGGAGCTGTAATACTAGCCGCAACAATTCGAAACAGAGTCCTCTCCCGTCCGCAGGGACGCGCCGGTGTGAAGCCGCGCGACAACAAGAACACCAACCGGGAGCTCCATGCGCAAGCGCTCAAAGTCATTGATCACCGTCGCGGCTCTTGTTGCGGCGCTCGCCACTCTCGGTCCGCTCGGGGCATCGCCTGCGCTCGCCGACACGGTGACAGATCTGGGCACGACTGGTGCGGCCGGCCAGGACGGCACTGCGCCGGGTGAGAACGGCAAGCCCGGAGGTGATGGCACCGCGGCGAATGCCACCGTCAACACTTCGGCCGCGGACAACTCGGCCTTTGCCACCGGAGGATCCGGAGGTCGTGGCGGCGCCGGCGCCGACGATCTCCTCGGACACGGCGGCAACGGCGGCACGGGCGGCAAGGCTGCCGATGGCACCGCCTCAGCGCAGACGAGCTCCTCGACGGCGCTGACACTGACTCAGACGCTTCGCGCTTATGGCGGCAACGGCGGGAACGGAGGACTCGGCGGATTTCCCGGCGGCCTCTCGGGGGACGCGGCCGACGGGGCGAACGGCAATGCTTACGCGACGGTGTTCGATGCCGTGCTGGGCAGCTCGCTCACCATCGATGCCGGGGCTTTCGGTGGCTTCGGCGGCAGCAGTCCATCGACTACCGTCGCAGGCCAGGCCGGCATGGGCGGCAACGGGTCCGTGTCGGCCCTGATCAACGACAAGACCGACGGTCTGCGGACGCTGCGGCTGCAGGCCGTTGGCGGCGGCGGCGGCAGCGGTGCGAGCGGTCGCAACGGCGGCAACGCGAGCGCCAACGCTAATGTGACGACCTTCGCCAACATCGTGAACACGGTCAACGTGACCGGCGGCAACGGCGGAGGAATCACGCTGGCGACGCCGACAGCGACCGGCGGCGGCGGCGGGGATGCCCAGTACACCGGCAGCCTCATCTCGCAGGATCAATCGATCAGCTCCGTGGTCATCGTGACCGGCGGAAATCCGGGCGACCGCGGTGCGTCGGGGGGCAGCGCGAGCTTCACGGAGACCGGCAATGCCCAGTTCGGCGACGTGGTCGTCAACGCGCGCGTCACCGGCGGCAACGGCCTGCCCGGCACCAGCGTGGTCGGTGCGGGCAGCGGCGGCAATGCCTCGATCTACGGGCGCTACACGGCCGCAGGTCAGATCTCGCTCGTCATGGATGCGCAAGGCGGTTCGGGCGTCGCGTTCGGCGGCGCCTCTCAAATAGATCTCGCTGCCGCCTCCAACGGTGACATGAGAGTCACCGCATCCGCGGGTAATCGCCTGACCGGTGGCTACGGATCCTCCACGCTAGCCGCCGTGCTTACGACCTTGAAGAACCTGACCGCCACGCTGATCTCCCGTGCCGACAAGGGTAACGCCTCCTTGAGCGCTGACCTGCACGCCGGCGGCACGGCCAGCCTCGGCAACGCGACTGCCCAGGCCAATCACGGCAGCGCCACGGCCCTGGTGGGGGCAGATTCGGTCGGGGATCTGTCGGTGATCGCGCAGGCGATCTCAGGCACTCCCATCGGCAGCCTGCCGATGCAGGGCAGCAACGGTGACGGTGCCTCGCTGGTGCTCACGGGCCTCTCGACGACGGGCAACGCCAATCTCACGGGAAGCGCACAGGGTGGCGACGGCGAAGAGAACCTGAGCAGCGGCAGCGGCGCATCGATCTCGCTGCTCAATGCGGTCGGCGGTGCTGCACCGCTCACGCTCAATGTCTTGCAGGGCGCCATCGGCGGCTCGGGTGGCGCCACCACGAGCGGTGCGGCCGGCAACGCCGGTGCAGCAACGAGCACACTCAACTATTCCTCCGTGACCGGCTCGCGCCAGGTCAGCTTCACGGCGAACGCGAACGGCGGCGCTGGCGGCCTCTCGCGCGGGAGCGGCACGGCGGCGCCGGGCGGTGCCGCAATCGCGAATGCCACCATCACCGCCGATGCGCTCACTCAGATCGTGACAACCCAGGCGCGCGGGGGCAGCGGCGGCAATTCGACTGTCGCGGGAGTGGGCGCCGCGGGAGGCGATGCGTTCTCCAGCGCCACGGGCGGCCGGCTCGTCTCGGCGGTGAGCCCCAGCCTCACGGTGCAGGGGACCGCGCGCGGCGGCGCTGGCGGTCTCGGCAAGGATCTCCTGAGCGGCGGCCGCGGCGGCAACGCCAGCAGCTTCTCGATCGCCAACGATCTCGGCGACTCCACCACGGTGGTGAGCGATACCGCGATCGGCGGGCCGGGGTCCGCGGGCGGAAACGCCTACTCATCCGCCACCGGAGCCAGCAACGGCGGAAGCTTTGAGGATCTCACCGTGAGCGCCAGTGCCGGCGCGGGCACGCCGAGCGTCGCCGGAGGCGATGGCATAGCGAGCGCGTACGCCAAAGGCAGCGCCACTGCGACCACTTCCACCGTCCGCGTCACCGCGCAGGCAGGGTCGGGCCCGACAGGCGGCGCGAATGCCATCGCCGCAGGGTTCGGTCACGCAGGATTCGCGACCGCCACGGCGCACCTCGGCAATGTATACACGCAGGTCACGCAGCCCGTCGCCAGCACCGTGCAGGCCGAGGCGCGGATCAACGTCGGCTCGGGCACCTTCGACCCCGCGATCAGCGCCGCCGATACCTCCCTGCTCTCCCTCACGAGCGCGGCGGACGGCGCGGGACTCGTGCAGCTCTCCACCGCCTATCCCTCCAATGGCGCCGGCACGGCAACGACGACGAGCTTGAGCTTCAATGATGCCTTGACGCTCGCGCCCGGCACGCAGCACTTCGAGCTCGACTTGCTGAATGGGTTGAGCACCGGCAGCTTCGACAGCCTGCACCTGCTGGTGCAGGCGCGGGGCGCCTCGCCCCTGAACTTGTTCGATGTGACCTTCACCGATGCGCAGAGCGCTGACGCCTACTTCACCGGCAATGTGCTGGACTTCGGTGACGTGAGCGGTCTTGGCTCGCTGGAGCTCGATTTCGAGCTCGACTTCAAGACACACACCGTCGGGTCAGGATTCAGCGCCTCGCTCGAGTTCGGCTCGCCGGCGCCGGTGCCGCTGCCGGACAGTCTCGGCTTGCTGCTCGCGGGACTGCTCGGACTTGCGGGCGTGGGGCTGCGCCGCGTGTCGGTTCGGCACGCGTAGCGAACCTAAAAAACTAGCGAGCGCGCTTGCTCTGGGTTCGCCCACGCCGTGCGTAGGCGGTCGCACGGTGCGCGTCTCGTCTCAGGCCAGCAGAGGCGGTTGGTCTACGGAGATTCGCCCGATGGTCCGGGCGCTGCTCAGGGAGCAGGCATGATGATGAGATGGTCGTTACCGCACAGAATCAGCGTACCGCCGTCAGGCGTGATGATCATCTGGTGGCCGAGGCCCGGAGCGTCCGGAACCGGGACGCCGGTACCAATTTGTGGAAAGCCGCTCGACGGCGCGTGCGCATCCAGCGTGTACAGCATCCCTCCACTGGCATCGTAGGCGTAGATGCGATTGCCGTCCGGCGACAGCACCCCCGCAGCCATCTGTATCGGCAGGGGGTAGATGTCGTACGTCGTGTTGGGTTGCACGGACGGCACGATGAGGGAGGGACTCAGACCGTTGGCCACCTGCAAGAGAACCCGTTTGCCATCGCGGCTGTAACTGACGAAAGCTGGATCGACGGTGGAGAGGTTCGGGTTCTGGCTGCTCGTGCCGGTGCCTGCATCGTAGTCATAGACGGGTGTTGCCGAGCTTCCATAGGCATAGAACCCGACGTGATCACCCTCGGCGCTGCCGAGCGCAAAGCGATACGGAGGGTTCTGGAGCACCGGGGGTTGCGTCAGCGGATAGAACGCCTGGTCCACCGAGTCATAGCGCACGATGCTATTAAGCGCGCCTCCATGCAGATCCGCCTGCAGAATGAAGCTGCCGTCGTTGCTCATCGCACCCTCGAGCAGATCGGCATTCGCGCCGAGCGCTGCACTGCCATCGACGCTCTTCGTGACCTGCCAGGCCACCGGATCGATGTGGCTGACGGTCACGATGTTTGATTTGAGCAGTTGCTGGCCGTCCGGCGTGAGGGTGATCGCGCTGAAAGTATCAAAGCCACCAGAGGGAGGAATCGGAAACGCGAGAGGCGGATCGCTCACCCACGCGCCGTTGACGAAGCGGTAGCGCTCGATCTGATCGGTCATGGGCATGAATTCGGAGTTCTCGAGAAAGTAGATCGCCTGTCGCTCAGCGTCGTAGACGATGCGACCGAAGACAAAGCTGCCATTGAGATTGCTGCTGGTCCGCGGGAATGCGGTATACGTGTAAGTGGGCGCATCGACGACCACGAAGGTCGGCGAACCCGGCATCGCCTGCCCCGCCGAGCTCACCGTGACGTTGTAGCGCCCGGCGCTGAGCGCGGGGTTGTGCACCTTGATCTCGGTGTCGCTCACGACCTGGACAGCGGTTCCCGCGACGGATCCGAAATTCACGACCGGAGCGCTGAGCGATGCAAAGCCCTGGCCGCTGATGGCGACCTCCGCAGTGGTGTTCGAGATCGCCACGTAAGGCATGACAAAGCGCACGCCTTGAGCGCGCGCGGAAGCGAAAACCTCCGTGCTCGTGGCGGTGCCCGTGGCAGTGGGAGCGAAGTCGATGCGGGCACGATACCCGCCAGCCGGCAAGGCGGAGGGCTGGATCGTCAGAGCCGTGTTGCCCGAGCCGCTCGCCGGCACGTTGAGCCAGCCCGGCGATCCGGCCTCGTAGGTCACGGTGGCCGTCCAGGCAGCGCCCGACACCGATGAGGTGAGGTTCAGGGTCTGGGCGGTAAAGGCAGCATTGGCTGCCGCCACGAACACGAGCGATGCAGTACTGCTCAGCTGCGGGCCCGGAGTGACCACGTACGTGGCGGTTACGGTCTTGGGAGTGCCCACGGGTGTCGCGCACTGGAAATTGGTGCACGCCGTGACGGTGATCGTAGCAGTGTGCGTTCCGGGACTGAGCTGGCTTGCCGGAAGTACGACCACCTGGCAGGTCGATCCCATGCAGTTGCTTACATCGGCTCTGGCGACTGCGTCTCCGGAAATCCCGGTGCTGATATAGATCGTGCCTCCGGCTGCGCCGTAGGTTCCACCCGTTGCGGTCACCGTAAAGGTCTGTGACGGCGGAGCGGCCCCACCCTGGGTCGTCGAAAAGCTCAGCTGGGTCGTCGAGAGGGAGAAATCCGGCGGGGTGTTGCTCGAGGAATCGCCGCCCGCACCACCACAGCCAGCCAGGGAGGAGCAAAGCAGCACTGCCGTGCCGCAGATCGTCGCGCGCATCCGTGAAATTCCTTCCCTGGACCGATCAGCGGGCCGAGCCAGGCTCTTTCTGTTCTTGTCTCGGTAGCATCGTAAGGCACCGGAAAGGTCTGGCTCAAGCAGTCCCTTCGCTTAGGCCATGGCCGGCGGCCCGAATGCATTGGCCTCTGCTCTTCCCTTGCCGATGCAACCCCAGAGGGTGCAGCCGACGAAGGCGATGAGGGTGGCGAGCGGCACGGCCACGTTGAGCTGAGTTCCCAGGTCGAGCCGATGATCCCAGATCATCATGGCGGCAACCGTCAGCACTGCGGGGACGAGGAGCACCCATGCGCTGTGCCCCATGTCGTGCAGTCGCCGGGCAAGCAGCACGCTGGTGGGAAACAGCAGCACCAGCAGACTCCACTGCGGGTATACGTTCGGACTCGCACGCACGTACCACCACACCACGATCGCGAGCGGAATCGCCGCGGCGATGAAGTGTCCGCGCGAGGTGCGGCCTTTGGAGTGGACGAACAGGGCATCCCAGGTCACGGCCTGCCCAGACTCGCCCAGCGTCAAGGGGCTACGCTGCAACGCCGCCCTGTAGTAGTCGAGATAGGCCAACATCAGAAGTCCGTTCAAGGCAAAGGCGACGAGCGCGAGCAGCAGCGGGAGCGGCTGATGCTCGAGCAACGCCCAGTAAAGTGCGCAGGTCGAAGTCGGCATCACCACGCACAATGCCGCCGGCGTAAAGATGCCAAAGAGCAGTAGCGCCCCGGTGACCAGTTGGATCAGCATGGCAACCGTCAGCAGGCCCGAGTGAGCAAAAGCGCCCATCAGCTCGACGGCGAGCGGTTCATGGCCCGTTGGCACCGGCCAAAGCGAGAAGAACAGGTAGTTGGCGCCGCTCAGCAGCATCCCGGCGCCGAAAATCGTGCGACCCGCCCGTGCGAGCTGCTGCATCGCTGGGCTCGTCGGCTTCGAGCGCAGCGCGAACATCGCGCTGAAGCAACTGATGAAAGCCACGCACAGGAGCACATTGCTGGCGAGCACCCTCCCGCCAGCCATGACACTGCCGTAGTTCCACACCGAGAGCGGCGCGTCCCACCAGAACACGCAGAATGCGACAGGCATGCAGATGAGAAGCATGACGGGAGTAAATAGCCCCAGCAGGACGGCGATCCCGGTGAGCAGCTCCACGGCCTTGACGACGTCAAACAGATGGCTGTGAAGCAGGGCAAACAGCATCTCGTGCGCCAGCGGCCGAGTGGTGTAGTACCCCGGCTGCGGGAAGATGTGAATGAAGTGCTCGAGCCCGGCTGGAATCATCCAGGCCGCATACCAAAGTCGCACGAGCCAGACTGCATATTTCACGTTGCTTCCCCCTCAGAGTTGATCGGACTCCCTACCCCGACTACTTGGGCTGTCCACCGGCAGGAGCGCTAACGCTTCCGGGACCACCCTGTGGAGCAGCACCGACGGGACCCCCGCCGCGCGGAGCCCGCGGCGGCAACGTGCCCCCTTCAGCAAGAGTCTTCATGTTCTTAAGCGCGCCTTCGAACACCTGTCGGCGCAGCGTCTTGTCCCGCTTTACGCACGCCTCTGGCGTATTCGGTCGTTACGCCTTCACGTCAAAGGTCGTCGACTCGCTGATCGTGGGCGAAACCGAGAACATCGGCAATCCCGGGACTGACGCGGAAAAGGCTTACCGCCGCAGCTTGCCGAAGCCCGAAATGCCGGACTATCCGATCCGCGGCTACGAGTACTACGACTATCGTCACGACGTGGAGAACGTCACGTTCCGGAATTTCGAGGACAACGCCACCCGCAAGACCGGAGCGATCTCTTACCTGATGTTTACCAGCTTCGGGGTCAGCTCCAAGAACTCCGTCGAACACGTGAAATTCGTCAACGCCAAGCCGGTATATTTCCCGCCGATGGAGCGCAAGTGGGGCAGCGACAATGGAGGAAGCACGGCCTATAAGACCGCGGTGATCCGCGACAAGGACGGCTCTTTCGGCGATGGCCCCAATTCCTACGTTCTCATCAACGACGGCGTCAACGACAGCATCGCAGCCGACCCAG
>Ga0335081_10001803_pt1 | contig 33899 bp, 28 predicted proteins | sample Lox_Sample_35_FD_206713 | JGI IMG/M metagenome (GOLD analysis project Ga0335081, IMG submission 206713) | Soil microbial communities from Loxahatchee National Wildlife Refuge, Florida, United States - Lox_Sample_3.5 | ecosystem: Environmental > Terrestrial > Soil > Wetlands | place: USA...
GCTCGGAACCGTGATCGTGCGCTATTCGGCGCGTATTTATCACGAAGCGATGATGTGGGAGCACGGCGCGCAGAAGCGCAAAGGCATGCTGATCTACGGCGCGGGACAGGCGGGCGCAACCCTGTTGCGCGAAATCCGCGGGAACCGCGCGCTGGGCTACCATGTGGTCGGATTTCTGGACGACGATCCGGCCAAGCGCGGCGCGCTGATCATGCAGACGCCGGTGCTCGGCTGCGGCCGGCAGGCCGGATCGGTGGTGGCGCGCTTGAATCATCGGCGCAATCGCGTGGAGGAGATCGTAATCGCGATGCCCTCGGCGAGCGGACGCGAGAAGCGCGAGGCGCTGGCCAATTGCCAGTCCGCGGGCGTTCCGTGCAAAACCGTCCCGGGCCTGGGCGAACTGCTGAGCCGCGAAGTCCTGGTGGAGCAGATTCGCGACGTCTCGGTCAACGACCTGCTGGGAAGGCCGGCGGTGCAGCTCGAAGAAGAGCCGATCCGCGCGCACCTGGCGGGACGCAGCATTCTGGTGACAGGTGCGGCGGGATCGATCGGGTCGGAGCTGTGCCGGCAGGTGGCGAGGTTCCGTCCGGCGCGGCTGATCGTTCTCGATCAGGCGGAAAGCGACCTGTTCCGCATCGAGTGCGAGTTGCGCGACGCGCATCCCGAGCTGGAGATCGTGCCCGCGCTGGCGGATATTCGCGATCCGCACCGCGTGGCTGAGATTTTCGACCAGTTCACGATCGATTCGGTGTACCACGCGGCCGCGTACAAACACGTGCCGATGATGGAGTGCCACGTGTGCGAAGCAGTACAGAACAACGTTCTGGGAACGTGGAACCTGATTCACGCGGTCCATCAGCGCAGGGTGCCGAACTTTCTGATGATCTCGTCGGACAAGGCGGTGAATCCGACCAGCGTGATGGGCGCGACCAAGCGCATCTGCGAGCTGATCGTCTCCGCGGCGCCGGGCGCGCGCGAGGGTCGCTTCACCAAGTGCGTGTCGGTCCGCTTCGGCAACGTGCTGGGCAGCAACGGCAGCGTGGTGCCGATTTTCCAGGCGCAAATCGCGGGCGGAGGTCCGGTGCGCGTGACGCATCCAGACATCCAGCGCTATTTCATGACTGCGGCGGAAGCGGTGTCGCTGGTGTTGCAGGCGTCCACCATGGGAACCGCGTCGGAGATTTTCGTTCTGGACATGGGCGAGCCGATCCGCATTCTGGATCTCGCCGTGAACATGATCCGGCTCGCGGGGTTGGTTCCCTACCGGGATATCGACATTCGCTTCACCGGGCTGCGTCCGGGCGAAAAGCTGTTTGAGGAGATCAACGGAGCCGCCGAGCGCACGCGCCCGACTTATCACGACAAGATCCACATCTTTGAACACACACCGCCGGATTGGGCGCTGATCTGCGAGTGGGTAACGCAACTACGCGCGCTGCTCGCCAAGCGCCGCGCGCCCGCGCTGATCCGTCACATCCTGGAACTGGCGCCGGAGTATCAGCCGAGCGACCGCTGGGGCAAAGCCTCGCCGGCGGAAACGCAGGCGCCCGCGGTGGCGCACGTCATGTCGCGCGCCGCGCCGCTTCCGGCCGCCAACGCTAAGCTGAGCGCGTAGCGCCGGGAACGATTTCGTAGCCCAGCAGGCGCTCGGCTTCCTCGATTCCTCCCTGCAGGTCGCCGACGGTCTTCATCTTGGTGAGATCGACGCCGATGGTGACCAGAGTCTGCGCGATCTCGGAAGAAAGTCCGGTGACGATTACGGTAGCGCCCATCAGACGCGACGCGTCGACGGTCTGCACCAGGTGATTGGCGACGGTGGAATCGACCGAGGGCACGCCGGTGATGTCGATGACCACCACCTTGGCGCGATTGGCGCGAATCCCGCGCAGTAGTTGCTCGGTGAGCTGGCGCGCGCGCTGCGGATCGATGACGCCGATGATGGGCAGAATCAGCAGGCGCTCGCGCACCTGCAGCACGGGAGTGGAAAGCTCGCGGATGGCCTCCTGCTGCTGGCGGATGATGCGCTCGCGCTCCTGCACGAAGCTGACGCCCACGGTGTTGGCGATGCGGTTGGCGGCGGGCTCATACGCGTCGAGCACGCGGTTGAGCATTCCGAAATCGCTCTGATATTTCTTGAACAGAGACCGCGCCAGAACGTCGCGGAGCAGCAGCACGATGCCCAGCACTTCGTGCGTCTCCACGCCCCGCGGGATGATGCGCTCGGAAAGATCGCGAGCGTATTCCTGCAAGGCCTCGACGCTTCCGGTTTCAAGCACGGCCACGTAGTTGTCGTAGACTGCGGTGGCTTCAATGAAAATTTCTTCTTGAGTCATCGCCGTCAGCAGGCGCGACTCGGTGATGCGGCGCGCCCATTCCTCGCGCAACTGCGTGCGGTTCTGGCGCAGGTGCGACACGAGCTCGGAAAGCAGCGCCTGCGTGGCGGTTTCGCCGGCGCCGGCCGAGCCGGCCAGCCGCGCGATTTCCGGCAGCACCTGTTTGCGTTGCTTGTCTTTCATAACGATAATCTCCCGCCTGCTCATTAGTTCAGTTTCCTTTCATAAGGTCGTTGAAAAAAGGGGACAGACAGCTCTGTCCACTCCCACCGCTCGCAAGCGAATTCGGCGGGATCGGATCTGGGACAGAGTAGTCTGTCCCCTTTTTCAACAGATTTTCAGGCTTTAATTGCATGTTTTTGTGTGGTCAATGTATGAATTAACGCGGAAAGCTCCTCCGGTTCGGCCGGCTTGCTGATGCACGCGTCGAATCCTGCGGCGGCGGCTTTATCGAAATCGTTTTTGGCTCCAAATCCGGTGAGCGCGATCGCGGGGACGCCGCACAACTCGGGAATCGCGCGAATTTCGCGGATCAGCTCGTAGCCGTCGATACCCGGCATCTTGATATCGGAGATCACCACGTCAGGCCGGTGCAGGCGCGCCTGACGCAGTCCGCTGACGCCGTCGGAGGCGGTGACGATGGAGTGACCCATCTGCTCCAACTCCATTTTCACAAGAAAAAGAATGTCCTCGGAGTCTTCGATCAGTAAGACCTTGGCACCCTTTACGTTGAGAGCGGACGCGTGCGCCGCGCGGTCCGTCTCGGGTGCGGCGGATTCGGTTTTCGCAAGCGGAAGAACCATGCGGAACGTGCTGCCGCAGTTCAAACCCTTGCTTTCGGCCCAGATCCTTCCGCCGTGCATCTGCACGATGCGCCGCGCGATAGCCAATCCGAGTCCCAGGCCGGATTCGTGCGTCAGCCAGGAATTCGTCCCGCGGCGGAAAGGCTCGAAGATCTGGCCGAGAAACGCGGGGTGAATACCAATTCCGCTGTCGGCGACTTCCACGCGAGCCTGTCCGTCCAAGCCGTTGCAGGTCACCGCGACCGTCCCGCCGGCGTGAGTATATTTCACCCCGTTCACCAGCAGATTGGTGATCACCTGTTCTAGTCGCACGGGGTCGCCCTCGACCGGCGCGGGGTCGGGCGCGATTTTATGCTCGATCCGCACGCCCTTCATAGAAGCCATCTCGCGGACGGATTCGAGACACCCCACGACGATCTGGTTCAGGTCGGTGGTCTTGCGCTCCATGCGGATGCGGCCTTCGGAGATGCAGGCCAGGTCGAGGCAGTCTTCTACCAGGCGGGCGAGCGTCTGCGCGCTGCGCTCCATGGATCGCACGCCCTCGGAAAGCTCGGGGTCCTGCGCGATGACCGCATGATTTTTGAGCACGCGCGTCCATCCGACCACGGGCATCAGGGGATTGCGCAGCTCGTGGCTGAGAATCGCGAGAAATTCGTCCTTGGCGCGGCTCGCCTTTTCGGCCTTGTCGCGTTCGGCGATCACTTCGCGATATAAGCGCGCGTTTTCGACCGCCATGGCGCAGCGGCGCGCGAGATCCTCGACCATGGCCAGCTCCGGAGCGCGGTAACGGCCGCGACCCGGCCGCGATACGAACGTCACCAGGCCGAGAAGACGATCGTGCATGCGCAGCGGGACGATCATGGCGGAACGTCCGCACAGATGGCGCAGCAGCGCCGCGTGCATCGGATTTTCGCCCGCCGCGGCGCACCATTCCGGCGAGATTTCGTCGATCATCTTTCCGGCGGTGAACAGATCCGCGGGCTTGCCGAGGGAGGTGGAGCGAAACAAGCAGAAGCGCCGCAGTTGTTCAGCGAGTTCGAACGCGCGCCGGTCGGCATGCGCGACTTCGAGCTGGCGCGGACCGGCGTCGCCTTCCACCAGGCTCAAGAAGCACCACTCCGCCAGATAGGAGATCGAGAGCCGCGCCACGGCGATAAGGCTGGCCTCCACGTCGATGGATTCGGCGAGCAGCGAGCTAGCCCGAGCCAGAAATTCGAAGCGGCGCGCGGCCTGCGCCTTGGCGTGGTCCACCAGCGAACGAGCGCGTTTCTGTTCCAGGCGTTTGCGTTCCGTTGCGTCGCGAATCAGCCAGCGCAGGCTGGGTTCATGCGGTTCGTCGCGTTCGAGCGCGGCCGTGAGTACGCCGGGAAACATGGGGCGCGACGAAGCCTGAATGGCGAGGTGCCATTCATCGATGCGCCCCGTCCCGCCGTTTTGAAATTCGGTGAGCCTGTCGAGAAACTTCGCGCGCTCCGCGCCGCTGATGAAATCGGCAACCGACTTCCCGGGCAGCGCTTCTTTCGGGCAATCGAGCAGCGCGGCGGCGGCCGCGTTGCCTTCGCGAATGACGCCATCGAGCGACGTTACCAGGTAGGCGTCCGGAGCGAAATCGAACAGGACGTGGTAGCGGCGGCGCTCGCTTTCAACGGCGTCGCGCGCGGCGCTCAACTTGACGTTGACGTTTTTCAGCTTCAGCAAGCTCTGGCGCAGACGGCTGTTCGATTCGCGCACCCCGCGCAGGACCATCTCGAACGGCGAAAGGCTCTCCTCGAGGCAGCTCAGAGCCTGGAGGATTGCGAAGTCGCGCGCCGATCCGCGCGCATTGCGCAGCGTGCGCTTCAGGGCGCGGCGATGCACGGCGGTCATCTCCAGAACGCCCATTCCGCCGGCCATTCCGCGCCGGCCGGCCTCATAGGCGCGGCGCAGCGCCTCTTCGCCGCGGCCCTCGAGATATTCCCGCAGCGCCGCCGAGTATTGCCGCGCGATCAAGCCCCGAATTCCGTTGGCCGCACTCATCTCACGGACCGGTATAGCGAGCCGCCAACGCCAGGCCGTCGTCGGTGCCCTTGGCGTGGCGCGAAAGAATCCATTCGGCGATCCGGGCCGGCCGGGCCGTCGAAAAAAAATCGCCGCCCAGCTCCTGCGCGAACTCGCAGCGGATCCCGTCGGTGGTGACGACCAGCAGGTCGCCCGGGTTAACCTTCAGAACCGACGGCTGTATCGCCGGCAGCCGATACCCCATCACTCCGGCGCGCACCAGCAGCGGTTGCGGCGGAGCCTGGGAGCGCGCGCGCAGCAGCGCTCCTGTGATATTCCCCACGCCGAACCAGGACAGCGTTCGCGCGCGGGCGTCGAATCGCGCCAGGCACATCACCGCGCCGCGCGTGGAACGCAGCGCGTGATGACAGCGCTGGACGAGCACGGCGAGGTCCAGCGGCTCGCGCGGCATCGCGTTCGCGATCGTTGCGATCGCCACACGCGCGGCGCGCGCGGCTTCCACGCCGTGACCGATCCCGTCGGCGACCGCGATCAGCACCGAGCCGGCGCAGGATTTCACCAGGTAGTGATCGCCCGACTCGGGCTCGCCCGCAATCGGCGCGGCGGCGACGCCGCAATCGACCGGACGGCCGCGTTGCTCGATCCTCTCTGGCGCCAATCTCGGATTCATTTTCGCGGCAACCATTTCTTCATCGTCACCGTGGTGCCCTTGCCCACCTTCGAATCGATTTCGAAGTGGTCCATCAGGCGCCGCGATCCCGGCAGCCCGATCCCCAGGCCTCGACCGGTGGTGTAACCATCTTCCATGGCGCGGTCGATATCCGCGATCCCCGGTCCACGGTCTTTAGCCACCACCTGCATCCCGCGGAGATGACCATTCGCCGTGGGCGCGATCCACAGCTCGCCGAGCTTGGCGTACTCGACGATATTGCGCGCTACCTCGGAAACGGCCGTCGCGATCATCACCAGGTCCGCTCCTTCAAACCCCAACTCGGTCGCCAGGGCCCGGGCGGCCATGCGCGCTTCCACGATGTCCACGTCGGACGCGATCCGGATCTGGCGCCCCGCGCGGCTGAATTCATTTCGCTTCATGCCGCAAGAGCGCGAGACCTTCTTCCAGATCGAGAGCCGTTGCGACATTGCCCAGCTCCAGGCCGAGCTGCACCATCGCGAAAGCGACCTCCGGCTGAATGCCGACGATCACCGTGCGCGCCCCGCGCAGGCGCACCATCTGCGCCAGGTCACGAACCGTGCGCGTGGCGAAAGAGTCCATCACGTCCAGCACGGTGACATCCACGATCACACCCTTGGAGCGGTAGCGTCCTACGTGGGCGGCGAGATCGTCGCGCAGTTGAAGCAGGTCTTCATCGCTCAGCGCGGATTGAATCGAGGCGATGACAAACTCGCCCTGCTTCAGAATCGGGACTCTCATGAATACCTGATCCGATGCCGCGTGCGCACAAACCCGCGGCGTGCGGCGCCGAGAGTCACACCCGACGAACCACAGTCCAAATCTTACCGCAAGCTTTCTCGCGTTTCCATACCTTACGAACGAATCTTTTGAAGAATTCATCTAACGGAATTGTAAGTACCTTGGAACCGCGACTCCAATCTCGGATCGACAAATCTCAAGCGCTGCAGCAGATCCGCGAGCAGTGGCTGTCGCGCGCGCTCCACGATCTGCGCGGACCGCTTTTCGCCGCGCGCGGCTATGCGCGGCTGGTACTGAATGACACCGTAACGGTTACGCAACGCAGATATATCGATATTCTTCTGGACAATCTCGAGCGGCTGTCCGGGCTCGTGAACACGCTCAACGAATTCCCCTCCGACGCCGCGCTTGATCTGGAGCCCGTCGAGCTTCGCGATCTGCTGACGAATGCCCTTGCCAATTTCAACGATGCTGTAACGTTGCATTCCGAGATCGTGCTCGGCGACGCCCTGTGGACTGTTGCGGATGGTGCGAAAGTCTCCACCGCTGTGCACAAATTGCTCACCTTCCTGGTCGATTTTTCCCATCCGAGCGCACGCCTCAGCCTGAATGCGGCGCAGGAAGGCGACGAGGTCGCAGTCCGGTGCCAGGGCAGTGCTGCACGCGATGGCGCGAGCGCACAGTCGAGGGCCGAAGCCGGTATCGCAGCGGCACGCCGGATCATACAATTGCATGGAGGGAGCGCGTCGGCCGGGGTCGCCAGCTCGGGAGAAGTGCACGTGACGTTTCGCCTGCCCCTGATCCCGCCAGTTCGGTAAGCGGAATGCATTAAACAGAGGTGCAATGCGTCCAGGTACAAATAAGGCATCTGTGTGGGTGGTCGACGACGATGACAACGCGCGCGGCTACCTTGAGGATTTTCTTTCTTCTCGCGGTTACGAGGTGCAGGGCGTCGATTCAGGCGAGCAGGTAATGCGGCGCCTGGCGGCGTCGGACGCGCCCTCTCTACTCCTGTTGGATATTCGTATGCCGCGTTTAGGCGGCCTAGACGTGCTGGAACAGCTCGAGCGCACCGGGCGCAGGATTCCATCCATCGTGCTCTCCGGTGTCGACCAGGTCTCGACCGTGGTGAAAGCCATGCGCTGCGGCGCGGCCGATTATCTGGTGAAACCGTTTGACGAGACGGAACTCGAAACCGCCATCGAGAAAACGCTGGCCGAGCGCGGCAACGGGGAAGCGGCCGAGTGCGGAGCGGCCTCGGCGGAGGTCGCGTTTCCCTCCGCCAACAAGCGCATGCAGCACATCCGCTCCATCTGCGACCAGGTCGCGCGCACCGATGTTCCCATTCTGATCCTGGGCGAATCGGGTTCGGGCAAGGAAGTCCTGGCGCGCTACATTCACGCGCAATCGGAGCGCGGGGACACTTTCGTGAAAGTGAACTGCGCTGCGCTGCCCATGGACCTGCTCGAATCCGAGCTCTTCGGCCACGAGCGCGGCGCATTCACCGGAGCGTTGCGCGAGAAGCCTGGCAAATTCGAGCTCGCCGGCCAGGGTAGCATCATGCTCGACGAGATCGCCGAGATGCACCCGCTGCTGCAAGCCAAGCTCTTGCACGTTCTCCAGGACGGCGAGTACGCGCGGCTGGGCGGAACCCGAACGCTGCACTCGGAAGCGCGCATCATCGCGGCGACCAACAAGCGTCTGGAGAACCTGGTCACGACCGGAGCATTCCGCGAAGACCTGTTTTTCAGGCTCAACGTGATCACCATCGAGGTCCCGCCGCTGCGCGAGCGGCCCGAAGACATGCTGCCGCTGATCCAGCGTTTCGTGGATCTGTACCGGGTGAAGTACAAGAGTCCCATCCGGCGGCTTCCCGAGGAGTTGGAGCAAGCCTACGCACGTTACTACTGGCCTGGAAACGTCCGCCAGCTTGAAAATGCGGTGAAGCGCTACCTGATCCTGCCGGATCTCCAGCACGCTTTCGCGGAGCTGCACAAGCCGGCGCCGGCGCGGGAAGCCGCGGCGCCCGAAAAATTGTCGCTGAAGGAGCTCTCCGCGGTCGCGGCCGAGAAGGCGGAAAAAGAGATCATCCTGCGCACTCTCGAAGAGGTGAACTGGAACCGCAAGCAGGCGGCCCGGCAGTTGAACATCTGCTACAAGTCGCTGCTGAATAAACTCCGCCGCTGGCAGTTGGGCAGTCGCACCGAGCCGGAAGATGATGCCGAGCAGGCGCACGTCGCCGGCGCGGGCGAAATTTAACCGCCGCTTCCGCGCCTCGCGTCAAGTCATTGGAAAAATGAGGAAAAGTTATTCCCTCAAATGGAACAGATGCGGCCCGCTCGCGTACCGGCTTCCGCGTTTATCTCATTGATAACGACGCAATTAAGTGGAGAGGTTTGCCGCGTGCTCAGTGCGATGGGGTTGCACGTTAGCGATTTGCGCGTCCGTCAGTCACAAAACCGCTTCGCCGGTCGAGGGGATTTGCATGCCAGTGACCAGACAAGCTGAAGCATCGATGGAGAAAGCGCGGTGGTCGCCGCCGATGACTCATCGGGCGGGAATCCCGCGAGCCGATAGCGTGGGGCTGAACGGCCTTGCCGCCGATCTGCTCGCCGCTCAGGAGGAAGAGCGCCGCCGCGTTTCGCGCGAGCTGCACGACGAGCTCGGCCAGCGGCTGGCGCTGCTGGAAATTCAAATCGAACAGTTGGAGCGAGAGCTCGGCGCCGACGCCACCGTGCACTCCGCTCTCGAATCGCTGCGCGGAAGGGTCGGAGAGATCGCCGACGACGTCCATCGCATCTGTTGCCGTCTGCATCCCGCGGTTCTGGAGAACCTGGGGCTGCTGATCGCGGTGCGCTCGTATTGCGACGAGTACGGCGCCTGGAGCGGGATCAAGACGCGCTTTACGCACCTGGGCGTACCCGCACAGCTTCCGCCCTCCGTTTCGCTGTGCATTTACCGCGTAGTGCAGGAGGCGCTGCGCAATGTCGCGCGTCATGCGCACGCCAAGCGCGCCATCGTGGTGATCCGCGGAAGCGAATCCGGGATGCAGGTGATGGTGAAGGACAATGGCCGCGGATTCAACGTCGGCCAGGCGGGCCGGGGCGGAGGTCTGGGGCTGATCTCGCTGAGCGAGCGCGTCAAGCTGCTGGGCGGGGCGTGCTGGATTCGCTCGGCCCCGGATCGCGGAACCTGCATTCGGGCGTGGATCCCGATCGCGCGCGAGGCTTGCGCCGGATGAGACGCGGATAACCCGATATGACCGTACCCGTGCAGCGCCCGCGATTCAAGGTTGTCATCGCCGACGATCACGCCCTGTTCGCCGAAGGGCTGGCGAAGTTGCTGGAGCGTGACTACGAGGTGGTCGCCCTGGTGAACGACGGAGAGCACCTGATGCAGGCCGCCAGACAGCACAACCCCGACTTGGCCCTGCTGGACGTATCGATGCCGGGCCTGAGCGGCGTCGAGGCCGCGCGGAAGCTGCTCGAAATCGCGCCGCAGTGCAAGCTTATCTGCGTGACTATGCACTCCAATCCCGAGTTCGTGCGCGAGGCGTTTCGCGCGGGCGCGTCGGGATATGTGTTGAAACGTTCGGCTGGAGCGGAACTGAACGAAGCGATCCACCAGGTGATGAGCGGAAACGCCTACGTGAGCCCGCTGCTCACTAAGGACGTGTTGTCGATCCTGCTGCAGCCCAAAACGCCGGCGCTCACTTCGCGCCAGCGGGAAATTCTACGCTTCGTCGCGCAGGGGCTTTCGGCCAAAGAAATCGCCAACCGGCTGAACATCTCTGTGAAGACGGCGCATTTTCACAAGACCAGCATCATGGAGAAGCTGAATCTGCACACCACCGCGGAGCTGACCCGCTACGCACTGGAACACGGCATCGCTTCGTAAAAAACTATTTCGGAGCCATGCGCAAGGACGCGTCGAGACGGATCACTTCGCCGTTCAGGTAGGAGTTTTCCACGCAAGTAAGCACCAGCGCGGCGAACTCCCGCGGATCTCCAAGCCTCTTGGGAAACGGCACCGATGCGCCCAGGCTGGCCTGCACCTCTTCCGGCAGGCCTTTGAGCAGCGGCGTCAAAAAAATCCCTGGCGCGATGGTCATCACGCGAATTCCGAACTGGGCCAGCTCCCGCGCTGCCGGCATGGTCAGCGCGACAATGCCCCCCTTCGATGCTGAATACGCGGCTTGGCCGATCTGGCCCTCGAACGCGGCAATCGATGCCGTGGAAACGATCACCCCGCGCTCGCCGCCGTCGAGCGGAGCGAGCCCGGCCATATCCGTGGCCGCCAGCCGCATCATATTAAATGTCCCGATCAGGTTGGTCTGGATGACGCGGCTGAAATCCTCGAGCGGCATGGGGCCGTCCTTCCCGACGATGCGCCGGCCCAAGCCGATTCCCGCGCAATTGACCAGAATGCGCGCCGGCCCGTGTTGCGATCGCGCCTGCGCGACCGCCGCCGCGCCCGATTCGGCATTGCCGACATCGCATTGAATCGCGATCCCGCCGCAGCGCGAGGCGACCTCGCGCGCGCCGTCGATGTTTAAATCGACGATCGCCACCTTCGCGCCCGCCTGGCTCAATCGAATCGCGGTCTGCGCTCCCAGCCCGGAGCCGCCGCCGGTCACAATCGCTGCATGTCCTTGAGGATTCATAAATGGGATTGATCTTTAAATCAGGAGTGTATCATTTTACTTTCAACGTGCCGCTCTCTTATACGACGACCTCAGCCGACGCCGGCCGCCGTCTCGACCACTACCTGCAAACCCGCCTGCCGGGGTTCAGCCGGTCGCGCATTCAAAGCTGGATCAAATCCGGCCGCGTGGTGGTGAACGGCGAACCGTCAAAAGCGTCCGCGACGCTGCGCGGCAACGAACACATCGAGGTCACCCCGGCCGAGCCGCCGCCGCTCCAAGCCTCGCCGGAGAATCTGCCGCTCAAAATCCTGTATGAAGACTCCGCCGTGACCGCGATCGACAAGCCTGCTGGCCTGGTGGTGCATGCGGGCGCCGGGGCGCATTCCGGAACGCTGGTGAACCGGCTGGTGCACCATTTCGGATCGCTGTCGCGCGTGGGAGGCGAACTGCGGCCGGGTATCGTGCATCGGCTGGATCGCGGAACCAGCGGCGTTCTTCTGGTGGCTCGCACCGACGCGGCACATCGGGCGTTGGCCGCGCAGTTTTCCGGCCGTACCGTGGAGAAAACGTATCTAGCCCTGGTCGAGGGCCGCATCGCGAACGAATCCGGCCGCATCACGCTTCCCATTGCCCGCGACCCGGCGCGGCGCACCCGCATGACGGCGCGTCTGGGCCACGGGCGCGAAGCCATCACCGAGTATCGCGTGCTGCGGCGCTACGAAAAGTTCACGTACCTTCAGATCCGCATCGGCACCGGGCGCACCCACCAGATCCGCGCGCATTTCGCCGCGATCCGGCATCCGGTGGCGGGCGATCGTCTGTACGGCGCAAAGGCGGGGCCGCGGATTTTTCTGCACGCCTGGAGAATTGCGTTCACCAGCCCGGCGACCGGCGAGCGCGTGCAGGTGGAAGCTCCGCTGCCCGAGGAGCTGGAACGGTCGCTCGCCGGACTCACTATAATCAAGTAAGCCTGTCATGAGATATGTAGCACTTCTGGCGATGCTCGCCGCGCTCGCTCCGGCGCAGGAGAACAAACAGCCTCCGGCCGAAGGTGAGGACGCCAGCACGCGCCTGAGCGTGGACGTCACGCGCGTGCAGCTCCTTTTCACCGTTTCCGACAAAAAAGGGCGCTTCGTCACCGATCTCACCAAGGACGATTTCGAGGTTTTCGAGAGCAAGCGGTCGCAAAAGATCATGGAATTCACCGCGGAATCCGACCTGCCGCTGCGCCTGGCGATCCTCATCGACACGAGCAACAGTATCCGCGACCGTTTCCGCTTCCAGCAGGAAGCCGCCACCGATTTCATCAACACCGTGATCCGGCCCAAGGAAGACCGCGCCATCGTGGTGAGCTTTGACACGGCGCCGGAACTGGTGGCCGACCTCACCGGCGATGTCGAAAAATTGAACGCGGCGATACACAGCCTGCGGCCCGGCGGCGGAACGTCGCTCTACGACGCGATTTTCTTTGCCTGCCGCGACAAATTGATGCAGGATCAGCCGCGCTTCAAATTCCGTCGCGCCATGGTCATTCTGAGCGACGGCGAAGACAACCAGAGCCGCTACACGCGCGACCAGGCGCTCGAAATGGCGCATAAAGCCGACGTGGTGATCTATTCGATCTCCACCAACCGCTCCGGCATCGACACGGACGGCGACAAGGTGCTGAAATATTTTTCCGACCAGACCGGGGGCCAGGCGTTTTTCCCCTTCGAGGCGCAGAATCTGGCGCAGTCCTTCGAAAACATCGCCAACGAACTGCGGCACCAGTATAACGTTCTGTATCGCCCGGAGCCGCTCAAGACCGACGGGCTATACCATCCGGTGGAAGTAAAGGTGCGAAGCCGCAAGGACCTGATCGTCCGCGCTCGGCACGGCTATTACGCGCCGCTGGCCCAACCGTAGCCGGTCCCGTCAGCGCGTGATCAAGCCGGGATACGTCACGCGAGCATCCTCCACCTTCGCAAATGGCGTGTAGCGGTGCGGTTTGCGGCTGGTTGTGCTCATAATGTGCTCCACCGCGATCCCGCGGGCGGTGAGCGCGTCGGCAATCAGCGAGCGGTGACAGCGCCACGGCACCGCTTCGGCGCACATGATGGCGGTCCGGCGCGTGCGCGCCAGCGCGATCAGATCTTCCAGACTTTCGTCGAATTGCGGCGTCTGCATGTAATCCGCGTAGCCGCGAAAGCTCGCATTCTGCCACGCCGTGTTGATCGAGTCCTTGCGCGGATGGCGCAGACCGCCGAGTCCCGGCATGTGCAAGTACTCGATTCCGGCGCCGCGCAGCGAGCGCTCAAGCGCATCAATGTTGAACTGCGGGTTGTGCCGCGACTTGGGGATTGTCCGCACGTCCACGAGCTGCTCCACCCCATTGCCCTGAAGCATGGAGATCAGCTCCTCGACGGCGTGATTCGAGTGGCCGATGGTCAGGATCGCCAGATAACGTTAGGCCGGTGTCGGTTCGACCTGGTGCGCCGGTTGGGGAGCTTTCTTGCGCCGCATGACGAAATCCTGCACCCGAGACATGTAGGTGTAGAACACCGGCGTCAGGTACAGCGTGACCAGTTGCGAGAATAGCAGGCCGCCGACCACAACCAGGCCGAGCGACTGTCGCGCTTCGCCGCCCGCGCCCCAACCCACCGCGATCGGCACTGCGCCCAGCAACGCCGCCATGGTGGTCATCATGATCGGCCGGAAGCGGATCAGGCAGCCCTGGTAAATCGCGCGGTCGGGATCCATGCCCTGGTTGCGCTCGGCGTCGAGCGCGAAGTCGATCTGCATGATCGCGTTCTTCTTCACGATACCGATCAACATGATCAGCCCGACGAAGGCGTAGATGTTGAGGTCCATGTGGAAGGCGTACAGCGTCAGCAGCGCGCCGAATCCGGCCGAAGGCAGGCCGGAGAGAATCGTGATGGGGTGAATGTAGCTTTCATACAGAATTCCCAGCACGATGTAGACGACCACGATGGCGATCAGCAGCAGGACCCACAAATTCCCCAGCGAGCTTTCGAATGCCTTGGCAGCGCCTTGAAAACTGGTGCTGATGGTATTGGGCAGCGTGCGCGCCGCGATATCGCGGATCTTGTCCGTCACCTGTCCCAGCGCGACGCCGGGCTGCAGGTCGAAAGAGATGGTCACGGCGGTGAGCTGGCCGTTGTGATTGATCGCCTGCGGTCCCACGGTGGTCTTGAGCGTCGCGAGCGTGTTCAGCGGCACAAGCTGGTTTCCGGTGCCCTTGAAGTACAGCATCGAAAGCAGGTTGGGGTCGGTCTGATACTGCGGCTTGAGCTCCAGCAGGACTTCGTATTCATTGATGGCGGCGTAAATCGTCGATACCCAGTGCGGGCCGTAGGCGTCGTAAAATGCGCTTTCGAGCGTACTCGCGCTCACCTGCACGGCGGCCGCGCGATCGCGGTCGATGTCCACGTCCACCTGCGGGCTGGTGATCGCCAGGTCGCTGGTCACGTCGCGAATTCCGGGGATCTGGGCGATCTCCGCTTCGATCTTCCGCGCGTTGTCGAACAGCTCCGGCTTGTTGGGCGACTGCATGGAAAACTGGTACAGGCTCTTGGTCACCTGCCCGCCGATACGGATGGTGGGCGGATTTTGCAGGTAAACTTTCATGCCGGGGACCTGGTCGAGCTGCGGCTGCAGCTCCTTCATAATCTGGTTGACGTTCTCCTTCCGCTGGGAGCGCGGCTTCAGCCTCACCAGCAACTGCCCGAAATTCGGACCGCCCACCGTGGTGGCCGCGGTTCCGCCGACGGTCGACATCAGCGCTTCCACGTTGGGGTCTTTGCGGATGATGGTGTTCACTTCCTTCTCGTAATCCACCATCTGGTAGTACGAGGTGCCTTGCAGCGCCTCGGTTACCACCGAGATCTGGTCAGTGTCCTGATCGGGAATGAAGCCCTTGGGGATATCCATGAACATCCAGACAGTAGCCGCCAGGACGACGATGAAGGTCGCCATGGTAAACACGCGGTGACGCAGCACCATCTGCAGCGTCTTGTCGTAGGCGTGCAGCATCCCCTCGAAGAATTTTTCGGTGACGCGGTAGAACCAGCTGTGCTGATGATGCTCGGGCGAGCGCAGGAAGCGGCTGCACAGCATGGGCGTGAGCGTGACGCTGACCACGCCCGAAATCAGGATGGCCACGCAGATGGTGACCGAAAATTCGCGGAACAGGCGCCCCAGGATCCCCTGCATGAACAGCACGGGGATGAACACCGCGGCGAGCGACAGCGTCATCGACACGATGGTAAAGCCGATTTCCTTCGATCCCACCAGTGAAGCGATCAGCGGCTTCTTGCCCATCTCCATGTGCCGAAAGATGTTTTCGAGCATCACGATGGCGTCATCCACCACGAAGCCCACGGAGAGGATCAGCGCCATCATGGACAGATTGTCCAGACTGTACTTGAGCAGGTACATCACCGCGAAGGTTCCGATAATGGAGAACGGCAGCGCCAGGCTGGGAATGACCGTGGCGGAAACATTTCTGAGGAACAGAAAGATGACCGCGATCACCAGCCCCAGCGTGAGCAGCATGGTGTACTCGACGTCGGTGTACGATTCGCGAATCGTGTCGGAACGGTCGTACAGCACGTCCATGTGCACCGAGGCGGGCAGCTCCTGCTGAAAGGTGGGCAGCAGCTTCTTGATATTGTCGGTGACCTCGATGGTGTTGGTGCCGGGCTGCCGCTGGACACCCAGCACGATGGCGCGCTCCTCGGTGTCGGGCTCGTGCGTGTCGTACCACGAAGCGGTGTAGCTGTCCTGCACGCCGTCAACGATATCGCCCAGGTCTGAAAGCCGGACCGGCGCGCCGTTGCGATAGGCCACGATCAGCGGCCGGTATTGCGACGCGCTCATCAACTGGCCGCTCGCCTGCAGGGTAAAGGCGCGTTCGGGCCCGGTGATCTGGCCGGTGGGCAGGTTGACGTTCCAGGTTTTCAGCGCGCTTTCGACTTCGTTGATGCCCACCTGGTGCGAGGCGAGCGCGTGCGGGTCCATCTGCACGTGCACCGCATATTTCTGCTGCCCCAGCACCTGCACCTGCGCGACACCGCTCGACATGGAAATCCGCTGCGCCACGCGCGTCTCGGCGTACTCGTCGAGAGTCCACAAAGGAACCATCCTGGATGTGAGCACCAGGTAGATGATAGGCTGGTCGGCGGGGTTGACTTTGGTGAACGTGGGCGGCGTGGGCATGCCGGTCGGCAGGAGGCGGGAAGCCTGCGTAATGGCTGCCTGGACGTCCACCGCGGCGCCGTCCATGCTGCGGTTCAGATCGAATTCGAGCGTAATCTGCGTTGATCCGAGCGAATTGACCGAGGTCATCTGCGTCAGGCCCGCGATCGAGGAGAACTGGTTCTCGAGCGGAGTCGCGACGGCGGAGGACATGGTCTCCGGGCTGGCGCCGGGAAGCTGGGCAGTGATCAGCAGTGTGGGGAAATCGACGTTGGGCAGATCGCTGACCGGAAGCGCGCGATAGGCGACCACGCCGAAAAGCGCGATCGCGGCCATCAAAAGGCTGGTCGCGATCGGGCGGCGAATAAATGTCTCTGAAAAGTTCATTTGTCTCTAACCACTTCCCAATACCCAGTTCCCAGTACCTAGTCCGTAAATCCCAACTCCGCTCCCTCGATCGTCTCCGGATGCCGGTGACGCCACCATTCGAGCAGGTTCGACATATAGGTATAAACCACTGGCGTCAAATACAGCGTCATCATCTGCGAAACCACCAGCCCCCCGCACACCGCCAGTCCCAGGGGACGGCGTGCTTCGCCGCCCGAGCCCCAGCCGATCGCCATCGGCACCGCGCCCAGCAGCGCCGCCCACGTGGTCATCATAATGGGACGGAAGCGGATCAGACAGCCTTCATAAATCGCGTCTTTGGAGTTCTTCCCGTGCTTGCGCTCCTGCTCCAGCGCGAAGTCGATCTGCATGATCGCGTTCTTCTTCACCAGTCCAACCAGCAGCACCAAACCGACAAACGAATAAATATTCAGCTCAACGTGGAACAGAATCAGCGTCAGCAGCGCGCCCACGCCCGCCGACGGCAGACCCGAAAGAATGGTGATCGGGTGGATGTAACTCTCATACAGCACGCCCAGGACGATGTAGACCACGCCGATCGCCACGATCATCAGCAATGTGAGATTTTGGAGCGACTGCTGGAATACCTGCGCAGTCCCGGTGAAGCTCACCTGCATGGTGTCGGGAAGCGTGTCGCGCGCGACCTTCCCCAGCCGGTCCACCGCTTCTCCCAACGACTTGCCGGTTTGCAGGTTGAAGGAAATCGTCACCGAGGGCAGCACCGAGGTGTGATTGATGCTCTGCGGCATCGCGTCTTCTCTGGTGGTGACCACCTCGTTGAGCGGAATCAGCGTGCCATTGGTCGATTTGAAGGCGATCTTGGAAAGATAATCCGCGTATTGCTGATATTTCTGCTGGATCTCGGTGAGCACTTCGTACTGGTTGCTGGGGGCGTAAATCGTGGTGCTCCATTGGGGACCATAGCCGCTGTACAGAGCGCCTTCGATGGTGGTCACATCCAGACCGAGCGAGGCCGCGCGATCGCGGTCAACCACGACATTCACGCGCGGGCTCTTGATCTGGAGATCGGAGTTGACATCCTGGACCAGGTCGCGCTGCGCAGCGACCGCGTTTTGCAGCTTCACCGATTCGCGCGCCAGCGCCTCGGTATCTGGGCTGAGGATGGTCAGCTCATACGCCGCGCGCGAGCCTCGCGTGCCGATGTTGATGGTGGGCGGGATGCGCAGGAACGTCTGGAACCCGGGGAAGCGGCCGATCTGCGGGCGCAGCTTGTCCATGACCTGCTGCATGGTCATGGTGCGCTCGTCGGCCGGCTTCAGGATGATGTTCATGTTGGCGTTGTTGCCGCTCTGCCCGCCGAATCCTCCGCCGACGCTGGACATGAACGTGTCCACATTGGGGTCTCGCTGTATAATCCGCGCAACCTCGTCCTGGTATTGCAGCATCTTGTAAAACGAGGTCCCCTGCGCGGCCAGCATCTGGAGCGAAATCTGGTCGATGTCCTGGTCCGGAATAAAGCCCTTGGGCACCACTTGGAACAGATACCAGGTAAGACCGATGACGGCGAAAAACGCGACCAGCATCGCCGGACGGACCTTCAGCACGCCCTTGAGCGACCATTCATAAAACCGGAACTGCTGATTGAAAACCCACTCCATCATGCGCGCGAAAACATTGTGCTTCTCGCCCGTCTGGTGCGGCCGCAGGAAGCGGCTGCACAGCATGGGCGTCAGCGTGATCGACACCATCCCCGAGATCAGAATCGCCGACACGATGGTCACCGCGAACTCGCGGAACAGGCGGCCCAGAATTCCACTCATGAACAGAATCGGGATGAACACCGCGGCAAGCGAGATGGTCATGGAGACGATGGTGAACCCGATTTCCTTCGACCCGATCAGCGCGGCCTCAAACGGATCGGTGCCCATCTCGATGTGGCGCACGATATTTTCGAGCATCACGATGGCGTCATCCACGATGAACCCGATCGCCAGGATCAGCGCCATCATCGACATATTGTCCAGGCTGAAATTCAGCGCCGCCATCACCGCGAAGGCTCCCAGGATGGTGAAAGGCAGCGCCAGGCTGGGGATGATGGTGGCCGAAACCTTGCGCAGGAAGAAGAAGATCACCATAACCACCAGCACCAGGGTGATCAGCATGGTGATCTGCACGTCATTGAACGCACGCCGGATGCTTTGGGAACGGTCGCCGCGCACCAGCAGATTCAGCGCCGGGGGGATTTGGGCCCTAAAGACCGGCAGCAGGTCGCGGACACGATCCGTCACTTCGATCGTGTTGGTGCCGGGCTGGCGCATCACGGCGAGCGTGACGGCACGCGCCGCTTTCAGCCTCCCGGTCTGCTCGTCGCGCGTGTACAGCCAGGACGCCTGCTTGTCGTCCTGCACGCTGTCAACGACATTCGCGACATCCCTGAGATACACGGGCCGGCCATTTACATACGAGACGATCAGGTTGCGGAATTGAGCCGCGTTCATCAACTGGCCGTTGGCGTAGATGTTGTAAGCGATTTGAGGGCCGTACAAAATGCCCAGCGGCGTGTTGGTGTTCCAGTTGCCCAGTGCGGCGTTGATTTCGTTCAGGCCTATGCGCTTGGCCGACAGCTTGTCCGGATCGATCTGCACCCGCACCGCGTATTTCTGCTGACCCATGACCTGGACTTGGCTGACGCCATCGATCATGGAGATGCGCGGCGCGATCTGCGTCTCGGCGAACTCGTCGATGGTGGACATCGGCAGCGTGTCCGAGGTCAGGCTGAGGAAGATGATGGGCTGCTCGGAGGGGTTCTGTTTGCGGAACGAAGGCGGCGCCGGGAGACCGGCCGGAAGCAGTGGCGTGACCGCCGCGATGGCGCTTTGCACATCCACCGCCGCGCCTTCGATATCCCGGTCCAGGCTGAACTGGAGACTAATATTCGTCGAGCCCGTGGAACTGCGCGAGGTCATCGAATCGAGCCCCGCGATTCCGGTGAACTGGCGTTCCAGCACCGAGGCGACCGAGCTTGACATGGTGGCCGGATCGGCGCCGGGAAGGCTGGCGCTGACGTTGATGGTGGGATAATCCACCATCGGCAGATCGCTCACCGGCATGGATTTGTAAGCGATGACGCCGAACAGCGCGATGCCCGCCATCAGCAGGCTGGTGGCGATCGGACGCCGAATGAAGACTTCCGAAACGTTCACATGGAACTCCGGTGAGCTAACTCGTTTTCCCCGTTCCCTTACCTTGGAAATCGCCGCGGCGCCCGCGGCCCCGGCCGCCTTCACGTCCGCCGCCCGGCGGTCCGCCGCCAGGATTGTTGGCGTCGCGAATGGCAACCTCGGCGCCCGGCGACAGGCGCAACTGGCCTTCGGTCACTACCGTCTCGCCTTCTTCAAGGCCCTGATTGATCACCAAGTCCTGGCCCACCCGCGGGCCCAGCGTCACCGGGCGCGCCGCGACTTTGCGGTTGTCATCGACCACGTACACGAAATTGCCGTCCTGCCCGTTCTGCACGGCCTGATTGGGAACCACCAGCGCGTTGGGCCGCATGGTCAGCCGCAGCACGACGTTGACATACTGGCCGGGCCACAGTTTGTGATCCGTATTGGGGAAGGTTCCCTTGAGCTTGATCGTCCCGGTGGTGGTGTCGACGTTGTTGTCGACGAAAGTCAGCACGCCGGTTTCTTTGACCGCCTCACCGTCCTGCGTGGTCGCGTAGACCGGAAGCTTGCCTTCGGCCATGTATTTTTTGATATCCGCCAGGTTGGTTTCCGGAACCGCGAAGGTCACGTAGGCCGGCTCGATCTGCGTGATGGTGATGAGATTGGTCGAGTTGGCGGCCACCACGTTGCCCTGCTTCACCGCTAGATTGCCGGTTTTCCCGTCGATGGGCGACGGGATCGTCGTATAGCTGAGCTGGACTGTGGCGTTCTCGATCATCGCCTGGTCCGAATTGATCTGCGCGCGGTCACTGTCGATGGCGGCTTTATCCGCCAGCACCGACTGTTCCAGCGTATCCGCGTTGGTGCGGTACTGATCGCCCTGTTCCTTGGAAACGATGCCCTGTTCGAACAGTTTTCCGTAGCGCTCGGCCTCCTGGCGGGCGTACTTTTCCGAAGCGACGTCGCGCGCCAAGTTGGCTTCGGCCTGGCCCAGCAGCGCTTTATCGCGTTCCAGGCTGGCCTTGTTCTGCGCCAGCGCCGCCTGGAGCGGACGCGGGTCGATCTGGAACAGTTTCTGCCCCTTCTTGACGAGATCCCCTTCATGGAAAGCCACGTCGGTCAACTGGCCGCCGACCTGCGGGATTACCGTAATGGTGGAAAACGCCTCGACGTTGCCCACCACGGCAACTTCAATCGGCACATCCTTTTGCGATACTTTGGCCACAGTGACGGGGACCGGGCCGCCGCCGTCGAAGCTGCGCCGGCCTCCTCTTCCGCCTTTTCCGGCCTTACTCGGATTCGAATCGGCGACCGTCGTCGAGCCTGCGCACCCGTGCATCACAAAGGACGCCAGGACTAACGATGCGAAAGCGGCCCATGCTTTCGTTCGCGTTGAAAGTTGGAAAAATCGAATCACAAGTTTGGATACCAGTATACTGCCTCGGCTGATCTACACATTTGGGCGTCATCGAGAGTGTTGAGGTTACTGATTTACAGGCGTTTACGCGGGAAATCTGCACAAAATTGTATGCCGTTCGGCACATTGCGGGCATGACCGGCCTGTGGCATGCCATACTGGAAGGTTTAAACATCCAACTGGTGCAGCAAAACCGCTTTGTATCCCAAATCATCATCGCAATCGACGGCCCCGCGGGCGCCGGAAAGAGCACGATTGCCCGATCGCTTGCGCGGCGGTTGGGAGCCATTTATATCGATACGGGCGCGATGTATCGCGCGATCGGGCTGTGGGCGCTGCGCGCGGGCATCCCGCTCGATGATATGCATAAGCTGGAACAACTTGCACGCGCCGCGCACATTCAGTTCGAGGGCGATTCGCTGCTGCTCAACGGGGAAGACGTGACCGCGGCGATCCGCGAGCCGGAGGTAACGGACGCGGCTTCCAAGGTTTCCATGGTCCCCGGCGTGCGCCGCGCGTTGCGCGAGGAGCAGCGCAGAATCGGCGCGGAAAACCCGGTGGTGATGGAAGGGCGCGATATCGGAACCGTAGTCTTTCCGGACGCGCAGGTCAAAATCTATCTGGACGCCGATCCGCACGTGCGCGCGGGGCGGCGGGCGCGGGAGACCGGCGCGGCGATCGATTCGGTGGAGCGCGACATCACGGAGCGCGACCGGCGCGACCGCTCCCGGCGCGAAGCCCCGCTGATGCAGGCGCCGGATGCCGAATACATTGATTCGAGCGGGCTTACGCCGGACCAGGTGGAGGAAGCGATTTTGAAGATCATCCGAAAACGAACTTCGAATTGAAGGTAGTGGGAAATAGGCACTGGTAGTAGGTCGTGGGGGCCGACTCCCTTCCCACTTCCTACTACCCAATTCCCAGGCGAATGAACAATGAACCCTCTCTTAGTGATGAAATTCGGCGGGACCAGCATGGGCTCGGCCGAGCGTATCCGCGTCGCGGCGCGCATCTCGCGCGAGCAGCACGAAAAACGGCCGGTGGTGATCGTCGTTTCGGCGATGTCCAAGATCACCGACCTGCTGCTTGATTCGCTGCGCAAGGCCGAGGCGGGCGACCAGGCGGATCTCGACGAAAATCTCAAAACATTGTATGCGCGCCACTTCGAGTGCTGCCGCGAACTGCTTCCGGCTTCGCGCCAGGAAGCTGCGCTTGCGGGCATCCACGGGCTGATCGGCGAATTTTCGCGCATCGCCAAGGGCTGTCTGATGCTGAACGACCGTCCGCCGCGCTCGATCGATGAAGCCGTGGCCGTCGGCGAGCGGTTGAGCGCGCTGCTGATGGCCGAATATCTCGAATCGGAAGGAATTCGCGCGCAAGCGGTCAACGGAGCGGATGTGATCGCCACCGACGCGGCTTTCGGTAATGCGACGCCGCTGATGGAGCCTACGCGCGAGCGCGCTGCGAGCGTGATCGGTCCGCTGCTCGAGCAAAAAATTCTGCCGGTGATGACCGGGTTCAACGGATCGACGCTGGACGGTCGGCCGACTACGCTGGGCCGCGGAGGGTCGGACTTTTCGGCATCGATTGCGGCGGCGGCGCTGAGTGCATCCGAGCTGTGGATCTGGACCGATGTGGACGGAATCATGACCGGCGATCCGCGGCTGGTTTCCGACGCACGTGTTCTCGAAGCAGTTACCTATAACGAAGCGGCAGAACTGGCGTATAACGGCGCCAAGGTGCTGCATCCGCGTACGCTGGCGCCGCTGGTGGAACGCCAGATCCCGGTGTGGAGCAAGAACAGCTTCGCGCCGGAAAAGCCGGGGACGCGGATTGTTTCCAAGATCGAAAGCGCGCGCGGTCCGCACGCGGTGACTTCGATGGCGGACGTGGCACTGGTGTCGATCGAGCCGGCAAATTCGGCGTTGAGCGGAACCAAAATCATGGCGCGCGCGTTGGGAGCGCTGGCGCGCGCCAACGTCGAGGTGCTGGCGATCACCAGTTCCAGTTATCGCCAGAATTTCTGTTTCCTGGTGCGCCAGTCCGAGCTGGAGCGCGTGACCGAATATCTGGAAGAGAGCCTGTCACTCGAATTCGCGCACGGCTATCTGAAGCCGGTCGGCGTGGATCGAAATGTCGGTCTGATTGCGGTGGTGGGCGAAGGGATGCGAGGAACTCCCGGCCTCGCCGGCCGCATCTTCACGGCGATTTCGCGCGAGAAGATCAACATCATCGCCATCGCGCAGGGCTCGAGCGAGCTGACCATCGCGATCGTGGTGCATCGCGAGGGGCTGAATCAGGCGGTGCAGGCGATTCATCGCGAGTGCGGATTGGGCGTCGGGTAGCAGGAACGGGGACTGGTTCGCACATAACTGGTTGGAAGTTGCTCTCCCCACTTCCTAGATCCCCAATACCCAGTCCCCGAATTTTTTGATATGTTCATTAACGCGCGCGAGGGCGCTATGAACATTACCCTGAAGATCAATGGAAAAAGCTATTCGCATGACGTGGAGCCAAGACTGCTCCTCATCCATTACTTGCGCGAGGTCGTAGGCCTCACGGGACCCCATGTGGGCTGCGAGACGTCGCTGTGCGGCGCATGTACCGTGGAACTCGACGGGAAGGCGGTGAAGAGCTGCACCATGTTCGCGGTGCAGGCGACCGGCGCGAACATTTTGACCATCGAAGGACTGGCCTCGAACGGAAAACTACACGCCATGCAGGAGGCATTCTGGAACGAGCACGGGCTGCAATGCGGCTTTTGCACGCCCGGCATGATCATGGCATCGAAACAGATTATCGACCGCAATCCGAATCCGACCGAAGAAGAGATCCGGCACGGCCTCGAAGGCAATCTGTGCCGGTGCACGGGGTATCAGCACATCGTGAATGCGGTGAAGGCAGCGGCAAAGGCCGCGGGAGCATAACGACCATGGCGACGACCATCACCAAAACCGAACCACTGGTTGGAAAACGCATCCGCCGGCGCGAAGATCCGCGCCTGATCACCGGTACGGCGACCTACGTCGAAGACATCAAGATGCCGGGCATGCACTATGCGACCATCGTGCGCAGCCCGCACGCGGCGGCCAGGATCAAGTCGATCGACACGTCGAAGGCCGCGGCGCAGAAAGGCGTGGTCGCGGTGTTTACCGGCCGCGACACCGCGCATGTGGGACCGGTGCCGTGCGGAGCGTCACTGCCCGGGCTGAGGGTGCCGCATCATCATATTCTCGCGACCCAGCGCGTTTATTTCGTGGGTCATCCGGTCGCGGTGGTGGTCGCGACGGATCGCTATGTCGCCGCCGATGCGGCCGACATGGTCGAAATCGAGTGGGACGTACTGCCCGCGGTCGCCGATCCGGAAAAGGCGCTCGAAAAAGGCGCGCCGGCGGTTCATCCGGAGTGGCCGGACAACAAAGCCTTCGATTTTCACCAGGAGCACGGCGACATCAACAAGGCTTTTGCGGATGCCGACGTGATCGTGAAGCAGCGCATCACCAGCCAGCGTCTGGTGCCGATGTCGATGGAGACGCGCGGAGTGGTCGCGGAATGGCGCGGGGCGGACCGGGCGTTGAACCTGTATTCCTCGACGCAGATTCCGCACCTGATGAAAACGCTGGTGGCGATGATGCTGGGGCTCGACGAGAACCGGCTGCGGGTGGTCGCGCCGGAGGTCGGCGGAGGGTTCGGCAGCAAGCTGAACGTGTACGCGGAAGAAGCTCTCATGGGCTTCGTCGCGATGAAAATCAACAAACCGGTGAAGTGGATCGAATCCCGGCGTGAGAATTTCACGTGCACCATCCACGGGCGCGGGCACGTCGATTTTTACGAGCTTGCGGCCAAGAAAGACGGCACCATCACGGGAATCAAGCTGAAAATTCTTCAGGACTTGGGCGCGTATCACCAACTGCTGACGCCCGCCATTCCGACGCTCAGCGTGCTGATGATGCCGGGGCTGTACCGGACGCAGAATATTTTGGCGGACATTGTCGGCGTGTTCACCAACTGTGTTCCGACTGATGCGTATCGCGGCGCGGGGCGGCCCGAGGCGACGCATGGAATCGAGCGCATGGTGGATATCCTGGCGGCGGAGCTGAAGTTGGATCCAGCCGAGATCCGCTTGCGGAATTTCGTGCAAAAATCGGAGTTCCCCTTCCCCACGGCGACCGGCCTCACCTACGATTCGGGCGATTACAGCGCGCCGCTCAAGAAGGCGCTCGATATGGTCGGATATGACAAGCTGCGCAAAGAGCAGGCCGAAGCGCGCAAGCAGGGCAAGCTGATGGGCATCGGGATGTCGACCTACGGAGAGATCTGCGCGTTCGGACCATCGCCCGCGACTCCCGCCGGCGGATGGGAAAGCGCGACGGTGAAAATCGATCCGACGGGCAAAGTGACGGTGCTGACCGGCGCCTCGCCGCACGGTCAAGGAGAGGAGACGACCTTCGCGCAGATCGTCGCCGACGAGCTGGGCGTGGACATCGACGACGTTCTGGTGCTGCACGGCGACACGTCGCTGGTGCAGTACGGCATCGGGACGTTCGGCAGCCGCGCGACCGCGGTCGGCGGAACGGCGGTGTACTTCGCGCTCCAGGACCTGAAGGCGAAGATCAAGAAATTCGGCGCGATGCTGCTTGAATCCGAAGATGTCACGTACTCGGGCGGGTTGTGCATCGACAACAAAACCGGCGCGTCGAAATCGCTCGCGGAGATCGCCGGAGCATCGTACCGGGCGATGAAGCTGCCGCCCAACACCGAGCCGGGGCTGGTTTCGACGCACTTCTGGGAGCCTCCCAATTTCACCTTCCCCTTCGGCGCGCACATCGTGATCACGGATATCGACAAGGATACCGGCCAGGTTACGATCCGGCGCTACATCGCCGTGGACGATTGCGGAAATCTTCTGAATCCGTTGATCGTGGACGGGCAGGTGCACGGAGGCGTCGCGCAGGGGATCGGGCAGGCGCTGTATGAGCAGGCGGTCTACGACGACAACGGACAACTGATCACGGGCGAGCTGATGGATTACGCGGTTCCCAAGGCTCACATGATGCCGTGGATCGAATCGAGCCACACCATCACGCCGACGCCGGTGAATCCGCTGGGGGTGAAAGGCGTGGGCGAGGCGGGGACCATCGGATGCTCGCCCGCGGTGGTGAATTCGGTGGTGGACGCCCTCGCGCCTTTGGGTGTGAAGCACATCGACATGCCGATGACGCCCGAAAAAATCTGGAAGCTGATGAAAGGAGCCTCGGCATGATTCCCGAGAATTTCGAATACTCGGCTCCGGCGACGCTCGATGAAGCATTGAAGCTGATCCAGGGCGGAGCCAAGCCGCTGGCCGGCGGAATGAGCCTGATTCCGATGATGAAGCTGCGGCTGGCCACGCCGGAGCGGCTGGTGGATATCGGCAGGCTGAAGGACCTGAACTATATTCGCGAAGCCTCCGGCGCGATTCACGTGGGCGCGGCGGCGACGCATTACGACGTCGAGAGCTCGCCCGTCATTCGGGTCAAATGCCCCCTGCTTTCGGAAACCGCGGCGCACATTGGCGACGTGCAGGTACGCAACATGGGGACCATCGGCGGCAGCATCGCTCATGCCGATCCGGCGGCCGATTATCCGGCGGCGCTTCAGGCGCTCGAAGCGAAGATTGTGCTCAAGGGAGCGAAATCGGAGCGCACGGTTTCGGCGGGGGACTTTTTCCTCGACACATTCACGACCGCGCTGGAGCCGGGCGAGCTCGTGCGCGAAGTGATTGTGCCGGTGGAAGGTGGGGGCGTTGGGACCAGCTACCAGAAGATGCTGCAACCGGCCAGCGGATTCGCGATCGTGGGAGTCGCGGCGCGGATCCAGCGCTCCGGCGGCAAGATTACGATGGCGCGCATCGGGGTGACGGGCCTCGCGAACCGGTCCTTCCGCGCGACAGCGGCGGAAAGGGCGCTCGAGGGGAAATCCGGATCGGCGACGGAGATCCAGAACGCGGCGGCTCTGGTTTCCGAGGGAGTCGACGCGAACTCGGATCTCAACGCGTCCGCCGAATATCGCAAGCACCTGGCGACGGTCTACGCCGCGCGCGCGATCACGGCGGCGCTGGCGAGGTCGGCTTGAAAATTTCGGGGTCGCACGCGCTTCCCTTTTCGCCCGAACAGGCGTATGCGGTTTTGCAGGATCCGGCCGCGCTCGCGCTCGCGATTCCGGGATGCCAGTCGCTCGAAAAAACCGGCGACAATGAGTACCACATGAAAATGAAGATGGTGGTCGCCGCGATTTCCGGAAACTTCGAAGGCAGTGTCCGGCTCAGTGAACACATGCCGCCGTCGAGCTTCCGGATGGATGTGGACGGCTCGGGGAAAATCGGCTTCGTCAAAGGCAGCGGCCTGTTGACGATCACGCCCGCGGACGGCGGAAGCGCGGTCGCATACGACGGCGAGATGCAGATCGGCGGAACCATCGCCGCGGTCGGGCAGCGGTTGATCGACACGACGTCGAAGATGATGCTCAAGAAATTTTTCGAGCGGATCGTTTCGGGATAGCGGACGCAAGAAGCACGGCGAGCTCGAGCGCGGCCGCGGCGACCGCGGGTGCAGGTTCGCTCTCGAGATCGAAACGGCCTCCTTCGATGCCGTAGATCAGCAGTTGCGCTGGCATGCGTCCGAGCGCGCGCCCGAGCTTCACCGCTTCGGCGACGCCGAAGGCGTGGGTGCCTCGAAAAGCGTCGCCCTCGACCGGTGCGGTGAGACCGTCCCACACCGTGATCGTGCCGGGGATGCCGCCGGTGACGACGGTATCGATGAGGATCACGAAGTCGCGGCCGTCCCAGAGCTCGATCAGCGCGGCACCGTCGCCGGGGTGCTCGCGAACTTCGATTCCCAGTTCGGCCAGATGCCGCGCGACCAGGAGTCCTGCCGCATCGTCGCCGCGGCCTGGAGTCCCGCAGGCGACCACCAGCGGTTTCATTCGCGCTCGATTTTAAGGCGCAGAAAATGCGTGGCGCAGGAAATGCACGGGTCGTAATTGCGGATGGCCTGCTCGCATTTGCGCGTGGCTTCGTCGAGCGGCCAGGAGGCGACCTGCGCCGCGAATTCGCGCAGATCGTCTTCGATGCGCTTCTGATTCTGCGAAGTCGGCGGCACGATTTTCGCTTCCGTGACCAGACCGTCCTCGTTCAGGGCATAACGATGGTACAGAATGCCGCGCGGCGCTTCGGTAATCGCGTGGCCCGAGGCTTTTCGCGGCGTCACGGAAGCGCGCGGCTTCGCCGGGGGCTGATATTCGCGCACGATACGCAGCGCTTCCTCGAAACCAAAGACCATTTCCACGGCGCGCACCACGATGCTGCGAAACGGATTCTTTACGGGCGGCGCCAAGTGCGCGTCGACGGCGGCCTGGCGCGCGAGCGGAGTGAGTTTGTCGAAATTGAGGTTGAAGCGCGCGAGTGGCCCGACGAAATACGATCCGCTTCCGCGCAGCATCGAGTGCAATGCGTTCGAGTGTTTCACCTGATGCTCGACGAAAAGATCTTCGTATTGGGCGGCGTCGATCTTCAAGCCGTGATTCGAAATCAGGTGCCCTTCGTTAAACGGGTATTCATCGGGATGCGACAGCGCCACGCAAAGGTAATCCTGCTCAAAATCGGGGAACTCGAAACCCGCAGTCAGCTTCACTGTTTCGACCGAAGCTTCAACCGCCCACTGCAAGTCCGGCTCGAGATCGCGCAGATCGTTTTTCGACGGAGCCTTGTGAAATCCACCGACGGCGGCGGAAATGGGATGAATTTCGCGGCCGCCCAGCAGCGTGATGATGCGATTGCCGATTTTCTTGAGCCGCAGACCGCGCTCGACCAGCGCGCGATGATCGCGAGCCATGGCGATCGAATCTTCATAGCCCAGAAAATCCGGGGCATGCAGCAGGAACACGTGCAGCGCGTGGCTTTCGATCCATTCGCCGCAGTAAAACAGGCGGCGCAGCAGGCGCACGGCGGGATCGATTTCGACTCCGAAAGCGCGCTCGATCGCGTGCACGGCGCTCATCTGGTAGGCGATGGGGCAGATTCCGCAGATGCGCGCGACGATATCGGAGACCTCGGAAAAATGGCGGCCTTTCAAAAACGCTTCGAACAATCGCGGCGGCTCGTAGATGCGCAGCTTCACGTCGCGCACGCGGTCGCCGGTGAGTTTGATTTCGAGCGCGCCTTCGCCCTCCACGCGAGCCAGCGTGTCCACGCGAATGGTCCGGTTGCCGCTCATGCTCGCTCGCTCTCCTCGCTGGCCTTGCGAAATTGCCACGCCCAGGCATTGAAGCCGCGGAAGGCGCGGCAGATCTGCGGGTCGTTTTCGCCCAGGATACGGAACTGCGCGCTCAACGACCGCGTGTTGGAGCTCTCCATCGGCCCGTAGCATCCATAGCAGCCGCGATCGTAGCTCGGGCACAGCGCGCCGCATCCGGCCTGCGTCACCGGCCCCAGGCATGGAGTCCCCTGTGCGACCGCCACGCACACGTTACCTTTGCGCTTGCATTCGATGCACACGCTGTAGGCGGGGATATTCGGCTTGCGGCCCGCGAGCGTCGCGGTGATCAGCTCGATCAACTGGTATTTGTTGATGGGGCAACCGCGCAGCTCGAAGTCGACGGGCACATGCTCGGCGATCGGCGTCGATAGTTTCAGCGTGCTGATGAACTGCGGCGAGGGATAGACCATGCGCACGAAATCGCCCACGTCTTTCCAGTTGCGCAGCGCCTGAATTCCGCCGGAGGTGGCGCAGGCGCCGATGGTGATCAGCGTTTTCGATTTGCGCCGCACGTCCTGAATGCGCTCGGCGTCGTGGTGCGTAGTGATGGAGCCTTCCACCAGCGCGATATCGTAGGGACCGCCGCGCATGGCGCGGCTCGCTTCCGGAAAATACGCGATCTCGACCGCGCCGGCGACGGCCAGCAGTTCGTCTTCGGCATCGAGCAGGCTCAACTGGCATCCATCGCAAGAGGCGAACTTGAATACGCCGATCACCGGTTTTTTCTTAGAGCTCATATCGATCCAGCAGCGGCGCAATCCGGTCGAAGGAGAACACCGGCCCGTCCTTACAGATGAAATGTTGACCCCACTGGCAGCGCCCACACAATCCCACGGCGCACTTCATGTGCCGCTCCATTGAAAGATAAAGGTTTTCGGCGGCGATGCCCTTACCAACCAGCTCGCGCGCGACAAAGCGCATCATGATTTCCGGCCCGCAGACCATCGCGACGGTTTGGGCGGGCTGGAGACGCACGTACTTGAGCAGCGACGTAACCACACCGACGTGTCCGTGCCAGCTCAGGCCTCCGTAATCGACGGTCGAAAGCACTTGCGTGTCTTTCTGCTTGGCCCACGCGGCGAGTTCCTTGCGGAAAAGAATATCGCGCGGGCTGCGCGCGCCGTAGAGAATCACCAGGCGGCGATATTGATCGCGGTTGCGCAGCACGCGGTAAATCACGGGCCGCAACGGCGCGAGCCCGATACCGCCGGCGACCACGACCACGTCGCGCCCCCGTGCAGCCTCCATCGGCCAGCCGACTCCATAAGGACCGCGCACGCCCAGCGACTCGCCCGGCTCGCGGCTGACGAGCGAGTTGGTCGCAGCGCCGACCGAGCGCACGGTGTACACGTGTGCGCCGGCATCCGCGTCGCCGCTGATCGAAATGGGAAGCTCGCCCACGCCAAACACCCACAGCATGCTGAACTGGCCCGGCTCGAATCGCGACGACTGCGCTTCTGGCGGCTCGAGCGTCAGCGTGAAGGTATCGGGCGTTTCTTTAGTGACCGTCCGCACCGGCCAGGGCTGCGGCACGAAAGATACGGTTTCAATGGGCAGCATACACGTCCAGCAATTGAAGACGCGTCGCATCCAGGCGGCGATAGATATTCTGGCTGAAGCGCTTGAGCAGCTCGTATCCCAGATCGTGATTTTGTTCGCACTTGGTGCGCAGGCACTTGGCGTCCAGCGCGATGGCCCGCGTCGCTTCCGCCGCCCGCGCGCAGAAGCGCCAGGTGTAGGGCGGCAGCAGCCAGCTCCACCCCAGAATGTCGCCCTCCCCAAGCGTGTCCACGATGATGGGCTTGCGCTGCGGCGGATTGATCTCGATGGCCACGCGGCCCGCGCGAATCAGGTAGAACTCGTTGGCCTCTTCGCCTTCGCGCAGAATATATTTGCCGGAATCGAAGCGCACGTTGGAGGCGCAGCTCACCAGCAGGCTGATGTAATAACTTTCGAGGTCCGCAAAGAACGGATGCTCGACGATAACTTTTTCAAGCGATTGTTTTTCCATGGCTCACACCCTTGCTGCCGCGAATGGCTTCCACTTCCTCGGTAATATCGATCCCCACCGGGCACCAGGAGATGCATCGCCCGCAGCCCACACATCCCGACGAGCCGAACTGGTCGATCCACGACCCGAGCTTGTGCGTCATCCATTGGCGGTAGCGCGCTTTGCCCGATGTCCGCACGCTGCCGCCGTGAATATAGGAGAAATTCATAGTGAAGCAGGAATCCCACAGCCGCCAGCGCTCGGCGTGCTCACCCTTGACATCGCTGGTGTCCTCGATCGTCGTGCAGAAGCAAGTGGGGCACACCATGGTGCAGTTGGCGCAAGCCAGGCACCGCTCGGCGACATTATCCCAGCGCGGATGCTCGAAATTCTGATACAGGAGATCGCGAATACCGGTGTTGTCGATGCGCCGCGTCTGCGCCCGCGCGGCCGATTCCACCGCTTCGCTCGCCGTACGGCGTTCCTCCTCCTTTGACGGCCGATGTTCGAGCTCGGCCAGCACTTCGCGGCCGCGATCGGTTCCCGTTTGCGCCAGAAACCAGTGCTCGGACGAGCTCGCGACTTCGATCAGCGTAAGATCGACGTGGGAGCTCCGCACCTGCGGCCCGGCCGCCATGGATGCGCAGAAACAGGTCGGCGCGGACTGCGCGCATTCCACCGCGACGATGAAAACCTGCTCGCGCCGCGCCTGGTAGATCGCGTCGCGATAAGGACCCTCCAGCATCACCCGGTCCTGAATGCCGATCGCGGCCAGATCGCAGGCGCGCACTCCCACGAACGCGAACCGGCGCCGCTCGTCGGGCGCGGGCAGGATGCGAAAAACGCCGTCCTGCTGCTCGGCATCGAACAATTTCACCTGCGCGGGGTGCAGAAATTTCTTCCAGCTCTGTGGAGAAGACGCGTACCCGAAAAACGCGGCGTCCTGGCGCGGCTTCAGCCGGTAGCGTCCGGCTTCCTGATCGTCGGTGAGCCCGCGCGGGAGTTCCTCGGCGCCGGAAATGCGGTCGTAGACAACCGCTCCATCGCGCACCACCGGTCCGATCACCTCGTACCCGCGCCGCGCGAGCGACCCGATCAGCTTGTCCAGTTGTTCGGGCGCGAGCCGGAATTGTGGAGATTGGTCCAACGAGTTCCCGTCGCTCTAACTACCATTGAAACAAATACAGCGCTTCGCCGGGTTGTGGGAATTTTCCGAGTCTCCACGCCTTTCGGATAAAATCCTTCGAGGGGGGAATCGACCATGCGTATGTTCATCGGATTGTTACTGGCGGCCCTGGCGCTCGCCGACGACGGTGCGGCGGTGTACAAGCAGCGCTGCGCGGCCTGCCACGACAACGGAGTGGGACGCGCGCCGCGGGCCGATGCCCTGAAGCAGATGTCGCCCGAGAACGTCCAGACCGCGCTTACCAGCGGCGTAATGATGGTCCAGGGAATCCTCATGACGAACGAGGAGGTCCGCACGGTTTCCGAGTTCGTGACCGGAAAAAAATTCGGCGCGGACCAGTTGCCCAAGCAGGCTTTTTGCCGCACTTCGGGCGCATGGCCTTTCGATCCGCTCACGGCGCCGCACTGGACCGGCTGGGGCGGCGCGGATAATCGCCGCGAGCAAAGCGCCTCGATGGCGGGTCTCAATGCGGCCGATGTTCCCAAGCTGAAATTGAAATGGGCCTTCGGAATTCCGGGAGTGCTGCGCGCCTACGGCCAGCCGACGGTGGCGGGCGGACGCGTGTTCATCGGGACTGGCTCACGCAAGGTGTTTTCGCTCGACGCGGCCACCGGCTGCATCCACTGGAGCTTCAACGCGGAAAGCGGCGTGCGTACCGCGATCAGCATCGGCCGAATCGCTGACCGATGGGCCGCCTATTTTGGCGATCAGACCGGATTCGCCTACGCCGTCGATGCGCGCAACGGCGAACTGATCTGGAAAACGCGCGTCGAGGATTACCCGGGCGCCCTCATCACCGGCGCGCCCGCGCTGTATGACGGCCGTCTTTACGTTCCTGTGTCGTCCGGCGAGGAGGTGCTGGGCGCGGGCGCAAATTACGAGTGCTGCAAGTTCCGCGGCAGCGTGTCGTCGCTCGATGCCGCGACCGGAAAAGTGATCTGGAAGAGCTATACGATCCCCGAAGAGCCGCACAAAGTGCGCAAAAACAAGAACGGCGTCGATCAATGGGGACCCTCCGGCGCGGGCGTCTGGTCGGCGCCCACCATCGATCCGAAGCGTTACGCGATCTATG
>Ga0335081_10001804_pt1 | contig 33886 bp, 20 predicted proteins | sample Lox_Sample_35_FD_206713 | JGI IMG/M metagenome (GOLD analysis project Ga0335081, IMG submission 206713) | Soil microbial communities from Loxahatchee National Wildlife Refuge, Florida, United States - Lox_Sample_3.5 | ecosystem: Environmental > Terrestrial > Soil > Wetlands | place: USA...
GTTTTCATATCCTCGGCCTCATAGGTCGTCCATGGCATGTCCGCCCCTATTCTGCCACGAGCAGATCCCGAACAAATTCCGAGAGAAACAAAAAGTACGAATCGGAACATTAACGAATTCATGATCATTTTTACTGCTGACCCGATCCCGATATGGTCGTTGCGGCTGACCCGGACCTGACCGGTGCCAAGTCATTTTCACAGTGTTGTTTTAGCCTACCGAAGTCAAACACACCGCGATAGTCACATAAAGTGGCGACACAACCATTTTCGGCCGAAAACCTGATATTACCGGCGGGACCGATGTCCCAGGCGTTCGCGCAGCCCCAGATTGTCGTAGCCTGACTCTGTCGCGCGCTCTGCGTCCTTGGCATTGATGTTGTGCGTGTTGGAAGATTTGCCACGGTGTAAATGGCACCTGCGCTTCGACGCACTTCGCCCGCGTTTTGGTCCGCCAAACCGGTTCTTGAAGCCCTCTACTGTGCCAGAATATTTGCTGACGGAAAGCCGTCGTTTTACAATTTACCGGTATTTTATAGATGAAAGTTTTCCCGGGGCACAACCAACTGATTTTCCCGACACGATAAATGTATGTCCCCTTTTATTGGAGGCATTAGCCGTTACGCCAACAGCCTCTTTTGTAATTTTCACATTAAACCGGTCCCCTTGATAAACGATGTTAAACTGGAGACTATTCCACTTTTTATAGAGTTGCGGATTAATGAAGACATTTTCCGTATCTGCTTTAACGCCGCCAAAACCAAACACAGCAGTCATCCAGGCTCCGCCGTTTGCGGCCGGATGCGAACCTCCCATAAAAACGGTTCCCACATAGACTTTATACCTGGCTTCAATATCAATTTTTGCCGTTTTTAAAAAATACTGGTATGCCCGATCCAGTTTCCCGATATCAGCGGCAACCATTGCGTAGGCGCAGGCGCTAAGGCTGGAGCCGTGTTCCGTCCATGGTTCGTAGTATTCCCAATTTGCCGTTTTGATTTTCTTTGAAAAGCGATCTCTGAACAAGTTCAACATCATCACCACATCTGCTTGCTTGATAATTTTAGTGGGAACGGCCAGTCCCTGGCCCGCACCAAGGTATTCATCGGGATGCAGCTTCCGGGCTTTTAATTCCTCGATGCGGGCCTCCTTGAGTTTGAAGTAGGCATCGAATTGCTCAATGACGCCGGTTTTTGGGTCCGGTTGGGGAACGTAAAGCAGGTTTGCAACTTCAACGAATAATGGGAGCTCGTCAGCAATGTCAATTTTCTTTACCAGCGCTTTTAATTTTTCTGGGTGTTTTTGCTCCAGATACTTGACCGTGGCGTTCGCGATTTCGAACGTAGCCTTCGCCACCATATTGGTGAAAGCGTTGTTGTTGACCCGTTCGTGATATTCGTCCGGCCCGACCACATCCAGAAGTTCATACCGATTTTTGTCTTTTTTGAAATAAGCGTGCGAGCCGTAAAAACGGGCGCACTCTAAAATGACTTCCGCCCCGCCGGCCAACAACAAGGAGTCGTCGCCGGTAACCTTGAAATATTCCCACATCGCGATGGCCACATCGCCGCTGATATGCACCTGCTTGTCCCGGAAGTAAGTGCGCAAATCCCTTTTTGTAAACGGATCTCCAATATTAAAATAGGTACATGCCTCATCGCCTGTTTCCTGGCTTTCCCAGGCATAGTACGCGCCGCGATATCCCGGTCCCTCCGTTTTGGCTTTCCGGCGCGCCCCATCCAGGGTTTTGATGCGATAGCGCAGCAATTCAACCGCCTTCTCGGGGTAGGTGTATAAAAAGAACGGGAACATGAACATTTCGGTATCCCAGAAAATCGCTCCTTTATATACCTGCCCGGAGAAGGCCCGGGCCGGAATGGAGGTTCCACTGCCATTGACAGGGGCTGCGATCAGCAGTTGAAATATGCTGTACCTTAAGGCTTGCTGGGCCTCATCGTCGCCGTCAATTTTTACATCACAATATTCCCATTTTTTTGCCCATTGCCGATTGTGCCTGCGCAAACATTCGTTATAACCGGAATCCTTTGCTTCCTGAACCCGTTTTATAGTCGCATCGTTTACTGAAGTTTTAATCGGATCGTTGCCGGTATAAACGGCAAAATACTTGTAAAATGTATATGGTTTTTGTGCTTCGGCGGCCACGTCGATCACGCGGAGGTTTCTATTGCCTCTCACTACATGAGCCGCCTTCCCGAAATGAAGATCAATAGCTTCGGCCACCGCTACTTGCTTGGATGTTTCGCCGGTGAAGCCATGAACCAACAGTATCCCGTCTTTTTCTCTGGAGGTTAACTTCAACAAGTGCGGACCATTTAAATCCCAGATGTTATAATCAATCCCGGTGTTGATTCCAACCCTGGCGGCTGTATCAACCGTCAGGCTGTATTTAATTACTCCCAAATGGGGATCGTCAGCGCTCAGGAACCTCGTGGACTTGATTTTAAGCGTCTTTCCGCGCGACTCAAAATCCGTTTCGCGTTCGAAAACAGCATTCTCCAGGTTTAAACTCTGGCGATGTTTTTTAATTCTGGTTGAAAGCGCCGAGATTTCAACGCCATCAAGAGTGACTTTTGTAAAACCGCCATTGGGGGCGTTAACCGGTTCCCGCCAGGCGCCGCCGACCTGGTCGTAAATGCCGGCCAGGGTTATTCCCACCAGTTCATCCGGCCCGAATTCATCCAGGGTGCCTCGATATCCCATGTATCCATTCGCAATCTGGTAAACGTTACCATTGCGCATGATACTCTCCTTTTCATTGACAAACTTGTTAGTGTGAACCTGCCACGGATTGCGCATTGGAATCCTTTTCGCTCTTCGAATCGTTGACGAACATCATCAGGACGCCCGAGAAAATCATCGCGAAGCCGCCCAGCACGATGGCGTAAATGGCTTGTCCGTGAAACACGGTGTGCACGAGCAGTCCCAGAATGGCTGAGGCCAGAATCTGCGGGATGACGACAAACAAATTGAACATACCCATGTAAACACCCATTTTCCGGTGCGGCACCGCGCTGCTCAAGATGGCATACGGCATGGTCAGCAGGCTCGCCCAGGCAATGCCCGAGGCAATCATGGAAACAAGCAATAATTTTGGTTCCTTGAAGAGAATCATGGAAATCAAGCCCAGCCCGCCGATAAACAGGCAGATGACATGCGTCGTGACCCGGCCAATCTTTCGCGCGAGGACCGGAAGGAGGAACGCAATAATCGCAGCCATGGCGTTCCAGACCGACCAGAGGACGCCGACCCAATTGGCGCCTTCATTGTATAAATCGGACTGCGGGTCCGTGGCTCCGTAATGGTAACTCGTCACCGCCGACGTCGTGTAAATGAACATGGCAAACAACGCAAACCAGGTGAATAACGTCACCAGCGCCAGTTGCTTCATCGTGACAGGCATGTTCTGGAGGTCGTAGATGATTTCGACCAGGCCATCAGCTTTGCCGAGCGAATAGCGCACCGCCGCGGCAATCTGCAAAACACCATAAAAAGCAATGCCGAACGACAAGATATAAAGCCCCTTGTCCCAATGTAATGAGTAAATGAGATAGGACACCAGCAAACCGGCCGCCAACAAGGTCGCACCTTCGGTGTAATAGTTTTTGGCGTTCAGTTTGATTTCGGACCCCTCTTTGGCGGCTGCGCCCAATTCATGGACATTGAATTCCTCCTGTTCCTCCGGCGAATATTCCTTCACGGAAAAGATGGTCCACAAAACCGCCAGCAAAAACACCACGCCGCCGATGTAAAAAGACCATTTCACCGTGGGCGGAATCTGGCCTTCGGGCGCGGTGTTGGCGATGTGCAGCCAATTGGCAAACATGTAAGGCAGCGCCGAGGCCACCACCGAACTGATACCAATGAAGAAAGTCTGCACGGCAAATCCCTTGGTCCGTTGTTCGTCCGGCAACATGTCGCCGATGAATGCGCGGAACGGCTGCATGGTAACGTTGATGGAACCGTCCATCATCCACAACATTCCAGCGGCCACCCACAGGCTGGGAGAGTTGGGCATGATCAGCAGAGCCAGCGAGGACAAAATCGCGCCTCCCAGAAAATAGGGTTTGCGCCGACCGAGACGGTTCCAGGTCTTGTCGCTCATGTGGCCGATGATGGGTTGGATGAGCAGACCGGACACCGGTGCGGCGATCCATAGAATCGGGATGTTTTCAACCCTGGCGCCCAGGGTTTCAAAAATCCGGCTCATGTTGGCGTTCTGCAGGGCAAAGCCAAACTGAATGCCCACGTAGCCGAAGCTCATGTTCCATAATTGCCAGAAGCTTAGTTGTGGTTTTTTTTTCATTTTAAGGTTTTGAGGTCTATCCTGGCCGCGGGTTACCGGCGTGCCTGCTTTGACTGAACCAGCTTGTTTATTTTATCCACGGTCAATTCCGAAAGGTCCCCAACCACAATATCGGCGCCATTGGTTTTTAACTCCTGCGCATTATTTTCCCTGGCCACCCCTATTACCAAACCAAACTTCCCTCTGGCTCCCGCCTGAACCCCGGAAACAGCATCTTCAACAACTACGGTGCGATGATACTCCGCCCCCAGATCATCGCTCGCCGTGGTAAATATATCCGGCTCAGGTTTGCCTTTTAAGCCCAGATTCGCAGAGACGACCCCATCCACTCGGGTTTCGAAGAGATTGGCGATGCCTGCTTTTTCAAGTATCGGCCCGCAGTTCTTGCTGGACGTGGCAACCCCTACTTTGACGCCTTTAGCTGATAATTCTTTGATCAACTTTACGGTGGAATCATAAATGCCTACGTCCTCGTCTTCGAGCACCTTGTTGAAAAACTCATTTTTCCGGTTGCCCAATCCGCATACAGTCTCGCTTTCCGGTTTATCCTCCGGCTCGCCAAAAGGAATATTGATCCCCCTGGATTTTAAAAATGCATCCACTCCTTGATATCTTGGCCGGCCATCCACATAAGCCAAATAATCAGCGGCATGGGTGAATTCGCGAAAAGGCTCATTGTACTTTTTTTCTCGAAAATGAAGATACTCATCGAACATTCTTTTCCAGGCCAGTGAATGAACCGCGGCGGTTTTAGTAACCACGCCATCCATATCAAAAATCACTGCGTCAAAATTCAACATATCTTCACTTTTCAAGCGGCATTTATCCGGTTCCCACAAAGCCAGGTGATCCGCCGAAAAAACGAATTCAACCAGTTCATTAACCGGCTTCTCTTTTCTGCGCCATTCTACGGGCAAGTCCGGGGACAGAGGTCATGCTAGCTTGCGGCTCTGGTTTTGTCCATCCCCGGTCGCAGCGAACAGGTGCTGAATTTTAATTTTCATTGTGTTCGGACAGCCGGACGGCTTTTGATCAGGAGCAGAACGGCAATTCCGCCCACAAGAACCAGCCAGGTTAAAATTAACCATCGCTGTCTTGCGTTCATCCGGCCCTCCCCTTCTTGATTTGACAGGAAACCCCAACCTTAACCGCGCTCCGGGCATCAATTATAGCCAAACGTTGTTCGCGCCCTCTGCGGAAGCCCTCGATACCTTACCTTTGATTCCTCTCGCCGTTGGAAGCGGAGAGGAAAGGAAATCTGCGTCATCCACGCAATCCGCGGTTTACTTCCCGGATTTAACGGCCGGTCTGATGTCGGCGCAGCAATAGCGCGATTCAAATCCGGCGTAAAACGTTTTGCCAACCACATCGCGCGCGCTGGCACCAACGCGCACGGTGACCACCGTTAGAGATTCGAATCCGGGACTTTCCGGTGTGAACGTCATTTCGTCGCGCGCCGACGACCAGGAAATCGCGCCTTTGGACGATGGCTCCGTCGAAAACGCCCGCTCAACGCTGGCGGTATCCATCGGCTGGCTGAAGTGAATCACGATCGGTGTGGCAGGTGGTATTTCTTTCACATCGTGCGCAGGTGAGATGGCGTTAACCACCGGATCGAGCGGACGGACGTCGGATTCGGCAACAAACATTTTGGCGGATGTCCCCGGCATGACAATGGGCGGCGTCCGTCCGTCGGCGCGCAAAGTGACATTTTCATTTTCGCCGAGCAGATTTACCAACTTCGTTCCTGCTGGATAAATCGTCGGGCAGGCCGGGAGAGTTTGGTATGTGTCGGTCGTGTTGAAAATCACCAGCGCCTCCTGCGTGCCTCGGCCCGTGGAGTAGCCTGGCGGGTTCCCAGCCCGCGAGGCTTGGCCCTTACTCCACGGGCCAAGTCGCCGCGAGTAGGCGAACAAGCCGGGGCCGTTAGTCTGGCTCCATAAATTGGATTGGACACCAGTTCGTAGCGCCGGATAAAGCCGGCGGAAATTATTCAGCCGGGCGACAAATTGAAACAGCGGATGCGTCATGTTGAAGTTGTCGCCGCGCGACGGTCCCCACTCGAATTGTCCGGCGAACATGTCTTCGCGATCCCACGGGTCTTTGCCTCCATTGAACGCCTGCTCCGTGCCATAGTACAAACACGGTATCCCCCGCGCCGTGTAAAGAAAAACCAACGCGACCTTGAGCCGGTCGGCGGTTGCGCCGGGGATACTCAAAAACCGCGGCTGGTCGTGGTTATCGAGAAATGTCACCAATTGATTCTGCGCCACCGGGTCGTAATCGGCCGCGACCGCATCGTAATGCCGCACGAGTTGGTGCGTGCTGCCAGTGGCGTCGGCAAAAAGCGATTTGATTTTGAAATAGAGCGTGTAGTCCAGAACCGAGTCCAGCTTGAAAGGTCCCCCACCCTTGCTGCCGGTGTAAGAACCGACCTTGGCATCGGAATTGTCCGGCACTTCGCCGAACATGAAAAAATCCGGCTTGCCGTGCGCCACGGCGAACGCGCGAATGGCCGGACACCATTCCTGCCAGAATCCCATCTCGACGTGCTTGACGGTGTCAATGCGGAAGGCGTCGAAACCCGCCCGTTCAATCCAATATTCGTAAATCTTCGTCATCTGCTTCCGAACGAAAGGACTTTCCGTCCTGAAATCGTCAAGCCCGGCGAACTCGCCCAGTTCAAGTTGCGTCGTGTCGTTAAAATTTTGAACGAAGCCGTTGTTGTGAAACAGATTCGTGAGCGTCGGATTGGTCGCGTTGAGATCAAATGGCGGCGGATAGCGCCGGGCAGGATTGCGGAACCGCAAATGGTAGCCCTCCGGCGGGTATCTGAAGTTTGGATAACCCGGATCGGCGCTGTCCACGAGGTTGCCGCCGTGGTTCACGACAATGTCGTCAATGACCAGCATGCTGCGCGCATGCGCCGCCTGAACCAGATGCTGCAAATCTGCCATTGTGCCCCAGTGCGGGTCCACCTTGTAAAAATCCAGCCCCGCATAGCCATGAAATTCGCCGCGCGCGTTCAATACAACGGGCGAAATCCAGATCGCCGTCGCGCCGAGCGACTGGATGTAATCCAATTTGTCCTCGATGCCCTTGAAATCTCCGCCGTGAACCGAGGTGCCGCTGTGGCCCGCTGGATCGTAATTGCCGTCGGCGTCGTCGTTCGACGGGTCGCCATTGTAAAAACGGTCGGTGACGATCTGGTAAATACTTTGTCCTTGCCAGAACTCGTTGCCGGGGGATGGCGCCTCTGCACCTGCGGCAATGAAACCATATTCGGCCAGCACGGAAATGGCTAACGACAAAATCGTAATGCCTGAATAATGACGAAGCCCGAATGACCAACTGCTGCCGCCGTCCGCCTTTTGGTCATTTGGGGATTGTTTAGTCATTCGTCATCAGGGTTTACTCCTTCGCCCTCAACGCGCCTGCACGCGATAAAACCGCGTGCCGTTGGTTGCACCAGGGTCGCTGAACAAAACGGTTCCGCCCGTGCCGGGCACGGCGGGCCCAACGTTGACCCACGATGAGGCGGGGCCGAGATCGTTGCGGTATTGAAGCTGGTAAGTCCAGTTGGTCGCGGGCGAACAACTTAATTGGACACCGCTTCCCGTAACCGCAACCTGTCCGATGTTGAAAGCCGGCGGTGTCGGGAAGGACGCCGGATTGAGGGGGTCCGTTCCGTTCCGATATTCCGTGAGGTTCGATACGCCGTCGCCGTCCGCGTCATCCGAGCCGCGCGACAGGTCACTCACCATGCCGAGCGGGTGGCCGAAGTAAGCCAATCGCCACCAGTCGGGGATCCCATCCGTATCGCTGAACACGTCCGCAATCTTGAGAACCTGCACGCCGGAAACGCGCGCGTTGTCCGCCGCGCCGGGCGTGAAGAGAATTTGCAGTTGCGAGTTGGTGACGGCGTTCGTGAAGACGAGCGAAATCGGGATGTTCATTCCGCCCGCCGCCGCGTAGATGTCGAAATTGGTCAGCACCTGCCGGCCCTGGATGAAGACGTTGAATTCACGTTTGCCCGCGCCGTTCCAATACGTTTCGGCCTCGAGCAGCGTGGTTTGATAGACGCTCTCGGGACAATCAAACTCGTAATAGAACCCGCTGCTGGACGTGCTGTAACGCTCGCGCTCGTAGAGTGATTGGGCCGACGAACAGACGCCACTGATGCTGTTGTTGAGGTAGCCGGTCGTGCCGCCGGAATAGCCGAACGCGCCCAAAGTGTAGGCCGTGTCCTTCAACCAGACGTTGCCGCTGCAATCGGTGACGTTCGCGGGATTGCCGCCACTGACGCGCTGGAGATAGCTGCCGGGGGTGTTGAAAAACCAGACGTTGACAGGGTTGGTGGCGGAAATATTTCCCGAGGTGTCGGTGGCGCGGACATTGATGACGTGTGGGCCATTGAGAAAGTTCGAGCTGTTGAAATTGAAACTCCACGACATCGTCCCGGCCGCGGTCACCCAAAGTCCGCTGTCCAGTTCGACTTCGACTTTCTGCACCGCGACGTTGTCAGCCGCTGCTCCGGAGATCAGCAAATTCCCGGAAACTCGCGTGCCATTGGTTGGTGTAACCATTGTAACCGTCGGCGGTGTCACATCCGCGATGGAGGAAGATGTATGAAATTGCATTTGATACGGCGCATACATCGCGTTACCGGAAACCGCGTCCACCGCCGTGTTGGTGATCTGCAAGACAACCGTGGTCAACGCGGGCAAGTTTCCGGCGGGAGTAAACGTCATTGTGTCATGCGCCGCCGACCATCCGAACGTTCCGCTGACTGCCGGCGTGGTGCGGAAGGCCGACTGGACGCTGTTGGTATCCATCGGCTTGCTGAATTGGAGGACGATTGAGGCGTTGATCGGCACATTGGTGGCGTCGTGCGCCGGCGAGTTGCCCACCACAACCGGATCCAGCGGCAACAGTTGCGATTGCGCGAGGAAGATTTTTGCGGTCAGCGGCGGCACCGAAATGGCCGGCGTTTGGGACGCGCCGGTGACGGAAATGATTTCGTTGGTGTTGAGCAGGTTGACGAGCGCGGTCCCGGGCGCGTAAGTCACGTTGCAGCCAGGCAGGGTTTGCGTCGAACCCGCCGTGTTGAACGCGACGAAAATTTCCTGCGTGCCGAGCCGGCGCGAATAGGCGAAAAGCCCGGCGCCGGAAGAATTGCTGTATTGCCCGACTTGAGCGCCCAGTGACAGCGCGGGATACAGCCGGCGGAAATTGTTCAGCCTGGCAACGAGTTGAAACAGCGGGTGCGTTTCGTTGAAACTGTCCACGCCCGCGAGCCCGGCATCCTTGAATTGCCCGGCAAACATGTCTTCGCGGTCGTTCGGGTCGGTCGCGCCGTCGAAACCTTGCTCCGTGCCGTAATACAAACACGGAATCCCGCGCGACGTGTAAAGAAATGTCAGCGCGACCTGCAATTGATTCGTCGTGCCGGTGTTCAGAAAACGCGGATTGTCGTGATTGTCGAGAAACGTCACGAGCCGCATTTGCGCGTTGGTATCGTAATCCGTCGCGACGTTGGCATAGTGCGTTTCAATCTGGCTGGTCGCGCCGCCGGAAATAAAAACGCTGTTGTTGGTGAAGTAAAGCGGATAATCCAAAACCGAATCGAGCAGATACGCTCCGCCGCTTTCCGTGCCGGTGTAATAGCCGCAGAGCGATTCGTTGCTGTCAAACACTTCGCCGAACATGAAAAAATTCGGCTCGGCGCTGTTCGTCGCGGCGAATTGATGCACCGCCGGACACCAGCTTTGCCAGAAACCGGTGTCCACGTGCTTGACCGTGTCAATGCGAAAGCCATCGAAGCCCACTGTTTGAATCCAGTACTGATAAATCGCCGCCATGTTCGAGCGGACGTAAGGCGACTCGGTGCGGAAATCGTCCAGCCCGGACAGCTCGCCGAGTTGCACTTGCGTTGTGTCGCTGAAATTTCCAATGCAACCTTGATTATGAAACAGATTCGTCAGCGCGTTGTTCACCGTGTAATTCGTGTTGTAAATGTCGAACGGGGGCGCATAGGTGTTGGTACTGGAATACTTCAAATGATAACCGGCAGGCGGATAAACAAAATTACAGTAGCCGGAGTCGCTGCTGGAAATCAAATCATCGCCGTGATTGCAAACGATGTCGTCAATGACCAGCAACCCTCTGGCGTGCGCGGTTTGCACGAAGTGCTGCAAGTCGGCGAGGCTGCCCCAGTGCGGATCCACATGGAGAAAATCGCTGCCCGCGTAACCGTAAAACTGGCCGTGCCCGTTGACCACAATCGGCGAAATCCAGATGGCCGTCGCGCCGAGCGACTTGATATAATCGAGTTTTTGCTCGACGCCCTTGAAATCGCCGCCGTGGACCGAGCCGGAATCGGTGGGATTGTAATTCCCGTCAGCGTTGTTGTTCGACGGGTCGCCGTCGAAAAAGCGGTCCGTCACGATCTGGTAGATGCTCTGCGCCTGCCAAAAACTGTTGGTGGCGTTTTGGGCCGCTGCTTGAATTGACAGGAACGCCAAAATCGCCACGGCACAAACCGCACACAGGACACGTGGCTTGTGACCCGAGCGTGTTCTCGCCGGATTTTTTTTATCACGTCTCACTCGTCACTCGTCACTCGTCACTTCGCTGTTGGCAGCCTTACTCTCAGTGGTCGGACCGGATCGCCGCCGGACTTGTCAGGCAACGCAGCCGCGTCGGGTTTTATTTCAACCGTGAAATACTCTCTGGCCGGTCGGCGGCATAACCATGGAGAGTAACAGATTTTTCGTTTTTGGCAAATACTGACTGGACTCAACTTCTTGATCCACCGGGAGTGTCAGTCCGAGGGCCTGTTTTATGTTCACCGGTCGTTCCGGGTTCTGTCCATTCTCCGCACAGGGAGGACGTAGCCCGGCCGAAGCTGAGGAGGGACTGATTTGCGCTGCAACCGTGCCGGACCCAGATAACCGGATAAGCTGTTATTCAACTGGCCATACGAACCGACGACGTATTTCGTTCCGGCTTTGTGTTCAAGGTTGACCTTTTGGAACCGGAAGTCCTTCTCGACCGCTCAAAACCTGAGCGTCAGGTCCACCTGGAAGAGTTGGTAATCGTTGATGGGGTTCACTTGCGGGATGTCCTGATTGCTTCCGCCCGTGCCCAACAGATTGTTGATGCGGCTGGCATGGCCGTAGCGGAAAGTCCCGATAAAATTATCGGAGAAACCGTAGGCCAAGGCCAGGTAAATGCCTTCCAGGTTCTCCCGGCCTTCGAAAAAGTCCGAATCAATCAGGTTGGGGTCCAGGGCATATTGTTCGATGTGCTGCCAATAGGTTCTCAGCTCCCAGGCGTGCTTGTGTGAACCGGTGCCATAAACCAAACCTTGCATCGGGCCATCAACGATGTCGCCACTGCCGATGCCAAAGCCGATTTGATAGGCCTTCACGTCATGCGTTTGCGCAGGGAAAGAATGGGGTATGGCATTGCCGGAAGGGAAGACATTTGCAGACAAGATGGCCGAATAAGCGGCGGCAGCGTCTCTGGCACGGTCCGCGCCCTCCAGGTTATAGGCTATGTCGCCAAACAGCCGGGCATTCAGTTTGCTGATTTTGAAGTTGAATTCAAAGGGCACTTCCACCACCAACAGATGGTTGAGGCCAACTTGATTGAAGGGGTAACTCAAACTGCCATAGCCTCCACCCGGGAGGAGATTGAACGTCGTTCCGGGGCTATACCCTGCGTAACCGGGGGCGAAGCCAAAGCCGGAACCGCCAGCATAATAATACGCGCCTTCGCCAACGTAAGGATCACCGAAGTAGGGAGACAAAGCCGTCAGGGTATTGGCGGAGCTGCGCCGGAGTCCGATATAGTTGTACAATGTAGCGGCAATCTTTGCGGAAGCATTGGTGGCGATGCGGTAGTTCACGCCCCCTTGCCAGGCGAACATGAAAATATTGTCCGTGTTTTGGCCGAAGGGTGCGTTCACGCCCAGGCCTTGGCTGGCGGAATTGGGGTTGAAGTCCGCGTAAAGGAACTGGCCAAGGTTCGCGAACAAGTCGGCCTCGCCCACGGTGTATTTGAAACGTTCGATGGCTCCCTCCGGATTCAGATCGCTGTCCCAAACCATGGGTGTGGTGTAAAGCAAGTTGGGCAACTTGCCCACTGTGATATCCACCCAATCCTCCGGGCGCCAGCCGATGTAAACCTGGCCGATGCCGAGGGTGTCGGTGGATTTGCCAAATGGCCCCTGGTAGGGAGAGCTGCTGGAGGACGTGCCCAGGGTGACCCACGGCGAGCGCGGGTTGGCCGCGGTTTCGAGCCGCAACCCGTAGTAGAAATCGTCGAACGCATCGCCCCGCAAGCCGAATCTCAACGCGTAACGGAAACGTTGCAGGTCAATGTTGTTACCCGACGGGTCGTCCACCGAACGATCTTCGTAGCGGACGCGGATGTCGCCGAACAATTGCACGCTTTTGATGCCTTCTGTGATCTTCCACCTGGAAGGCGCCGGCATGGCGTTGACCAGACCGTTGGTGCGGAGAAAGTCCGCCTCGGCCTTTACTTTTTCAGCTTCTTCCTGGGTCACGTAACCCTTTTTTACGAACAAATCCATCAGGGGATCGGACTCGGAAAGGGTTGTAGGGTCGGTGCACCATCCTCTTCCCGCTGCCAACATCCCAAGCACCCCAACAAGGTTCCTCCACCGTACCGCCCGGCGGCTCATCTCATTCATTCGCATGGTTCGTATGCTGCAAATGCAAAGCAACGAATTTATGTCGGGTTGGTTACAAATCAGTGACAAGCGGCCGTAACGTGATGCCGCAGGACCGGCGTGGGCTTTGCTTCTGATTCTGGCTTGAAGATGAGAACAGCCGCGCCGCCGGCCACACGGTTTGGCCGCCCGATATATCACCATTTTTCCACCCGGTAGAATCGCTGGGGGGCGACCGCACTGTCGGTCAGTTGCAGATTGCCGCCGGTGCCGGCTTGCAGCGGCAACGACCGCCAAACGTCATTCGTAAGAGAGTCTTTGTATTGCAACTGATAGACTCGTCCATTCTGCGTCGGCACAGAAACGCTGAAACCATTCGTCCGGAGTTTTGGCTCGAGCACAACCGTTTGGGTCATCGGCGGGTTGGTCCTCACTAAAGCCAAGCTATGCACGTCTCCGGCGGCAATTTGCACCACATTGGTCAAATTGGCGGGAACATTGGTGTCACCCTCTGTGTTCAAACCCCAAGCTATCACCGTGCCATTGGCCTTGAGCGCCAGGCTGTGCCACTCGCCCGCCGCAATGGCCACCACGTTGCTCAAGTTGGACGGGACATTCGTCTGGCCGTAACTGTCCGCCCCCCAGGCCACGACCATGCCGTTGGCTTGCAAAGCAAGGTTGTGATAACCGCCCGCCGCAATGGCCACCACATTGCTCAAGCCTGTGGGAATGTTTGTTTCACCAAAATCGTCGCTGCCCCACGCCAATAAAGATCCGTCTGACTTCAAGATCAAGCTGTGCAAGCCACCGGCGGCAATGGCCACTACATTGGATAACCCGCCGGGCACGGTTCCCTGGCCGTAATCCGGGTCGCCTTCTCCGCCCCAGTCAGCCAGCGTTCCATCCGATTTCAGCGCCAGACAATGGTAAAATCCGCAGGAGATGGACACCACATTGCTCACATTACCCGGAACATCCGTCTCGCCATAACCATCATCTCCACTCGCCGCCACCGTGCCGTTCGACATGAGCGCTGCGGTGAACCAGTCCCCGCAAGCCACCGCCACGTAACTGTTCATCGCCGGAAGATCGAGCTGGCCTAATCTATCGTCGCCCCAGCCTTGCACGGTGCCGTCAGCTTTCACGGCCATGCTGTGCCACCAGCCGCCCGCCACCTGTACGGCATTCGTCAAATTCTGCGGCACGATGGACTGGCCGTAGTCATTGGTCGAACCGATGTTGACGGTCTTCCCCGCGCCCCAGGCAACAACCAGCGTGCCCGCTCCAGCGTTCGAAGCGGAACCGGCCAGTGCGAGTGCCGACGCGAAGGTGAAGAACCATTCGAAGCCGGACCGGGCGGCGACACGAATCTTGCTCATAAGGACGGCACCGCATCATCTATATTGCCGCGCTTTGACCCTGTCAAACCCGCTCCGGCGAATCACATGTTACATGTTGGTGACAGAATAGCGCCGTCGTGAACGGCGATAGATTTACCTTTGAGAAAACGGGGCAAAAGTCTCCCGGTTCAAGAATCACCCATCGTAACCGTGAACCAGGAAGCCGTTCCCGGGAACACAGCCGGCTGGCGGCCAGCCACAGCGTGATGCTTCGAAATTTGCCGGCGTGACGCCGGTGCCCAAGGAGTTTCATTGAAAAATCATCGCCCCTCTGCTTCCGAATTTTTCTTAAATTGGCCAAAGTTACCTTCTTGCGACAAAGCTCGTCTGATTCCGGCAACCCGGATGATAATTGTCGTAAGTGAAATATGCACAACAGCTTACAGAGTTATCCTTCGCGTCTTAAAATTGTCAGGAGATGTCTTCTGACATGAAGCGAATCCCGGTTGACCTGTGATAAAGTGCGCGCTGTTAAACCACTATTGTGTGGGGAGGCAAAAGCGATAGCGCAAAAACTCAATAGCAACATTAACAAACAACTGACACATCGTTATGACAAAATTAAGAAGTGCAGCATTGCTCGTTGGCGGAGCCCTCATGGCTTGCCAATCCACGTTCGCCCAGGCCTTGCCTGATAACCTGTATCTGGGTTTCCAAAATCAAGCCGGTGGCGGTACCGAAGATTACATCATCAATCTCGGCCCGGCTTCCGGCATTCTCGGCCAGTCGGTCAACCTCAGCAGCGACTTTTCATTAAGTGACTTCGATGCTGTCCTGGGTACTTCATCCAGCATGTTCGGCGGTGTGATTGGCGCTTCCAATGCGGGCAACCCCTCGGACGTTTATCTTACGCTGTTGCGCATCGGCGGCGCTGGAACTCCGTCGGTAGCCGGGTCCACCGCGCCGGCAGGCTTGTCGAGAACGGATGATAACACTGCCTTTTCCAAACTGGGAACCCTTTACTCGCCCGCGGCTGGCACTGGCGGTCTGGACACCTCCAAATCGTGGGAGAACGATGTCGAGCCGACGTTCACCGTCAACAGTTTCTATGGGATTACCGGCATCAACCCCGACTCGGCAGTCAGCCCTGCCACCGTTCTTTATGAGGACCTGTGGTCCACCAGCAGCAGTTCGTTAAGTGGAACCCAGCCCTTCAACTATGATGGGTACTTCACACTGGACCTTACCGGCAACAGCCCGAGCCTGACTTTCACCCCCGTTCCCGAGCCGACCAGCGTTAGTTTGCTCTTGGGCACGGGCCTCTTATTGCTCTCACTGCGCCGCAAGTCAATCGGTAGCATCGCCTGATTTCGTCTCGCAACCACACACCAAAGGAAAAAATAACCAAACCAACAGCAACACAAAACCAATAAAATTATGAAAATCAGCACTCAAATCACTGCCGCCCTGCTCGCTGTGGGCATTGTTTCCCAAGCCAGCGCGTTTGACCCGGTTGTCTATCTGACCGGCTCAACGGCCTTCCGTTCGACAGTAGAATCGGCATTGGCCAACAATACCGGCCCCGCCAACGGCGGCGTGTTCGATGCCGGCACCGTCACCTTTGGGACCTGGGGCAGCAGCTCGGCAAGCAGCGCCAACTACATGGTATTCCATGGCACCATCAGCGGCAACGGCGTCTTTGTGAACTGCGCCTGGAGCGGTTCAGAAGCGGGCATTGCCTCCGCGTGCAATACCACGCTGGGCAACACGGATCGCAACGGCAATCCCATCACCCTGGCTGGCTCGCCGGAAACCTGGATTATTGCCACCAACGCCACGCTGGCGGCGGCACCGGGTGGTAATGTGCAGTCCGGCAATCCTGGACCAAACGGATCGCCGGCAAACGGCGCACAATTGGAAGCTGCCCCGCACGGCGCGGATTTGGCCCAGGCTGACACGTCCCAGGCGGTTTCCTGGACTCCGTTTGTGGCCAACACTCAAACGGCACTGAAGGACTACGGTACCGGCGCAGGCGAAGGCGTAGTCACATTCACGTGGACCAGAAACGTCCAGTTCCCCGGCGCGACGTCGAATGAATGGCTACATTGCAATAACATCACCCTGCCTCAAATCAACGTATTACTGGCAGACGGCGTTGTGCCGGCAGGTTTCATCAGTGGCAAGACCAATGACAACGACTTTACGGTCTATCTGGTCGGTCGCAACCGTGGTTCCGGCACGCGGATGAACATCCTGGCAGACAGCACGTATGGCGCCCATAACACGGTTCAGCAATACTCCATTGGTTATGGCATTGAAGCGAGCGAACCGCAGACCGTAGGCGTCCTCTGGCTCACCAACGAGAACAACGGCGGTTATGAAAGCGGCGGTGGCGTGGCCAAGGCCTTGTCCAACACGGCCAGCAACATGCTGTGCAGTTGCCAGCAGCCGGATCCGTTTAATGGTGGCGTCGGCTGGTTTGCCCTTGGCTATCTTAGCCCGTCCGATGCCTTGAATGTTACCGGGAACAACGGCGGCGAACCCACCAACAATTGGGTGACCGTGGACGGCGTATTTTCAAACAACGGAAATATTGAGAACGGCGCGTGGTGGTACTGGGGCCATGAACATCTGTATGGCAAATATCAAATCAGCGGTATTCAGGACACCGCGGGCAACGCTCTCTTTAACGCGATCCAAACCACCCTGGCACACAGCGGCTTCGGGACTGATCCACTCGGGCATGACCCTGGAATCCCATATGCGCTCATGAACGTTCACAAAACCAGCGACGTGTCTTTCCCGACATTCTAATCAGTGCAAAATGAGTTGACGGCATTTAATAACACAGCCAGCGCGGACTTGTTTCCGCGCTGGCTTTTCGGCTTTCCGGGGCAGCGGCTGTCAGTCCGCTCCGTCCGGAATTAAGGACGAAGTTGAAGCGAAGTATGAAAGCGACGTTAAAAATTTCCATTGGGTTGAACCTGATCCTGTTGGGCTGCCTGGCTTTTGTGCTGGCGCACCAACGGCGGACGGGAGGCGGCGCGGCGACTTCTGTCGTGCCGCCGGACGATCAGCCGGTGCAGACGGCCGCCGTTTCTGTCGCTGTTCAACCAGATGAGACGAAGCCATTCCGCTGGAGCCAATTGCTGGCGTCGAGCGATTACTACGCGTTTGTCGAGAAGCTCCGGAGCGCAGGCTGCCCGGAGGCGACAATCCAGGACATTGTCGCGGGGGATGTCCGTCGGGCTTTTGCCGCAGAACGCCAGCAATTGAATCTGGCTGAGAGCGGAGCCGGTCCCTGGTCGCAGCAGGCGGAGAAGCGATTGATGACCAGTTTGTTGAGCGGGCGGCCACCCGCGGCAGCAATTCAGTTGCCGCAGGGCGCTGGTCCGGTGGGTGGCAATGCTGCCGCTGCCGTCACCGCCCCTCAACGAACTGCGGGAGCGGCAGACGCCTACCCGTTGTTTCTCCAAAATGTGAATTGGAGCGCTCTAGGCTTTGACTCCAGCCAGCAGGACGCCATCGCACAGATACGGCAACAGTTCCTGAGCCAGATCAACAGCCAAAACCAAAACCCCGGTGCTTTGGCGAGCCAGAGCTCCAGTGACCAGGCGGCCCCGGCCACTAGTGGCTCGGACACTCCAACCCGCTGGCATACTGCCCTGCAATATGCCGATGACCAGTTGCGCGATGCGCTGGGCGCCCAGGGTTACATGGCTTACGAGCAACAGCAGTATTATGCGTGGTTCCAGCCCCAGGTGATGGCCAATGTGGATGGCGGGAACCTCACGATCAATCCGGACGCGTTTTCATTGAAATAATCGGAAGTCCTCGACCGGGCGGATTTCGCTCTTGGGCGTTAAGGGATTATCGTTTTTCACGCTTACGACCCGGCATTATCCAGCCAAGCAGCCTGTGGGGGTTGACAAGCATATACCTGGTAGCGTATATGTTTGGAGCCGTATATGAAGCTCCTGCAAATTTACCGCTGCTTCTGCGATGAAACCCGTCTTCGCATTCTTCATCTTTTGACGCGAGGGCCGCTTTGTGTCTGCCACTTTCAAGACATTTTGAAAGTGCCCCAGGTTGCCGTTTCCAAGCACCTCGCCTATTTGCGGGCCAACGGTCTGGTCGTCGCGCAGCGCCACGAGCAATGGATGATTTACCGGCTTCCCGAAAAAGCCCCGGCGGAACTTGATCGGCAATTACGCTGCCTTCAGGACTGTGTGCAAACCCACCCGGTATTCCGTGAAGATTTGAAGCGGCTCAAGAAATTGAAACCCGAATGCTGCTGGGTTGAGAACGCCATCCAACCGGTCGGAAAAGAGAAATGCTGCTGATTTATGGATAATGCCAAAACTGTAGTTGACCCGGAAGCCGTCCGCCAAATGGTGCGCGAAGGCTATGGAAAAATCGCCAAAGACACTTCAGCCGGATGTAACGGCCACGGTGTTTCCTGTTGCGGTTCGTCGCCGCAGGACAGCGACAAACTTGCCAGGGAACTCGGTTATTCCGTCGAAGAACTTCAAGCCCTCCCCGACGGGTCGAACATGGGACTTTCGTGCGGCAACCCGGCGGCGCTGGCAACGCTCAAGCCTGGTGAAATTGTCCTCGACCTCGGCAGCGGCGGCGGCTTTGACGTGTTCATTGCCGGACGCAAGGTGGGAGCAACGGGCCGGGCGATAGGCGTGGACATGACACCGGACATGCTCGCCAAGGCGCGCCGTAACGTCGCGGGTTACCGTCAGCAAACCGGCCTTGATAACGTCGAATTCCGGTTAGGGGAAATCGAACATTTGCCCGTCGCAGACGCCAGCGTGGACGTGATTGTTTCAAATTGCGTTATCAATCTTTCGCCCGAAAAATCACAAGTCTGGCGTGAAATCGCGCGCGTGCTCAAACCGGGCGGGCGCGTTGCAGTCTCCGACATGGCACTGCTCAAGCCGTTGCCCACAGACATTCTCAAGATGGTTGAAGCCCTCGTCGGGTGCATTGCCGGCGCCTCACTTGCCAGCGAGACCGAGCGCCTGGCGCGCGAAGCCGGTTTGACGGACATCGTGCTCAACTCCAAGCCGGGCTACGTCGAGGCAATGACGAGTTTTGAAGACCCGCTTTACCAGAAAATTGTGGGGCATTTACCGGATGGCGCGAAGCCGTCGGATTACATCACCAGCCTGGAAGTGCAGGCACGCAAGCCAGACGGCAACTGTTGCGGCACGAATTGCTGTGAAAAATGAACGGTCCCTCTTCCAGTCCAAAACGTCTTGCTGTCTTTGAGCGGTACCTCACGCTTTGGGTTTTCCTGTGCATGGTTGCCGGTGTGGTGGCGGGAAAATTGTCACCGGGCCTCACGGCGGCCTTAAGCCAGATGCAGTTTGGCCAAGGCTCGCAGGTGAACATCCCCATTGGCGTTCTGCTGTGGCTGATGATTTATCCGATGATGCTCAAGGTGGATTTCGGCGCGATTGGCGGCATTGCCCGAAGGCCCAAAGGACTGGCGGTGACGTTGTTTGTCAACTGGCTCATCAAACCGTTCAGCATGGCATTTCTGGCCTGGGTTTTCATGCAACATGTCTTTGCCGCGTGGATTGACCCCGAAACGGCCAAGGGCTACACCGCCGGCCTCATCGTCCTTGCCGCCGCACCGTGCACGGCAATGGTTTTTGTGTGGAGTTATCTCACTGATGGCGACCCGGCTTATACGCTCGTGCAAGTGGCGGTAAACGACCTCATCATGCTGGTGGCCTTCGCGCCGATTGTCATGTTTCTCTGCGGGGTGGCAAACGTTGTCGTTCCCGCGAAAGTTCTCGTTACGTCGGTCATCGTATTCATTGTCATTCCCTTGTCGGCGGGCTGGCTGACACGCACGACGTTGCTCAAATCGCACGGGAAGGATTGGTTTGAACAGAAGTTTCTGCCCGGGTTTCATCCGGTGATGATTGGCGCATTGCTCCTGACGCTCGTGCTGATTTTTGCATTTCAATCGAAAAATCTCACCAGCCGCTGGCTCGCCGTGCTGCTGATCGCCGTGCCGATTGTGATTCAGGTCTATTTCAATTCCGGCCTGACGTACTTGCTCATGCGCCGGCTGCGGGTGGAACAGAACGTTGCCGCGCCAGGTTCGCTCATTGGCGCGAGCAATTTTTTTGAACTGGCCGTGGCCGTGGCCATTGCCCTGTTTGGCGCGGACTCCCCTGCCGCGTTGGCGACCGTAGTCGGCGTGTTGGTGGAAGTGCCGGTCATGCTCTCGGTCTGCAATTTCTGCAACCAATCACGCGACTGGTATAACAAAAAACCGCAAATCGCTTTATGAAAAAACGAGTCCTGTTTATTTGTGTCCACAACAGCGCCCGCAGCCAGATGGCCGAGGCGTTCCTGAACCAAATTTGCGGTGAAGAATTTGAAGCCCACAGCGCGGGGCTGGAGCCTGGCAAGCTGAATCCCATCGTGGTCGAGGTCATGCAGGAAATCGGCCTCGACATATCCGGCAACCAAACAAAAGCCGTGTTCGATATATTCAAATCCGGCAAGGTCTTTTCCTACGTCATCACCGTTTGCGACGAGACGAGCGCCGAACGTTGCCCGATTTTCCCCGGTATCACCAGGCGGCTGCACTGGAGTTTTCCCGACCCTTCCACCATTCAAGGGACACACGAGGAGAAACTCGCCCGGACCCGTGAGGTGCGTGACAGCATCAAATCAAGAATTGAACAGTGGTGCGCCGGAGTTTGCCGGCGGGCCACGTGCGGGAACGATGTATAAAAGTTAAAGTTACTTTTCCGCGACAAAGCCGGCCCAATTCCATGCTTCAGGCGAATGGTTACGTTAAGCTTCTTGCCGGCAACGACTTACAACTTAGGCTTCCACGTCCTAAAGCAGACGGGCCATGTCCTGTTCCTTGGGGCTGGCAATGTTGACCGATGATATAGTCAGGCCGCCAATTGTTTTTTTGGTGAGTGAGGCAAGCAGCTAAAACTCAGTAACGACAGCAATGGCATTAGGAAATGGCTTTGGCCCGTGATGCGCTTTGTCGAGTCAACCATTTTTTGCGGGAAAGCAAAAACTCAAAACCCTCATGGCAGTGACAAAACAGACCTGGATTATGAAAAAAGTTACGAGAGATTTGATCATGGCAGCAATCACCGTTGGCGGAGTCTTTATGGCCGGCCAATCCACGTTCGCACAGGCCATCGCCAACGACCTGTATATGGGTTTCCAAAACCAAGCGGGTGGCGGGACCGAAGATTACATCATCAATCTCGGCCCGGCGTCCGGCATCGTCGGTGGATCCTCGGTGGTTACTTTAAGCAGCGACTTCTCGTCAGGCGACTTCAACGCCGTTTTGGGAACTTCGTCCAGCCTGTTCGGCGGTGTGGTTGGCGCTTCCAATGCGGGCAATCCCTCGGACGTTTATGCCACCCAATTGCGCACCGGCGGCGCTGGAACTCCATCGGTCCCCGGATCCACCGCGCCGGCTGGTTTGTCAAAAACAGATGATAACACTGCCTTTTCCAAGCTCGCGACCCTGTTCTCGCCGGCGGCTGGCACTGGCGGTCTGGACACCTCCAAATCGTGGGAAAGCGATGTGGAGCCGACATTCACGACCGCGAGTTTCTATGGCGTCACCGGCGTCAATCCGGACTCGGTAGTCAGCAAAACCAACGTTCTTTATGAGGACCTGTGGTACACCAGTAGCAGTTCATTAACCGGCGGACCGCAGCCTTTCGTCTATGAGGGCTACTTCACACTGAACCTTACCGGCGGCAGCCCGGTATTGACCTTCACGCCAAAAGGTGTCCCTGGCCCGTTGCAGTCGCCGGTCTTCACTTCAATCAGCAAAGCGGCTGGCACGGTGACGTTGGTGTGGACCACCATGACCAACCATACTTATCAATTGCAATACACTGCCAGCTTGTCGCCAACCAACTGGATGAATGTGGGCAGCGCACTGTTGGCCACCAACACCATGATGACGAACTCCGATTCTCCCGGGGCAGCGCCACAACGGCTCTATCGAATTACAGCGCAATAACCTTTTCTGGAAGTCAGGTGTAACCGGCGGGGCGGACGCCAGACTGTTCGCCCCGTACGATGAAAAGGCCCTCGTAGAGGAAGCGGCAGTTTCTTAGCGGGCGGATTCAATTCGGAGCCGCCAGGGTGCCAGCGGGCCGGTTGGTACGCATCTGGATGTGAAACTGTGCGACCAGGTGTTCCGCTTCGGCAGTTTGTTCAGGGGTGAGCGAGTGATTTAACTCGAATTCCATGGCGTCATGCCGGCCCAATGCGTTTCCCTGTTCCGCGCTCAAGCGGAACCATTTGTAAGCCTGCACCTTGTCGTGCGGAAGCCCTCCATGTCCATCCTCATACATCAGTCCGAGATTGTCCTGGGCCATGGCGTCACCCTGTTCGGCAGCCTGGCGAGACCATTTGAGCGCCTGCGGCCAATCCTGCTTCACGCCCCAGCCGTTTGCGTACAGAGAACCCAATGTGCCCATGGCCGGCACGCAACCCTGTTCCGCCGCTTTGCGCAGCCACCTGGCCGACGCCGCGTAATTGACGTGGTTGGTGTCGCCGGGGTCTTCGCCTTGGAAATAAAATTGGCCCAGGGCATTTTGGGCATAGACTTGGCCCTGTTCAGCGGATTTCTGCCACCATTCGATTGCGGCATCAATGTTCTTCGGAACGCCTTTTCCGTTGGCGCAGGCATAACCCAGGCTGTATTGCGCCAGCGACTCTCCCTGGGCTGCCGCCTTGCGATACCACCGGAGCGCTTCCGCATAATCCTGTTTGACGCCCCGGCCGTGGGCGTAACAAGAGCCAAGACCCGTCTGGGCCAGGGCGTATCCTTGCTCGGCGGATTGGCGCAGGTATTCAACTGCCCTGGCGTAATCCCTGGGAACACCATCGCCATCGGCATAGTGGCGGGCGAGGAAGTATTCCGCCCTGGGATCGCCCCCGGCGGCGGCGGCGCGGGCTGTATCCAAAGTGAATTCTTCGGTTGCCCATCCGGATACTTCACAAATCAGAAACCCGGACAGCCCCAAGCCGGCCGCGATCAAAGGACAAATTTCAAGGGAGATTTTCATGGTGGAGAGAATTCAGGTCTTAAACGAGCTGTCAGGGCGAACGGACGCGGTAAAAAAGTTGCGAATCATTTGTGCTGACAGGCACCGTGAACTGGAACACGCCCGGCGAGATATTCGTGGGCGTCCCGGCCACGGTCCAGTTGGTCAGCGGCAACGAAAGATTAGTGGCCGACAGCACGGTGAAGGCCGCGCCCGGGTTGTTGCTGAAAGTAAACTGGAACAGGCCGTTGCCCAATGTTGTCGCGGCGGCAAGTATGGGTGGAGTGATGACCCCGGTGGTCTGTGTGACGGGAATGGTTTGGCCCAGCAGGGTGAGATGGGCCGTGCGATTCGTGCCCGAGGAGGAGGAAAAAGCAAAACTGACCTGACCATTGGTAACACCATTGATGGCGAGCCACGGCTGGTCGCTGCCGGGCGCGAACGGGATGTTGAGGTTTTCCGTGGCTGGCAGTACAGCCGGCAAAGTGTCGCTGCCGGCGGCGTTGCCCTCTGTTTTGGCCGTCGGGTCCACGAAAGCACGGGGCAATTCCTTGATGGCGTTGTTCAAGGTATCGGCGATATACACATTGCCTGCGCTGTCCACCGCCACGCTGAAGGGGTAGCTCAATCCCGAGGCAACCAGCGTGGTCAATGTATTATTGGCCGCCGTCCACTTCTTGATCGCATTGTTACCGGAATCGGCGAGATACACATTGCCGGCGCCATCCACCGCAACACCGGCGGGAGAGGACAATCCGTTGGTGGTGACCGTCGTTACGGCGTTGCTCGGTCCCGTCCACTCCTTGATCGCATTATTGCCGTAATCGGCAATATACACATTGTCCGCGCCGTCCACCGCCACACCAAAAGGATGAAACAATCCATTGGAAAGCAGCGTAACCACGGTGTTGCTGGCTATTGTCCACTCCTTGATTGCATTGTTCAAAGTGTCGGCAATGTACACATTGCCCGCGTTGTCCACCGCCACCCCAAAAGGTTCGTTCAATCCGTTGGAAACCAGCGTGGTCACCGTCCCGTTGGTCGCCGTCCATTTCACAATCGCATTGCTGTAGGTGTTGGCGATATACACATTGCCCGCGCCATCCACGGCCACGGCGGCAGGAGAGGACAATCCGCTGGTTGTCACTGTCGTCACGGTGTTATTGGTCGCCGTCCATTTCCGGATCGTATTATTGTCATTATCGGCGATATAGACATTTCCGCTCGGACCCACCGCCACACCGGTGGGAGCGTGTAATCCCGACGCGACGAGTGCGGTTGCCGGCAGGGACACCGCCACGTAGGTTGAGCCGGCCTGGCTGATGGTGAGGGTCTGGCCGGCAATAGTGAGGGTACCCGTGCGGGTGGGGCCGGAGTTAGCGTCAAAAGTGAAAATGACGTTTGTGCTGCCCGCGCCGCTTTGGCTCGCCGCACCAAGATGCAACCAGGCGGCATTGTTCGTGGCTGTCCAAGTGGCGTTCTGCGGACTGGCAGCCAGAACAATACTGTCAATTCCCGCCGCCGGTCCCTCCCCCAGCGCCGTTGCGCCCAGCGCATAAGTAGCGGCCGGGGCCGGCGCGGCATGCAAGGTTGCCAGGAGCAACGCGATTGACACCAAAACCAAACGGCCTGGAACACGACCCCAATCCATTTTACATTTCGTCATCGCGCAGGGACGGCGGTGGACAGGATGACGGTAACGCGGCCGACCTTGCGAATTTCCGGTTTCTTTTTCTTCTTCTGATCGTCCTCCTCGTTGTCCGTGCTGGCGACCTGTTGCTGGGCTTCGGCGTTGGCCTGTCCGGCGGCGCTTTGGCTGGTAGCGGTGGCCGAGGCGGAGGTTCCGAGGGTGGATTGGGCCGCGCCGCCGTTGACGGAAACATTTTGGCCAAGCAAGATGGCGCCACTCCCCAGGCCGCTGGCATTCACGCCCTGGCCGCCGATGATCGTGATGTCGTTGCCACCGCTTTGGGCGGAAACATTGGCCGTGCCGGCTGCCAATACCGTCAGTGAGCCGACACTCTGGCCCGTGACGTTCGCGTTCTGCGAGGCAATCAACAGGCCGGTAACTTTGCCCGTGGCATGGACATTAACCGTTCCGCCAATCGCGCCGGACTCGCCCAGATCAATGTTGCCAACATAGCCCGGCGAATTGTCCCCGGCGGGCGTGCCGGCATCCAGGGTAATAGTCGGGCCGGGGAGAAGGTCCCCGCTGAGCGTTTCCTGCAGGATGCCGCCGAGACTGGCATAAATGCTTCCCTGGGGTGTGAGCACCGTGATGTTGCCCGGTTGCGTGGCGGCGCCGGGAACCAGCGACCCGTCACCTTGCGGCTGCAGTGTGTCCGCGACGATGCCATTGGCATAGGCATATTCGTAGGGTCTTTGGCCTGCAAGGGCGGGGGCGGTAACGGGGAAGGCCATGATGGGGATGGAAAGCGTGCCGCCGTTGCCGGCATTGACGTCACCGGTCAATGATTCCACAAAGACGTTCCCGCCGTCAAAAGTTCCAATGCGGGACGTGTCAATGTTGATGGTTCCCAGGCCGATGACATTCACATTGCCTCCGCCCGAGGTATAAATGCCCAGACCCACATTGCTCTGGCTCATGAGTTCGCCTTCAAAATCCAGTAGATCCGGCGAACCCAAATCCATTGAGACGTTGGCTCCGGGGCTGTTCGGATCGCTGCCGGGGGGAATCACGCCATTGCAGGTGACATCCACATCACCGCCGCCGAGGGCCGCGATGGTGGAACTGGGCATCACCAGATAGTCGGTCGTGACTTTGATCGTGGCGCCCGACGTAATGTAAGGGGCCAGAAAAGAATAGTTCAAACCCAGAATCGTTGCGCTCGGGGTGCCACCATCGCCCACAGAAAGAATGCCGTCGGAATTACCGAGGTTGATGGAACTGGCAGTAACGTCGAACTCGCCCGTGCCGCCAACGATCAGGGCTCCGCTTCCAACCAGCCCGGGCTTGCCCTGGCTCTGGGTGTTGAGGTTATAAATCAAGGAGGCATTGGCGCTGCCACCCGACACCCAGGTGACGGGGTCGATCTCAAAGTGACCGTTGTTGTCCAACACGGGCTTGCCGTCAGGACCATAACGCACCAAATACAGTGTCCCGGACTCCAGAATATTATAAAGCGTGTCCGGGGACGGCAAGGAGTCTCCCGGCGACGACAGCGGGCCGGTTACGGTAAGCCTCAGGGTGTTTGGATTATAATCCAGGTACTGGAGATTCAGGCCCGGGAACACACGGTAAGAGTTCAGAATGGCACTCAAATTTTCGGAATAGCTGTAGGTCTGGTTGTTAATTTCGTTTGGATTAACAAGTGCCAGTTGCAGCATGGTGTACCAGAAATCAACGGTGCCGGGAGGCAGATAGGTGTCTCCGGCCGGCAGGCTCTGCGATAATTGGAGCAGGTCCGGAAAAGCCTGAGCCAGAGTGACGGAAGTGAACGAACTCGCATAGTAAATCTGGCCGCCGACGGTGATGGACGTCACGTCGCCGGCGCGCAAATTCTCCCCATAAAAGGTGCAGCCATTCATGTTGCCGTCCACGGTGATCCAGGCCAATTTGCACACCTGCAGGATGACGTTTTGCATGTCCCCGGAGATATCGAGGATCACCGGATTGTCGTTGTTCAACTCCGCCGGGACACTGGCGTGATCGTTTGGACCGAACATGGAGCCAAGGCTGGACGACCATTGCACATAGCTGCTGTCGGACATGAGCAGATAGGCGGATGACCCATCGGCGTTTCCACTGCTGAATCCGCCGCCGCCCGTGGTCGTGATTTGGAGGTTGCCATAAGGCGAGGGAAACAAAGTGATGTCATTGTCCGACAGCACGACCGGGTTTTGGTTGGCGTCAATCGCGATCGGGGTTTGCAAGGTGACTCCGCCCGGACCGGCATTTATATTCAGCGTTGGCGGCAGCAGCATGGGAACCCCGCCATCAGGCCGTGGAAGGTCATAACCAGTCAGGTAAACCCCATCGCCCGCCGTCAGCGTCACCGAGGCTTGCGGGTCATAGTCAAACAGATGATTCCCGGCTGAAGGCTTCTTGTTGAAACCAAACCCGGTGGTTGTGGTGTTGAAAAGGCCATTGGGATTTCGCACTTCCTGCAAATAGATATCGCCCTGCCCGCTCTGCACAGTCTGCGTGATTGGATTCCAGCCCGCGTTCAAATTCCAACTGCCGCCGACCAGACTCAACGCCACGTTATCACCCGCGGCGCCGATATTTTGACCGGCGATGATTGTGCCCACGCCGTTGACCTCCACAAAGTGACCATAAACGCTGCCGCCGGCGTTGATCGTGACATTGCCCGGCGCGGCGCCAAAGGCCCCCGATCCGGGATCAGGATCGCCCGCTGTTGAAGTTGAAGGATTGGCCGCCACCGCCGTGGCCGAAAAACTGGTCACGTTGCCGCCGGCATTGACGGTCACGCTGCCGCCGGCGGCGGTGCTGATGCCGCCAACGGTCGGAGAAGCTGTGAAATATGGGGCCGACGTCAAATAATTAAACCCGTTAACGCTGCTCCCCGAATTAACGTCTCCCGAAACGGCGGTCACAACGATGTTGCCACCGGCCGTGGTTCGAATGGCACCGGTCCCGGGGTTGGCGACGCCAATGGTTTCGCTGCCGTTCCAACCCACCTGCACTTCGTTCCCGGCTTGAAGGTCGAGGTTGCCATTTTGAGTCTGGAGGAAGGCGCTGCCCCAAAGATAGATGCCATTGCCGGCGGTCAGGTTGACGTTCCAATTGTTCCCGGCAGCGATGCTCGAACCGTCATCCAGTTTGATGTTGCTGCCGGCGGAGAGGCTCACGGTGGCAGTCGGATCGGCCGAACCGGTCAAAGTCCATGTCGTGCTCAATTCAATGTTGCCACTGGTCTGGAGGTTGATTTGGGAAAGGCCGCCGCTGATCTGATTGTTCAATGAACTCACGTAAGTGCTGTCCAGCGTGATGTCAGAGGGATCAATGGTCAGTTCGCCGCCAACAAAGCCATCCACTGCCTGGCCGTTGATGCTGGAGTTGATGGCTCCCATCGTCGGCGCGGAAATCTCCGCCTGCCCGCCGTTGCCGCCCTGGGCACCGCCGGCAATATTGATGGTTGAGCCGGCCTGATCGGAAAAACTGTTGCCGGCCTGGACCATCACCGAACCGCCCGGACTGGTGCCCTGCGTGTCCCCATGTGCCGAAATGGTCGAGTTGGCCCCGAGATTCACCGCGTCGCCGGCAACCAACTCAATCGTTCCATTGATATTCCGGACGGAGTTAGCCTGGATCAATCCGTTCTGATTGACGACCTGGGCCTGGGCGGCAATGCCGCCGGCGTCGGCAATCAGGTTGCCATTGTTGTCCACCGACCCCACAGGCAGAGTGACCTGGGCACTCAAGCCGCGGCCGTCAGGACTCATGGAGACTAAAACCTGTTGGCCGGCATAGAGGCCGATTTTGCCGCCGGGAGCTGAAATTGTACCGTTGTTTTCGATGTCGCTGGCAATTAAATACGCTGAACCGCCGCCGGCGATATTAATTCGTCCGTAGTTGACAATTTTGGCGGTAGGCGGCGGCGCGTCAAAAGTCCAGGCGCCTCCGCCCGACAGGTTCAGGTTGGGAGTGGCGGCCGTGGTCATGACCAAACCGTGGGTATTGATGGCAGCCGAACCGCCGACTGCAAACCCGTTCGGGTTTTGCAGGATTACGTAACCGTTGGCATTCAGGGTTCCATTGATGCTGGAGGCACTGGTATCGCCGATATAATTCCAGGTGACCGACGAGGAGGAAGGCTGGTTGAAGGTCGTCGTCTCACCCGCTCCGATGTTGAAGCTTCGCCAGTTGATGAAGGCAGTGGTGGAAGATTGATTGATGCTCACTTGCGAACCCGAACCACCGATGGCGGCCGTGCCCTGGGTGACAGTGCCGCCGATGGGATTGGCGCCGGCATGAGGCCCGCCCGCAATCCAAGCCAGCAGCGGGATGGTCATTCCGACAACTCCGCAGCGACGGCGAGAAACAATCCCACTCATGGCAACTCGTTTTTCATCTGCAAATATATTTTCACTGAGTCCGGGATAAATTCGTTTTGTGTAACATTCAGGTGACAAGTCAAAACTGCGCCGTCAGCACAAAATTAAAGAACGGCTGATACGCCTCGGTGATGCCGGTGCTCAAAAGCGGCCAGGAGAAAAGGAATTGGGTCTGCCAGTGCGGCCCCGCCGAAGCCGCTATTCCCAGGCCCGTGCTCCAGAGGGGGACGCTGTCGGGGCGGCCCTGGGGATCCAGCAAAAAAATTCTGGCATAGTCCATATAAACCGAACCGCGAATCGTCAGCGGCGTGTTGTCGCGCAGCAGGCCCACAATGTGCGGCGGCGTCTGTTGCTCCAGGCTGACATGCCAGCCGGTGTCCCCGAACACTTCGCCTTCATGATAGCCACGCACACTGTTGACGCCGCCAATGCCGAATTGCTCGCTGCTGATTAACGGTTCGCTGGCCCACTGGCCATCGGCGCGAATCGTTGCGACCCAGTTGGTGTAAAGGACGATGTCCTGCGAATAGCTGGGCCGTAGAACCACCCAATGACCGGTGGATTTGGCCGAACCGGTGATGTTTTGCAGGCTCTGGCGGCCGTAAAGATTCGGCGGCGGCGGGTTGGTGCCCGCGAGGGAATACAGGGTGGAGCTGGAATACCAGAGGTTAACGCTCAGACCCAGACCCAGAGTGGCGGTTCCCAGAAAATTGTTCAGCCCGGCCGAATAATTGAGACCCAGAGGCAAATAGTCCAACTCCTGGTCGGTTGTCGGCGTTTGCGAGTCAACATGGCTGATCCGTTCAATGAGCGCGCCACTGCCATTCTTGGTCCATTCGGCAAAATTGAAAATGTTGGTCTGATAATTGACCTGGGAATAAACCTTGTAGTCCAGTCCCCCCGACAAAGTGGAGTGGAGGCTGCCGGCTTGCGGCAACGGCCTGGTCAACTGGAAGCCTACGTCTTCGTTGATGGTAATGCCCTGCTGAAACTCCTGCTGGGTAACTACCCGCACCAGGGGCACGTTGAACAGCGTATCATCTTTGAGAGTTTCAAGCCCGGTGTCAATGGTGGCACGGCTGGCGTACAGGTTGAGTTCCGTCGCCCCGGAAGGCGGAGGCAGGCGGAACTGGCGGGTGGCTTCGTTGTAGCCGAAGTTGCCAGGGTTGTTCGCCACCATTTCCTCAATTGGCTCCGGGTTGCCCACGGGCAGGCGGTAAAATGCGCTGTAGTCGGCAACCAACGGCTGGTCGTAGAAATCCCACTGGGTTCCCGCCTTGTAAGCTTCGGGCGAAAAGCCGTATTGAATGCCGAATGAATGTTCCTGTTGCCACAGATTATCGGCGATTGCCGAGGCGTTCACGCGCATATCCGGGGTGCCGGGGGTGCTTTCATTGTTGAATTCAAGTTTGCCGTGCAGCGGCAGTTGGTCCTTGACTCTCAACGTCAGCTCACTGGTGCCCGGCCCGGTGCCGGGACCGATAACGGGATAAATCTGCCGATCCTGGCTGGCATTGGCGCGGTTCAATTCGGCTTGAAAGATCGGGCCGTTGAGGAGTGTGCCGGTGTGCAGACTGGGCAATGCGCGCATCACGTTGTTAGAGCTGAAGTACCGATTGCCAGTAACGTTGATGGCCGCCAGCCAGCCTTCGGTCACTTGCAGCTTCACCGTTTCATTGGTGAGCTTCTGTTGGGGCAGACCGACTGCCACTGTCACATACCCCCGCTCACGATAGGCCCCCTGAAGTTGTTCCACCGCCGTGCGGACCCCGTCATAACTGACGTTGGTGCCGTAAGCGCCATCAATGTTAGTCAGGACCCCCGCCACGCTTTCGGGCGGAAGCACCGAATTGCCCTGGACCAGATATTTCTCCACGGCAAACCGGGGCCCGGCATTCGTGGAAACCACGTGGATCCGGGTGTCTTTTTCCCTGGCTTCATCCTCGCCCATTTTCTGAAACAAAGCTGTTCGTGCGTCGGCGATTTGCGCGGGACTCGCCGGCACGGGCGGTGGGCGGACGACGGGCGGAACGGTTTTGGCAACAGCGGTCGCAGAAGGAGGCATTTGGGCCAGTATTGGCGCAGCCGGGGCCGGATTCGAGGCCACAGCCGGCGCGTTGGTAGCTCGGAGGTAGCACTTCCCCGACACCACGATCTGAGGGACTGCCGCTTGAAAAACATTTAAAGTGGCGACGCCGTTAGTGATCTGCTCCCGCGCAAAGGCGACGCTCATCATGGGATAGCCTCGGTCGCGATATTCCGCCTGCAGGTCCGCAGCGGCCCTTACCAATTCTTCGAGGCTGACGTTGGCGCCTGTGTGTCGGGCAAGCACGGGATTCAGCACGTTCGTGGACAACAATAGGTTGCCCTTCACGACATAGGCTGTGACCTGGTAGCCGGAAGCGGCATTATCTTTAACTCCAGCCACGGCATCGGCTGGCATGGAGACGGTCGCGCCGGAAGGGGGAATAACGGGTTCAGCCAACGCCAGGCCCGAAATTGCCCCATCCGCCCAGCAACAAAGCCACAACAGCGCCAAAACCGCAGGATGCCGCGGGAACCCAACAAAGCGTGGGAGTAGCCTGTCAGGCACATTTGGTTTCGTCAAATTCACGAGGCTGGGAGCGTGGGGCCGATGTTCCCGTTGCTGAAATGCGATTTGGGATAGTTGCGAACAAACAATCTCCGTCATTGCAGCAATCACACTCTGTCATGTTGTTCTCCCGCGACCGGTGCCGTTTCCGAAACCAACCCGGCTGCTTTTACTCCAAAAGCAAAAACCAACTGGCGTCACGCCGGTTGTGGATTGAACGCCGCCACCCCTCCTGCTGATGGCTGGAAAGGTGCGTCGGCAAATCCGCATCCGGGAAAACTGGGCAACCCATATTACAAATACCTGTCGGGATTGTGACAATCCGGTTACAAAGACCTGTCGGAGGCTCATGGCCAACAACCAGTGGTTTCGATTCCAAAATTTCGCCGTCTGATGCCTGGGCGTCGGCCTTCAGCGGCTTGCTGCGTCAAGGGCGAGGATGAGTCATCATTCATGCCGGCTAACGACACAGTCTCAGCAACCAGGCTTTCCCGGCATCTCTGCCCGGCGGCCTGGGAGCGACAGTTTTCCATTCTTTTTCAGAACTGCCATCGGCTCGTAACATTTCCTTTGTACACAGATGGCGGACCGGTTCGAGTATTTAGGAGCCTATGAACAAGGCGAACGATTTATACGACCATCACCTGACGGTCAGTGAATTTCATGTGCTGCCGGGCGGAGAGTGGTCGCCGCAATCATCCGGCTGGTCGTTGATTCAGATCGAACGTGGAACGGGTTACTGGTTGCAAGCGCCGTCCAGCACGGAATTGGAAACCGGGACGGTTCTGCTGGTTGCCGGCAACGGGCAAGGACGGGTCCGGGCCAGCCAGTTGAATGGCATGTCATTATGTGTTTTCGCGGTGATACCTTCCCGTCTGTCCGGGTTGATCACTCTGGGGGAGCAGGATTTCCTCAAACAAGCGGCATCCCGGCGCGAATTGGCCTTCCAGACCTTTCCGCCTCAGAACCCCTTTGCCGTGAAGATAACAAAGTTGTGTGCGAACCGGAATGGCGCGGGGCTATTGTTCAGGCTGAATTTGCTTCAACTTTTTGTCGAGGCGTTTGGCCGGGAATTCGAGCAGCCGGTCCCCAGCAAGGAGAACGCCGATGCCAGGGAGCGGCTGCGGGCCTTTCTGCAAAGGACGCCGCCGGACGCTTTGTTGGAGATAAACTTCAGCGAACTCGCGCAAATGACGCACTGTACCCCGCGCCATCTGAGCCGGGTTTTTCATGAGCTGGTGGGCATGTCATTCCGGGAAAAACGCGCTGCCATTCGGCTGGCGCGCGCCCGGAAATTGCTGGCGACCAGTCAGCACAAAGTGGTGGACGTGGCCTTGGAGAGCGGTTACAAGTCCCTGAGCTTGTTCAATCTGATGTTCGCGCGCCACTTTGGGACCAGCCCCAGCCGGTGGCGACAGAGACATGGAGTCGCCGCAGGACATGGCAATCATCGGAACGGCCGGCAGGGACGGTTTGCGATTTGCGGGGAGTAGCGAAGGTCTGTTTTTGTGGATCCGGCCGGGAAGCCGACAAACAAAGAGCATAGTTCCATCTCGACATACGCTCTCGAATTGTTCCGTAGCTTTACAAAACTGACGCCTTGTTTCATTTTACTGGACCGCGTTAAGGCGAGAAGAACCGTAGTCCAATCAACCCCGCCGAAGCCCGCTCGACCACTGCCTGTTCGCCCGATGGATACGGAACAAGGACCTTTACAATCTCACCTCTACAACATTCTGCTGCCGATCTAACATGGCCCGAAATTGCCCGGTTGAAATTACCGCTCCGCCTTTGCGATATTTGTTTCCTTCATACCTGAACGGCA
>Ga0335081_10001805_pt1 | contig 33874 bp, 33 predicted proteins | sample Lox_Sample_35_FD_206713 | JGI IMG/M metagenome (GOLD analysis project Ga0335081, IMG submission 206713) | Soil microbial communities from Loxahatchee National Wildlife Refuge, Florida, United States - Lox_Sample_3.5 | ecosystem: Environmental > Terrestrial > Soil > Wetlands | place: USA...
TGTGTCGGCAACCGAGGCCGCGATCACGCCCTGATCGACGTGACGCCATGGCCCGATCAGCAGGTAGGGCACCTGGTCGGCCTGGGTCAGCACGGAGTAGTCGCTGAGCATGGCAGGCAGGAAGATGCCGTGCCAGCCGCCGACGAAGCTCGCTGGCGCGGTGACCTCGGGAAGGCTCGGCGCGTAGTTCCTGCGGGCCTAGTACGGGTCAGCGCGCTCGGCCCGGGCGAGCCAGTCCTGCCAGTAGCTGACCTGGTGACCGGTCGCGAGCCGGTCGAGGTCGGCCAGCGGGAGGTGGCTCATGAGCGGGCGCAGCCGGCGGCCGGCTTGGCGCTGGCGCAGGCCGGCCAGCGGCCGTTCCTGGCGGGCCACCTGGTCGGTCCAGCCCAGCATGGTCTCCAGCGCGAACGCGCCGCCCTGGTACAACGCGCCTGCCGGGTCGGCCGTGGTGATCTGGGCCGCGATGGCCTTCAGGTCAGGGCCTGCCTCGGCAGCGATCGCCCACTGCACCATGCCGAGATAGCTCGGACCTGCCGTCGCGAACCCGCCGGGGTACCAGGGCTGGCGGCGCATCCAGTCCACCGTCGCCAGGCCGTCGGCTCGCTCGTCGAACGGATCGAGCAGGCCGCCCGAGCCGAACGTGCCACGGCAGCTCTGCACGAGCGCCTGGATGCCGCGCTCGGCCAGCAGCCGACCGAACATCAGGCCGAAGGCCCCGCGCCGGCCGTAGGGTGAGCGGACCAGCGCGAGCGGCGCCGGCCCGGCTCCAGGTCCGGCAGGCTCGTAAAGGTCGGCGAGCAGCACAGCCCCGTCGGGCATGGGAATCCGAAGGTCACGCCGCACCGCGACCCGCCCGATCTCGGAATCGGGTAGCTCAAGAACGCGCGCGAAGAAGCGGCTGGTCAGTGTCATGGCCCGGTGCCCCGATCCGCTGATGACCCGGCGGCACCCGCGCGGCCGGCGGCAGCCGCGCGGTCGGCCGCACCCGCGCCCCCGGAGGCACCCGCGCGGTCGGCGGCACCCCCACGTGCCCCGGGACCGGCAGGTCCGGCGGAGGTCATGATCATCCGGAGGATGATCGCGGCCGACGGCAAAGACGCGCCGCCCTGCGCAGGCCGGCCAAGGGCCATCCGGCCGAGGCCGTCCAGGCACGCGGCGATCGCGGTGACCAGCTGGTCGGGCTCGTCGCCGACGACCTCGCCGCTGGCCTGGCCGTCGATGATCAGCTGGCGCAGGCGCCGCCGGAACTCCTGGCCCCGCCGCTCGGCAAGGACCAGCAGGTCGCGCGGAGCTGCCGGATCGCTGAGGACGTGAGCGAGGAGCTGGTAGGTCTCCGGGTGATCGCGCCGGTTGTCGACCAGTGCCCCGACCACCCGGGCGACCCGCTCACCGGGGGTGGTATCGGGCACGCCGGCGGCTGGCTCGGCCGGTGATCGAGTCAGAGCGTCCTGGGCAAGCGCGCGGAACAGGTCGGCCTTGCTCGCGAAGTAACGGTAGGCAAGCCCGTGGCTGATGCCTGCCGCCTCGGCCACGTCGTCCATGGTCGCTGCCAGACCCCGGCGCGCGAAGACCGTCCGGCCGGCGTCCAGGATCGCCGCGCGCTGCGACGCGCGGATCCGCTCGTTGGCCGCGGCCGATCTGGGCACGACCACCCTCCTGATGACTGACGTCGTCAGTCATCATACAAGACGGCGGAGTCCGCTCGCTGCCGAACCAGGCGGCCTCGGCCAGCATCGACGCAGGGCGGCTTGGTCAGTCACGTGGTGTTGCCCGGAGGCCGTCCCAGGACCAGTGCGGCATGGGAAGGTCGCCGGGGACGACCGAGCCGTGCGGCGAGTAGGTCAGCACATCGGACACGGCCCACTCCATGTACGCGCGCAGCGCGGCCCTGAAGTCGGGATCGGCGGGCAGCCCGGCGTCGTCGGCCGCCAGGGCGAAACAGTCGACGAACCGCCGGCCCAGGTCACTCATGTCGCCGGTATCTGAGTGCATGTAGAGCAGGCCCGACTGAGTGCCGCACTGCTCGGAGTACCGCGGCGGGCCGCCCATGACCTCGGCCCAGTAGGCGGCCAGCCGCTCGACGTGCTGCGGATGCTGGCCGGGGTGGGAGAACGGGTGGTTCAGCTCGGGGTCGGCCAGGCATCGCGCATGATGAGCCCGCGCCAGGGCAAGGAACGCCGGCTCGCCGCCGGCGTACTCGAACAAGGTGGGGCGGTCGGCGTGGGATTCCATCGGCCCAGCCTAGGCGCGGCGGGCACGGCGGCGCGACGGCCCGGCCCAGACCCAACAGTACGGGGGCATGGCCGCGCGGCGGCATGACCGTCCGGCGGCACGACGACACGGCATCACCGGCGCTGCCGTGTGCGGTTCGCGGCGGCTCGTCGTTATTCCCTACGATGTCCTGATGAGCGACCGCGACCTCGACCTCGTGCTCTTCGGTGCCACCGGGTTCGTCGGCCGCCTGGTGGCCGGCTACCTGGCCCGCAGCGCGCCGGATACGGCCAGGATCGGGCTGGCGGGCCGGTCCGCGGAGAGGCTGGCCCAGATCAAGGCCGGGCTCGGTGCCGCCGCCGCCGACTGGCCGCTGATCACTGCCGATTCCGCCGATCCGGGGTCTGCCGCGGCGCTGGCCAGGTCGGCCAGGGTGGTCGCGACCACGGTCGGGCCGTACCGCCGCCTCGGGATGCCGCTGGTACAGGCATGCGCCGGGGCAGGCACCGACTACGCGGACCTGACCGGCGAGGTGCTGTTCATCAGGGAGACCATCGACAGGTTCCACGACGTGGCGGCGAGCACAGGCGCGCGCATCGTGCACAGCTGCGGGTTCGACTCGGTACCTTCCGACCTCGGGGTCCTGCTGCTGCACCGGGCGGCGCGGGCCGAGGAGGCCGGCGACCTGGAAGACACGACGCTGGTCGTGACCGCGCTGCGAGGCGGGGTCAGTGGCGGAACGCTGGCGTCCGGGCTCGGTCAGTGGGACGAGGTCAGAGAAAGCGCCGAGCGCCGTGCGATCGTTCGCGACCCGTACGCGCTGAGCCCGGACCGGGCGGCCGAGCCCGACCTCGGCGACCAGCATGACCTGACCTGGCCAAGGCACGACGCCGACCTGGGGATCTGGACCGGCCCGTTCCTGATGGCCGGGTTCAACACCCGGATCGTGCGGCGCAGCAACGCGCTGCAGGGCTGGGCCTACGGCCGCAGGTTCCGCTACCGGGAGGTGACCGGCTTCGGTGCCGGGCCCGCCGCGCCCGTGCTGGCCGGAGCCGTGGCCGCCGGGACCAGGACGCTGGAGGCGAGCCTGGGCTTCTGGCCGTCCAGGGCGCTGCTCCGCCCGGTGCTGCCGCGGCCGGGCCAGGGGCCGGGCGAGAAGACTCGCCAGTCCGGCTACTTCAGGATCCAGGTGCGGACCAGGACCTCGTCCGGTGCCAGGTACCTGGCCAAGGTGGAGGCGCAGGGCGACCCAGGGTACGCCGCGACCGCGGTGATGCTCGGCGAGAGCGCCCTGTGCCTGGCGCTGGACCGCGACCGGATATCGGTGCGTGGCGGCATCCTCACCCCGGCCACCGCCATGGGAGAACCACTCGCGGTTCGGCTCAGGGCAGCCGGCCAGGTGCTCCAGGCGGAGCGGCTCGTGACCTAGCGGCCCGGCTCAGCCGCGCCGGGCGCCGTGGCCGCCCCGCCCGGATGCGGCCGCGCGCTTCTCGCGCAGCCGCATAGAAAGGTGCACGGGCGTGCCCTGGAATCCGAACTCCTCGCGCAGCCGGCGCTCGATGAACCTGCGGTACCCGGCCTGCAGGAACCCGGAGGTGAACAGCACGAAGTGCGGCGGCCTTACCCCCGCCTGGGTGGCGAACATGATCTTGGGCTGCTTCCCGCCGCGGACCGGCGGCGGGGTCGCCGCCACCAGCGCCGATAGCCACGCGTTCAGCCTTCCGGTCGGGATCCTGGTCTCCCAGCCCGCCAGCGCTTCCTCCAGGGCAGGGACCAGACGGTCCACGTGCCAGCCGGTCGCCGCCGAGACGTTCACCCGCGGCGCCCAGCGCGCCGTGTACAGCTGGCGGTCGATCTCCCTGTCCAGCTGGTACCTGCGGTCCTCGTCGACCAGGTCCCACTTGTTGTAGGCGATCACCAGGGCCCGGCCCGCCTCGATCACCATCGAGACGATCCGCAGGTCCTGCTCGGCCAGCGGCTGGCTGGCGTCCACCAGGACCACGGCCACCTCGGCGCGCTCGAGCGCTCGCTCGGTGCGCAGCGCGGCGAAGTAGTCTGCGCCCTGAGTCTGGTTGACCCGCCGCCTGATCCCGGCCGTGTCCACGAACCGCCAGGTCTTGCCGCCGAGTTCGATCAGCTCGTCCACCGGATCGCGGGTGGTGCCGGCGACGGGGTCGACGATCACCCGGTCCTCCCCAGCCAGCTTGTTGAGCATGCTGGACTTGCCGACGTTAGGCCGGCCGATCAGCGCAACCCGGCGCGGCCCGGCCTCGGCGTCCAGCCGTTCCCCCGGCGTCGCGGGCAGCGCGTCGAGCACGGCGTCGAGCAGGTCGCCGCTGCCGCGACCGTGCAGCGCGCTCACCGCGTACGGCTCGCCGAGCCCCAGCGACCACAGCGAGTGCGCGCCCGCCTCCGCGGGCGCGTCGTCGACCTTGTTGGCCGCCAGCACCACCGGCTTGCGCGAGCGACGCAGCACCGCGGCGACGGCCGCGTCGGCATCGGTCACCCCGACCACGGCATCGGTGACGAACAGCACCGCGTCGGCGGCATCGACGGCCACCCTGGCCTGCGCCGCCACCCGGGCCGCGAGCACCGGGGTGCCCTCGATGGCCGGCTCCCAGCCGCCGGTGTCCACCAGGGTGAACGCCCGGCCGCGCCAGGTCGCGTCATAAGCAACCCGGTCCCTGGTGACCCCTGGGGTGTCCTCGACCACCGCCAGCCTGCTGCCCAGGATCCGGTTCACCAGGGTCGACTTGCCGACATTGGGCCGACCGACGACGGCGACTACCGGCGCGTCCAGCGCCGCCGTGTCCGTGTCGGCCGTGCCCGCATCCGTGTCGGCCGCCGCGCTCAGCTCCTGCTCCATCAGCCACCCGCTCGCTTCGCCCTGGCCAGCGCGACAATGCGCGCGACCACGTCGTCTAGGCCGATCTCGGTCGCGTCGATCTCGACCGCGTCCCCGGCCATCAGGGACTGCGGGGCATCGCGACGGTCCCGCTGCGCCTGCTCGGTCTTTGTCAGCTCGGCGCTTGGCGGCTGTTCAGGCACGGCTGCGCCGGACGGAGCGACGGTCGCGGCCAGTTCGGCGGCGCGGCGCTCGGCCCTGGCCTGCTCGCTGGCGGTCAGGAACACCTTCACCGCGGCGCCCGGCGCGACCACGGTGCCGATGTCGCGGCCCTCGGCCACGATCCCCGCCCCCGCCGCCACGGCGTCGGCGATCAGGCCGCGCTGCAGGGCGATCAGGTAGCTGCGTATCTGCGGTACCGAGGCGACCAGGCTGACCACGTTGGACACCCGCCGGTTCCTGATCTCGGCGGTGACCTCGATGCCGTCAACCCGCACGTGCTGCGCGCCGGGATCGGTACTGATGTCGATCGTCAGGCCGCGCCCGTGCCTGACCACCGCATCGGTGTCGGCAAGGTCGATGTCGTGCTCGAGCAGCCACCAGGTGACCGCGCGGTACATCGCCCCGGTGTCCAGGTAGCGCAGGCCGAGCCTGGCGGCAGTCCCGCGGGCCGCGCTGGACTTGCCCGATCCTGACGGGCCGTCGACGGCGATCACCAGGCCGGCGCCCGCGCAGTCATCGCCCGATGCGGAACGCCGTAGCCCCGCGGCCGAATTCGTCACGCAGGCGATGCTACCGGCCATCCGCCCGCGGTCAGGGCGGCCGCCAGCCGCCGTGCGGTCTCGGGCCTGACCGACAGCTCGGCGACGCCCGCTGGTAGCCCCGGCGAGTGCTCGATGCGCACGTCCTCGATGTTGACACCGGCCGTGCCGACAGCCGCGAACAGCCTGGCGAGCTCGCCAGGCCGGTCACCGATGACCACCTGGACGATCGCGTAGTGCGGCGCAGGCCCGCCGCGCTTGCCGGGGATCCGCTCCACACCCTCGCGCCCGGCCTCGAGCAGCGCGGTGAGCTGCTTGGCGGCGTCGGAGTCGCCTGCCACGATCCCGCCCAGCGCCTCGACCGCCATGGCTAGCTGGGCCGCCACGCCGAGCAGGGCGTCCCGCACCGGCTCCGCGTTGGCCGCCAGGATCTCGGTCCACAGCCCGCTCTCGCCAGCGGCGATCCTGGTGACGTCGCGCAGCCCCGGGCCGGCCAGCGCGAGCGCGCCGCCTGGTGCGCCTGCGCACTGCGCCGCCATCGCGCTGGAGAGCAGGTGGGGCACGTGCGAGACCAGCGCCACCCAGCGATCGTGCTCGGCTGCGGTCAAGCTGACCGGCTGCGCACCGCACGCCAGGGCCAGTCTCGTGACCAGCGTCACGCCGTCGGGCGCGGTCTGCTCGCCCGGGCAGATCACCCACGAGCGGCCAGCGAACAGGTCAGCCCTGGCGGCCGCGGGTCCTGACCGCTCCCGGCCGGACATCGGATGGCCAGGCACGAAGGTGGTCAGGTCGCAGCCGAGATCCCCGGCCTCGCGCAGCGGCAGTTCCTTGACGCTGGCCACGTCGGTGTAGTACCTGGCCAGTCTGCCGCGCTGCGCCTGCAGCAGGCAGCCGGCCACCGCGGCGGGCGGCACCGCGAGGATCGCGATGTCAGCGGGCCCGCCGGGAACGCCGCCGCCGCCGAGAGGCCGCCCGGCGCCGATGCCGACCGCCAGGTGGGCAGCGGCCTGGTCCGCATCGGCCAGCCAGACCTCGGTTCCGTGCTCGCGCAGGGCAAGCGCGATCGAGGTGCCGATCAGGCCGGTGCCCACCACGACCGCGGTAGCCGGCGGTGCGGCGGCCGGCGAGCTAGTCACTGCGCGATGTCCAGGCGCAGCCCGGCCGCGCCGCGCAGGTAGACGTGCTGGATCTCGGTGCGTGCTCGGTCGGTCTCCACGTGCATCATCAGCCGCACCACGCGCGGCATCGCGCCGGGCACGTCGATTTCCGCGCAGCAGAGCAGCGGGACCTCCTGGAAGCCGAGCGAGCGGGCGGCCAGTGCCGGGAACTCAGCCGACAGGTCAGGAGTGGCCGAGAACAGCACGCTGATCACCTCGTCGGTGGTCAGCTTGTTCCGTTCCATGACCTCGGTGACGAGTTCGGCGGTGCCGTCGAGTATCGCCTGCCGTTCATCGGCATCGACCTGGATAGCGCCCCTGATCGCCCTGACCGCCACGCCGTCTCTCCTCCTTCGCCGGCCGCTACATCCCGACCGCTGCGTACAGGTTCCCCACCTCGGCCGTGGTGAGCTTGCGCGTCGCTCCCGGCCGGAGGGATCCCAGGCTAATCGGCCCGACCTGGGTGCGTACCAGCCGGCTGACCGGATGGCCGACCTCGGCGAGCATCCGCCTGACCACGTGCTTGCGCCCCTCATGCAAGGTGACCTCCACCATCACCCGCGTTCCTGCCTGCTCGACGACCCTGAACCTGTCGGCGGTCACCGTGCCGTCGTCAAGGTCGACCCCGGTGGTCATTCGCCTGGCCAGGTCCCTGGGCACCGGTCCCCTGACCTCGGCCAGGTAGGTCTTCAGCACGCCGTAACGGGGGTGGGCGAGCCGATGCGCAAGCTCGCCGTCGTTGGTGAGCAGGATCAGGCCCTCGGTATCGTAGTCCAGCCGGCCGACGTGGAACAGTCGCTGGGTGCGGTCACCGACCAGGTCCGCGATGGTCCGCCTGCCCCTGTCGTCAGACATCGTGCTGACCACGCCCGGCGGCTTGTTCAGCGCCAGGTAGACCAGGTCCTCGCTGGCCGGGATTCGCTTGCCGTCGACCCGGATGATCTGCCGGTTCGGGTCCACCCTGGCCCCGAACCTGCGTACCACCTCCCCGTCCACCTCGACCCGGCCCGCGCCGATCAGCTCCTCGCAGCTGCGGCGACTGCCGACGCCGGCCGCGGCAAGCACCTTCTGCAGTCGGACCCCGCCGGGAACGTCGGTCAGCGAGTCGCGCTCGCCTGATTCGCTGCCCCAGTCGTCGTCATCGTCGTCATATGCGGCCATGACCGGCGTCCTGCTCGTCGTCTATCTGGTCGGGCAGGAACGGCGCAAGTTCAGGTAGTTCGGCCAGGCTTGCCAGGCCGAGCCGCTCGAGGAAATACGAGGTGGTGCGGAACAAGATCGCGCCTGTCTCGGTGTCGGTGCCTGCCTCCTCGACCAGCCCACGCAGCGTGAGCGTGCGCATCACCGTGTCGCAGTTGACCCCGCGGACCGCGGAGACCTGCGCGCGGCCGACCGGCTGCCGGTAAGCCACCACCGCGAGCGTCTCAAGCGCCGCCTGGGTTAGCCTGACCTCCTGGCCGTCCCGCACGAACCGCTCGACCACGGGAGCGAACTCTGGCCTGGTGTAGTATCGCCAGCCGCCCGCTACCTCGCGAAGCTCGAAGCCGCGCCGCCCGGCCGCGTAGTCGGCGGCCAGGCCGGCCAGCGCCGCCGCGACGTCGTCCCTGTGCACCTCAAGCACCTGGGCGAGCACGTTCTCCGGCACGGGCTCGTCGGCCACGAGCAGGATGGCCTCAAGCGCCGACCAGAGACCGGGCGGCAGGTCGTCGCTGGTGCCGGGGAGCGGTTCTTCGATCATGTCTGCGTGTCGTCCTTCGCTCCGGCACCCTGGACGTGCGCCGGGGCGCCAGCGCCGTCGCCGCCCGCCGCCTCCTGGCCGGTCCAGGTGATGAAGAGCTCGCCGAGCGGTGTTTCCTGCTCGAACGAGACGTGCTTGTCCCGGTACAGGTCGAGCACGGCAAGAAAGCGCGCCACGACCTCGTACGTATCCTCGCAGTCCGCCGACAGCTCGCGGAACGAGGCACGGCCAGCGGCCCGCAGCATCCTGGTGATGATCCCGGCCTGCTCGCGCACGCTGGTGCGGGGTGAGTGCAGGTGCGCGGTCGAGACCACCGGAGGCTTGCGCGGCGCCAGCGCGGCAGCCGCGATGGCTGCGAACTGCTCGGCGGTCAGCCCGAGCAGCACTTCGGGCAGCAGCTCGGCGAACGCCGGCTCCATCGGGACCCGGCGCGGGAACCTGCGGCTCTGCACCGCGAGCCGCCCGGCCAGGACGGCGGCGACCTCCTTGTACGCCCGGTACTGCAGCAGCCGGGCGAACAGCAGGTCCCTGGCCTCGAGCAGCGCCAGGTCCTCCTCGTCCTCGACCTCGCCCGAAGGCAGCAGCCTGGCCGCCTTGAGGTCGAGCAGGGTAGCGGCCACGACGAGGAAGAAGCTGGCCTGGTCCAGGTCCCACTGGCCAGCCAGGGCACCGATATAGCTGATGAACTCGTCGGTGACGGTGGACAGGGCAATCTCGGTGATGTCCAGCTTGTGCTTCGAGATCAGCGCAAGCAGCAGGTCGAAGGGACCCTCGAAGACGTCGAGATGCACTTCGAACGAACCAGACGGGGGAACTCGGGCGTGCTCGCCCGGTCCGCCATCCACCATCGTCGTCAATGTCCCTCGCGCAGCCGGCGAGCCATCAGGCTCTGCTCTCCCTCGGCGTCCAGATCCGCCAGCAGGACGGCGAGCGCCTCCCTAACGATCCGCCCCCGGTCGGCCGACACCCCGTAGCCGCGCAGGGTCAGCCTGGCCCGCTCCAGATCGAGCAGCTCAGATTCGGACATGTACACCGTGATCTTATGACTGTGGCTCTCCCGGCCGCTGGCCTGGCGCTGATCGAAACCGACGGGAACCTGGGCAGCCGGGCGCAGCAGCTCGGCTATGCCAGGAACCCTTACCCGCCGTTGACTCGACCTGCGTACTCGGCCCTCCGCCACCGGTCAAGCACCTCCCTGGCGAGCTCCCGGTAGGAAGCCGCTCCCGCCGATGTGGGATCGAATATCGTGATCGGTTCGCCAGCGACGGAGGCATCAGGGAAACGGACCGTCCGATTTATCACTGTATGGAAGACCTTGTCCCCGAATCCCGCCACCACGCCGGCCAGCACCTCTCGTGTGTGCAGGGTACGCGAGTCGTACATGGTGGCAAGCAGGCCGTCCATGGTCAGCTTGGGGCTCAGCCTGGTGGACACCTTGTCGATGGTCTCCATCAGCAGCGCCACACCCCGCATCGCGAAGTACTCACACTCAAGCGGGACGATCACGCCGTCGGCGCAGGCCAGGGCGTTGACCGTGAGCAGGCCGAGCGAAGGCTGGCAGTCGATCAGGACCACGTCGTACTCGGGGATCAGCGGCGCGAGCACCCGGCCGAGCACGAACTCCCTGCCCACCTCGTGCACCAGCTGAACCTCGGCACCGGAGAGGTCGATGTTGCTGGGCAGCAGATCCATGTTCTCGACCTTGGTCCTGAACAGCACGTCCCCGGCAGTCACGCCGGCCCCCATCAGGACGTTGTACACGGTGGCGTCGAGTTCGTGCGGCTGGAACCCCAGGCCCACCGAGAGTGCCCCCTGCGGGTCGAAGTCCACAAGCAGGACCCGGCGGCCGACCTCGGCGAGCGCCGCGCCCAGGCTGATCGTGGTCGTGGTCTTGCCGACGCCGCCCTTCTGGTTGCAGACCGCGACGATCCTGGCCGGACCGTGGGTGAACAGTGGTTCAGGTTCGGGAAAGACCGGCAGCGGCCGACCGGTCGGGCCGAGCGTTCCGGCGCTTGCTTCCATCGTCCCTGACACGGTGACCGCACCTCCTCGCGGCCGCGCGCGCTGCGAGGCCGCTGCCTTCCGGACTTTAGAGCTTGCACCAGGTCGGGGCAAGCCAACTCACCGTTTGCGGTGGAATAACCAGCAGGTCAGCGATACCGCATAGCCGATGATCGGCCGCCAATGCCTGGTGCGTCCCTTTCCTGCGCCGACCGCGACGCCGCGGGAAAGGGCAGGTCGGACCGCAGTGCGCGCGGGTGGGAGGCCGCATAGACCTCGCGGAGCCGGTCCACCGTGACCAGCGTGTAGACCTGGGTCGTGCTGACCGAGGCGTGGCCGAGCAGCTCCTGCACGACCCGGACGTCCGCGCCGCCCTCGAGCAGGTGGGTGGCGAACGAGTGCCGCAGCATGTGCGGCGAGATCTCGGCCAGTCCGGCCCTGGCCGCGGCGGCGCGCAGGGCGCCCCAGGCGCCCTGCCTGGTCAACCGGCCGCCGCGGGCATTGAGGAAGACGGCGGGACTCGGCCGGCCCGCGCGAGCACTGGCCGCGAGCGCGGGCCTGGCCTGCACCAGGTAGGCATCCAGCGCCGCGAGCGCGTACCTGCCGATGGGCACTATCCGCTGCTTGCCGCCCTTGCCCGCCAGCCGTACCGTCGCGCAGCCGCCTGCCGCCACGGCCGACACCCCCAGGTCGAGGTCATCCACGTCCAGGCCGACGGCCTCGGAGATACGCGCGCCCGTGCCGTACAGCAGCTCAAGCAGCGCACGGTCGCGCCGCAGCGCCGGCGTGTCCCCGGCGACCTGCAGCAGTCGCTCGACGTCGGGGATCGACAGCGCCTTCGGCAGCCGCCGTGGCGGGGCTGGCGGGCGGACCGCCCTTGCCGGGTCGGCCTCCGCCAGCCCCTCGGCCAGGGCAAACGCATGCAGCCCGCGCACGGCGACCACGGCACGGCCGGCCGAGCTCGCGGCGAGCGGAGGGTGGCTGTCGTCACCCTCCCTGAGCACGGCCAGGTAATTGGCCACGTCCGCCGTGGTGATCTCGCCGACCTGGGTCCGGCCGGCCGAGGCCAGCGTCGAGGAGTACCGCGACAGGTCCCTGCGGTACGCCTCGATCGTGTGGGCGGCCAGGCCACGCTCGACCGTCAGGTGGTCGAGGTACCGGCGGACCACCGCCGCTACCGTTGTCAGCCGAGCACCTCGGTCAGCGAGGTGAACGGCAGGCCATGCGCCTCAGCCACCGGCTGGCAGGTGATCGCGCCCTCATGAATGTTCAGTCCGGGCGCGAAGGACGGGTCGGCCCGCAGCGCGTCGCGCCAGCCATGGTTCGCGATCTGCATCATGTAGGGCAGCGTCACGTTGGTCAGCGCGTAGGTCGAGGTATGCGGCACCGCGCCCGGCATGTTGGCCACGCAGTAGAACACCGAGTCGTGCACCCGGTACGTCGGCTCGGCATGTGTGGTCGGCCTGGAGTCCTCGAAGCAGCCGCCCTGGTCGATCGAGATGTCGACGAGCACCGATCCGGGCTTCATGCGGGAGACAAGATTGTTGGTGATCAGCGTCGGCGCCTTCGCACCTGGCACCAGGACCGCGCCAATCACCAGGTCGGCGTCGATAACGGCTCGCTGGATCTCATAGGTATTGGACGCGACCGTCTGAAGATGGCCCTGGTAAATGGCGTCCGCCGAGCGCAACCGCGCAATGTTCTTGTCAAGGAGCAGAACCTCGGCCTGCATTCCGAGCGCGATGGCGGCGGCGTTCATGCCGGAGACGCCGGCCCCCAGCACCACGACCTTGGCGGCGTACACGCCGGACACGCCGCCCATCAGGACGCCGCGGCCGCCGCCGTCACGCTGCAAATGATGGGCCCCCACCTGGGGAGCCATCCGGCCCGCCACCTCTGACATCGGGGCAAGCAGCGGCAGCGAGCCGTCGGGCAGCTGGATGGTCTCGTAGGCGACCGCGGTGATGCCCGATGCCAGCAACGCGTCGGTGCACTCCCGCGACGCCGCCAGGTGCAGGTAGGTGAACAGCACCTGGCCCTTGCGCATGCGGTGGTACTCCTCGGCCACCGGCTCCTTGACCTTCAGGATCAGGTCACCGGTCTGCCACACGTCGTCGGCGCTCGGCAGGATCTGCGCCCCGGCCGCAACGAAGTCCTCATCTGGTATCGACGAGCCCACCCCGGCCCCGTCCTGGACGAAGACCTCATGCCCCGACCTGGCCAGCTCGTGCACGCCGGACGGAGTGATGGCCACGCGGTACTCGTGGTTCTTGATTTCCTTGGGAACGCCGATCTTCATGACCTGCCCGTCCTTCCTCTGATCCATGATCGCCGTGCCGCCAGATGCGGCGCCGAGCGTCAGCGGCCGCGGGCCCCCTTGCCGGGTGCTCAGCCTTCCGGCGCGTCGGTGCCGCGCAGCCCGGCGAACCCCTCCCGGCGCGCGGCGGACGCGGCAAGCACGCCGATCGCCATCACGCCGTTGTGAAGGTCGCCTGCCAGAAAGCGGGAGATCACCACGTCGAGCGGTGCCCACTCAATTACTAGATGAGCCTCCTCATGATCAGGAACGTACTCTCGCTCGGCGTGCGGAACCAGTGTCAGTCCGCGCGCCAGGAAGATGCGCAGCCGCTCGGTGCTGATTCCCGGCGAGGTGAAGAAGTCGGCGAGCACGCGCCAGTCGGCCGCGGTATAGCCGGCCTCCTCGAGCAGTTCGCGCTGGGCGGTCCGCAGCGGTGGCTCACCGCCAATGTCGCGGATCCCTGCCGGAAGCTCCCACAGCAGCCGACCCACCGGATGCCGGTACTGGCGGATGAGCAGCACCCGGTCGGCGTCGTCGAGCGCGACGACGGCCACCGCGCCTGGGTGCTCCACCACCTCCCGGTCAGCTTCCTGCCCGTCCGGCATCTTCACCGCGTCGCTGCGTATCGTGACGATCCGCGCGCCGATCAGCTCGCGCGTGGCCCGTACCGGCCAGCTCTCGGTAGCGTCATGGAGCCACTCCGCGCCGCTCATGCGCTCGCGACCGAACGGCTTCCAGCCACCGCGGCCGCCGGCATGTTCCTTGCCCGCTCGAGCGCGGCGGCGATCAGCCCGCTGAACAGGGGATGCGGCCGGGTCGGCCGGGACAGGAACTCCGGGTGCGCCTGGGTCGCCACGAAGAATGGGTGCACCTGCGCGGGAAGCTCGACGAACTCGACCAGCCGGCCATCTGGCGACAGTCCGGAGCAGACCAGCCCGGCTGCCTCCAGGGCAAGCCGGTAGGAGTTGTTCACCTCGTAGCGGTGCCTGTGCCGCTCGTGCACGATCTCGGCGCCGTACAGGCGGCGCACCAGGCTCCCCTCGGCGAGTACCGCCGGGTAAAGCCCGAGTCGCATGGTCCCGCCCATGTCGCGCTCCCCCGCCACGACGTCCTCTTGGTCCGCCATCGTGGCCACGACCGGGTACTCGGTCTGCGGGTCGAATTCGGCGCTGTTGGCGCCCTCCAGGCCCGCCAGGTCCCTGGCCACCTCGATCGCCATGCACTGCAGGCCGAGGCACAGCCCGAGGATCGGGATGCCGTGCTCCCTTGCGTGCCTGACCGCGCCGATCTTCCCTTCGATCCCCCGCACACCGAAGCCACCAGGCACCAGGATCCCGTCCACGTCGTCCAGGTGACGGGCGGCGCCGTCCGGCGTCTGGCAGTCATCGCTAGGTACCCACCGGATGTTCACCCTGGCGTCGTTGCCGAACCCGCCCGCGCGCAGCGCCTCGGCGGGCGACAGGTACGCGTCGGGCAGGTCCACGTACTTGCCGACCAGCGCGATCGTCACGCTCCTTGCCGGACGGTGCACCCGGCCGAGAAGCTCGTTCCAGTCACTCCAGTCCACGTCACGGAATGGCAGCCCGAGCCGCCGCACCGCGTACGCGTCTAGGCCCTCGGCGTGCAGGATCTTCGGTATGTCGTAGATCGACGGGGCGTCGGGCGTGGAGACCACCGCCTCCTCGTCCACGTCGCACATCATGCTGATCTTGCGCTTCAGCCCGTCGCTGATCGGGCGGTCCGAGCGGCACACGATTGCGTCGGGCTGGATGCCGATGCTGCGTAGGGCGGCCACCGAGTGCTGTGTCGGCTTCGTCTTGAGCTCGCCTGACGGCCCGATGTAAGGCAGCAGGGAGACGTGCAGGAAGAAGCAGCGGTCCCGGCCGATCTCGTGCCTGATCTGCCTGATCGCCTCAAGGAACGGCAGCGATTCGATGTCGCCCACGGTGCCGCCTACCTCGGTGATCACGACGTCGGTCTGCGGGCCGCCCATCTCGATGATCCGGGCCTTGATCTCATTGGTGATATGCGGAATGACCTGGACGGTGTCGCCGAGATAGTCGCCGCGGCGCTCCTTGGCGATCACGCTCGAGTACACCTGCCCGGTGGTCACGTTCGACGAGCCAGGCAGGTGGGTATCGAGGAACCGCTCGTAATGCCCGATGTCGAGGTCGGTCTCGGTGCCGTCGTCGGTGACGAAGACCTCGCCGTGCTGGAACGGGTTCATGGTGCCCGGGTCGACGTTCAGGTACGGGTCGAGCTTCTGCATGCTGACCCGGAGCCCGCGCATCTTCAGCAGCCGTCCGAGACTGGAGGCGGTGAGGCCCTTGCCGAGGCTGGACGCGACGCCGCCGGTGACGAAGACGTGCCTGGTGAGGACTGGTCGTGGGGTGTGCGCTGACGTCGCCAAGGCGGCTCCCGTGGTCAGTGCCGGCGGTGTGGCCCACCGGTCCACGGGGTCTCAGAATATCAGGAACGATCCGGCGTGACCTTCGCCGACACGATGCGCCCTAACCGATACGGCGCTTCGCCAGCCCTTGGGGGGAGATTGCCCGACGCGTCCGTTAAGTATGGTAAGTCTGTCGTGCGCCCTATGGCGGTCTGTCGGATCCGCCGGGGCGGGGAGGGAGCGGGTCGCGAGTGAACCGGGCATCGTCGGGCGCGGCGATCGCCGGGCTCGGGATGACGAGCCTCGGCCGGGTCTACGGGACCACGCCGCGCCGACTCGCCGCCAGCGCCGTGCGGCTGGCCGCCGCGGACGCAGGGATGGCGCTTGCCGACCTCGACGGCCTGCTGATCTGCCCCGGCATCAGCGGCGGGCTCGACCTGGGCCTGGCCGCCCAGCTCGGCCTTCGGGACCTGTCGCTGCTCGCCGTGATCAGCAGCTTCGGCGCCTCCGCCGTGATGGCCGTGCAGACCGCCGCGCTCGCCGTGACCAGCGGGGCCGCCAGGGCGGTCGCTTGCGTGTTCGCCGACACGCCACTGCAGGAAGGTGCTCGGGCTGGCAGCGCGTTCGGCGGCTGGGGCGAGCGCGACGGGCAGGACGGGCAGGACCGTCCGTCCGGTCGGCCGGAGCGGCACGGGTTGGCCGGACTCGCCGCCGGCTACGGCTTCAGGTCGGTGACCGTGTACTACGCGCTCGCGGCCCGTCGGCACATGCAGCGGTATGGCACGACCAGCGAGCAGCTCGGCGCGATCGCGGTGGCCCAGCGCGGGTGGGCGGCCGGGAATCCGCTCGCGCAGTACCGTGACCCGATCACGCTCGCCGACCACCAGCGGTCGCGCTGGGTGGCCGAGCCGCTGCACCTGCTTGACTGCTCCCTGGTCAGCAACGGCGCCATCGCCGTGATCGTCACCGCCGCCCGCGCGGCCGCAGCCGGGCCGCGGCCGCCCGTGCACGTCTGGGGCTGGGGCCAGGGGCACCCCGGCCAGCCGATGGCATCGGGCAGCGACTTCGGCCTGGTCACCGGCGCGGTGCAGGCGGGCAGGGCGGCGATGGGGATGGCCGGGGTGGGCCCGGCCGACGTCACGATGTGCCAGATCTACGACTGCTACACCTACACGGTGCTGGTCACCCTTGAGGACTACGGATTCTGCGCGAAGGGCGATGGCGGCCCGTTCGTGGCCAGCGGCGCGCTGGCGCCCGGCGGGACGCTGCCGGTGAACACGGGAGGCGGGCAGCTCTCCGCGTACTACATGTGGGGGTTCACCCCGCTCTCCGAGGCGGTGATCCAGGCGAGGGGGGACGGCGGCGACCGCCAGTCTTCCGCCACCGACGTGATTCTGGTCAGCGGGAACGGCGGCATCCTTTCTCATCACGGCACGCTGATCGTGAGCCCGCACGACAGGCGGGCCGGCGGCCCGCGGCGTGGCCGCGCGGCGGCGAGCCGTGGGTGGGCAGCGGCCGAGAACGCGGCGGGCCGCAGCAGAGCCGACGGCGACCGCGCCGGCGGCGACAGCGCCGGCGGGGGCGGCGGGCACCCGGCTGGCGGGCCTGACAGCGTCGGGACCGTCCGGGCGGATGAGCGTAGCGCGCCGTTCTTCGCGGCCGCGTCCCGCGGCGAACTGCTGATCAGGCGGTGCGATGACTGCGGCGGCTGGCAGGGCTCGTCCGCGTCACAGTGTCCGTCCTGCGGCGGTGTCCTGTCCTGGGCGGCGGCGTCCGGCCGCGGCACGCTGATCAGCTGGTCGGTGGTGCATCCGCGCGACAGCGGGCCGACGGCCGTTCCCGCGCTGGTCGAGCTTGCCGAGGGCCCGTGGCTATCCGCCGGGCTGTGGCTCGCCGGCCCGGCCGGGCTGGCCGGGCTACGGGCCGGGATGGCGGTCGCGGCGGAGTTCCCCAGCCCCGCCGACGGCGAGAGCTATCCGCTGTTCCGCCCGCTGGGCAGCCCGCGCCCGGGCTGAAGATCGGGCTGAAGGTCGGGCCGAGGCGAAGGCTCGGCCTCAAGCGGCCGCCCTGGTTGCGGCGGCACCCGGACCGCCGGCGCCAGTCGGGTCGCGACTGCTGGCCAGCCGACCGGCCCTGGCCAGCCGCCGGTGCCCGGCCTGGGCGCTGCCTCGACCACCAGGACAGGCTGGCGGGCCAGCGCCTGAGTTGCGCCCGGCCCGGCCGCTGCTTGCGGCCCGGCGACCGTCCGGTCCGTCGGGTGCTCGCCGCCCTCTCCGAACCTGGCCAGCGCGACCGCGCTGAGCAGCGCGAGCAGGAACCCGGCGACCGCCACGCCGGCCATCCCCGGTCTGGTCGTGTCACCGAGCAGGAGCACGCCGACGACCGCCGGCGGCACCGTCTCGACCAGGATGACCGCGGCGGTCGCCACCGTGACGCTGCCGCTCTCCAGCGCCGACGCGTACAGCATGAACGAGATGATCCCCGCGGCGGCCAGCGTGTAGGCGGCCGGGGACGTGACCAGCTGATGCGGGGAGTACCCGGGCAGGATGCGGGCGCACACGGCGACCACGCCGTAGCCAAGGCCCGCGAGCGCGCCGAGCACGGGCGTCCTGATCCGGCTCGGCAGCCGTCCGGCCAGCACGCCGGCGGCCGCGATCACCGCCAGCGCGGCCATCAGCGCCAGGTGGAAGTCGATGCCAACGGTCGCCGCGCCCTCTGAGCCCGCAGACGAGCCGAGCAGGCCGACTCCCACGACCACCGCGGTCACCGCGAGCCACTCCCGCAGCGACAGCACCGCGTGCATCAGCCAGGAGGCGCAGACGGCGGTGACCGCCAGGTTGCCCGCGATGATCACCTGCACCTCGAACAGCGGCAGCCGACGCAGGGCGATCACCTGGCAGACGAACCCGGTGAGGTCGATCGCGATGCTGACGATGAACGGCCACTGGTGCAGCATCCGCAGCACCAAGCCTGGGTCCACCCCGCTGGACACCCCGGCCGCCTCGAGCGCAGGACGGCGCGTGGAAGCCCGGACGGCGATGGCCTGCATCACCGCGCCGAGACCGTAGCAGAAGGCCGCCACGATGGCCGCCGCCAGGCTCACGAGCACAGTGACGACCTTACGCTTCGAAAGCTGTCCGTAATCACTCGGTTACGAGATTGCGATGTCCGGTCAGACTCCGGCGGCCTGCATCCCGCGCAGTTCCTGCTTCAGCTCCCGCACTTCGTCCCTGAACCTGGCGGCCAGCTCGAACTGGAGCTCAGCCGCCGCGGCGTGCATCTGGTCGGTCAGGGTCGTGATCAGCGCGACCAGGTCCCCGCGAGCCGCGCCACCGCCCTGGCCAGCCTCGCCCTCCGCGCCCCGGACCCCGCCGGCCGCCGCCGCGGCCCTGGCCCGCGCCGCCATGCCGGGCACCGGCGCCTTGCCGCGGCTCTGCCGCCGGCCAGAGCCGCCGAGCAGCTTCTCGGTATCGGCGTCCTCGCGGGCAAGCTGGTCGGTGATGTCGGCGATCCGCTTGCGCAGCGGCTGCGGGTCCACGCCGTGCGACTGGTTGTAGGTGATCTGCTTGGCACGGCGCCGGTTCGTCTCGTCGATCGCCTTGCTCATCGACGGCGTCATCTGGTCGGCGTACATGTGCACCTGGCCGGAGACGTTCCTGGCGGCACGTCCGATGGTCTGGATCAGTGACGTGCCCGACCGCAGGAACCCCTCCTTGTCCGCGTCGAGTATCGCCACCAGCGAGACCTCGGGCAGGTCAAGTCCCTCGCGCAGCAGGTTGATGCCGACGAGCACGTCGTACTCACCGAGCCGCAGCTCGCGCAGCAGCTCGACCCGGCGCAGGGTGTCCACCTCGCTGTGCAGGTACCTGGCCCGGATGCCCAGCTCAAGCAGGTAGTCGGTGAGGTCCTCGGACATCTTCTTGGTCAGCGTGGTGACCAGCACCCGCTCGGAGCGCTCGGCCCGCAGCCTGATCTCGTGGACCAGGTCGTCGATCTGGCCCTTGGTCGGCTTGACGATGACCTCGGGGTCGACCAGGCCGGTGGGCCTGATCACCTGCTCCACCACGTCACCGCCCACCCGCTGCAGCTCGTACGGGCCAGGGGTGGCCGACAGGTACAGCGTCTGCCCGATCCGGTCGCAGAACTCCTCCCAGGTGAGCGGCCGGTTGTCGATCGCGCTCGGCAGCCGGAAGCCGTGCTCGACGAGCACCCGCTTGCGTGACACATCGCCCTCGTACATGGCGCCGATCTGCGGCACGGTGACGTGCGACTCGTCGATGACCAGCAGGAAGTCCTCGGGAAAGTAGTCGAGCAGGGTGTTGGGCGCGCTGCCTGCCTCCCGGCCGTCGATGTGCCTGGAGTAGTTCTCGATCCCCGAGCAGCTGCCGACCTGCCGCATCATCTCGATGTCGTAGCTGGTCCGCATCCGCAGCCGCTGCGCCTCGAGCAGCTTGCCTGCCCGCTCGAGCTCGGCGAGCCGGTCGGCAAGCTCTACCTCGATGCCCGCGATCGCCCGGTCCATCCGCTCAGGCCCGGCGACGTAGTGCGAGGCGGGGAAGATGTACAGCTCCTCGTCGGTGGTCAGCACCTCGCCGGTGAGCGGGTGCAGGGTCATCAGCCGCTCGATCTCGTCGCCGAACATCTCCACCCGGACGGCGTGCTCCTCGTAGACCGGGATCACCTCGATGGTGTCGCCGCGCACGCGGAACGTGCCCCTGGTGAACGACAGGTCGTTGCGCAGGTACTGCATGGCGACCAGCTTGCGCAGCAGCGCGTCGCGCTCGATGGTCTCGCCGACCTTCAGCTTGACCATCCGGTCCACGTACTCCTGCGGCGTGCCGAGGCCGTAGATGCACGAGACCGACGCCACGACGATGGTGTCCCGCCTGGTGAGCAGCGAGTTCGTGGCCGAGTGGCGCAGCCGCTCCACCTCGTCGTTGATCGAGGAGTCCTTCTCGATGTAGGTGTCGGTCTGCGGCACGTACGCCTCAGGCTGGTAGTAGTCGTAGTAGGAGACGAAGTACTCCACCGCGTTGTGCGGCAGCATCTCGCGCAGCTCGTTGGCGAACTGGGCGGCGAGTGTCTTGTTGGGCAGCATCACCAGCATCGGCCGCTGCAGCCGCTCGCCCAGCCAGGCCACGGTCGCGGTCTTGCCGGTACCGGTGGCGCCGAGCAGGACCGTGTCGGCCGAGCCGGCCCTGATCCGCTTCTCAAGCTCGGCGATCGCCGCGGGCTGATCGCCGGCCGGGACCATGTCCGTGACGACCTCGAACGGCGCGACCCGCCGCTGAAGGTCGGTTACGGGGCGCATGCCAGCTCCTGAAGTCGCACCGTTCTACTGTAGGCGGAGGTTCTGACACCCTGGACTGACCGACGCAGCTCGCGGGCGCCCGGAGTAGCTTAGAGGCGGCAGGCACGAGCACATAGGGCATAACAGGAGGCCATCATGTATCAGCCGTATCCGACCTCGGGCCAGGGTCCGCCGCCGCAGCGGCCCGAGCCGCCCCGGCCCGTCCGGACCGCGGTCAAGCTGATGTACACGGGAGCCGCGCTGAGCGCGGTCGGGGTTGTGCTCGAGCTCGTGGCGATCGGCAGCGTGCGGAATGCGATCAAGAAGGCTGATCCGAGCCTGACCTCGGCGCAGATCCACAACGCTGAGGTGTTCGGCGTCGCCTTCGCGGTCATCATTGGACTGATCGGTATCGGCCTGTGGGTCTGGATGGCCTGGGCGAACGGCCGCGGCAAGAGCTGGGCGCGCGTGGTCGCGAGCGTTCTGTTCGGGCTGAACACCGTCTTCCTGCTCTTGGCGTTCGCGCGGCCGCACGTCGGCATTGGCTTGATACTTGACCTGCTTGTCTGGCTCTGCGGGCTCGGAACGATCATCATGATCTGGAACAAGGAGTCGTCCGGCTATTACCAGGCCATGTCCCAGCCGAGGTACTGAGACCGCCCGGCCGGAAGTCAGCCGGCGCCGCGGCGCCTGAACCGCTTGCGAGGGTCAGGCGTCGCGGCGCTCGAGCAGGACCGCGCACGCCACGACGAGCACGAGCGTCCACAGGCAGAACACCCCGAAGCCTTCCCAGGGCGACAGCAGCTGGCCGAGCCTCGGGCGCGCGCCGTAGACCAGCGACCCGGCCTGCTCGGGCAGGTACGCGTCGATGTGCGCGCCCCAGTTGCCAGGCAGCAGCCCGGACAGGATCGGCAGCACGAGCACGACGCCGATCACGGTGGCGATCGCCCCCGCGGTGTGCCTGATCAGACCGCCGATCGCCATCGCGAACAGGCCGAGCACGGTGAGGTACAGTCCGGCACCGACCACCGCCCTGGTGACGCCCGAGTCGCTCAGCGACACGGCCACCTTGCTGTGCAGCAGCGCCGAGCCCACGAAGAACGAGCAGAACACCACGATCTCGGCAAGCACAACCAGGATCGAGGCGAACACCAGCGCCTTCGCGGCCAGCATCGGCAGCCGCTTCGGCACGGCGAGCAGCGAGGCCCTGATCACGCCGCTCGAATACTCGGTCGTCATGATGAGCACGCCAAGCACGCAGATGGTGAGCTGGCCAAGGGAGATCCCGGTGCCGAGGATGAAGCCGACCGGGTCGAGCACGATCTGAGCGTGCCCGTTGCCGCCTCCGGCCCGCGGCGCGTTCCAGTTCGCCACGATCAGGGCGGTCAGGCCGGCCGTCAGCCCGATCGTGATCACCACGAACAGGATCAGCGTCCACAGCGTCGAGCGCACCGACCTGATCTTGGTCCACTCCGCCCGCAGCAGCCCGGCGATCCTGATCCGGTGCACCTGCGACGCCGGCCCCGGCACCCCGGCCGGCGCCGCCGACGGCGAGGCGGGCGACGTGACGGTCACCGGGCACCGCCCTTGCCCAGCCCGACCGGTCCTGGCTGGCCGTCAGCCGGGCCCGTGTAGCCGCCGCCGGGGTAGGCCATCGCATCCCCTTGGCCAGGCCCGTGACCGAACTCCAGCGTCTGCGAGGTCAGTTCCATAAAGGCCTCCTCGAGCGAGGCCACCGGCGTCAGCTCGTGCAACACCACCGAGGCCGACGCGGCGATCTCCCCGATCCTGGCCGCCTCCATGCCCGTGACGTCGAACAGGCCGGCCCCGTTCACCGGCGGCGGCTCGCCGGGTCCGGGCTCAGCCGCGACGACGGTGCCGCCCTCGGCCGCGATCAGCTCCCTCAGCCGCTGCGCGTCAGGAGTGCGCACCCGCACCGAGGTCGAGGTACCGCGGGTGATCACCTCCGACGTGCTGGCGTCGGCGATCATCCGCCCGCGCCCGATCACGATCAGGTGGTCGGCGGTGACCGCCATCTCGTTCATCAGGTGGCTGGAGACGAAGATCGTGCGGCCCTGCCCGGCGAGGTGCTTCATCAGGTTCCTGATCCACAGCACGCCCTCGGGATCCAGGCCGTTGACGGGCTCGTCGAGCAACAGCACCTGCGGATCTCCGAGCAGCGCGGCGGCGATGCCGAGCCGCTGGCTCATGCCGAGCGAGAAGCCGCCGGCCCGCTTGCCCGCCACGTCAGCCAGGCCGACCAGGTCGAGCATCTCGTCTGCCCGGCGGGCCGGCAGGCCCTGGGTCTGCGCGAGGAACAGCAGGTGGTTGCGCGCGCTCCGGCCAGGATGCACCGACTTGGCCTCGAGCAGGGCGCCCACGGTCCGCAGCGGGTCCGGCAGGTCACGGTAGAAGTAGCCGTCGATCTTGGCCCATCCGGCCTGCGGCCAGTCCAGGCCGAGGATCAGCCGCATCGTGGTCGATTTGCCAGCGCCGTTCGGGCCGAGGAATCCGGTGACCCGGCCGGGCTCCACGTTGAAGGTGAGACCATCGACGGCGGTCTTGCTGCCGAACCGCTTCGTCAGGCCGCGTACCTCAATCAAGCTGCTGCCTCCCGTTCGAGCCGGAACGGTATCGCCTGGACGCAAGCTTTCCACGCCCGGGCCGGCCGCCGGGCAGCCGGCCCCCGCCGGCCGTTCCAGGGCGGGCCTGGCCAGCCATTCGGCCGGGCCGGCCGTTCCACTGTAGTTCGGCTCACCGGCTGGCCCCGGCCAGCCCGGCCCGCCGCCTGAGCTCGGCCCATACCTCGCCGACCCTGGCGTCGAGGTCGGCCAGCGACCCCGAGTTGTCAATGACCAGGTCAGCGATCGCGAGCCGCTGCTGCCTGGTGGCCTGCGCCGCTATCCGCGCTCCGGCCTGCTCGGCGGTCATGCCGCGGGGGCCGGTGAGCCTGGCGAGCTGTGTCTGCTCAGGTGCGTCCACCACGACCACCAGGTCGTAAGCAGAGCGCAGGTCGTTCTCGGCGATCAGCGGAACGTCGTGCACAACGATCGCATCGGGCCCCGCCGACCGCTCGAGCTCGGCCATCCGCTCGCCTACCAGCGGGTGCACGATCGCGTTGAGCCGGGCCAGCACCGACCGGTCGGCGAAGACGATCTCGCCGAGACGTTCCCTGTCGAGCTCGCCAGAGGGCAGCAGCACCTGCTCGCCGAACGCCGCGATCACCGCGGTCAGCCCGGCCGTGCCGCCCGCCACCACCTGCCTGGCGATCGCGTCCGCGTCGATGAGCACGGCGCCGCGCTCTGCCAGCCGCCGCGAGACCTCGCTCTTGCCTGCGCCGATGCCGCCGGTCAGGCCGACCCTGAGCATCTCAGCCCGTTGTCGCCCTAGTTGCGCCCGCCAGAGAGCTTCTCGCGCAGCGCCGCGAGCGCCTCGTCGGAGGCGAGCGTGCCGCCCGAGCCTTCAGGCTCGTGGGACCCCGAGGTGTGCGAGCTCGCGTTCGCCTCGGTGTCCTCGTCGCCCTCGGCCTTGCTGCGGGCCTCGGCAACCTGCCGCTGGTGCGCCTCGAACCTGGCGCGCGCCTCGGCGTACTGGCGCTCCCACTCCTCACGCTGGGCGTCGAATCCCTCAAGCCACTCCCCGGATTCCGGGTCGAAGCCGTCGGGGTAGACGTAGTTGCCCTGCTCGTCGTAGGTGGCCGGCATGCCGTACAGGGTGGGGTCGAAGTCCTCGACGCTGACCTCGCCGGAGGCACCCTCGTTGGCCTGCTTGAGCGACAGGCTGATCCTGCGCCGGTCGAGGTCGATGTCGATGATCTTGACGAAGATCTCGTCGCCCACCTGCACGACCTGCTCGGGAATCTCCACGTGCCGGTCGGCAAGCTCGGAGATGTGCACCAGGCCCTCGATGCCCTCCTCGACCCGCACGAACGCGCCGAACGGCACCAGCTTGGTGACCCGGCCGGGCACGACCTGGCCGATCTGGTGCATCCGCGCGAACTGCTGCCACGGGTCTTCCTGGGTGGACTTCAGCGACAGCGAGACCCGCTCGCGGTCCATGTCCACGTCGAGCACCTCGACCGTGACGTCCTGGCCGACCTCGACGACCTCGCCCGGGTGGTCGATGTGCTTCCACGACAGCTCGGACACGTGCACCAGGCCGTCGACGCCGCCGAGGTCCACGAACGCGCCGAAGTTCACGATCGAGGAGACCGTGCCCTTGCGGATCTGGCCCTTCTGCAGCGTGTTGAGGAAGTTCTGGCGGACCTCGGACTGGGTCTGCTCCAGCCAGGCGCGGCGGGACAGCACCACGTTGTTGCGGTTCTTGTCCAGCTCGATGATCTTCGCCTCGATCTCCTTGCCGACGTACGGCTGGAGGTCGCGCACCCGGCGCATCTCCACGAGCGACGCCGGGAGGAAGCCGCGCAGGCCGATGTCCAGGATCAGGCCGCCCTTGACGACCTCGATCACCGTGCCGGTGACGACGCCGTCCTCTTCCTTGATCTTCTCGATCGTGCCCCACGCCCGCTCGTACTGCGCGCGCTTCTTGGACAGGATCAGCCGGCCTTCCTTGTCCTCCTTCTGCAGGACCAGGGCCTCGATGTGATCGCCGGTCTTGACGACGTCGTTCGGGTCGACATCGTGCTTGATCGACAGTTCCCTGGAGGGTATGACGCCCTCGGTCTTGTAGCCGATATCGAGCAGAACCTCGTCCCGATCGACCTTGACGACTGTCCCATCGACAATGTCGCCGTCGTTGAAGTACTTGATCGTCTCGTCGATCGCGGCGAGGAAGGCCTCCTCCGAACCGATGTCGTTAAGGGCTACCTGAGGGGTCGAGGTGGCCTGCGCGCTGCTCGTGGTCATGTGTAAGTGGGCTCCGGATACGGACAGGGATTGTTTTGATGCGTGCGATGCGGCATCCGACACGGTGGCTGGAGTGCCCGGTGAGGAACGCCGGCCAGGCCTCAGACCGCCCGTGGGCTGCCTGACCATGGCGGATGCAAGAAGTCACAACGCACCGATCAGCATATGAGAGCGCGGGCGGCGGGTCAATCGCGGTCCCCCGCCGACGGCCCCGCCGGGCGGGCGCCCGCGGCCGACGGCAGGGGTGCGAGGGGTCCATGAGCCTCAGACCGAGACCGGCGCGGCCGCCGCAGCAGGCACGCCGTGCAGCGAGAGCGCCACGCCGACGGGCAGCCACGGCGATCACCGCGATGCTCACCGGCCTGGTGATCCACCTCGGCACCGGCGGCACCCGCGCGCCAGCGGTCCGCTGCTCGGCGTCGGTCACCAGGTCACGGTACTTGCTGCGGCCGCCCGCGTGCTCAACGCCGGGATGGAGCTGCCGCGGGCGGCGGGTCAACCCCGGGGTTGACCCGCGCGCCGCGTCATGCGCGGCGGCGCTCAGTGCGCGGCGTCCGCCCAGCTCCGCCCGGTGCCCATGGACACCTCAAGCGGCACGCTCAGCTCGAAGGCGCCGCCCATGGCGGCCCTGACCAGATCCCTGAGCCGATCCAGCTCGCCGGGAGCCACCTCGAAGAGCAGCTCGTCGTGGACCTGGAGCAGCATCCTCGACGCGAGCCCGCTGCGCCTGATCTGCTCGTCGGCGCGGAGCATGGCCACCTTGATGATGTCGGCTGCCGAGCCCTGGATGGGCGCGTTCAGTGCCATCCGCTCGGCCATCTCCCTGCGCTGCCGGTTGTCCGAGGTGAGGTCGGGCAGGTAGCGGCGGCGCCCGAGTATGGTCTGGGTGTAGCCGTCCTGCCTGGCTTGCGCCACCACCGCGTGCAGGTAATCGCGGACTCCGCCGAAGACCGAGAAGTACTCGTCCATATAGCCGCGCGCCTCGGCGGCTTGCACGCCGAGCTGCTGCGAGAGCCCGTACACCGAGAGCCCGTAGGCCAGGCCGTAGTTCATCGCCTTGACCTTGCTGCGCAGCTCGCCGGTCACCTCGTCGGCCTGGACCCCGAACACCCGGGCCGCGGTGGCCGCGTGGAAGTCGTAGCCGGAGCCGAACGCGGCCGCCAGCGCCTCGTCGCCGGACAGGTGCGCCATGATGCGCAGCTCGATCTGGCTGTAGTCGGCGGTCAGCAGGCACTCGTAGTCGGCGCCCACCACGAAGCCCTGCCTGATCCGGCGGCCCTCCTCGGTCCTGATCGGGATGTTCTGCAGGTTCGGGTCGGTGGAGGAGAGCCGGCCGGTGGCCGCGATCATCTGGTTGTACGTGGTGTGGATCCGGCCGTCCTGCCCGGCCATCGGGATCAGCGAGTCCACGATGCTCTTCAGCTTCGCCACATCGCGGTGCCGCATCAGGAACTCGAGCACCGGGTGGCCAGTCTGGGCGAGCAAGCCGGCCAGCGCCTCGTTGTCGGTGGTGTAGCCGGTCTTGATCCGCTTGGTCTTGGGCAACCCGAGCTCGGTGAACAGCACCTCCTGCAGCTGCTTGGGCGAGCCCAGGTTGAACTCGTGCCCGGTGGCCGCGAAGGCGCCCTGCTCGGCGGCCTTGACCTCGCCGCCGAGGCTCGCCGACATCTCGATGAAGTGGTCGACGTCGGCGGCGATTCCGGCCCGCTCCATCTCAGCGAGCACGCTGACCAGTGGCAGCTCCACCTCGGCGAGCAACACCGTGGCCCCTCGCCTGGCCAGGTCGGCGTCGAGCGCGTCGGCAAGCTCGGCCGTCGCGAGCGCCCGCTCGGCCAGCGCCTGCGCTGCCTCGGTCTGCGCCGGCATGTCGAGCGTGAGCTGGCCGGACGGCGTCGCATCCGGCGCGAGCTCGCGCCTGGTGTAGCGCAGCGCGAGGTCAGCCAGGTCAAACGAGCGCTGGCCGGGCAGCGCCAGGTAGGCGGCGAGCGCGGTGTCGCTGGTCAGGCCGCGCAGCACCAGTCCCCTGGCCGCCAGCGCGTGCATCGGGCCCTTGGCGTCGTGCAGCGCCTTCGGCGCGCTCTCGTCGGAAAGCCAGGCCGCCAGCGCGCGCTCGTCCTCGTCGGTCAGCGCGGTCGGGTCCAGGTAGGCCGCGGGGCTGGCGCTGCCCGCCTCGTCACCCGCCGGAGCCAGCGCGAGCCCGTCCACGTCGCCGGTGCCGCGTCCCCAGGTGCCGCTGACGGCCAGGCCGACCCGGCCCGAGCTGGCGTGCTCGGCGAGCCACCCGCCGACCTCGCCCGGACCGAGCACGCTCAGGCTGACATCGAATCCGCCCTCGCCGCCGGCCGGCTGCGCGGCGGCGAGCGACCCGGTGATCCCGTTCGGCAAGGTGGTGTAGAGGCGGTCGCGCAGGACGCGGAACTGCAGGGTGTCGAAGAGCTGGTGGATCTGCTCCCGGTCCCAGGGGACCGGGAGCAGCCCGGCCGGCCCTACCTCGAGCGGCACGACCCGGCTGAGCTCGGTGAGCCTGCGGTTGCGCAGCACGCTGCCGAGGTGCTCACGCAGGTTGTCCCCGGCCCGGCCTTTGACCTGGTCGACCTTGTCCACCAGCGCGTCGAGCGAGCCGAATTCGGCGACCCACTTCGCCGCGGTCTTCTCGCCCACGCCGGGGATGCCTGGCAGGTTGTCGCTCGGGTCGCCGCGCAGCGCAGCGAAGTCCGGGTACTGCACCGGCGTCAGCCCGTACTTCTCCACCACCGCCGCCGGCGTGAACCTCGTCATGTCACTGATGCCGCGCCTGGTCATCAGCACCGTCACGTCGTCGCTCACCAGCTGGAGCGCGTCCCGGTCGCCGGTGACGATCAGCACCTTCATGCCGCTGTCGGCGGCCTGGGTGGCCAGCGTCGCGATGATGTCGTCGGCCTCGTAGCCGGCCGCCGACAGGCGCCGGATGCCGAGCGCGTCGAGCACCTCGAAGATCAGGCTCAGCTGCCCCTTGAAGTCGGCAGGCGTCTCCTTGCGCGTCGCCTTGTACTCGACGAACTCCTCGTGCCTGAACGTCGGCTCGCTGCGGTCGAACGCCACGGCGACATGGCTGGGCCGCTCGTCCCGCAGCACGTTGATCAGCATCGCGGTGAACCCGTAGACGGCGTTCGTCGGCTGGCCGGTCGTCGTCGAGAAGTTCTCCGGCGGCAGCGCGAAGAACGCGCGGTAGGCCAGGGAATGCCCGTCGAGAAGGAGCAACAGCTCGCGATCCGCGCTGCCGGACGGGGTCGGGTTCGTTTCAGCCACCGGTCAATCCTAGGCTGCGTCCTGCGCCGGCCAGGCGCGTGCGGCGAACTCGGAGGTAGCGATGGCGGACGACGACGCGACGCTGGTGGCCTGGGGCGACCTGAACCTGGTGCACACCGACACGCTGGCGCACCGGATGGGGATCACGATCACCGAGGCGTCGCCGCAGCGGGTCGTCGGGACGATGCCGGTGGAGGGGAACATCCAGCCGTACGGGCTGCTGCACGGCGGCGCGTCCTGCGTGCTCGCCGAGACGCTCGGGTCCACCGGCGCGGCACTGCACGCCGGGCCCGGCCGGGTCACCGTGGGCATCGAGATCAGCGCGACCCACCATCGCGGTGCCACGGCCGGTCAGGTGACCGGCGTGGCTACCCAGCTGCACGGCGGCCGGACGCTGGCCACCTACGAGATCGTGATCACCGACGACGGGGGACGCCGGGTGTGCACGGCCAGGCTGAGCTGCCTGCTGCGGGACACGGTCCCTGGCGATGCGGCAGGCCGGGCCATTCCGGGCCAGCACGGTGCGGGCCAGGGGGGCGCTGGCTGATGCGCGGCGTCGGCACGCTGCTCAACGTCGCCACCGTGCTGGCGGGCGCGTCGATCGGCGTGCTGGTCGGCGACCGGCTGCCGCGGCGGACCAGGGATGTGGTCACCGACGGGGTCGGGCTCGTCGTGCTGATGGTGGCCGTGCTCGACGGCGCGAGCGTGCTCGACCCTGCGCTGCGTCGCGCGGTCGGAACCTCGGCACCGGTCCTGATCGTGCTCGGCTCGATCCTGCTTGGCGGCATCGCCGGCTCGCTGCTGCGGATCGAGGACCGGCTGAACGGCGTCGGCGCGCTGCTCCAGCGACGGCTCACCAGGGCAGGGCGGACGCAGGTCCGCGACGTGCTGCAGGACGGCGGCGTGGCCGAGGGCGTGGTCGAGGGCGTGATCGCGCAGGACGCTGATCGGCCTGCCGCGGCGATGAGCGAGCGCGAGCGGTTCATTCAGGGCTTTGTCACGGCCTCGCTGGTCTACTGCGTCGGCCCGCTGACCATACTCGGCTCGCTGCAGGACGGTCTCGGCGACGGGTTCAGCCAGCTCGCGCTGAAGAGCGTGCTCGACGGGTTCACCTCGATCGCGTTCGCCGCGACGCTCGGCTGGGGCGTCGCCGCCGCCGCAATCAGCGTGCTGGTCGTTCAGGGGTCGCTGACCGCCGTGGCCGCGGCGCTCGGCGGGCTGATCCCGGCGGCCGGGGTGGCCGCGCTGACCGCCACCGGCGGGCTGCTGCTGGCCGGCATCGCGCTGCGGCTGCTGCGGGTGCGCTCGCTGCCCGTCGCCGACCTGCTGCCCGCCCTGATCGTCGCGCCGGCGCTCACCCAGGTGGTCGCCAGCCTGCGCTGAAGCGTGGCTCATCTCGCCCGGTGCGCGGCCCTACGTCCCGCGCACAGGCCGGGACAGGTGCGCGCCGAACCACTCCGGACGCGTTGAACGGATGTTCTTCCCATACCGGCCGGGTAATGGCAGTGTCTGCGCGCGGCGCAGCCGCGCTCGCTACGGTGTTCCCCGGAGCTCGGCGATGCCCGAGTAGAGAACGTGCCGGCCCGGGGAAGGCCGACACGGCACCAAAGGGTCTGCCCTGGCTCCGTACCGCCGCTGCGCATGAGCAGCAGACGGCTGCAAGCGAGCGGGGCCGGGTCCGTGATGGACAGGGCCCCGCTCGCTTGCGTCACGACTCCTGCCCGGCTCCGGCCTCTGGCGCGGGGGGCGGTTGCCCGGGCTGTGCGGCTCCCTCGCCGCCCGGCGCCTGCTGGCTGTCGAGTATCTCCTGCGCCAGCGCGCCCATCGTCATCCTGCGGTCCATCGAGGTCTTCTGTATCCACCTGAAGGCCTCGGGCTCGCTCATACCGCGGCTGGCCTGGAGTACCCCCTTGGCCCGGTCGAGCAGCTTGCGCGTGGTCAGCCGCTGGCGCAGGTCCCCGATCTCCGACTGAAGGGCGGTGACCTCGGCAAACCGGCTGACGGCGATCTCGATTGCCGGGATCAGCTCGGCCCTGGTGAACGGCTTCACCAGGTAGGCCATGGCGCCGGCGCTGCTCGCGCGCTGTACCAGGTCGCGCTGGGAGAACGCGGTCAGGATGACGACCGGGGCGATGCGGCGCGCCGAGATCTGCTCGGCGGCGGAGATGCCGTCGAGCACCGGCATCTTGACATCCATGATCACGAGATCGGGCCGCAGATCGTCGGCCAGCCGGACGGCTGCATCGCCGTCGGACGCCTCGCCGACCACGACGTAAGCGTCCTCACCCGGCTCCTCAAGCATCTCCTTGAGGTCCAGCCGGATCAGTGCCTCGTCCTCGGCGATCACTACACGGTAGGGAGTCTGGCTCACCCACTGAAGCCTATCTACAGCCGCTAGATTGAGTGCATGCACGGCACGCCACACGTTGCGCCGTGTTGCCCCGGTAGACCAACGGCAGAGTCAATGGCCTCAAAATCCATCAAGTGTGGGTTCGAATCCCACCCGGGGCACACCACCCGGGGCACCGTCACCCGCTCCGACGACGCGGCTCTGCAGTCAGCTCCGTGTCAGGAACAGCACTTGTCCGGGCTGGATCTGAGGTGTCCCGTCGAGCAAGGCAGCGAGAGCGCTGGCGATCGCCGCTGTGAAGGTGCGGTTCTGAGGGAAGGTCTTTGCGGATACCAGAATGAGGCCGGCATGAGACTGGCCGGCAGCGCGGTACCGGCCGTCAAGGGGGATGAAATCCTTGATGTTGGCGGTAACTAGCGCGCGGCCTGCGTCTGCCGCCCGGGCCATGACTTGGTCATCAGGGAGGGCCAGCAGGTTCGTGTCGGCGACCACGGACGTTACGTCGTAGCCTTTGCCGTGCAGTTGCTGAGCGATGCTGTCGGAGAACATCTCATCGAGCAGCAGTGGCTGGCTCACTGCTATCCGGCCAGGAGTTGGCGTTCGCGCAGCCATGCCTGCTCGGCGGTATCTTCCGCGGCGTCAGCGACGGCGACCTCGGCGTTCACTTCGTCGGGGTAGGCGGCCCAGTAGCGGACGGCGATGCTCAGCAGGTGGGTTGTCACCCCGGTGTTGTCGCTGACCAGCTTCAGCAGGTCGGTGCTATCGAGTTCAGGCTCTGTCACGTGCGCGGACCTGACCGCGCGGATGACTTCCCATACGTCAGGACCTCCGGCCAGGGCGGCACGCCGTCCGGTAGGGCCGACCCTGAAGACAACTCCCGGATGCTCTGTCATCCGCAATGCCTCATCCACCAGCCGGTTCGCGGCTGACGACATCGACATGCCAGGGTTCGCGGCAACGAAGGAGGCCAGCCTGTCTGCGACTGGCGGGTCAAATCTGACTGGCGTAGCTGAACGCTTGCTCATGACTACATCGTAGTCGATCCGAGTCACACTCCGGTCGCGCCGGATGGTCAGCTCTCGCCATCCGCCGCGACCTGCCGCCGCAGGTAACCGGCCAGGCCGTCGAGCATCTCGGCCGTGCCTCCCATGCGCAGCGCGGGTGCCTCCGCACCGTCGATGCCGTCCAGGTAGGCGCCCTGCTCGGTCCAGCTCAGCGCGGTGCCGTCACCGCTCTTGGCGAACACCCTCGACGGCGTCGCCGGGTAGGCCCGCTCGATCACGAACGTGTCGTGGATAACGGAACGCGCGGCCATCAGCACTCCTCTTGCGGCCAGTTAGTTAAGCATACACTTGAGTATACGCCAGCCGCGCCGGTCACACCAGGCGACTGTCCTCTGTGTCCGCAGACACCTTGTCCTCCATGCCCTGGGGCCGGACATCACGCGGGGCACCCGGTCCGGCCAGCAGCGGCTGCGGGCCCTGCCGGTCCCGGGTGGCGTATAGGTAGACGGCCGCGCCAAGCACGATGAGCGCCGCGACGACCTGCTCGGCCAGCACGCCCGAGCGCCGCTGCGAGCCGGTCAGCAGCAGCGAGACGATCACCAGGCGGCCGATCGCGTACAGGCCGGCGCACAGCGCGAGCGCGCGCTCCCCGGTCAGCCGCCCGGCCGAGATCAGCCGGATCAGCACGAAACCCATCAGGATGTCGAACAGCGACTCATAGAGAAACAGCGGCTGGAAGGTGCCGAAGTCCTGGTAGCCGGGCACGCGGTACCTGGGCGAGATCCGGACGGCCCACGGCCACGAGGACGGCGCGCCGTACAGGCTCTGGGAGAACCAGTTGCCAAGCACCGCGATGCCCTGGCCGAAGGCAAGGCCGGGCACGGCCGCGCCGAGCACCGGGCCGATCCCCGTGCCGGTCCGGCGGCACCAGATCAGCGCCGCGATCAGGCCGCCAGCGGCGGCGCCGGGCAGCCCAAGCCCGCCGTCCCAGATGCGCGCGATGTCCCCCCAGTCGCGGTTGCCGCCGAAGAACTGCTGGTATCCGACGGTGACCCGGTACAGCCGGGCGCCGACGAGCGCAGCGGGAACGACGACGGTGGCCAGGTCGACGATCAGCCAGGGCCGCCCGCCGGCCGCGCGGTACCGGCGTTCGGCCACCCAGAGCGCCACCAGAATGCCGAGCACCACGCACAGGGCGTAGCCGTGCACCGGCACCGGGCCCAGGTGCCACTGACCGCTGGGCGGACCCGGCAGCGAGGCGAGCGGCATGCCAGTGACGTTACTCCGCCAGACCCCTCCAGCCAGGGTAATTCGGGCCCGTAGCCCGAGGTCAGCGGACTACAGGCGAAGCGGCGCAGCGCCGGCGGCGATCGCGGCCGGCAAGCCCGTGTCTCCGGCCAGGTACCGGTCGGCGGCCGCGGCGGCCGACCGGCCCTCCGCGATGGCCCACACGATCAGCGACTGGCCACGCCCCATGTCGCCGGCCACGAACACGCCGGGCACGGCCGTGGCGTACTGGTCGTCTCTCGCCACGGTCCCGCGCTCGGTCAGGCCGGCGCCGAGCCCGGCGAGCAGTTCGCTGTCCTCGGCGCCGGAAAAGCCCATCGCCAGCAGCACCAGGTCGCAGGCGAGCTCACGCTCGGTGCCCGCACGCGGCACGAACCGCCCGCCCGACG
>Ga0335081_10001807_pt1 | contig 33851 bp, 30 predicted proteins | sample Lox_Sample_35_FD_206713 | JGI IMG/M metagenome (GOLD analysis project Ga0335081, IMG submission 206713) | Soil microbial communities from Loxahatchee National Wildlife Refuge, Florida, United States - Lox_Sample_3.5 | ecosystem: Environmental > Terrestrial > Soil > Wetlands | place: USA...
TCGCGCCAGTGAGCGCGCCTGGTCCAGCCGGTCGCGCGCGGCTTCCAGAGACTGGTTGGCCTGTAGCAACTGTTGTTCGTAGCCGTCGAGCGCCGGATCGTGGAAGATTTTCCACCAGGCTCCCTTGGGGATTGAGTCCTTTGGCGCGGCCTGCTGCCAGGGCGGTTGCGTCTTCCAAGCATCCGGTGCCGGCATCGGGGCTGCCGGCCGGCTGTAGCGCGGACCGACCGTACAGCCGAGCGCGAGCCCGAGCCATACGAGCAGGCCCGAGATGGCAACTCGCCTCATTGCGCATTTTCCTTCGGCAGGCTCTGCCGGCCCTGCTGTGCAGGCTGAGCCGGCGATTCGCCGGGCGGCGCCCGCACGACGCTGACCTGTTGTCCATCTTCCAGCGAATCGGAGGGATTGATGATGACCTGTTCGGTGGTGGAGAGCCCCCCGAGAATCTCCAGAGTGGTCCCGTAATCGCGCCCAATGTTGATGTGACGAAGCTGCACCCTACCCCCCGGGCCGACGATCGCAACCTGCGGACCCTGAGCGCGAAACAACATCGCGTTCACGGGAACCGTGACTTTGTTCACGTTGGAGCCGACGGCGAAATGCACCTCTCCAAATGAGCCGGGCAACAGGCGCGCATCCTTGTTGGGGACATCGACCTCGGTAAGCAGAGTACGCGTCGTGGGGTCGATCGACTCCGCGCTGCGCACGATCGTGCCGTAAAACTTCTGTCCGGGAAACTCCTGCAAGGTTACGGCAGCTTTGGCGCCAATTTTTATGTAAGGCGCATAAGCCTGCGGCACGCTGGTGTAGACGCGCAGCGGATCGACCCGGGCCAGGTCAAACAACTCGCGTCCACCTGCTGCGCCAGTGCCGGCGTTAATCAGAGTCCCGGGATCGACATTGCGCTGGGTCAGCACGCCGGAGAAGGGAGCATAGACATTCTTGAATCCCTCCAGCTGTTCCAGGCGGCGCACGTTCGCATCGGCGGCAGCGAGATTGGCCTGGCTCTGCTTGTATTCGCTCTCGTACTGATCGGCCTCCTGCGCGGAAACCGAGTCGGTTTTGCGCAGGTTCTCCCAGCGATCGGCTGTGATCTTGGCCAATCCCATCTGCGCCAGAATTTGCAGCCGCGCGGCGCGGCTCTGATTCAATTCCTGATCCACTTCCGGCGTGTCAATTTTGGCCAGCAGTTCACCCTTCGTGATCCGGCTGCCAATGTCTTTGTACCAACGCAACAGATAGCCGCTGGTGCGGGCGTAGATCGGGGATTCCTCGTACGCCAGCAGCGAACCGGGCAGAACGAGTTCCTCCTCTGGAGCTTCCGCCACAGGGTGAACCACGGCCACACTGGGAATGGTTTCCCGTTCCGTCTCCTTGGCCAGAGCGCGTTCGTGAGTGGCATGGCTCCACAGTGTCAGCGCACCGGCCAACAGCAGCACCAGCAAGACAATGGCTACGATCGTGAGCGCTTTGCGTGGAGGTGCGGGCGGAAGCTCGGGGGGCTTCTGGATGTGGGGGTGCTGGTGCTTGGAATGCTGCCGAATGGCTTCGATTTCTTCGTCGCGCCGCGCCTGGGGGCTGACGGCATGCTGCTCATCGCCGGCGGCCTGGGGCGTGAACGCGTCGCCGCCTGGCTCCGACTGCGGGGTTTCCTCGGGCGGCCGTCCGGATTCGTTTTCAGCACTCATGCTCGATGTGGTCTCCGAATATCTGGTGCTTATGTTATGACTGCTCACGCGCCCGCTTGGCTTCGCGGCGGCCGTGGAACATGGCAAACACGCTGGGCACAAAGAACAAAGTTGCCACCGTAGCGAACAGCAGTCCACCGATGACCGCGCGGCCCAGGGGCGCATTCTGCTCGCCGCCTTCGCCAAAGCCTAATGCCATCGGGACCATGCCGATAATCATCGCCAGTGCGGTCATCAAAACCGGGCGGATGCGTGTGTATCCTGCGGCGACCGCTGCCCGTACCGCCGGCACTCCTTCGTCCATCTGTTCGCGCGCGAAGCTGACCATAAGAATCGAGTTGGCGGTGGCTACGCCCATGCACATCACCGCGCCGGTCATAGAAGGCACGCTCAACGTGGTGCGCGTCAGCAGCAGGAACCAGCAAATTCCCGCCAGCGCGCCCGGCAAAGCTGCGATGATAATTAGGGGATCGAGCCAGGACTGAAAATTGATCACAATCAATAGATAGACCAGCAAAATCGCGCCTGCCAATCCGAGCCCGAGCCCGACGAACGACGATTGCATGGTAGCGACCTGGCCCCGCACCACAATGTGCGTACCGCGCGGCAAGTGGCCGTCGAAGGTTGCCAGCACCTTGTTCGTGTCGGCGGCGACAGCCCCCAGATCGCGGTCCTGCGTGCTGGCGTAGACGTCGATGACCGGTTGGACGTTGTAATGGTTCACCGTGGCCGGGCGCGTGATCGGATACACCTGCACCAGGTTTCCCATCAGTTGCGGCCCCTGCTGCGAAATGACCGGAATATCCATCAGGTCCTGCAGATTGGTCATGCGATACTGCGGCGACTGCACCGCCATCGAATAGGTGACGCCATTGCGCGGATTGAGCCAGAAATTCGGCGAGGTCTGAAAGCTGCCGCTGAGCGAAATCAAAGCGCTCTGCGCCACATCGCGAGCAGTTAACCCCACTTGCGTCACCCGTGTGCGCTTTATGTCCATATGCAGCGTGGGCAGGGAGAGCAACTGTTGTACGTGCACATCGGCGGCGCCCGGAATATGGCGCACCTTGTTGGCAATCTGCTGGGCGATGGCGTAGTTGCTTTCCATGTCCGTGCCCACCACCTGGATATCGATAGGCGCGGGCAATCCGAAGTTCAAAATCTGGGTGACGATGTCAGCCGGCTGAAAGAAAAACTCCACTCCCGGGAAGCGACGAGGCAATATTTCGCGCAAATGCCGCGTCAGCCCGGCCGTGGGCATGTGATGCTCCGGATCGAGAGCGATGAGTATCTCAGCGTCGCTGCTGCCGATCGTTCCGTTGGAGCTGTAGGACTGGTTGATGCCCGAGTTCGGCAGGCCGATGTTGTCGAGAATCGTCTGCAACTGGCCCCGGGGAATCTCCTGGCGCAAAACAGATTCGATCTCATCGCACAAACGGGCGGTCTCTTCCACGCGGAGGCCCGGACGCGCCCGTACGTGCAGGCGCAGCAATCCCGCGTCCACATGAGGAAAGAAGTCCTCCCCCAGAAAGTTGTACAGGCCCAGGGAGAGAACGCAGAAAATCAAAAAGCAAACGATGAAAACGCCGCGATGCTGCAGAGTGGTTTCCAGCAGGGCTTCGTAGCTGCGGCGAAAGTCCTCGAACTTGCGCTCGAAGCCCCGCTGGAATCGCCCGAGCCAGGACTTTGGCGCTTCCGCGCGGTGTTCGTGGCCGCGCATGATGTACATGACCAGTGTGGGGATGAGGGTGCGCGAGAGCAGGTAACTGGCCAGCATGGCGAAGCTCACCGCTTCGGCCAAAGGCACGAACAGGAAGCGGGCAACGCCGGTCAGAAAGAACATCGGTACGAACACGATACAAATGCTGAGCGTAGAAACGAAGGCCGGCACGGCAATTTGCTGAGCGCCATCGAGAATGGCCTGCTTCATTTCCTTGCCCATCGCCAGATTGCGCTCGATGTTTTCGATTTCGACGGTGGCGTCATCTACCAGAATGCCCACGGCGAGCGCCAACCCCCCAAGCGTCATGATGTTGATGGTCTGGCCGATAGCCCCGAGAAGGATGATCGAGACAAATATGGAAAGTGGGATGGAGATGGAAATGACAATCGTGGGGCGCCAGTCGCCGAGAAAAATAAGGATCATGACCGCGGTAAGCGCTGCCGCGATCAAGCCTTCGCGCAACACTCCTTCGATGGAAGCGCGAACGAATAAAGACTGATCGAATAAAGAAGTGATCTTCAACGCCGGCGGGAGCGCCTGGGCCGCCTGCTGAACAATGCTTTTGACGCCGGCGACGATCTGCAGCGTCGACGCGTTGCCGTTCTTGTAGATCGACATCAGGGCGCCGCGGCTTCCATCCTGGCGCACAATGTTGGTTTGCGGCGCGAAGCCGTCCCGGATATGGGCGACATCTCGCATGTAGAGAGTGGATCCGTTCGTGGTCTTCACCGGGAGGTCGTTCAACTCCGCAATGGTCTGCGGGGTCCCGTTCATTTCCACGCTGTATTCCAGCGGGCCAAGCTTGATAGTCCCGGTGGGAAGAATCAGGTTCTGCGCGTTTACCGCGTTGACGATATCCGTGGGAGAAAGCCCGTACGCCTGAAGCTTCGGCAAATCCAGATCCACTTGAATCTGGCGAATCTTGCCCCCGTAGGGATACGGGGTTGCGGCGCCCGGCACTGTCGCCAGAAAGTTGCGCAAAAAGTTCTGGCCCAGGTCGAAAAGCGCCTGCTCGGGCAGGGTCTTGCTGCTCAGTCCAAGCTGGATGATCGGTGTGGTAGAAGCGCTGTAGGAAATGATCAGCGGCGGAGTTGTACCCGGAGGAAGCGAGTGCACCGTGGTCTGGCAGATCGCTGTAATTTGTGCGATGGCCTTCTCCAGGTTGGTGCCCGGCCGGAAAAACACCTTGATGATGCCCAGGCCATAGACCGACTGCGACTCCATGTGTTCGATATCGTTGACCGTTGTGGTAATACCGCGTTCGGAATTGGCCACGATGCGGTCAGCCATATCGTCCGGCGACATGCCCGTATAAAACCAAACCACCGACACGACAGGGATATCGATATTCGGAAAGATGTCGGTTGGCGTGCGCAGGATCGTGATCGGCGTCAGAATGATGATGACGAGCGCCATCACCACAAACGTGTAAGGACGCCGCAGGGCCAGGGCAACAATCCACATCGCTTCCGCGCTGCTCCAGAGTTCAGATGGAAGAGGGTGTGCTACCTATACAAACGCAAGGAAAGCCGGCGCACGAACCTTAGATTCGATACTGCGCGTATTGGATTCCAAGGTTCTTTCGTGATTATATATGTGAACGCAGAGCTATGCGCCAGAAGCTTGCAGCTCGAGAGCACCGCGACGGAACCCGCAGCAAGCGGCCTCCGGGCCGTCCTCGCAGCGAACAGGCCCGCGTGGCGATTCTGCGCAGCACGCTAAAGCTATTGGGAGAAAACGGCTTTCCCGATCTCACCATCGAATCCGTCGCCGCTCACGCCCACGTTGGCAAGGCCACAGTCTACCGCTGGTGGCCCAATAAGGCGGCTCTAATCGCCGACGCCTTTGCCAGCAGCACCAGACGGAAACTCCGCTTCCCCGATACCGGCTCGGTTCTTAGGGACATGAGCCAGCAAATGCGGCAGGTTATCAAGATCTTTCGCAGCCGGCGTGGACGCATCCTTTCTGCCATTCTTGCCGCCGGCCAGAGCGACGAGGAACTCATCGACGCCTTCCGCGAACGCTTCGTAAAGCCCCGGCGCCAGGAGGCCTACGCTACCCTCCGCCGGGGAATTCAACGGGGCGAATTGCGCCAGGACGTGGACTTGGATCTGCTCCTCGATTCTCTCTATGGTCCCATCTACATGCGCTTTCTGATCCGCCATGACAGGTTGACCCCCGACTTCGTCGATCGGCTAAGCCGGCTTGTACTGGGCGCGGTGCGCCCCGCTGCTATTTAACTTTTTGCAAGAAAATCCCGAAAGAGCTCGCCGGTGAAAGCCTTACGCTTAGAAGAGGCCTGACCTTTAACTGAGGAGGAAACCGAACCATGGAGAGATATTTCGTGCACTGGCAGGCATGGGTTTGGTCGCTCGGCGCTCTGGCCGTCGCGACGGTTCTGGCTCTGATTGGCCACTACATTCTCTTTGCCGTGGCGCGGCGTATTTCCCGAAGAACCGTCAGCGTGGTCGACAGTTCGATTGTGCGACATGGAGAAAGACCGGCCAAGCTCATCCTGCCGCTTCTGGCGGTTTTGTTGGTTTTGCCTTTGTTGCCGCTCCCCGTCAACCTGGTCGCACCTACGCGTCACGTCGTCGGCATCGCTTTGATTGGCGCAATCGCCTGGCTGGTGGTCGCCCTCATCGATGTCCTGGACGACATCATCTCGGCCCGCCACAGCCTCCAAGTCTCCGACAATCTTCAAGCGCGAACCATTCAGACGCAGGTGCAGGTGTTGCGCCGCATTGCAGTCGTAGTCATCGTCGCCCTGACCCTTTCCATCATGCTCATGACTTTTCCCGACATTCGCCATCTTGGGGAAAGTCTGTTTGCTTCAGCCGGCGTTGCTGCATTGGTGGCCGGGTTGGCGGCGAGATCAACGCTTACCAGCTTGATCGCAGGAGTGCAGATCGCTCTTACACAGCCGATCCGGCTCGATGACGTTGTCATCGTCGAAGGTGAATGGGGCTGGATCGAGGAAATCGGCACGACTTATGTCGTGGTCCGCATCTGGGATCTGCGCCGGCTCGTGGTGCCGCTTTCCTACTTTATCGAAAAGCCGTTTCAGAACTGGACCCGGCAGACTGCCGATCTGCTGGGTACAGTTTTTGTTTACACCGACTACACGGTGCCGGTCGATGAAGTGCGCGCGGAACTGCATCGAATCCTGGAGTCCTCGGAGCTGTGGAACGGAAAGACATGGGGCATCCAAGTCACCAACGCCTCCGAGCATTCCATGGAACTACGCGCTCTGATGAGCGCTTCGGATTCCTCGAAGGCATGGGATCTGCGGTGTTACGTGCGCGAGAAGCTCATTCAGTTCCTTCAGCAGAAATATCCCCAGAGCTTGCCGCGAACCAGAGCCGAGATCCTGGGGCAAGGAAACGGAAAGAGCGGACTGGAGAAAAGCCATAGCGCATAAACCGAGCCGTCGGCGGCTGCAAGCTCGATCTGTGCCGCAAATGTGGGACGCGCGAAGGGCGGAGCTTTTGCAAGCAGCGTAGCGAAGCCAGAAATTATCGCTTGTGTCGGCCGGGCTTGTGACGAAATTGGTCAACTTCCTGCTCGCTCTGCGCATCGGTATTAATATGGAGTCCTGGATAGCTTCCTATCCGTTTTTCAAACAAGGAGGAGAGTCATGAATTCCACTCGGAGCATGGTGTCGCGGATGGCGACCGCTGCAGTTGCGCTTGTCGCTTCTCTTGCCTTCGCCCAGATGGGCATGGGGCAGGGCATGGGAGGCGGTATGGGGCAAGGTATGGGCAGGCACATGCCTATGTATGATCCGTCAACCGAGACCACTGTGAAAGGCACGGTACAGGATGTGCAGGAAGGCGGAACGAACTCCGGTCACATGGGACACATGCATCACCAGGGAATACATCTGCTTCTGAAAACCGACGACGCAACCTACCCAGTGATGGTCGGACCGTCAAGTTTTGTGAAGGACAAAGATTTCGAATTCGCCAAGGGCGACCAGATCGAAGTCACTGGCTCCAAGGTGAAGTTTCACGATAAAGATGCGTTAATTGCCCGCCAGATTAAGAAAGGCGACAAGGTGCTGACCTTACGCGACGAGAAGGGTACTCCCGAATGGCCCATGGGCGGTCAACGCTAGTCTCATTGCACAACTGCCACCATCGCTAACGTCAGAAGATCAACGGCCACCCAATCAACCCAGCCTGCGGAAGGGAGGCAGATCTCGTGGCTGAACCTCAGAAAGTTCCGACCCACGCGCCTGAAGCTAAAACCGCGAGCCCATCTTTTGGGTTGGTGAAATCCGCCGCCCGTGCATCCGCCGACGGCCTTGGTCAAGCTGAAGCCACGGCCCGGCTGGCGAAATACGGATTCAACGAACTCCCCGAAGAAAAAGTTAATCCCGTTCTGAAGTTTCTCTCTTATTTCTGGGGCCCGATTCCGTGGATGATCGAAGTCGCCGCCATACTTTCTGGGGTCGTGCGTCACTGGGAGGACTTTGCCGTCATTCTGGTTTTACTGTTGATGAATGCCGGCGTCGGTTTCTGGGAGGAATTTCAGGCGGGCAATGCCATCGCTGCTCTCAAGGCAACGCTGGCCTTGCAGGCGCTGGTGAAGCGCGACGGAAAATGGACCACCGTCCCTGCGCGCGAGTTGGTGCCCGGCGATCTGATGCGCCTTCGCATAGGCGACATTATTCCCGCCGACGCGCGTCTTCTGCAGGGGGATCCGGTGGAGGTGGATCAATCCTCGCTGACCGGGGAATCCCTCCCTGTAGCGCGCAAGCCGGGCGATGCGGTTTATTCCGGTTCGATTCTCAAGCAGGGCGAGATCGATGCCCTCGTTACCGGCACAGGGCAAAACACCTATTTCGGCAAAACCGCGCACCTGGTGGAAAGCGCGCATACCGTCAGTCACTTTCAGCAGGCGGTCCTGAAGATCGGCGACTACCTGATTGTTGTGGCCATCGGCCTGGTCACTCTGATCCTTGCCGTAGCCTTGTTCCGTGGTGACCCGATGCTCACCACCCTCCAGTTCGCGCTGGTTCTGACCGTCGCCGCTGTTCCCGTGGCCATGCCGGCGGTGCTCTCGGTGACGATGGCGGTTGGTGCGCGAACCTTGGCGAAAAAAAAAGCTATCGTGACCCGGCTGGCGGCCATGGAAGAGCTGGCTGGCGTCGACGTTCTCTGTTCGGACAAAACCGGTACCCTGACACAGAACAAGCTCACTCTCGGGGACCCGTACTGCGTGAGCGGAGTTTCGCCGGAGGAAGTGATTCTTGACGCTGCGCTGGCTTCCCGCGCTGAAGATCAGGACCCAATCGATCTCGCTGTCCTGGGCGGGCTAAAAGATCCGCATGCACTCGAGCACTACCAGGTTACGCACTTTCAACCTTTCGATCCTGTTCACAAACGCACAGAGGCTACCGTCGAAGGGCCGGGAAAAGTTGAGCTTCGAGTAACCAAAGGAGCGCCGCAAGTGATCCTCGCCCTGGCCGTCGAGTCTGGGCAAGCCCGTCCGGCAGTCGAGAAAGCGGTGGATGAATTCGCACTTCGTGGCTTTCGCTCCCTGGGAGTAGCTCGCACCGACGACCACGGCCAATGGCGCTTTCTGGGGGTTCTGCCGTTATTCGATCCGCCACGCGAAGATTCAAAGAGCACAATCACGACAGCCTCTCAGATGGGAATCAAGGTGAAGATGGTCACAGGCGATCAGATTGCCATCGCTAAAGAGATGGCCCGTCAGCTCGGTCTTGGCCCGAACATTGTCGATGCATCCATACTGGAGCAAACTCGGCACTACGAGGATGGGCAGCTGGCTCAGGCCATCGAGCAAGCCGATGGTTTTGCCCAGGTTTTCCCCGAACACAAATTTCATATCGTCGAGGTTCTGCAAAAGCGGAAGCATATCGTCGGCATGACCGGCGATGGCGTCAACGACGCTCCGGCTCTCAAACTGGCGGATGCAGGTATCGCGGTTTCGGGCGCAACCGATGCCGCGCGCGCCGCGGCCGATATTTCTTTGCTGAATCCGGGACTGTCGGTGATTGTGGATGCCATCAAAGAGAGCCGCAAGATGTTCCAGCGCATGAACAGCTATGCCATCTATCGCATCGCGGAAACCATCCGGCTGCTCCTTTTCATGACGCTTTCCATTCTGATCTTCAACTTCTATCCGGTCACGGCGGCGATGATCGTATTGCTGGCCTTGTTGAACGATGGGCCGATTCTCGCCATCGCTTATGACCGCGTGCGTTATGCCAATCGCCCGGAAGAGTGGAATATGCCTGTCGTGCTGGGGGTCTCGACGGTCCTGGGAATCGCGGGTGTGGTTGCCACGTTTCTGCTGTTTTACATTGCAGAGCGGGTCCTTCATCTCAATCGCGAAGTAATCCAGACGTTCATGTTTTTGAAGCTGGCGGTCGCCGGACACCTCACGATTTTTCTCACGCGCACCCGCGGCCCGTTCTGGTCGATTCGGCCCGCTCCCATTCTGCTTTGGTCTGCAATTGGCACCAAGGCTCTGGCGACGCTGGCCGCTGTATACGGAGTTTTCATGGCTCCCATCAGCTGGCGCTGGGCCTTGCTGATTTGGGGTTATGCGCTGGCCTGGTTCGTGGTCAACGACTTCATCAAACTGGCGGCCTACCGGGTGTTTGATACCAGAGAAAAGGGGCTGCTTTCCAAAGTTCCGCTATCCCCGAAACGACGAGCGGCCGTCGTTTCATAGACTGGTGGAAAATCAGAAGAAATGGAAGAATAGGTCGGTCGCCATGATAATCAATGCAATGAGCGAAACCGAATGCCGCGCGCTTTTGTCGCGCGCTTCGATGGGAAGACTGGGCTGCTCGCTCAACGATCAGCCCTACGTGCTGCCCATCCATGTTGCCTGCGAGTCCGATTACATCTACGTTCTTTCCACCTTCGGACAGAAGATCCAATGGATGCGGGCCAATCCTAAGGTCTGCGTTGAGATTGATGAAACCGGTGCGAACTCAGAGTGGGCGAGTGTGGTCGTCAGCGGTCAGTATGAGGAGTTAAAGGAGCCGCAATATTCCGAAGAGCGGAGCCATGCGCGAAAGCTGTTGGAGAAGCGTACCCAATGGTGGCAGACGGCCTTCGCCGAGCGCCAGCTGAAAGCAGGCGATAGCCTGATTTCGCCTGTGTTCTTTCGCATCCACATCGATTCAGTGACCGGCCTTCGCGCCACGGCCAACGGCAAGAACCAGAGCTGAATCAATCGGGGAGAGATTAAGAGTCGGTTTCAGGAGATGGCAGCGGCGCTTCGGAGGCCGCTGTACCATCTCCTTGCCGCTGGACTTCGGTTCAACCGGCCATTGCCTCGCTGCCGCTCGAACCGGGCCGTGCCAATTCATTCAGCTTGGCGTCGCGTTGGAATTCCCGTTGATGCCGCGGGCGATATAGGAATTGATGTCCCGTCAGCAAGCCGGGGTAATACCATTTCAACAGCGCCTCTGGTTTATCATGTCGACGCTCCGCAAACTGGATTTGCGTTACGCCTCTCGGTTCCATCCGGTCCGTTGGCACCGTGATCAAAGTTGCCTCCAGCTTTGACCAGTTACCGTTAAAGATCTCCACGATGTTGCGGTTGGATTGGTTGTTCAGCAGTACGAACCAGTAGGTGCCGGCGGGCAAAATGCGTCCCGGAATCTCCACCGGTTGGCTGAACGTCAACTTTGTTTTCTGGTTCCATTCGTCGGCTCGGGCAGCTGGCAGAAACACTGTACAGGCCAGGATAAGCGCGGCCAAAATGACTGACACGTTGCGAAGGTTCATAGTTCGTCTCCTCACCCCTCTTATCTCACCAATAAATAGGAATCCGTAGACCGGCAATTGTGTTGCCTTCCGGGTGAGCATATCGTGTAACGATATAAGGGGAGCGCACCCTGTCGCCAGGCTGCATCCGGAAAGATCATCGCTTCATCGAATAGAAATAGGGTGAGTGGTTATCTGTGTGCGGTGGGAGCGTGCGTTTGAAAGAGATAACTGCCTTTAGTTGTCTTCCTGTTCCAGAAGAATGATCTCCGAGCTGCCCTGCAGCGGCAGCGTTACCTTCAGGCCCGGTCTCATCAGCTCGCGCCCGCTTGTCTCCCGGTCCGGACTGCTGTGATCGTGAAACCTGACGCGGTAACGGCCGGATGCATGTAGCCCTTGCAGTGGAAAAACGTGCGCATTCTCCTGCTCAATTGTTCCCCGGAAAGCGTAAATTGCCCCTCGCTGTTTTTCGGGATCCCAATATTCGATGCCATCCCAGTGAACGCCATCAGGGCGGGCAGAGATGTGATACAGATTGGCATCGCGAATCAGCGGGCGAAGCTCCTTCTTGTACAGTTGGATTTCCGCCTTGGCTTCGGTTTTTTGTTCAGCCGACCAGCTGCTAGTGTCGATCATGATGGTGAGCCACCCCATCATGCCGCTGCGGAGCATGTAGCGGAAATCTTCCATGCGCGGCGCCGGCCACTTCTCCACGTAGCTTTCCAGCATGGCGGGGGGTAAGACATGGCTGGTATCGTAAAACGCCCTGCGGTTGGAGAGCGGATCGTAGGTATCGGTGATGGAAAAATAGTCGCCGTGAGCAGCGCTGCCGAAGTCCACCATTCGCCCGCCATCGTCGCAGATCTCAAACAACAATCCCGGATGGTCCTTCCGCAGCCTGGAATAAATGTCGTAGTAAGCGTGGACCGCATGGTAGCTCACATCGGTGGAATTGGAGCTGTCGACCCAGTACGATCCCCAGGATTTGTAGACACACATATTCAAAGGATCTGGCGCGGCGTGAGGATGATCGGTGCGAATACATCCGTGCGCTACAAGATATCCGTCGTGCTCCAGCATGTCGAGATGGTAGTCGGTAACGATGCGCTCCACCTCATGTTGCGCCCACTGTTTCGCTTGGGGCGCGCCGAGGTCGATGGTTTGTCCTTTGAAGGGTTCAGGCTGCCAGTCTTTCGGAACGTCGGTCACCATCCAGTCGCGGACTTTCGGATCGCGAGCATTAAGCGCTCCGCGCTCGGTGCTGAGGCCGGCCTGCGTCCAATCCACCCAGAGACCGAACTTGAGCCCTTGCTGGTGCGCGGCGTCGGCAATGAAGGCAAGTCCGTGGGGAAACTTTTGTGGATTCGGGTACCAGTCGCCCACGCCGCGAAACCATCCCGCGTCGAGATGGAACATATCGATTCCGAGATCTGCGGCATTGCGAATCATGCGCAGCGCGATCTCTTCGTTGACGTTCATTCCCCCGCCCCAGCTGTTGTTCACCACCAGGGGATAGTTCGGATTCGCCCACGTGACCGGATTGCCCAGCACTGCCCTCACCCAGGGCCGCAGAACATTCCCAGCACCGTCCGGCCCTCCCCGGAAGCCGCCGAGAAAAACGGCAGGCGCCTCAAACGATTCATTCGGAGTCAGCCGGCTGCGGAACGGCGCCGGTTCTGGATTCAGCCCCAATGCTCCATGCAGTAAATCTTTCTTTCGCTCCAGGAGAATACGAGTCCGGCCGCTGAACTCGATGCCGGCATACCATCCGGTTTGCGCCGAATCTTTTCGTTGCACCAGCGTCCAGGGAATGATTTCGCGCGGCTGATCCTCGCGCAGATCTCCATAAGTGCTGGAAGTGCCTGTCCAAGTGTATCCATCGGTAATCACGACCTGATGCGTGCCCACTGGCGACGGAGTATTGGCGCCTTTTTCCACGTAAAGATGCTCCAGGTGGCTTTGCGGCTCGATTTGCCAATCGAAAGCAAGGCTGTCCTGCATCGGAATCCAGATTTCCTGAGAGCCCAGATTCTCGATGCGGATTTCATGCTCGATCGGGCCATACGATGCTGGTGCTCTCCACAGCCACATCAGGCGCAGATGCGGTTGAGCCGAGTCGTAAACAAAAGAGATATTGCGTGAGTCAGCACGACTTGCGTTGCGATCGAACTGCCAGTGCACGGGCACGCTCTTGCCGTCCGTCTCGATAGCTTCGATCAGCTGCTCCGAGCTTCGGTTTTGCCACGCGGGCGAGCCCGGACTTTCCAGCCGGACCAGCCGCGGCGCATTCTCCTCAGCCTCAACTACGATTCGAGTGTCGGCGGTTTGCAGTTCCGCCGTCTGCCCTGTGATTTGCGCCCAGCTGCCGGCAGTTATCAGCGGAAGCGCAAGCAAACACAACATGCATCGGCGGATTTTGTGGGCTTCGATCGACACAATTCTCAGATGAGACCCTTGCGGATTCTTAGCAGGAAATCTTCGGCGTCGGCGCGGGCCCGCTCCATTCTTGCCGGGTTGTTGCCGTATTCCAGTTCCTTCTCCTGCAACACGAGCTCCACGGCCACCTTGGGGCGGTATCCATGCTTGATTAGCATCTGGGCCCGCTCCGCAAAACTATTGTCCAATTCGCGCTTGGTCTCCTGTTTCGCTGCAGGAGGGCCGTACAACCCCTCGCAGTTGTGCTCACGAAACTTTGCCGCTGCCAGGCGATCGTACGCTGCCGTGGCGTCCTCTCCGGAGAGCAGCGTGGGCACGAGAAATCTCCATTCGCAGTTCGAGCAGGCCCAACCGTTGGTGTCTCCCTCGATCCAGATGAGCGAGCGTTCCATGGCAGCAATTCGAGCCTACCACGCTACTCACATGGCGCGAATCGATTTTCTGAATTACCGGTGACTGCCTGACACCGCACCAGTGTTACCGTTTTATGAACGCGGCCGCGTAATCGCGCCCTGCGAGGCCGAGGAGACCAGCGCCGCATATTTGGCGAATACTCCAGTGGGATAGCGTTGTGGTAGTGATTTCCACTCCTTCATGCGCTGGCTCAGGACTTCGTCACTGACCTCCACTTCGAGCACGCGTTCGCGCACATCGAAGCGAATGGTATCGCCATCGCGCACCGCGGCGATGGGTCCGCCCAGCGCGGCTTCCGGCGACACATGGCCGGCCATCAGCCCGCGGGTGGCGCCACTGAAGCGGCCATCGGTCAGCAGCGCAACCGAGTCGCCTAACCCTTCGCCCACAATCGCTCCTGTGACGCTGAGCATCTCGCGCATTCCCGGGCCGCCTTTTGGCCCTTCGTTACGAATAACAACCACATCGCCGGGTTTAATTCTCTTGCCCGTCACCGCGGCCATGGCCTCTTCTTCGGATTCAAAAACGCGCGCCGGCCCACGCTGCTCCAGCCGCTCATGCCCGCTGATCTTGGCTACACAGCCTTCCGGAGCAATGTTGCCTTTCAGAATCACCAGACCGCCGGTTTTCTTCAACGGCCTTTCCAGCGGCGCAATCACTTCCTGCCCGGGGGTTTCGATGGCGCTCTCACTCTCGGCTTTGATGGAGAGGCCGGTGACAGTGAGGGCTTTTGGGCGCAGATGATTGCCGCGTAGCAGCCGCCGCGCCAGCAGCCTTACGCCGCCCGCACGATGCATGTCGGCAGCGACAAAACGCCCGGAAGGCTTGAGATCGGCCAGCAGTGGGGTGCGCTCGCTCACGGTTTGAAAGTCATCGATCTGCAGGTCCACGCCAGCCTCGCGTGCGATTGCCAGCAGGTGCAACACGGCGTTGGTTGAACCGCCGGTTGCAGCCACCGATGCGATCGCATTTTCAAACGCCTCTCGCGTCAGAATCTGCCGCGGCGTGATCTCCTTCGCCAGCACGTTCATCGCAACTTTGCCGCAATCAAACGCGATCTGATCCTTTTGCGGGTCCATGGCGGGAACGCTGTTGAAGCCCACCGGCGAAAGCCCGATCATCTCCATTACGGTCGACATCGTGTTGGCCGTGAACTGGCCGCCGCAGGCGCCCGCTCCCGGGCACGCGGCGTTTTCCATTTCGCGGAGATCATCATCGGAGATCTTTCCTGCGGCGTTGGCGCCGATGCCTTCGAACACATCCTGCAGAGTGATGTCTTTTCCGTGATAGCTGCCAGCTGCGATCGTGCCGCCGTACAGCACCATGCCGGGCAGATTCATGCGCGCCAGCGCCATCGCGGCGGCCGGAATGGTTTTGTCGCAGCCCACCAGGCAAACCACGGCATCAAACATCTGGCCCCGGCAGACCAGTTCGATCGAGTCGGCGATGATCTCGCGGCTCACCAGGGAAGCGCGCATACCTTCCGTGCCCATCGTTTCGCCGTCGGAGATGGCGATGGTGTTGAACTCCATGGGCGTCCCGCCGGCCGCGCGGATGCCCTCCTTCATCCTGGCCGAGAGGCGGCGCAGGTGAAAGTTGCACGGCATAGTTTCAATCCAGGTGTTGGCCACGCCGATCAGCGGCCGGCTAAGGTCGGCGTCGTTGAAGCCGACCGCTTTGAACATGGCGCGCGCTCCCGCACGCTCGCGCCCGTCCGTGATACCACGGCTGCGATGCTTGAGATCCATGTCGAAAAGATTACAACAGAGATGGGAAGTCGAACACTAAATGCGGGTGATGGACTGAATTTTGGCGACGCCAGGAAAACACGCGGAACCTGCAACCGAAAGGCATCTCCGAAGCCCTTCCTGGCGGCAGCTTCGCAACGCTTCCCAAAACCGCCATGCTCGCCCTTGCGCCGAAAACTCCTGATCTAAGCCAGCGCGGCTTGCGCAGACTGGCCGGAAACGCTTGCCGAGGCTGGCGGATGCGGCGCGGCCCATGCTTCCTGATCATTGCGCTCGTGTGCAGCGCCGGGACGCACGTCCGTGACATCCACAATCGCATACCACTCCCGAAACAGTTGCCCCATCTGTTTGGGGGTGGTTTCCAGCTGCAACGTGACGTGGTGGTCCCTCTCGGCTGCGCCGGCATGGAGCGAATCAAGCTCCAGCCCGCGGCGCGAAACCGCATTCAGAATCCGCATTAACGTCCCTTGTGTGTTGCGATAGCGAATGTGAAAAACCTGCATGGCCGTTTCCTCGTTAGACATTCGAAGTTTTGAACCCCTGCACAAGAGACGTTGCCCGCTTACTCAGAACAGTACGTCCCCTTTCCCACGACCGCAAAATTACCGACGAGCGGTTACTGCCGGTTACTCAATGCCTTCCTCGAACACCATCTCCGAAAGTGCCGCTCCCGCAGGCACCATGGGGAAAACGTTGGCCTCGGGATGGCAATCAAATACCAACAACTCCGGTTTCGCGGAACCCAGGAACTTGTCGATCAGGTCTCCGGTTTCGCTCGCCACCGGAAATTCCAGCATGGCGCTCTCGTTCAGCCGCCAGCCATGAATCTTGTATGCTTTGGCGATCTCCACAAAGTCAGGGTTGTCGCTGAGATCGGTCTCCGCATAGTTGCGCTGGTAAAAAAGCTGCTGCCACTGCCGCACCATCCCCAGATACTTGTTGTCGATGATCACCATTTTGACCGGCAGGCCCAGCCGGTGAACCGTCGCAAGTTCCTGGATGTTCATCTGAAAGCCGCCATCGCCCGAGACGCAGAGCACGCAAGTTCCCGGCTTGGCCAACTGCACTCCCACCGCCGCGGGCAAAGCGAACCCCATTGCGCCCAGGCCACCGGAGGTGATGAATCCCCGGGGCGAATTCATGCGATAGCGTTGCGCCGCCCACATCTGGTGCTGGCCCACATCGGCGATCACCACGCTATCCTGCGGCAGGCGGCTGAAGAGTTCGTCGAGAAAACGGATGGTCGGCTGTGCCAGGCCTCGCGGATCAGTCTCCGCCCGCTCCGCTCCGCAGGCTACGGCGCGCCATTGACTCCAGTCGGGCAGTGAGTGATGTTGCAACTCTTCCCGGAATGCCGGGATGGTTTGCGCCAGATCGCCGATCACCGGAAGATCGCAAGCGCGGACGCGGTCCAGCTGCGCCGGATCGATCTCGAAATGCACAATGCGCGCGTGGGGCGCGAAGCGGCTGGGATCGCCGGTCACGCGGTCGTCCAGACGCGCCCCGAAAACCAGCAGTAAATCGGTTTCGTGCAGCGCCATGTTGGCGGCTCGTGTGCCGTGCATCCCAACCATTCCCAGGTAGTAAGGAGATTCCTGTTGCACGGCGCCCAATCCGTGCACCGTGGCGAACGCCGGAATGTTCAACTCGTCTAGCAGTGCCTGCAGTTCGGGAACGGCTCCCGAAAGTTTGGCGCCGGCTCCCACAAGGGCTACCGGACGGTGCGCCTGCTGCAACATGGCCACGACTGTGTCGGTGAAGCCGCCCTCTACTTTTGCATCGGCAGGGCGCACGTGCGGCGTGAACTTCGCCGGCCCGGCAAACTCGCGCGTAGCCTTCAGAATGTCCGTGGGAATATCGATCACCACCGGGCCTGGACGGCCGCTGCGTGCCCAGTGAAACGCCTCGGCAATCACCCCGGGCAACTCGTCCAGTGTGCGTACCAGCCGGCTCCACTTGGTGAGCGACAGGGTCACGCCGAAAACGTCGGTTTCCTGAAACGCGTCCGTACCGATCAGCGGGCTGCGCACCTGGCCGGTAATGCAGACCAGTGGAACCGAGTCCATCTTGGCGTCGGCGATGCCGGTCACCAGATTGGTCGCGCCCGGGCCGCTGGTCGCGATCGCCACACCCACCTTGCCGGTCACTCGCGCATAGCCTTCGGCTGCGAATACCGCACCCTGCTCGTGCCTCGTGAGAACATGCCGCACGCCGCTGCCATCCAGCGCGTCGTAGAGCGGCATGATCGCGCCGCCGGGGTAGCCAAACACCAGATCGACTCCCTCAGCCCGCAGGCACTGCAGGGCGATTTCGGCTCCTCTAAGCATTCACCACCTGCTTGGTTTGTTCCTTCGACGCTTGGGCCGGCTTGTTCGCCGATTTCGGCAGCCAACTCATCATGCCGCGCAACTGCGCTCCAACGATTTCGATCGGATGCTGCTTCTCCTTCGCCCGCAGCGCCGCAAAATTCTTTCCCCCGCTTTTGTTTTCTTCGATCCACTCTTTGGCGAACGTTCCATTCTGAATATCGGCCAGAATCTTCTTCATCGCCGCCCGGGTTTCGTCGCCCACCACTTTTTCTCCACGAGTCAGGTCGCCATATTCGGCCGTGTTGGAAATCGAATAGCGCATGCGGTCCAGCCCGCCTTCGTAGATCAGATCTACAATCAGCTTCATCTCGTGCAGGCATTCGAAGTAAGCAATCTCCGGCGCATAGCCCGCTTCCACCAGCGTCTCAAAGCCTTTCTTGATCAGCGAGGTCAACCCGCCGCACAGCACCGCCTGCTCGCCGAACAGGTCGCTCTCGGTTTCCTCGCGGAACGTGGTCTGCAGAACGCCGGCGCGGGTCGAGCCAATGCCGTGGGCGTAAGCCAGCGCGTATTCGTGAGCGCGCTTGCTGGCATCCTGCTGAATCGCAATCAGCGATGGAACACCCCGCCCCTCGGCGTAAACTCTTCGCAGCAGGTGTCCAGGACTCTTGGGCGCGATCATCACAATGTCGACGTCGTTCGGTGGGACAATGGTTTTGAAGTGAATGCTGAAGCCGTGCGAAAATCCCAGAATTTTTCCGGGATGAAGGTAGGGCTGGATGTATTGCTCGTAGACCGCAGCCTGGGTCTCGTCAGGAGTGAGGACGTGAATCCAGTCGGCACGCTTGGCGGCTTCATCCGGCGCCACCACCACCATGCCATCGGCCCGCGCCTGCTGCGCGCTGGGCCGCGCCGGCTCAAGCCCTACGATGACCTTATAGCCGCTGTCGCGGAGGTTCTGAGCCTGAGCATGTCCCTGGCTGCCGTAGCCCAGGATGGCGATGGTTTTGCCCTTCAGGGCATTGGGGTTGGCGTCGCGTTCATAAAAAATCGTAGCCACTGTGTTCTTCCTCCGCTCCTGGTCTAGGTCTATCTTTGGCCGCTGATCTACGAGTGCCGTAGAAACCGACCGGTCGGTCGGTATATTTTTCTATCCTACAGGCCTCCTTTTTGGCTGTCAAGCAACTCTTTCTGGCCCGTTTCCCCATGGCTTCGGCTCCAAAAGCAAGAACCCACCGCCAGTTCTCTGGCGGTGGGTTCGGAAATCCTCAAATCTGTTGAACTTAGTCCATTTTCCACCCAGCCAGAGAGATTGGCGGCGTAATTCGTACGCCGACGACCACGCTAATTCGAACGCTCTGGCTGCAACGTGTCATCGCAATAAAAGTAGCCCCACCTTCCCGCAGAGACTACCATCCTCCCTGCCAGCGGTCAAGATAACCCTAAACGATGTGACCGGTCGCGCTCCCGCGCCACTCGCCGCTCTCCGGATGCCGCCCGCCACTGGCTGCAATGACATCTGTGGCATCCCGGCGCCGCATCTAAGTGATTAAGAGGAGGTAAAACATGACGGCAATCAAACGCCTGATGATCGTAGGAGTGTCGGCCGCGTTAACCGCCTTCCCTCTTTCCCTTGGAGCAATCACAGCCAATCGGTGCAAGTGCGGCAAACCAACTGCCGCTTCCTACACCTGGAACTTCCATCGGGAGGCGAACACCCTTTTCGATGGAATACAGACCGATGCGCAACACGCCACAAATCATGCGGCGAAGCTGCAGAGTTTCGCGTACGACTCCAACATAACCTGGCAACTCGACGCCAATCAGTTGACGCAGATAAAAAGTGAAGTCGACGACATGGGCAAGAAGCTGTGCCGCCTGGAAATCATCCGCCGGGTAGTTTCGCCCTGGCAGCAAAAGACCATCGACCGGATTGCGGATAACCTCCAGTTCATGGCCGATAACACTCAGGACGCAATCCTGTACGTCAACGGGCACCAGCAGGATTTGATGAACCCGACCTACCGGATGTACGCCAACAACCTTTATTCGGAGGGCAGTAACCTCTCGCAGTCCGTGGGGGATGCTGTCGAATACGCGAAAGTTCGACACGAGTATCGTGAACTGAGGGATGAAGTCGGCGCCGCGCCGATACCCTCATAGTACGGATCAGCCCGGAATCGCGGGCAGTCTTGGGGCCTAATTACGACTGAGGCTGCTCCACCCGTCGCGGCTGCGACGGGTGGGCACTCCGCTCTCAGGTTTCATGTCGCTTTCATTTTGCTGGCATGTAGCTCAAGTCCGGACGAAACTGAATAATTTCGCTCGTCTCGCTCTCCACGGAGCGATTGATCCGATCCATGACGGAATCCTCTTCGACCTGCCCAAATGCGTCCCTCAACATCTCGCGGAAAGGTTTCACATCAGGCTTGTCTGCGAAGTCGGCCCAACTGCTGTGCGGAATCGCCAGCACCACCTCCTCCGCATCTCCTCCGGCGACCAGGGCAAACCACTCGTAGTGAGAAGGCCAATTTGTCTTCACCCCAGCCAGGTGTATGGCGCCTACGGCGCTCATGAAGTCCGCACGCTTCCCATAGCGCAGATGGAAGGTGATGATCTCGTCGAACTTGGGGGTCGTATTTTCCGCATCGGGATTGCTGACCTTCGGCAAGTATTCGTAGTAGCGCGCCACCATCGACTCCACATAACCAGCAACCGACTTCTGGTACTCCTCGAGATCTGCGTGATCGGGAATTGATGGTTTATCAAAATCGGCCCAGTGCTGGTCCACGCGGCCAACGATGTAGCTCCCCGTATCCATGCCAGTGAGGACTTGCCATACCACCAGGGGTTGCGCATCGTGTTGTTGCTTGTGCCACGCTGCCTTTTGTTTACGGCCTTCCTCGTACTCTTTCACCATGCCGTTCTTGGGCTTCTGAAATTCGAAGGCATCAATGTTTCCCGGTTTTTCCTGGCCCACAACTGGGAGTGCGGCGGACAACAGAACAGCAATTGCGCACAACAATCTGGTTGTTCTCATTTCATTTTCTCCCTCGTTTAGACCTGAATCTTCAGCGTTGATTTCCAAAATCGCGGCCATTCTACACGCCGTTGCAAGCGAATGCTTGCGAACGATCGGGTTGGCAATTCTCCCCTCATCCCGGTACCATGTCCCCCGATGCCTCGCGAAGTTTTGGTCGATTCCCGACAGGAAATTCTGCGCACGGCCGCCCGGCTGTTTCAGCAGCGCGGCTATGACGCCACGTCTATGAATGACGTCGCCGCCGCCCTCAAGCTCAGCAAAGGCGGTCTCTATCATCACTTCCAGAGCAAGGACGAGATCCTCTTCGAGATCATGAACCATGCCATGGAGATCACCCAGGAGCGGGTGATCAATGCGGTCAGCGGCATCGCCGACCCGGAACAGCGCCTGCGCGCGCTAATCCGCAGGCACATCGAAGTTGTGCTCAGTCCGCGCGACCGCGAAATCACCGTCATGCTGCACGAAAACCATCCCCTGCCGCCCTCGCTGCGCAAGCGCATCAACGCCCGCAAAAAAGATTATGTGCACTTTCTGGAAAACCTGATCGCCGAGGTGCAGAAGTCACGCCGCGCTTCGGGCAGGGTCAGCCCGCGCGCCGCCGCTTTTGCCTTGCTGGGCATGATTAATTGGATTTATCAGTGGTACAAACCCGAGGGCGAGCTGCAAACGGAGAACCTGGTGCCGCAATTCACCGACCTGGTTTTTGGAGGGTTGCTGATGTGAGTACCGAGGGAAAATTCCAACTCAGCCGCCTGCCGGAAATCGACAAGGCAAGGTCATCAAAAGGGAAGGCTTACTGCGAATTTCTCCGCGTGCCCTCGATGAGCGCGGGCCTTTACGTTCTTACCCCCGGCGCAACCGATAGTCAACGTCCGCACCACGAGGACGAAATCTATTACGTATTGCGCGGCCGGAGCCGCTTCCAGGCGGGGGAAGAAGACCGTGAAGTTTCGGCGGGAAGCGTGATTTTTGTCGGCGCCGAAGTGGAACATCGCTTCCATGACGTTACGGAAGAATTAGCCGCGCTGGTTTTCTTCGCGCCGGCGGAAAGCTGATCTCGATGGTGTCACTTCGCCGGCACCCAGTAGATTTCTTCCTTGATGTCAGTGCGGTCGGCGAAGCCGCGGCGCTTCAGGATCGCCTTGCTGTTGGCAATCATGTCGGGATGGCCGCATAAATACGCATGAGTGTTGCTGGCGTCGAGTTCCCAGTGGTCAGCGTATTTGCGCAGTACGTCATCGGCACGCCCGATTTCGCCGGGCCAGTCGGCGTGATCCCAAGGACGGCTGACCGTGGGCACATATTTGAACCACGGCACTTCTTGCGCGAAATGATTCAACTCCTCCCGGTAGCCAAACTCCCACGGGCGGCTCGCACCGTTTAACAGATAGAGCCGGTGCTCCCCGGCGAAGCGGCCCTGCTTCCAGTCGTTGTACAAGGTCCGCACAAAACTGACAAACGGGGCGACGCCGGTGACGGTCGAAATCAGCAGATGGTTGGTACGCCCGTTGCCGGTTTCGAGGATGAACTTTCCTTTGGGCGCCTTGCGCATCAGAACTTCGTCCCCGGGCTGCAGTTTGTGCAGCCGCGGAGTCAGGGCACCCTCAGGCACCAGCTCGAAGAAGAATTCAATTTCCTCTTCGCCGGGGGCAGAGACAATCGAATACGGGCGCTCGATACGTTTTTCTTCCGCCTGGAGACCCAGCGTAGCGTACTGGCCCGCGACAAATTTGAACTCGCCGTCAGGCCGGATACGGAACGTCCACAGGTCCGGGGCGACATCGCGGCGTTGCGTGACGCGGGCGTGAAAGAACTTGTCGTCGGCAGCCGGCATTTTCTCGGGACCTGCCCCAGGGTGAACCAACGCAAACCGACCGGTCGGTCTGGGAGGTCCGAACATCCTAGCCTGAAACCGCCGGTTTTGGGAAGGCCCAGGCATATCCGTTAGGGGCTCAATTTGAATTTCTGACGGTCGAGGCGCATTCCGAGCGGAGTGACTCAGCTGCTGCGCGCAAGATCCCTCGGCCCGCTGACGAAAACGCGTGCCCTCTGGACGACGGCATGCAGAGAAACTCATACTGAGCCACTGTCACAGATTCAATCCAGGCGCAGGCGGCCCTTACCTGCTTAGTACCAGCAGCACGAATGTACCGGGGAGAATCGTGTGCCAGGGATGAGGATTTTCGGCCGTGGGAGCGGTTGGGGGGCCGAACTTCGCGGTCACCACATACACGTTGTGCATCTTGCTATCGAGCGCCATGGTGCGTGCTCCCGGCTCGGTGGGAGCATTTTCCACGACGCTGAATTTTTCCGGAGATTCTTCCCGTATGACGGTGAGCACCCCCTCGCCGCACGAGGCAAAAGCGAGGTCCGTTCCTTCATCGAATCGGGTCGCATCGACACCGTCGCCGATGGGAGGCGTGGCTACAACCTTGCCCGTATCGGCATTCACCACGGCCATCATCTTGTTGCCGCAGCCCGCAAACAGGCGGCGGCGTTTGCGGTCGATGGAGAGGCCGGTCGGCTCTTCGCAAGGAGCCAGCGGCCATTGCGACTTGACCTCGAGCTTGTTGGGATCGATCGCGACCAGTTCGCTCTTGTCTTCGATATTTGCGAACAGCTCGCCTTTGCCGTCGCTGACGGCGAATTCCGGTTTGCCATCGAGTTTGATGGTCGCCAGCACGATTCCCTTCGCGGCATCAATGACGGTCGAATCGTGGCTGCGGCCGTTGAAGGTGAATACGCGTTTGGTAGCCGAATCGTAGAGGATTGCGTCGGGATTCTCTCCGGCTTTGACCTTGGTGATCGTCTTTAGGGTCTCGAGATCGAAAATGGTGACCGTGCCTTCGCGTCCATTGCTGACAAAACCACGTCCCAGTTCGGGAGCCAGAGCAATGCCATGCACGCCCGGCGTGTCGGCGATCTCGCCGATCGGCTTGCCCGAATCGAGGTCGATGACGATGACATGCGTCGCGCGCGAAATGTAGAGACGGCGCGCCGCGGAATCGGCGGTCAGATAATCCCAGCCTCCTTCGCCGCCCAGCTTGTAGGTCTTCACCACTTTGTATCCGGGGTTTGCCGCGGCCTGGGCCCGCGGGGAGAGAACCATCGGAGCCAGCAAAAGAAACGTTGCTGCGCATAAACGGGATCTGCATTTCATGTTCGTCTGCATAATTTGTTCCGTCCGCTTGTGCCAGAAGTAACTTTACCGGACCGGGGATTGCTTCCTACACTTTCTATTGTTCTATTGTTGTTTCTGATTCTGAAAATATTATGAATTCCTGGCAGCCGGAGTTTCCTGAAAATGCCCCCGCTGACCCGCGCCTGCGGCCTACGCCGGATTACGGCAACCTGGGGCCCGGCTCGGACGCGGCGCAAAACTATGGCTTATCGCAGAAGACCACAGTGGCCGCGCGCCCGAATTCGGCGGCCGGTTTGCGCAAGAAGGCGCGGCTTCTGCACTTTGCCGCCATTCTGGCGGGAGCGGGATTGGCCATTGCCTCGTCCGCCATGGGACCGTCAAGCCAGCTTTGGCGGAAGCTGGGCGATTTGTTGGCTACTCATGGAACCTCAGAGTCTTCGGCCGCCACGGCCTCCGAACGCGACCTGGATCGCCAGAAACCGCAGAAGCAGGCGGAAGTCCTGCTGGAAAGGGCAGTCAGCCGATCGCAAGGCGCGAATGAGGAGATTGCGCAGCGCGTGGACCACTGGCGGGGCAGACTGCGATGGGATTCGCAGCTCGGCGCGCTTACTACAGCCGCTCTCAATTCCAGCGATATGAAGGTTCGCGCCTCGGGCGTTGAGGTGCAGCTCGCGGCCTATGGTCTCGCCAAGAATGAACTCAGCCTCGAGCGGTTGATAGAGCAGGCGGACTCTCCCGATCACGCCACCAAAATCTGGGCTTTATGGGCAATAGGTCTGATGGGGAATCGGAGCGTGGACGCCCAGCGCGCGGTCGATGTGCTGGCGGCCCATTTAAAGGATTCCGATGAGGATTCGCGCCGCTGGGCAGTGGAAGGTCTTGCGCTGGTGGGTGCAGATTCGACTCTGCCGCCGCTGCTGCAGACCATGCACGACGATCCCTCTCCACTAGTCCGCGAGCGCGCCGCCTGCAGCGTGGCCCAGTCAGGAATGTTTACCCACGAACAACGCCTTACCGCCATACCACAGTTGTTGAGCTATACCGACGATCCATCTCTCGATGCGCAGACTCACGCCTGGGCTTTTCAGGCGCTCGGTGATATCACCGGACAGCACCTGCCCAACGATGCCGCCGCGTGGCGCAGCTGGTACGAAAGGTCGGCAAAGTGACGGCGCCGTTCTCAGTCTGCCATTTTTGCGATATGCACATCGAAGCCGGTTTTGGGCAGAAGCGAAGTCAGCCGGAAAGCTTTGAAACCATCGCCGCTGGCTTCTGTGTGCCGATACACGCCGGGTTCGTTTTCGATGGTCTCCCGGCGTCCTGACATATCCTCAAGAAATGCCTGTGCCTGTTTTTCCGTAACTTCCCCACCCTTGGCGCGCGCGACCACCGCTTCCGAAGCGTATGAGCGCACCAGCTTGGGCCAATACTTTTCTAGCAACTCAGTGCTGGCAAAAATATCGGCCCAGATGATACGCCCATCCACAGCCACCACCACTCCGACAGCGTTACGGTCGCGCAATTGCTCAATCAGGCTTTGATAGTTCTGTTCGATTGGTTTGGCGACTTCATCCACCTGGGCTTTGACTTCCTTGTTTTCCATGACGCGGGCATAGGAACTGGTATTGGCCACTTCAACTTGCACGGCGCGAGGAGCAGCTTTCGCCTCGAGATTCGTGCTTATGGATTGCTGCTGCCTTCTGACCGCAGCCCATACCTGATTCTGATCCTTGTCAGCCATGGCCTTTGCGCGAACCGAAGGTTGCGCCATGACGGTCCCCATGTCGGCCACGGTCCCCGCGGCCACTCCTCCGGCGTAGGTTGCGCCGGAGGTGTTGAATTGTTCGCTGGTCGCAACCCAACGGCCGGGTTCGACGCAAAAAACGTTGAGATCTACGGGATCGCTCTCGGGCGGCACGATGCGATCTTCACCGATGACCCGATCCTGTTTGCCGCCGGTAACAATTTCCCCGGCAAGCAGCAGGAGCGGGCGCTTGGCGTTGTTGATCAGCACCAGATTGTTTACCCGGGCACTATCCTGGAAAACCGGCGTGGTATGGCGGTGAATCAGTCCACGCACGTTGCCATACTCGGTGACCACGACCTCGCCGGAACGAAGCCCCTCGTCAAGGGTCAGGAATTCGCCGGTCGGGTACGATTTTGCGGAGATTACGGGAAACACGGTTAAGTTGCCGTGGCGGAGCGGCCCCAGCACGCGATAGCCGGAATCCGAAGCAACCTCGCCGGCCTGCGCCGGATGCAGATTCCCGCTGGCCAGCGCGGCTAGAAACAACGTGAAAGTTGCAATGGCTGTCCGCTGAGGACTCAGCTTCATCCACACGTCATGGCAACGCATAGAGTTCCTCCCATAATGGCGGAGCGCTCCGGCTCCAAGGAGGATTCTTCGCAGTTCGTCCGGAGCGCACCGCCCTTCCTGACTTGTGCGGAGAACGAAAAAAAAGCTGCTGCTTGCGGCGAAAATTCACATGGGAAGCGTCTAAAGAATTGATAGCATCAAGGGGAGGCATAGCCATTGCCTCAAATTGTTTGACTTTGGCATGAGCGCCACAAAGACCATCTCCGCTCACTGGCAGTCGGCCGTCAGCGAACTGCAGGCGGACCTGTATGTCAAAAGCGGAGGCGAGAAAGTCGGGATCAGCCCTGAGGCATGGGCGGCGATTCTGTGCGAGGTCGGGGGCAAGTGTCTGCCGGCGCCCGACAGCCACGGCGAAGCCCGAACTTTTCTTCTGACACTGCGGGTGGATGAACTCGCCCTGGCCCGCGCTTGCGTGGCCGGTGACAATTCTGCATGGGAAATCTTTCTGACACGTTTTCGCGAGAAGCTGTATCAGTCCGCGCTGCGCATTGCTCGAGAGGATTCCGCTGCGCGGGAACTCGCGGACACTCTTTACGCCGACCTCTACGGCACAACCATCCGTGAGGGAGAGCGCATTTCCAAACTAGCCTCGTATACGGGACGCGGATCGCTCGAAGGCTGGCTGCGCACGGTGCTGGCGCAGGAGTATGTGAATCGCTATCGGCGTCACAAACGGCTGGTCAGCCTTGACGAGGAGAGCGAAGAGGGAGTGCAGTTCGCGGCGGCGAATCCCGAGCCTGTGCCTTGCGCCGATCCGCGTACCGAATCGGCCATCGATCTGGCCCTTTCTGATCTGGCGGCGGAGGATCGTCTGGTGCTGAGCGCCTACTACCTCGATGGACGCACTCTGGCAGAAATTGCGCGCATGCTGCGGGTGCACGAGTCGACCATCAGCCGCAAGGTGGATAAGCTGGCTAAATCCTTGCGCAAGAAGATTTTAGCGAACCTCGTGCGGAGTGGCATGGGGCGCCGGCAGGCCGAGGAGGCGTTGGATATCGATGTTCGCGACCTGCAGGTAGATATTCGGCGCAGTCTGGCGCAAGAATCGTCTCCAGCTGCGTTCTCCGAGAAGGCGGTTGAGGCCAGAGCTCGCGAGGGATCGAGCTAGGCCCGAAGGCTTGTGCAACAAGAGTGGATTTGAGGTTGAGATTGTAAGGCTGGAATGACTGAGATTTCCCAAATCGTGCGGCAACGGCTGAAGGTGAGCGAGGCGGCTGCGGCGCCCTCACACCCTGATGCTGACCTGTTGACAGCGTTTGCCGAGCAGGCGCTCGCCGCACCGGACCGGGCCCGGGTGATGCAGCATCTCGCCCAATGCGGAGATTGCCGCGAGATTGTTGCCCTGGCTCTTCCTGCGGAAGCGGAAGTGGCGGCGGTCGGGAAAGGCGGAGTTCGTCGACATTGGTTTCAGTTGCCGGCGCTGCGCTGGGCCGCGGTGGCGGCTGGTATTGCCGTGGCAGTTTCCGTAGGAACGCTGGAGCACAGAAATAAGTTGAAAATTGCCGGCTTCAAAGCAGCTTCTCATCCGGAAATTGTGGCCGCTTTGCAGGCGCCGCCAGCAATGAACGTGCGCACAGAGGCAAGCGCACCGTCGCCCGAGTCGAAAAAACTGGCGGCGAGGAAAGTCGAGAAGATTAGCGGGGACGCCGGGCTGGCCGGCGACCGTGCTACGGAGCTGGCTGACAACCTGGCCTCCGCCGCTCCCAGGGTCGCTTCAAGGGTCCTGGATCAACCGGCGCCCTCCCCTCGTCCTGCAGTGCCCTCCGCTCGAGAGACGGTGGAAGTGGCAACCGCGAATGTCCCGCAAAATGAGATGGGTTCGGACAGGCAGGTTGTGAGCCGCGCGAAACCGGCGCCAGCTCAGCAGACTATTACTGGAACCATACCGCACACGATGCTGATCCAGAACCTGACCACGGCGCAAACCGTATCCTCACCGAAGACGGTTCCGCGCTGGACGATTGGCGCGGACGGCACGCTGCAGCGTTCTTTCAATGGTGGGGCAAGCTGGCAGGTAGTCAATGTGCCCGGCAACGACTCGGCGAATGCGAACCTCATGCTGGCCGAGCAGACCGCAGAGAGCGCCAAGGGGGCCGGGAAGGGTCTGGACAAGAAGGTCGCAGGCCCGGCTGGCGGCTTCCGGGCTGTCGCCGCCAACGGCGCGGAGGTTTGGGCTGGCGGTTCGGGCGGAGTGTTGTTTCACACGGTCGATGCTGGAAACAGCTGGGCGCGAGTGCAGCCTGTCTATGAAGGAATTGTTCTCGGCGGCGACATTGTCGGCATTCAATTCTCCGACGCCCAGCACGGGCAGATCTCGACTTCGACCGGTGAACTCTGGACGACTTCCGACAGTGGGCAGACCTGGCGGAAAGTGAAGTAGCGCGGGTAAAGCCGGAACGTCGGGCGCATCTCCTCCTGTGCAAAAATCCGTCCTGCGGGGAAAGGTCACATTTCTGCCTGACGCACCCTTCTCCGATCAAATGTCATTGCCCGACAATCGCTTACACCCCACTCGAGTTTCGGATTGTAACGCTTTTTCACAATTACCTAAGTCAACGGGTAGGGTATGCAAACTCGATTACCAAAGTGACATTTACAGAGAAAAGTGCCGGCCCTATGATCTGAAACGTGGTTTGGCAGTTCTGGGGGAGGGCTGCCGAGGCGTCCTGGACTGAAAAGTCAAGGACGCTTTTTGTTTTTTCCGCGCTTTGAAGCGAACTCTGCTTCGACGGCGCCCTTGCGATTCAGCCAGCGGTCGACGGTAAGCACCATGTGTTCCTCGTCAATGTAGCGGCTGCCGACCTTTAGAGCCCTAGGCTCGCAGCCGTAGGTTTCGAATCCAAGCGATCGGTAGAGACTTATGGCGGCGTCCTGGGTGGCGGCCACCGCCAGCATAATCTGCTCGATGCCCGGCACAGTTGCGGCGCGGTCCAGAACGGATTCCAGCAAGCGCTTCCCAATGCCCCGGCTCCGCATCTCACCGGTGACGTATACGCCCCACACGTGTCCCTTGTGGCGTTCCTTCAATCCCTTGTCGCGGTAAACCCCGGCGGTACCTACCAGACGGCGGTCTACGAAAGCCCCGGACACAAAATTGTTAACCGGGTCGGCGCAAAGCCGTGCGATCACGTCCTGCCGGCTCATGCTGCGATGCTCTTCGGCCGAAGCTCCAAAAGCCTCGGGATCGCGCTCCAGAGCCTCGAGCCGGAGTTCCCAGTAGGAGGCTGCATCTTCTGCCGTAAGAATCCTGATTTTCATCTTTACTCGCTGGTGGGCGAATCGAACGTCTGCTTTCCGCCCCGGCACGTGGCACAGTAGCCGCCGATTTCCAGGCGCGAAACCACCACGCGAAAGCGGCAATCCTTCTCCACCTGCTGCTTCAGTCTCTCAAACATGTCGCTGACGAATTCCGTGATTCGGCCGCAGCGCAGGCAAGCCATGTGGATGTGATCGCGGCTGAGCTTGCGCTCGTAGTAATGGCCTTCGCCGTGGATGTGCATGAGATCCAGCTCATCGACCAGGCCCTGCCGCTTGAGCAGTTGCAGGGTGCGATAGACCGTACTGCGATCGACGCTGGCGTCGATTTTTTGCGCCTTGCGCAGGATCTGGCTGGCATCGAGATGTTTCTGGGCGGTTTCGATCACGCTCAGGATGGCGCGGCGCTGCTCGGTCATGCGAATGCCGCGCCCGGCCAGTTGCGCCTGCAACCGGCCTGGTATTTCGGTTTGAGGAAGAGGCATGGCAACTTCTCCTATTGTGGCAAGTAGTCGCAAACGGGTTGCAACGAAATTTGGCGCCAGACCTTGACGGTAACGACGGTCTCCGGCAAGATCGTAAGAGTCCGGCTAGATGCGACTGGATCGCAAGTAATTGTTACGATCCTTCCTCTCAAAACGGTTGCCCGGAGAGGTTGCCGCATTGCTAGTTGCGACTGATTCGCATATAGCAAGGGCTATTTTATCAGGCCTGCGCCGGTTCGCAAGCCGGAGATGAAGAAAGGACGGAATTACAGCTTGAACATCGCCTCATCGACTGCGATTTCGCGGCATAGGAGAGAAATCGCGCAGGCGGTCGCCGCGTCGGTATCCGGCTGCCTCGGCAATGCCGCTTACTTCGGCCTGCTGTTGTTCTTGCTCGCCTTTGCTGCGGATGTTCGCGCCCAGGAAAGCCCCTACATCGTGACTTACGATCACTATCTGGAGGAGCCGGGGAACCTCGAATTGGAGTACTTCTCGACCTTCGGCACGCAGCGTGCCGGGAACGACTTTCATGCCTTCTGGATTGAGTTCGAGTATGGCGCCACAGCCTGGTGGACGACTGAGGCTTACTTCGACGGCCAGACCACCTTCGGCGACAGCACCATCTTTACCGGTTTCCGGTGGGAAAATCGCTTCCGCCTGCTGCAACAAGAGCACTTCGTTAATCCCGTTCTGTATGTCGAATACGAGCAAACCAGTGGCGCCGACAAGATTCTCAAAGAAGTCGAGGGCCACGATGTGGAATCCGATTATGCTGTTCCCAACGCCATCGCCCGCCAGGAACACGATCACGAACTGGAAACCAAGCTGCTGCTTTCCAAGAACTTTAACGGCTGGAATGTCGCGGAAAATACCATCGCCACCAAGAACATGACCGGGGGCAATCCCTGGGAGTTCGGCTATGCTATCGGCGCCAGCCGCCCGCTTGGCCTGAAGGCTTCAGCCCAGCGCTGCAACTTCTGCCCGGAGAACTTTATCGCCGGAGTTGAAATGTACGGCGGGCTGGGCGACCGTTACAGCTTCGGTCTGCATGATACTTCCCACTATCTGGCGCCGGTGGTGGCCTGGAATCTTCCGTCAGATTGGACCATTCGACTTTCCCCGGGTTTCGGCCTGAATGACAACAGCCATCGCTTTCTGCTGCGCTGGGGAGTCTCACGCGAATTTTCTGGATTGGGGGAGATGATCTCCCGCTGGTTTGGAGGCGGGCAGTGACTCTGCTTCGTGATATGGAAATGTCTGCACGAAAGAAACGGTTGCTCCGCGTACGCAAACTTCAGAAATCTGGGATCTCATTGATCCTGATTCTCGGGTCGGCTCTGGCCTTCGCGCGGTCCAAAGGCGAAAAGCACGAGAAACAGGAGAACGTCTACGCCGAGCTGGGCAAGGCTCCCAAAAAGGCCGTAAGGCGCTCGAATCCACTGCAGGATGATCCGCAGGCGGTCGCTGCCGGCGGGAAGCTCTTCGGTGACCACTGCGCCGAATGCCACGGCGAAATGGCCGAAGGCGGACGCAAAGCCCCGAGTCTGCTGGCCGATCCTGTGCAGCAGGCCACGCCCGGCACTCTCTTCTGGCTGTTATCGAACGGCGTGGTACGCCGTGGCATGCCGGACTGGTCGAAGCTTCCCGAGCCGCAACGCTGGCAGCTGGTGAGTTACATTAAATCGCTGAGCCCGGCTGGCACGCCGCCGGATGGTGGAACGAGATCGCCGGCGAAAAACCCTGCCAAAGCCAACGAATGAAGTCAACTACCAGAGAGAGATTGCGGGCGCTCATGGGCGCCGAGGGCGGCATCTGACCCGCGGTCGGTTTGCGACTTTCGAGGAGGTCCCGGCATCCAAACTGAGTGCTAAAATAATCCGTTCACTCCGTGCGGTTCGGAGCGGACGGAGCACAGATCGTCAGGCCCCGGCAACGCAAGTTCGTTGAAGCGTCGGCCGACAGCGCGACGTTACAACGAGGAGAAAGAACATGGCAGGAAATGGAATCGTCGAAGTCACCGACGCCAACTTCGACGCGGACGTTCTGAAGTCGGACAAGCCCGTGCTGGTGGATTTCTGGGCGACCTGGTGCGGCCCCTGCCGCGCCATTGCCCCCATCGTTGAGGAGCTTGCCAGGGATTATCAGGGCAAGATCAAAGTCGGCAAAATGGATGTCGACTCCAACAACGCCACGCCCATGCGCTACAAAGTAACCGGCATCCCCACGCTTCTGGTTTTCAAGAACGGACAGGTGGTGGAACAGTTGGTCGGGTATCGCCCGAAAGAGGCGATCGCGCAGGCGCTGGACAAGCACGTTGGGTAGGTGCTGAGAGCAGGCGGGTTCTTTAAGTCGCGCGCCTTTTGTCTTCCGCAGATTCTTGCCAGTCCGATCAGCGCTAAGCATCACCAGTTACCCCTTGACACGCGTTTTACCGTCAACAATGTCAACTCGTGCCCTGGTACCCTCAACACCTATGTAACCTTTACGGGTTACCTTGGCCAGCCCGGTTGCAACTACGCCTACGGCAGTTGGAAGAATGGTCTCGGCAACTCCGGTGGTTTTGGCCAAAACAGCGCATATCCAACGAGCGGCCCATATTTTACGAGGCCGGTCGATGTGCCAACCAGCGAGAAATCCGTGCAGTCGGGTTCATGGAACACAACCATGGGCGCCCCGTGGCACCAGACGCTGGCGCCAAACTCGCCTCCCGGAGAGTTTTCGGGCCGCGTGGTCAACGAGTATGCTAGCGGCACGGGCACCGATTCATGTTGGTTTACGAATTCCAAATACGCACCTTTCACGGCAATAACAAAACCCGGATACGGTTGGGACGTTAACGGTAAGAATCTCTGGGGTGCAGACTTCATCGGATGGAAGCTAGAAACGGTTCAGTATTATCGAGCTCAGAACAAAGTGCCCTGCGGCGCCCGCTTTTCCCAGCAAATGATAATTGATGCAGCTTATAGCCCGGACAATCCATCGAGCTATAGCGGACCATATACCGATAATCATGGTGTTGTCTTTTACGGTGTGGCCTACGAGGTTAACAGCCTAGGTGGAGACATCACCGCCACGACGGTGACGAGCATACGTAACGGGCAGGTTGCCACCAACACGACTTGGAAATAAGGAGTTTAGAATGCGCATCGTCCGGTTGTGCATCGTCCTCGGCTCGTTAAGCCTGATTGGGCTGGCTCAAAACCAAACGACCCTTACGACGAATCCCAAGGATACCGCGCGCCCAGTTTCCGCGCTGTTGGATCAGTTGCGAAAGCGTGAGCGTATTTCCGTAACGTATGAGGACCCACGCTATAGCAAGAGAGCTGATATGGATGAGAAGCCTGCCGAGTTCTCTTACATAGCTGAAGAGTTTCACGCCCCATACGACACTGAAGCGACAGTTGCTAGGATGCTGCGTCAATACGGGGCATCTGGTGGCTTAACTTTTGCTGTAGTGCAGGACGGAATGCGCCTGCACGTCGT
>Ga0335081_10001808_pt1 | contig 33849 bp, 31 predicted proteins | sample Lox_Sample_35_FD_206713 | JGI IMG/M metagenome (GOLD analysis project Ga0335081, IMG submission 206713) | Soil microbial communities from Loxahatchee National Wildlife Refuge, Florida, United States - Lox_Sample_3.5 | ecosystem: Environmental > Terrestrial > Soil > Wetlands | place: USA...
TCGTCTGAGCTGACCTGATCTCGTCTGAGCTGACCTGATCTCGTCTGAGCTGACCTGATCTCGTCTGAGCTGACCTGATCTCGTCTGAGCTGACCTGATCTCGTCTGAGCTGACCTGATCTCGTCTGCGGCTGACCTGACGCCAGGCTGGCCGCGCCCCGGCCATCCGTGCTGCGCCCGCCAGCGCAGCCATCTTGCCACCCGGCCATGACGCGCTGATCAGCGACCAGCCGCCGGAGCGGCACCAGATTGCGCTAAGCTACCCAACGTGGGTCACGCGTACTGGTTTTTTTACGGCTTCTCACCCGGCACGGGGGAGGTAGCCCGCTAGGCGACGCGCTGACGCAAGTGGCGGCATGAACTCCAAGCCCCCGGCCGGGAAGGCCGGGGGCTTTCGTGTTATTCGGACAAGGAGAGACAGATGGTGATCGTGATGGCTCCCGAGGCCAAGCAAGGAGATATCGATTCCGTCGTGGAACTGGTCAGGTCGGCCGGCGGCGAGGCGTTCGTGAGCCGCGGAGTATCCCGGACGATCATCGGGCTGGTCGGCGACGTGGACAACTTCGGCTCGCTGAACCTGCGCAGCGCGGCCGGAGTGAGCGACGTGATCAGGGTCTCCGTGCCCTACAAGCTGGTGAGCAGGGAGCATCATCACATGCGCTCGGTGATCAGGGTGGGCGGCGTACCGATCGGGCCGTCCACGGTCACGCTGATCGCCGGCCCGTGCTCGGTGGAGACCTCCGAGCAGACGGTGGCCGCGGCCAGGATGGCCAAGGCGGCCGGCGCCTCGCTGCTGCGCGGCGGCGCCTTCAAGCCGAGGACGTCGCCGTACGCGTTCCAGGGCCTCGGCGAGGCAGGGCTGCGGATCCTTTCCGAGGTCAGGGACGAGGTCGGGCTGCCGATAGTGACCGAGGTCGTGGACCCGGCGAGCGTCGACCTGGTGTGCGACCACGCCGACATGCTCCAGGTGGGCACACGCAACATGCAGAACTTCGCGCTGCTCCAGGCCGTCGGCTCGGCCGGCAAGCCGGTCATGCTCAAGCGCGGCATGAACGCCACGATCGAGGAGTGGCTGATGGCCGCAGAGTACATCGCGCAGCGCGGCAACCTCGACATCGTTCTCTGCGAGCGCGGCATCAGGACGTTCGAGACCGCGACAAGAAACACGCTCGACATCAGCGCGGTGCCGGTGGCCCAGCGGCTGTCGCATCTGCCGGTGATCGTCGACCCGTCGCACTCAGGTGGGCGGCGCGACCTGGTCCTGCCGCTGACCAGGGCCGCGATCGCGGTCGGCGCGGACGGCGTGATCGTGGACGTGCACCCCGAGCCCGCCCGGGCGCTGTGCGACGGCGACCAGGCGCTGGCCGGCGATGACATCACCGAGCTCGGCGGCGTGGTGCGGACCATGCCAGCGCTGCTCGGGCGGACGCTCGCCCCGGCTCCCGAGCCCGCGGGGGCCTGCGTCTAGCCCGGCCGGTACTCCTGAGCCGAGGCGGCGAGCTCATCGGCGAGGTCATCGACGTCAAGCCGGGCCTCGATCCGGTGCAGGTCGGCGACCCGCGCCCTGGTCTCCACCTGCCGCGGCATCAGCAGCGAGCAGCAGTCCTGGTCGGGCAGCTCGGACAGGGCCAGCGTGCTGATCCGGCGAGCCTCGGCCATGATCTCGGTCTTGTCCAGCCCGATCAGCGGGCGCAGGACCGGCAGCGTGACTGCCTCGTCGAGCGCGGTGATGTTGGCCAGGGTCTGGCTCGCCACCTGGCCGAGCGAGTCTCCGGTGACCAGCGCGGCGGCCCGCACTCGGCAGGCGAGCGCCTGCGCGGTCTTCAGCATGAGCCGCCGCTGCGCGACGATCTGGAGCCTGCCTGACCCCGACGTGGCGAGGCGCTGCTGCGCCCGGCCGAACGCCACCACGTACAGCCGTGATCCGCGCTGGAACCTGTCAAGCTGGCGGACCAGGGCGTAAGCCTTGTACACCGACTCGGGGCCGGTCAGCGGCATGCCGGAGAAGTGCAGGAAGCTGCAGTAGAGCCCGCGGCGCATCATCCGGTAGGCGGCCACCGGCGAGTCGATGCCGCCTGACATCAGCACGAGACCGCGGCCGCTCATGCCGACCGGCAGCCCGCCCTGACCGGCCAGCCCGTCGGTGTAGACGAACACCTCGGACTGGTCGACCTCAAGGCAGACGGTGAAGTCGGGCCTGCGCAGGTCAACCGGGTTGCCGAACTCGCGCTGGATCCCGGCCCCGATGACGGTCGCGAGCTCGGCCGAGGTAACGGGGAACCGCTTGTCGCGCCGCTTGGCGCGCACCGCGAACGACCCTGGCCGGCCGGCCGCCATGCTCACCGCCGCCTCGATGGCCGACTGCGGGTCCTTGGCGACCCGCGCCGCCCGGCAGACCCGGACCACCCCCATGACGCTCAGCATCCGCTCGGCGATCCGGTCAGCCGCCGCCTCGGCCGCGTCGGCCTCCACGCCGGCCGGGGCCAGCACGATCACGCCGTCGCGCTGCCAGAGCCGCAGGCTCATGCCGAGATCGGCCGCCGCGAGCCTGATGTTGTTCTGCAGCAGCCGCTCGAACTGCTGCCTGTTCCTGCCTTTCAACACCACCTCGCCGAGCTTGAGCAGCACGCACGGCTCGTGCTGGATCCGGTCGCGGTCGGTGAGCGCGGCTGCGGGCAAGGCGGTCATGGGCAAATTCTGTCAGGTCCGGCCCGGATTGATCCGGCCCTCACCGCGCCCGGCTGGCCGGGTCACCGCCCGGGCACGGCCAGACAACGCGGCGAACCCGACCAGGAGACGCAAGCGGTACCCGGCACGACGGGCCGAACGTGGCATCCTGGACCGGTGGCACGCCGCGGATCCCTGATCGTGCGCGATGCCGGCGAGGCTGACCTGGCCGCGATCACGCAGATCGCGACCGCGACCGGCCAGCATGAGGCGGCCGATGAGGCATACCTTGGCTACGTCAGGCATGTCATGGCGCGCGGCCGGTTCATGGTCGCCGAGCGCGACGATGCGGTGACGGGCTTCGGCGGCACGATACGGATCGGCGACGGCGCGGGCGACAGCGGCTGTGCCAGGGCCGGCGCCGTCTGCATGCTCACCGACCTGTTCGTGCATCCGGCCGCGCACGGAACGGGGACCGGCCGGGCGATACTCGACGCCCTGCTGCGCGACGAGCCGCGGCGGATGACCTTCAGCAGCCTGCACGCCCACGCGCTGCCGCTGTACACCAGCTTCGCGATGGATGCCTGGTGGCCGCTTTTCTACCTGGCCGGCGACACCGGACGGCTGGCCAGGCCTGCGGGCTGGTCCGTCGCCGAAGCCGCCCCGGAGGCGGTGGCCGGGCTTGAGCGGGACTGGACCGGCGCTGACCGTACCGCTGACCACCGGTACTGGGCGGCCGCGGCCGGCGGGCTGGCCGTGGTCGCGAGCCTGCGCGGCCGGCCGGTCGCCGCCGGCGCGGTCGCCATGTCCGGCGCCGAGCCCGGCATCACGCACCTAGCCGTAGATGCCGGCAGGACTGGAAACAGCCGCCCGACGGCGAGGAGCGCCGCGCCAGCCCGAGACCCCACGCCAGCCCGAGACGGCACGCCCGCGAAGGGCCGCGGCCACGACTTCGCGCCAGCCCGAGACGGCCCGGCCGCGCAGGACCGCGGCGCCCGAAGCGGCGCCGCCGAGGCTGGCCTGGCGGAGGCCGATGTCGCCGACGCTGTGCTCGCGGTACTTTCCTGGCTGCAGCCGCCCGGCGGGAGCGCGCAACTCTGCCTGCCTGGCCCGCATCCGGCGGTTCGGCCGCTGCTGCGGGCCGGCTGGCGGATCAAGGAGTTCGACCTGCACATGTCGTCCGAACCCGGCCTCATCGACCCGCGCGGCCCAGTGCCCTCCTGCGGCCTGGCCTAGCCAGCGCGACCCGACCAGCCGGTCCGGCCCAGCCGGTCCCGGCAAAGCCCGGCCGGTCCCGTCAAGCCCAGCCGGCCCAACCCGACCAGCTACCCACCGCCGGGCCGGCCGACGGCCGGCCCGGCGGCCGAGATCGGCTCGTGGTCACCTGAGGCCGCCCCGCCGATCCGCTCGCGGACGGCCGGGAGCACCGCACCGAGGGCATCGGCCAGCGCCCGGACATCACACTCGGGCAGGTCGGCGAGCAGCTCGGCCACCCGGTCCGCGGCGCGGCGCCGCCGCGCCGCCAGCGCGTCGACGCCCTCGCCGGTCAGGCATACGAGCGCGACCCGCCCGTCGGCCGGATCGGACCTGCGCTCGACCAGCCCGCGCTGCTCAAGTCGCTGGACGAGCTGGGTCATCGACGGCTGTGACACGCCCTCGGTCGCGGCGAGGGTCGTAATCCGCTGCGGCCCGCAACGCTGCAGCGACCCGAGCGTGGCGACCGCGGTCAGGCTCAGCTCCCGGTTGTCGGCCACTCCCCTGACCACGAGCTTGACGAGGTCGATGAGGTCGGCCGCCGTCTCGCTGAGGTCCATGCCTGCATTCATAGGGCATGACCTGCCCGCAGCCAAATCGGGAGCCTGAGCCGGGCGCGCAATTCGTCGGCACAAGCCGGGCGCGCAAAGGCCGGGGCGCTCGACGGATACGCGCAAACCGGGGCGCGAGAACCCGGTCCGTGCTCTCGCCAGATCAGCCCTGATCCTGGTCATGCCTGGTTCAGCCAGGCATGACCGCGCAGAGCAGCCGGTCGTCGCCGCGCTGCCAGAGCGTCCCCACCTCGGCGAACCCGGCGGCGCGTAGCGCCGCGACGTGCACTGCCAGCCGCCCCGACGGCGAGCCGTGGTGCCCGGACTCTAGGCAGATGCGCTCTCTCGCCGTAGCCAGGCCGGCCAGGTCCGAGTCGGCCCTGGCCGCCTCCCACCAGCCGGTCCAGGTCTCGGCGCAGGGGGCGGCTGGGCTACGGCGTTCGGCCCGGTCGAGGAGTGCTCGGCCGAGCCTGGCCAGCGTCGGCGCGGTGTCGGGGTCCTCGCTCAGGTGATCGCCGTTCAGCATCAGCCCGCCCGGCCGCAGCGCGGCCGCGACCTCGGCGTACATCGCGGCCAGCGCCTTCGGCGACAGCCAGTGCAGCGCCGTCGTGCTGACCGCGGCGTCGGCCGGCCGAGCCAGGCCGAGCGCGCCGGACCAGCCGGCCGCCCTCAGGTCCTGCTCAGCGAACCTGATGCCTGGGCCTCCTGAGTCCGCCAGCCGGTCCGCCCAGGCGGCCCGGCCAAGCGCGAGCAGCAGCGGGTCGGCGTCGATCGCCACCACGCGGGCCGCCGGGATCTGGTCGAGCAGCCTGACCGCGAGCGAGCCCGGCCCGCAGCCGAGATCGAGCACGAGCGGATCGGGCCGGCCGGCGGTCTCCTGCACCACATCGATCATCGCGGTAAACCGGTCCTCCCTGTCGGGCAGGTAGGCCTGCTGCTGCTCGTCCCACCGGTCCACCCAGCGCCGCGCCGTGACCTGGGTCAGCCGCGCGGCCCCGGCTCCCCGGGCGGGCACGCCGGTCGGGTCCGCCATTGACCATCGCCCCTCTCGCCTAAAACACGCCACCAGCACCGGCACCAGCGGGCTTCCTGCCACCCTCATTCACGAGCATAACTGGCTATTGTTAGTTAGACAGTCACACGATAAGGAGCGAGGTGTCACTGGTCAAGTGAACTTCAGCAGTCACATGGACGCGGTGGTCAGCGTCGCGGTCCGCCTGGTCAACCTGCTGACTCCGGGCGAGGCACGCGGCAAGCCGTTCCAGTCGCCCGAGGGCGGTCTGCTGCCCGCCGCGGTGACCGAGGCGCTGCGGGCCGGCCGGCCGGACACCAGGACCGTCACGTCACAGGAGGCCGCGCAGTTCGCCGACCTTGCGCGAGCACTGCGAGCGATCTTCGAGGACGTCGCGGTCGGGCGTCTCGACGACGCGGCGCACGCGGTCAATGCGCTGCTGGCACGCACCGGGGCACGGCCGAGACTGGACCGGCACGACGGAGAGCCCTGGCACCTGCACTTTCATGGCGCCAACGAGTCGCTGGTGACCGGCTGGGCGGCCGGCTGCGCCACCGGCCTAGCCGTCGTGCTCGGCAGCGACCTGCACGGCAGGCTGGGCATCTGCACCGCCGACCGGTGCGACCGCGTCTACGTGGACGCGTCGCGCAACGGCACCAGGCGGTTCTGCTCAACGGCCTGCCAGAACAGGATCAAGGCCGCCGCCTTCCGCGCTCGCCGCGGCGAAAACCCGGCCTGAACCTCAGCCGAAGAAGACCTCAGCCTCGGCGTAGCGTTCGGGCGGCACGAGCTTGAGCTCGCGGGTCGCCTCGGCAATCGGTACGCGGACGATGTCGGTGCCGCGCAGCGCGACCATCATGCCGAACGCACCGTCCGCAACCGCGCGGATCGCGTGGATGCCGAACCTGGTAGCGAGCACGCGGTCAAACGCCGTCGGCGTGCCGCCGCGCTGGATGTGGCCGAGCACCGCGGCGCGGGCCTCCTTGCCGGTACGCCGCTCGATCTCCTCGGCCAGCAGCTGGCCGACCCCGCCGAGCCTGATGTGGCCGAACGCGTCGAGCTGCTGGTCTACCACCGAGGAACTGACGGTCTTCGGGTGTGCCCCCTCGGCCACGACCACGATCGGCGCGTACCGTTCCTGGAAGCGCTGTTCCACGTAGCTGCAGACTTCTTCGATGTCGAACGGGTGCTCCGGGATCAGGATCACGTTTGCCCCGCCGGCGAGGCCGGCGTGCAGTGCGATCCAGCCCGCGTGCCGACCCATGACCTCGACGATCAGCGCCCGGTGGTGGCTCTCCGCCGTGGTGTGCAGCCGGTCGATCGCCTCCATCGCGATATTCACTGCCGTGTCGAACCCGAACGTATAGTCGGTCGCGCCCAGGTCGTTGTCGATCGTCTTGGGAACACCCATCACCTTGACCCCGGACTCGAACAGTCGGCTGGCCACGCCGAGCGTGTCCTCGCCGCCGATCGCGATCAACGCGTCCACTCCGAGGCTCGCGAGGTTGCTGGTGATCCGCTCCAGGCCTGACCGGCCGACGAGCGAGGCGGAGTCGGCGAGGGGATTGGTTCGGGACGAGCCGAGTATGGTGCCGCCGCGCGGGAGTATGCCACGGACCGCGCTCACATCGAGCATCATCGTGTCCGCCTCGAGCGGACCGCGCCAGCCGTCGCGGAAGCCTACGAACTCGAAGTCGTGGTCGAGCGCGCCGGTGCGCACGATCGCGCGGATCACCGCGTTCAGGCCAGGGCAGTCACCGCCACCGGTGAGAACTCCGACTCGCATCAGGACTCCCTTCCCCTGTCAGCGGCTTCCCCCGTCACGGCTTCCCCGTCACGGCTTCCCCGTCACGGCTTTCCCCATCCCCGACTCTCATGTGGCCGGCTTCCCCGCGACCGGCGGCTCGCGGCTGCGCGGGAGCCGGCGAGTCCGCGGCGGCGCTCGCCCGCATCGGCGCTCGCCCGCCACACTAGTCCCATGAGCGTGCTAGCCATAGACGCCGGAACCACCGGAGTCACCGCACTTATCGTGACCGCGGACGGCGCCATTGCGAGCCGTGGTTACGCAGAGTTCAGTCAGTATTTCCCCGAACCCGGCTGGGTCGAGCAGCTGCCCGACGAGATCTGGCAGGCCACCCTGGCGGCATGCGGCCAAGCGCTCGACGGTGCGCCGGGCCGGAGCGGCCGGAGCGCTGGGGGCGGCGGGATCGATCCGATCCAGTGCGTCGGGATCACCAACCAGCGGGAGACCGCAGTGATCTGGGACAGCGCGACGCTGGCCGCGCCGCGGCGCGCGATCGTCTGGCAGGACCGGCGCACGGCCAGGATCTGCGCCGAACTGCGCGACGCCGGGCACGAGGAGCGGGTCGCCGAGCTCACCGGGCTGCGGATCGACCCGTACTTCACCGCGACGAAGCTCACCTGGATGGCCAGGCACGACGACGCGGTCTGGGCCGGGGTGCGGGACGGGTCGCTCGCCGTCGGCACCGTGGACTCCTACCTGATCGCGCGGCTGACCGGCGGCCGACGGCATGTGACCGACGCGTCGAACGCCTCCCGAACCCTCCTGTTCGACATCGCCGCAGGTCAGTGGTCAGCCGAGCTGTGCGAGCTGTTCGGCGTGCCACCGCGTGCACTGCCCGAGGTGACGGCGTCCACCGGGGAGATCGGAGTGACCGACCCGAGGGAGTTCCTCGGCCTGTCGGTCCCGATCGCCGGCGTGGCCGGCGACCAGCAGGCCGCCCTGTTCGGCCAGGCGTGCTACGCGCCCGGGTCGGCCAAGTGCACCTACGGGACGGGATCGTTCGTGCTGACCAACACCGGATCGCAGATCGTGCGTTCTGGCGCAGGGCTGCTGTCGACGGTGGCGTGGATGGACGACACCGGGGCCCTGACCTACGCGCTCGAAGGTGCGGTGTTCGTCACCGGCGCGGCGATCCAGTGGCTGCGCGACGGACTCGGCATCATCGACCAGGCAGCCGACAGCGAGGCGCTGGCCAGGTCGGTCGATGACTCTGGTGGTGTAGTGTTCGTGCCCGCGCTGACCGGCCTCGGCGCGCCCGATTGGGACCCAGACGCCCGCGGCGCGATCTTCGGGCTGACCCGGGGCACCACCAGAGCCCACCTGGCCCGCGCAACGCTGGAGGCGATCGCCTTCGAGGTCCGCGATGTGATGGACCTGATGACCGCGGAGGCAGCCGCTGTGGGCGCGGCCAGTGCGGGGGCGGCCGGTGTGAGCGCGACCGGTGCCGGGTCGGGCGGTGTAAGCGCGGCCGGTGCAGGGGCGGACGGGGCTTACGCTCCGCTGCGGGTCGACGGCGGCGCGGCCGCCAACGATCTGCTGATGCAGATCCAGGCCGATCAGCTCCAACTGCCCGTCGAGCGGCCGATGTTTGCCGAGACAACCGGTCTGGGCGCCGCATTCCTGGCCGGGCTCGCGACCGGCGTATGGTCCTCCACCGACGAACTCGCCGCCACCTGGCGGCTCGACCGCCGGTTCGACCCAGGCGCCACCAACGATGCCGCCCACCGCCGCTGGCGCGAGGCCGTCAGCCGCTCCCTCGGCTGGGCATCCCACGCCGATCGGTCCGCACCCACCTGATCGACGCCGAGCCTTAGCACGCTCCGACCGACGCCCAGCCGCCCGAACGCGGCCTATGCGCTTGCCGGCACGGTGCGGATCGGCGCGCTGAACCTCCCTCCTCGGCTACTCAGGGCCGCGCGGATGGTGTCCAGCACCTCACCGGGCTCGTCGCGGATATGACGCGGCGAGAAATGAAGCACCAGGATCCCCAGTGCGGTCAGCCTGGCATGCCTGCGCATGGTCTGCTCCCAGCTCTGTGGCGAGAGGTGCCACTCCCTGGAGTCCACCTCGACGATCAGGCCGGTGTCGGGCCACCACGCGTCAGGAACCGCGAGCAGTTTGTCCCCGAGGAACAGCCGCGGGTTGAACAACGGCATCGGCAGCTCGCCTCGGACAATCAGACTCATAAGATCGGCCTCAGGGACCGACCGCACGCCGCGAGCGACCTCACTGAGCGCGGTGCGCAGCAATGCCGATCCCTGGACCGGTCCGCTCCACAGCTCGTCAACCAGCTGGTCCACCGTGCAGCGCCTGGTCTGCACCGCCCAGGCCACGACCGCCCGCACCTTCGCCAGGTCGTCCGTCATCCTGGCCGCGTCGGCCACTGCCCGAGCAGGCAGCGCGAACTGCAACGGTCCCTGATAACAGACCTGGTCAGGAAGCCGGAAGGTCCGATGGATGACCACAAATCCGGCGTTCTGCCGCTGCCGAGGGGCCGGAACGATGACGTCAAGTACTCCCGTCGATGGCGCGGACAGTCCGTGGTGACGTAACGCCGACGTCCCGGTCAGCGTGCTGCCGTGCCCCGCATAGAGCAACGCGGCGATGTCTTCTGATCGGGCGTCGGCGTGCCGGTGACAGCGAGGTACACCCCCGGCAGGATTCGCTGCCACCGACCGTCGGCCTGCGCTCTGCGGTGCAGGTCGCTCGCCGACACGCCGAGGGCCAGCGCCTGAGCTCGCGTAATCACGAGCTTCTGCTGGTCAAGCACCTTGTCCAGTGACTTGGCGTCCAACCGCCGACGACCGGTTCGCGCTAAGGACGCCGTGCCGACCGTGCCATTTGCGATTTCATCCACGAGAGCAGGCTGCCAGGTGGTGCTGACAGTCGTCTTGTCCCTGACTGTCGGTGACACTGACGTCTGCCTTCCGGCGGCTGTCCGCCGTGCTCAGTCTCGGACGTCTGCCCGCCGGTGTCTGCCCTGCGACGTCAGGGGCGCTCTCATCCGATGGCAGGCGACATCCAGGCGCCGCGGCGCCTATCCCAGAAATCGATCACGCAGATGTCGCTGATCACATCCCCTAGTCCGCGCATGCCGGGGGTGAGCGCTCCAGGCGGTAGCCCGCGCCCCCAGGCGGTAGCCCGCGCCCCCAGGCGTTAGCCCGCGCCCCCCAGGTGGTGGCCCGCGCCCCCCAGGTGGCCAAGTCATACGGGCGCCTTCGTTGCCGGGGCAGCGTGCGGCGAACAGCAGACGCAACTATTTACCCTATTTAGGCGATTTAACAGCCAGCCGAGCCGCCAAGTCCGGGAAGATGATCATGATGGATGTGATGAAAGTCCCAGAATACGCAGTGGATGTGGCATCCATTCCAGACGACTTCACACGACCGCGCGGTTCTCAGGAGCTGGAGTGACGAAAGCGGCTGATGAGTCAGTCGTGGCCTGAAGTTGGTGCAGGGCCACGCTTCCCTTGTGCCGAGCGTTACCCGTCCGTGACGGCGGTCTCGGCGGTCACTGCCGACGAGCTCGCAGCAGGCGCGACGCCGTCCCCGGCGGCAGCGCTGCCGTCTGAGTTCGCGGACGGCTTACGGCCGACTGCTGCGGATTTCCTGATGACGCCGGAGGAGGACCGCCTGTTCGGTCCCTGGCCGTTGTCCCCGGCGACAGCACCGGCAACGACACCTGACGCTGCACCGTCGGCGCTGTCGGCGCCTGCACCGCTGCCACCAGCCAAGGCTCGGGCCGACGCGCCCCCGCCAGCCGACGCTCCAGACGCGGCGCGGCGCTGGCTGCGGCGCCCGGCTTGCTGGAGCGACTTGTAGCGCTGGGCGTACTCGTCGACGTACTCCTGGCCGGACAGCCTCATGATCTCGTAGATGATCTCGTCGGTGACGGCACGCAGGACGATGCGGTCGGTCTCCAGGCCGTAGTACCTGGAGAAGTCGAGCGGCTTGCCGAACCGCACGCCCGGCCGGATCTTGAGTCGGGGCGTCACCCTGCCGGGCGGCTGGAACTCGAATCCGCCGATCATCGCGCAGGGGATCACTGGCACCCTGGCCTCAAGCGCGAGTCTCGCCACCCCGGTCTTACCACGGAACAGACGCCCGTCCGGCGTCCGTGTTCCCTCGGGGTAGATGCCGAGCAGGTTGCCGCCGGCGAGCACTCGCAGCCCGGTCGCCAGCGCCCGCTCACTGGCCTCCCCGCCAGACCTGTCCACCGGAATCTGGCCCACGCCGCTGAAGAACGCCCTGCTGAACAGGCCCTTGAGACCACGGCCGGTGAAGTACTCGGACTTGGCGAGGAACACGACCTTGCGCGGCAGCGGCAGCGGGGCGAAGAAGTGGTCGGAGAACGACAGGTGGTTGCTTGCGATGATCGCAGGCCCCGTCCGAGGCACGTAGTCGGTGCCCTCGGACCACGGCCGGAACAGCAGCCGCAGGATCGGGCCGAGGATCGCCTTGACCACCCAGTAGAACATCGTCCCATGATTTCATGGCAAGGTCGCCAAGCGAACCACCTGTGCCAGGTCAATCGGCCCGCCCCCCAGCCACGGCACGCACGCCAGCCACGGCACGCACCCCAGCCACGGCACGCACCCCAGCCACGGCCGCACCCCAGCCACGGCCCGCCCCCCAGCCGCAGCCGGCCCCCGCGGACCGCTCGCACCCAGCTCCCCACCGGACCCGCGGCCAGCGAACATGCGCGACATGCGACGATTCGGGGATACTGCGGGGATACCGCGAAGGTACGAGCCCGCTGCGGTCGGATCGTCGGAGAGGACCAAGCCCATGCCAGTTCTGCCGGGCGCCGAGCCATACAGCCACCAGGGCGGCCCTACCGGGGTGCTGCTGTGCCACGGGTTCACCGGCTGCCCGCAGTCGCTGCGGCCGTGGGCCGAGTACCTGGCGGCCGCCGGCCTGACCGTCAGCCTGCCAAGACTGCCCGGGCACGGCACGACCTGGCAGGAGATGGCAAGGACCCGCTGGGAGGACTGGTACGCCGAGGTGGAACGCGCGTTCGACGAGCTGCGTTCCGGCTGCGCCGAGATCTTCGTAATGGGCCTGTCCATGGGCGGCTGCCTCGCCTTGCGCCTCGCCGAGCTGCGCAAGGAGGCCGTCGCCGGACTGGTTCTCGTCAATCCCTCGGTGACCGCCGACACCAAGCTCTTCCTGCTCGCGCCGGTGCTCAAGCTGGTCGTCCCCTCGCTCAAGGGGGTGGGCAGCGACATCAAGAAGGACGGCGTCACCGAGCTCGCCTACGACCGCACGCCGGTCAAGGCCGCTGCGACGCTGCCGGGCCTGTGGCGGGTGACAACGCAGAACCTCGGCGAGGTCAGCGCGCCTGTGCTGTGCTACCGCAGCGCGGCCGACCACGTCGTAGGCCCTGGCAGCCTGCAGATCCTGCGCCGCGAGCTCCCGGCCGGCCAGCTTGAGGTCAGGGAGTGCCCGGACAGCTACCACGTGGCCACGCTGGACAACGATGCGGAGACGATCTTCGCCGGAAGCCTGGATTTCGTTCGTTCACACAGCCATGCGGGAAAGGAATGACAGGATGGATGTCGTTGGATATACGCGGCAGCCAAGGCTAAGCACGAACCGGCGATAGCGGGGGGCACCGTGGGGCGGGACGCAAGCAGGGACAAAGGCGGCGAACAGGCCCTCTGGCGCGATCTGGTCGCCCGCCTTGAGCTGCCGTCGCCCGTTGACCTGGCCCGCGCACCGTGGCCGGACCGCGAGAACCTCGGCCCCGCGCCCGCCATTGAGAGCCTGCGCCCCACCGGCAGCACGACGCCAGGCACGGGGCCGGCCGAGCCGGATGCCGACAACCACGATTATTCCGAACGCAACCGCCCCGTGGCCGGTCGGCACCACTCCGGCCAGCCTGGCGGCGGCCCGGCCGACATGCCCGCCCTGCCCGGTCCAGGCTCCGACGCAGCCAGCCCGAGCACGGGCGACTCAAGCATTGCCGACTCAAGCACTGGCGACTCAAGCACTGGCGATCCAAGCACTGCCGACTCAAGCACTGTCGACTTGAGCACGACAGACCTCAGTACGGCCGGGGCCGGTGCCCTCGCGCCCGAATCGGTCACCGGCGGAGCGCGGGATGAGTCGCCAGGCACAGAGCCGCCGGTGGCCAGGCCAGACCCGAGCCGCGACTACCCGACCCGCCGCCGGATCATCAGGCCGGCCAGCTTCCTGCGCGGCCCAGAGCCTGGCGACGAGCCGACCGCTGCGGACTCGGCGAAGTTCGCCGCCGACAATACCGATGCGCCCGGCGCCGAGCCCAGCTTCCTCGACTTCCTCGACCAGGAGGACGACCCGCGCGAGCCGGACAACCGCTACGTCCCGCCTCCCCTGCCGCCTGGCCCGAAGATCGACCCGGTGGCCAAGGGCGCCTGGCTGGCGCTGTTCGGCGGCCCGGGCTACCTGCTCGTCGCGACCGTGCTCGGCTGGCAGATGCCGGGCTGGGCCGAGCTGCTCGCGGTCGTCGCGTTCGTCACCGGCTTCGTGGTGCTCGTCTCGCGGATGGGCGACGGGCCGTCCCGCCGGGACGGCCCCGACCAGGGTGCCGTGGTCTGAGCCGCGCCGGGCGCGGTGCCGCGCTGGCTCAGCGGCTTCTCGCCAGGTCGGCCGCCCCGATCAGGCCGGCTTCAGGTCCTAGCTCGGCGAGCACGATCGCGGCGTGCGGCCGGTGGGTGCGGCCGGTGAGCCCCGCGTCGAACGCAGCCCTGACCTCGCCGATCAGCAGGTCCCCGGCCTCCGAGACGCCGCCGCCGAGTACGAAGCAGCCGGGGTCCAAGATGGCGGCCAGGTCCGCCAAACCCTGACCGAGCCAGCCACCGATGATCTCAAAGCAGCGCTCAGCGGCGGCGTCGCCCTCGCGCGCGGCGGTGGTTACCTCGGGCCCCGTGATGCCCTCCGGCGTGCCGCCGGCCAGCTGGAGCATCCTGATCGCCGCACCCGGTGACCGCCTGGCGAAGTCGCGGGCCTCGGCGACCAGGGCACTGCCGCTGGCATACTGCTCCCAGCAGCCGCGGTTCCCGCAGCCGCACAGCCTGCCGTCCGGCACTACCCGGTAATGACCAGGCTCGCCGGCCATGCCCCACCGGCCGCGGTAGACCTCGCCGTTGATCACGATGCCGCAGCCGATCCCGGTGCCGATCGTAATCAGCACGATCTGGTCGTGACCGCGCCCGGCGCCGCGCGTGGCCTCTGCCCAGGCGGCCGCGTTAGCGTCGTTCTCTACGATCACAGGCCGGCCGGTGCGCTCCTCCACCTTGCGCGCCACCGGCTCGTTACGCCAGGCGAGGTTCGGCGCGAACTGCACGGCGGATCGGCTCTCCTCCACGAAGCCGGCCGCACCGATCCCCACCGCCGCGACGTCGTGCCTGGCGAGCAGTTCCCTGACCGCGTCGCTGACCACCTCGATGGTCGCGGCCGCGTTCGCGGCCGGCGTGGACCTCTTGACCATCTCGATGATGCTGCCGCGCTCGTCGACCACTCCGGCGGCGATCTTGGTGCCGCCGACGTCAACCCCGATGGCCAGGCTCATCCTCAGGCTCTTCCGCTCGGTCGTCGCCCGGCCTGCTCGTGCTCGGCTTGTCCCAGGCCGACCACCCCTGGTCATCGTCCGCCAACTCGCCTGGAGCCGGCTCGTCCGGGGCCGGGCCGGCCGGGGTCGGCCTGTCTGGGGCCGACCTGGCCGCGTCCCGCTGGCCGCTTCCGGCCCGCGTGGCGCCGCTCTCACCCGGCCGGTAGGACAGTACGGAGTCCAGCCCGGCAAGCACGTCGGCGACCGCGCCGGCCACCACGTCGCTGAGCTCGGATACCTGCGCCGCCGCGCCGCGGACGTCGCCCGCAGCGCGGGCCTCGGCGACCCGCCTGGCGGCACGGCAGACCGGGCACCACGCGCATTCGGGCGCCTCGGTGATGGGACGCGGCCGCTCCGTGGTCGCGGTGGCCCACACATCTTTCTTGCTGTTCTTGTTATCCGGCTGCGGGCCGCGGAGTGCCTTCTTGACCTGGTCGCCTAGCTCGTCGCGCATGTTCTGCGCGCTCTTGCGGATCAGCCAGCGCTGCACGTCCCCGGCGAGCCCGGCAGCGCGCCGCTCCCACGAGTCACCCGATGACTGGCTCATCAGGCATCACCACCCTGTTCGCCGACCTTCTCCGCCCTGCTGCGCAGGCCCTTGAGCGCCGTATCGATGATCGTCTTCTCGGCTCGCCGTTTCAGCATCCCGATCATCGGCATGGCCAGGCCGACCGAGAGCTCGTACGTCACCTTGGTGCCAGCGCCGGCCGCGTCAAGCAGGTAGGCGCCGGTCATCTGGGTGATCATCGAGCCCTTCTCGGCTAGGTCCCAGTGCACCTGCTCATCTCCCTGCCACTGGTAGCGCAGCACGTAGCTGTCCTTGATCACTCCCGCGTCCAGGGTGAACCTGACCAGCTCGGCGCGGCCGTCGGCGCCGGACGCGACGACCTCGGCGGCGCGCACGCCGGACGCCCACTGCGGGTAGGCGGCGAAATCTGCGATAACCCCCATGATGACCGGTCCCGGCATGTCGATCGTCATGGTCGAGCTCGTCTTGTCGGCCATGGTCGGAGCGTACCCCGGCGCCCGGATGACCGGGCCGCGCACGCGCTCGGCCGGGTTGCGGCTCACCACTGCAGCACGTACGGCGTGCCGCTGGCGCGGAAGTGGCCGACGTTGACGCACCGGGTGCGCCCGATGGTCAGCCGGTCCACCAGCGGCTGGTGCACGTGGCCGAATAGCAAGTACCTTGGCTGCGTCCGGTGCACCGCGTCGAGCAGGGCCTGGCTGCCGCGCTCCATGCGCTGGGCGACCGTATCGAACAGCAGCTCGGGGACCTCGGGCGGGATGTGCGCGCACAGCACGTCGACGGCGCCTACGGCGTCGACCTTCGCAGCGAACACGTCGTCGTCGAGCTCATTCGGTGTCCGGTAGACCGACCTGAGCCCGCCGCCCACGAACCCGAAGGTGAGCCCGCCGATCTCGGCTCGCTCGCCGTCGAGCACCTGGTGTCCGGCCCGCAGGTGATCGCCCCACAGGCGCGGGATGTCCACGTTGCCGTAGGTCAGGTAGGCCGGGGTGGGCATCGCGCCGAACAGCTCGGCGTACTGCGCGGTCACGGCGGCGTTGATGGTCGCGGCGGGCTCGCCGGGCAGTGATGCCCACAGCCGCGACGACAGCTCACGCGCCGCGTCGAACTGCTGCGCGGTACGCAGCCTGATGAACTCTTCGGTGGCCCGCGCGCCGAACAGATCGGCGAAGATCCCGCGGGAATGATCCGAGTAGTCAAGGAAAAGCAGCAGGTCACCGAGGCAGATCAGCGCGTCGGCACCGTCGCCGGCCCGGCGCAGCGCGTCCGACCTGCCGTGCACGTCGCTGACCACATGGACCCGCATTTGACCAACCCTAAGCAGAATGCTCCCGCGCTATCCAGGGCACCCGCGGTTGGCGAGGGCGGGCACTTCGAGTACCGTCCACACAGACCGGTCCGTCAGCGGCAAGAGGACCGCGAGGAGGTCCGTTTGCGCGAGTTCAGCATCCCAGCCCTGGTGGACATCGCCGCGACGGCGACCCTGACCGATGTGGTCTTCGACCGGGCCACCCAGGCACCCGACTTCGTGCTGATGCGCAGGCGGGCGGCCGAGCGTCAGTGGTCCGACGTCACGGCAGCGCAGTTCGGCGACGCCGTACGGGCTCTGGCCAAGGGCCTGATCGCCGCCGGGATCGGCCAGGGCGAGCGGGTCGGCCTGATGTCGCGTACGCGGTACGAGTGGACGCTGATCGACTACGCGATCTGGGCAGCCGGAGCGGTCACGGTGCCGGTGTACGAGACGTCATCGGCCGACCAGGTGCAGTGGATCCTGTCAGACTCCGGTGCCAGGGCCGTGTTCGCCGAGACCGATGACCACGTTAGCCTCATCGACGGCGTCCGGGCCGAGCTGCCTGACCTGGAGAGCGTCTGGCGGGTCGAGGCCACAGGCGACCTCGCGGCGGCGGGCGCCGGGGTCGGCGACGACGAGCTCGCGCAGCGGATGGCCGGCCGGTCGGCCGAGGACCTTGCCACGATCATCTACACCTCGGGTACGACCGGCCGCCCCAAGGGCTGCGAGCTGTCCCACCGCAACCTGCTCTCCGGCGCACGCAACGCCGTCCAGGGCGCGCTGGCTGACCTGTTCGACATCTCAGGGTCGTCGACGCTGCTGTTCCTGCCGCTCGCGCACTCGTTTGCCAGGATCATCCAGGTGGCCTGCATCGAGGGCGGGGCGGTGCTCTCGCACTGGCCGAACGCCTCGACGGTCGCCCAGGGCTTGCCCGAGGCCCAGCCGATGTTCCTGCTCGCGGTGCCGCGGGTGTTCGAGAAGGTCTACAACTCAGCGCAGCAGCAGGCCGCGGCCAGCCCGGCCAAGAGCAGGATCTTCGCCGCGGCCGCCACCACGTCGATCGCGTACAGCCGGGCGCTGTCCGATCCGGGGGGCGCGGGCCCCGGTCCCGGGCTGCGGGCCAGGCATGCGCTGTTCGACCGGCTCGTCTACGGCAAGCTGCGTGCCGCGGTGGGCGGCCAGGTCAGGTACGCGGTCTCCGGTGGCGCACCGCTCGGCGAGCGGCTCGGGCACTTCTTCCGCGGTGTCGGCATCACGGTGCTTGAGGGGTACGGCCTCACCGAGACCTCGGCGGCCGCCGTCGTCAACCGGCCGAGCAGGAACAAGATCGGCACTGTCGGCCTGCCGGTGCCAGGCACCACGATCAGGATCGCCGACGACGGCGAGATCCTGCTGCGCGGGCCGATCGTATCGCGCGGCTACTGGCGTAACGACGCCGCCACTGCCGAGGTGCTGGACGCCGACGACTGGTTCCGCACCGGCGATGTGGGCTCGCTGGACGACGAGGGCTTCCTCAGCGTGACCGGCAGGAAGAAGGAGCTGATCGTCACGGCGGGCGGCAAGAACGTGGCGCCCGCGGTCCTCGAAGACCGCCTGCGGGCACACGCGCTGATCAGCCAGTGCATGGTGGTCGGCGATAACCGGCCGTTCATCGCCTGCCTGATCACTCTCGACCTTGAGGTGCTCGACTTCTGGAAGCAGCAGCACGGCAAGCCGGCCGACGCTACGCCCGAGGATCTCGCGGCCGACCCCGACCTGCTGGCAGACTTGCAGGCCGCCGTCGATGACGCGAACAAGGCAGTCTCCCGGGCGGAGTCCATCCGCAAGTTCCGGATCCTGAGCGGGGACTTCACCGAGGGAAGCGGTCACCTGACCCCGTCGCTCAAGGTCAAGCGGGGCGTGGTCGCCAAGGACTACGCCGCCGAAATCGAGGCCCTGTACCGCTGATCGTGCGGGCGGGCCCGCCGACCTGATCCGCCGAGCGCTGGCCTGGTGGCCTCAGCCCGCGAGCACCTCGGCCAGCCGCTTGGCGACCAGGTCCCAGCGCCACTCGCGGTCTACCCAGGCCAGCCCCTTCTCTCCCATCGTCGCGGCGCCATCGGGGTCGGCGAGCAGCTCGATCAGCCGACTCGTCAGCGCGGCGGCATCACGACCGCCGACGACATAACCGGTCTCCCCTGGCAGGATCGCGTCGGGAGCGCCGCCGGAATCTCCGCCGACCACCGGCAGGCCGGCCGCCGAGGCCTCGAGGTAGACGATGCCCAGGCCCTCCACGTCAAGGCCCGCCCGCCTGGTGCGGCATGGCATCGCGAAGACATTCCCCGCGTCGTAGTAGGCGGGCAGGTCCTCCCACAGGACCGGGCCCGTGAAGACCACCGAGCCGGCGACGCGCAGCCGCCCGGCCAGCCGCCGCAGCCGCCCGGCATCCGGGCCGTCCCCGACAAGCAGCAGCACGGGCCGCGCCGCGCCCGGCCGCGCCGGCAGGCCGGCCAGCACCGCGGGCCAGGCCCTGATCAGGCTGTCCTGGCCCTTGCGCCTGACCATTCTGGACACGCACAGCACGACAGGCGCGTCGGCGGCGATGCCGTACCGCTCCCTGATCGCGGCCCCGCCCGCCCCGGGCCGGAAGGCCTCGTTGTCCACGCCGGGCGCCAGCCTGACCATCCTGGCCGCGGCCGCCGGAGTGACCGCCTTGGCCAGCCGGACCCTGACGTACTCGCCGAGGTAGGTCAGCACATCGGTCTGCTCGCCGATCCGCCGCAGCAGCGCCCTGGCCCCGGGCAGCGCGGCCCAGCCGGCCTCGTGGCCGTGGGTCAGCGCGACGATCCGGCGCGCGCCGGCCCGGCGCAGGCCGGGCGCGAGCAGCCCGAGCGGCGCCGCGGCGCCGAACAGCACCGTGTCGCACGCGTGCTCGGCCATGATGGCCCTGGCGCGCCTGGCGACTGACGGCAACGGCAACATCAGCGAGGACGGATGCCTGATCACGGGAAAGGGCTGCCTGGCGTCGAACTCCTCGGCCCCGGCCCAGGCCGGCGCGTAGACGACCACGCCGCCGTCGGGAAGCCGGCTTGCCAGCGCGTGCACGAACGACTGGATCCCGCCGCTGCGCGGCGGGAAGTCGTTGGTAACGATCAGCACTTTCGGCATAACAGCACTTCATCCTAGTCGCGGCCGGCAATCCGACAGCGCATCGCGCACGTGCCCGCATCGCCTGGCCGACCGGCCGGCCTGCTGCGACGCAGCGGTCACGGACGGACGGCGCCGTCCAGGTTCTGCAGGTACCAGCCGGAGAGCGCGATCTTCTCGACGGACTCCCCTGGCACCGGAGCATCAATCAGATACCCGCCGCCCACATACATCCCGACGTGCGAGTTCCCGGCGAAGCCGAGGATGTCACCGGGCTGGAGGTACTGCTCGGTGAACGCGCCAGACGAGGTGTGCAGCGCCACCGCGGGCAGCTCGCTCATCTGGTCGTAGCTGACCCTCGGGATCGACACCCCGGCGTCGCCCCAGGACGCCATCATCAGCCCCGAGCAGTCGAAGCCGTCGGAGCACGGACCGGTGCCGCCGAATACATAAGGGCAGCCGAGCTGGTCGTAGGCGAAGGCCACCGCCTTCTCGGCCTGCGTGCTGGTCGGGCCGGTGTACTTGTGGCCGCCGCCTCCGCCGTTGTCGCCAGGCCCGGTGCCCTGCTGCTGGGCGGGGCTCAGCTTGGCGAGCAGCGATTCCTGCTGTGCCTTCAGAGAGTTCAGCACCGCGAGCCGCTTGCCAAGCGAGCGCTTGATCGTCAGGATGCCCGCCCTGGTGCGCGCCGCGGCCTGCTGGGCGGCGAGCAGCTGCCTGCTCGCGTTCACGTACTGGCGGACCTGGGCGCCGTCGGCGATCGCCAGCTCGTTCAGGATCGAAGCCTGGCTGAGCACCTGCCTCGGCGAGGCGGACGTGAGCAGGCCGATCGGCGAGTCGACGCCGCCCTGCTCGTAGGCCACGGCGGCGAGCCTTCCGATCTGCTGGCGCATCGAGTCGAAGGTGCCGCGGAACCTCGCGGTCTCCCTGTTGAGCAGGCTCAGCCGCTGGTTGGCCAGCGAGAGCTCCTGCAGTACCTGGTCGTACTGCTGGCCGAGCTTGCTCGCCTTGGCCTCGAGCTTGGCGAGCCTTTGCTGCACCTGCGCCACGGTGGGCATCGGCGCGGCGGCGGCCGACCCGCCGATCCCCACGACGGCGGCCGCCGTGGCGAGACTGCAGGCAATGAGAAGGCCAGCCCGGACCCGGCTCTTGGCGACCTTGCGAACTGACAGCGGCGTATGCACGCGCCAGACACGCTCCTTCGAGGGGCTGCCGGTCCGCCTGCTGGCCAAAGACCAGCGGGAGGAGCACGGTAGCGGCCTATCACTGCCGCCATCCTGGCGGCTGCCAAGCGATGGGCTTGGTCAGCCAGCGTAGTGAGGCCCAGCCAACGCATTCAACCACTTCGCGCACTCTCGCCTCATCTTTGCCGCATGTCGGCGCGGCCGGCTGTCAGTGGCCGGCCCTAGCGTTGCCTGTGTGAGCGCACCTTCGCCGTCCAGCCCGCCGATTCCGGCGGCGGCAGCGGCGCCGCTCATCCCGTGCGCACTTGCCCCTGGCTCGCTGGGGCTGGCCGGCCTGCTGCGGACCGCCGACCTGGTGGTCGTTGACGTCGAGACGACCGGCTGGCTGGACGAGGCGGCCGGCATCACCGAGATCGGGGCGGTCCGGCTGCGGGCGGGCGCGCCGGCCGCGGAGTTCTCCGCGCTGGTCAACCCCGGGACGCCGATACCGCCGGACATCACCTGCCTGACCGGCATCACTGACGCCATGGTGGCCCGAGCGCCGGCGATCGGCGAGGTGCTGCCGGGATTCCTTGACTTCGCCCGCGGCGGCATCATGGTCGCGCACAACGCGCCGTTCGACATCGGCTTCCTGACGGCCGCGTGCCTGGACTGCGGCGTCCCCTGGCCGCCCAGCGTGGTGGTCGACACCGCGGTGCTGTCCCGCCTGGTGCTCGACGCCGACGAGGTTCCCGATCACAGGCTGGCCACGCTCGCCGATCACTTCGGCGCTGGCAACGGCTCCTGCCACCGCGCGCTCGCCGATGCCAGGACCACCGCCGGAGTGCTGGCCGGGCTGCTGCGGCTGCTGGCCAGCCGCGGGCCCCGCCCGCCCGCCGCGGCCGGGAGCCGCTACGATGTCGCCGCAGCAGGGGCGCGGGCTCCAGAAATCAAGGAGGCGGCAATGGTCACCGCGATTGTCCTGATCAAGGCCGATGTCGCGCGCATCCCGGAGACCGCGGAGGCGATCGCGCAGATCAGGCAGGTCAGCGAGGTCTACTCGGTCACCGGGGAGTTCGACCTCGTGGCAATGGTCAGGGTCAGGGACCACGACGAGCTCGGCGATGTCATCCCGGGCACGGTCAACAAGGTCCCCGGCGTGACGCACACCGAGACGCACATCGCGTTCCGCGCGTACTCGCGGCACGACCTGGAAGCCGCGTTCGCGATCGGCTACCCCGAGACCGCCTGAGCCTGGCCTAGCTGGCCAGCCGCTGGCTGGCCAGCACCCAGCGGTCGAGCAGGGCCGCGGCCGCGCCGGAGTCCACCACGCCAGCGGCCCGGGCGTACCCGCTGGCGAGCGCCTGCGGCAGCCGCGCTGGCTCGGGCGCGCCAGCCTCGGCGGCCAGGGCAGCGGCCGCGTTCAGGAGCACGGTCTCGCGCACCGGACCCGGCTGGCCGGCCAGCACGGCACGCGCGACTGCGGCGTTGTGCGCCGGGTCGCCGCCGCGCAGGTCCTCCGGTGCGCAGCGGGCGATGCCGATCTCGGCGGGGTCGAACCGCGCGCTGGCCACCGTGCCGTCCCGTGCCACCCAGACGGTGGACGGGCCGGTCGTGGTCAGTTCGTCGAGGCCGTCGTCGCCGTGGAAGACAAGCGCTGAGCTGCCGCGGGCGGCAAGAACGCCGGCCAGTACGGGCCCCATCCGCGGGTCGGCGACGCCGACCGCCTGGGCCTGGGGCCGCGCCGGGTTGGCCACCGGGCCGAGGAAGTTGAACACCGTCGGGACGCCGAGCTCGCGGCGCGGCGCCGCCGTGTGCCGCAGCGCCGGGTGGTACAGCGGCGCGAACAGGAACACCACGCCGGTCTCCTGAGCGAGCTTCTCGGTCGCCGACGGCGGCAGGTCGATGGCCACGCCGAGCGCCTCGAGCACGTCGGCCGCGCCGCAGGCGGACGAGGCCGCGCGGTTGCCGTGCTTGGCCATCCGCGCGCCGGCGGCCGCGGCAACGATCGCGCCCATTGTCGAGATGTTCACCGTGCGGGCCCGGTCGCCGCCGGTACCGACCAGGTCGGTCAGCCGGCCGGGGATGCTGAGCGGCGCCGCGTGCCTGAGCATCGCCGAGGCAAGCCCGTCCACCTCGGCCGGGGTCTCGCCCTTCATCCGCAGCGCGACGCCGAAGCCGGCGATCTGAGCTGGGGTCGCCGCGCCGTCCATGATCTCGTTCATGGCCCAGGCCGAGGCGTCGGCGGTCAGCGACTCGCCCCTGACCAACTGGCCAATCAGGGCTGGCCAGGAGAACGACGAATCCATGGCGACTCCTCAGGGTCGGGGTCGGATCGGAGCATGGCAGGCGGCCGGCCTGGCCGCCTGCCGGGCGGTCAGGCCGGCGCCGTGGCGGCGGTGCCGGCGGCCCGCTGCCGCATCAGCCCGGCCAGCGCCTGCGCCAGGGCCGCCGGATCGATGGGATGGCTGACCACGGCGTCGGCCCGCGACCAGGTCGCCAGCCAGCCGTCGTCGGCACGGCCGATGATGAGGAGCACCGGCGGGCAGTCGAACACCTCGTCCTTGGCCTGCCGGCAGACGCCCATGCCGCCGGAGGGCTGCGCCTCGCCGTCGAGCACCATGACGTCCGCTCCCCCGGCGTCAAGCAGCCTGATCAGCGCCGGATGCGTGGCTACCTCGATCACCTCGGCCTCGGGCACGTCGGGCGCCGGCCGCTTGCCGATGGCCAGCCTGACGCGCGCCCGGGTGTCGGCGTCATGGCTATAGACGACAACTTTCATATCTGGATGCTACCGATCCGGGGGTCGAGGCGCGTTCGCCTACCGGGTGTCGTAATAATGGGCGCGTGACCTCAGCATCAGACACGGCCGTGATGCCGCGTACCCCGGCGAGCCGACCGAATCTGGTCAGCGTCGGGACGATCGTGTGGTTGTCCTCGGAGCTGATGTTCTTCGCGGCCCTGTTCGCGATGTACTTCACGGTCAAGTCGGTGGACACCGGCCTCGGCCAGCCCTGGCCGCAGGCCCACCTGGACTACCCGCTGGCCACCGCGAACACGCTGGTGCTGATCGCCTCGAGTGTGACCTGCCAGATGGGCGTGTTCGCGGTCGAGCGCGGCCAGATCAGGCGCAGGGGACGGTGGTTCGCGCCGTGGTCGCCGAAGTACGGCTGGCAGAGCTGGGGCCTGCGCGAGTGGTACGTGCTGTCGTTCCTGATGGGCCTGTACTTCATCTGCGGCCAGGGATACGAGTACCTGGACCTGATCTTCAAGCAGCACCTCACGCTCTCGTCAAGCAACTACGGCTCGGTCTTCTTTCTCACCACCGGGTTCCACGGCCTGCACGTCACCGGCGGCCTGATCGCCTTCTTGTTCCTGCTCGGGCGCACCTACGCGGCTAAACGCTTCACCCACGAGCAGCAGACCAGCGCGATCGTGGTGTCGTACTACTGGCACTTCGTCGACGTCGTCTGGATCGGCCTGTTCACCACGATCTACCTACTCCCCCTGACCGGAAAATAGGGAGCCCAGTGTCATCGACTACCGTCCGGCGGCGCCCGGTGACCGGCTACGCCGTCGTCCTGGTCGGGCTGCTGGTGGCCGGCCTGAGTTATGCCGTCATCACGCAGGGCACCGCGTCAGCGGCACCGCGCGGCGTCTCCCAGCAGGCGCAGATCGCCCACGGCAGGGAGATCTTCCTGCAGGAGTGCGCGAGCTGCCACGGCATCTTCGCCCAGGGCGTGCCGGGCATCGCGCCGAGCCTCATCGGCGTCGGCGCGGCCGCCGTGGACTTCCAGGTCGGCACCGGCCGGATGCCGGCCAAGCAGCCAGACGCCGAGAACCCGCGGCGCGCCCTTCTCCTGCATCCGCGGCAGATCAGGGACCTGGCCGACTACATCCAGTCGCTCGGCGGCGGCCCCACGATCCCGACCAGGGCCGAGGTCAGCCAGGTCGGCTCCGACTATGGCCTTGGCCAGCAGCTGTTCACCGCGGACTGCGCCCAGTGCCACAACTTCGACGGGGCCAGTGGCGCGCTGACCTACGGAAAGTACGCTCCACCGCTGACCAAGTCGACGCCGACGCAGATCTTCGAGGCCATGCTCACGGGCCCCGAGGCCATGCCGGTCTTCAACAACACCACCATCACCCCGCAGCAGAAGCGCGACATCATCGCGTACATCGTGCAGACCAGGACTGAGCCGAACCCGGGCGGGTTCAGCCTCGGCCGGATCGGGCCGGTCACCGAGGGCCTCGTCGTCTTCCTCGGCCTGCTGCTGTTCATGGTGCTGATGGCGCTGTGGATCACTGCGAAGCACGGGAAGGCTCATGAGTGACTCGACCGCCGGCCACCGGCCAGGCGACCACGAACCGTCCGGCCACGAGCCCGACGACCTGATGGCCGGGCTCAGCCACTCGGGCGGGCAGGACGACGACGCGCACGACGCCGGACCGCACCGGGTCATCGGCACCCCGTCGCCCGCCACGTCCAGATCCCTGCTCGGCGGCCCGGAGGGCAACGGCGCCGGCCAGCCGCCCGCTGTGCAGCGCGAGCTTCCGTCCGAGCCCGACGACCCGGTTGGCGCCAAGCGCGCCGAGCGGATCGTCGCCGCCTGCTTCCTGATCGCGATGTTCGCCGGCCTGGCGTTCATCGCCGCGTACTTCATCTTCGGCGTGCACACGGTCACCGCCACGCAGCACTCCAACCTCGCGCTCGGCTCCACCATGGCGCTGGCCTTCATCGGCCTCGGCGTCGGCGCCGTGATCTGGGTGCGCCGGCTGATGCCGAACGTCGAGCTCACCGAGCAGCGCCACCCGCTGCGCTCCGAAGCGGCGGACCGGGCGGCCTTCAAGCAGACCTTTGAGGAGGGAGCGGACGCCAGCCAGTTCATCAAGCGCCCGATCCTGCGCCGCACCCTCATCGCCGCCACCGTCCCGGTCGCGGTGGCCCCGATCATCCTGCTGCGCGACCTCGGCCCGCTGCCCGGCACCAAGCTCGACCACACGGTCTGGCGCAAGGGGCTGCGGCTGCTGAACTACGGAGCCAACACCCCGATCAGGCCGGCCGACTTCAGCTCGCCAGGCGGCATGATCACCGTGGTCCCCGACGGCTACCAGGACAACTTCGACGCACTCGCCAAGGCCGCCGTCATCATCATCAAGTTCGCTCCCGGCCAGGTCGTGTACACCACGAATAACCATCCGGTGCCGGGGAAGACGGTCCAGAACTGGACCGTCGACAACATCGTGGCCTACTCCAAAATCTGCACCCACGTCGGCTGCCCGGCGGCCCTGTACGAGCAGACCACGCACCACATCCTGTGCCCGTGTCACCAGTCGACGTTCGACGCCACGCGCGGCGCCCAGGTGATCTTCGGGCCGGCGACGAGACCCCTGCCGCAGCTTCCGATGACGGTCGACGCCCAGGGCTACCTGGTGGCCAGGAGCGACTTCACCGAGCCGGTAGGACCGAGTTTCTGGGAGCGGGGGCCGTCGATATGAGCATGAACAAGGCCCTGGAAGGCACCGGGGGCTGGCTGGACGACAGGCTCCACGGCGCCAGGGGCGTCCGCGTCTTCTTCCGCAAGATCTTTCCCGACCACTGGACGTTCCTGCTCGGCGAGATCGCCCTGTACTGCTTCATCATCCTGCTGCTGACCGGCACGTTCCTCGCGCTGTGGTTCAAGCCGTCGATGACCGAGATGGTGTACCACGGCTCGTACATCAAGCTCGACGGCGTACGGATGAGCGAGGCGTACGCCTCGACCCTGCACATCACCTTCGACGTGCGCGGCGGCCTGCTGATGAGGCAGATCCACCATTGGGCGGCCGACCTGTTCGTCGCCGCGATCATGGCGCACATGCTGCGGATCTTCTTCACCGGGGCGTATCGCAAGCCGCGCGAGATCAACTGGCTGATCGGCATCGTGCTGCTCACGCTCAGCCTGCTCGAGGGCCTGTTCGGCTACTCGCTCCCCGACGACCTGCTCTCCGGCGCTGGCCTGCGGATCACCCAGGGCGTGCTGCAGTCGATCCCGATCGTCGGCACCTACCTGTCGTTCTTCCTGTTCGGTGGGCAGTATCCGGGGCACCTCATCATCCCGCGGATGTACATCCTGCACGTGCTGCTGATTCCCGGGCTCTTCATGGCGCTGATCGGCGCGCACCTGTTCATCATGTTCCACCAGAAGCACACCCAGATGCCTGGCGTGGGACGGACCGACAAGAACGTCGTCGGCACGCCGATGTACCCGTACTTCATGGCCAAGACCGGCGCGTTCTTCTTCTTCACCTTCGCCGCCGTAACCCTGGCGGCCACATTCGCCCAGATCAACCCCATCTGGATCTACGGGCCATACAACCCGCTCGCGATCTCGGCCGGGTCGCAGCCCGACTTCTACATGGGCTTCCTTGAGGGCTCGCTGCGGATGATGCCCTCCTGGCAGTGGGTCGTGTTCGGGCACACGTTCGCGTTCAACGTGTTCATCCCCGCGCTCGTGCCACTCGGCATCGTGATGACCGGCGCCGCGCTCTGGCCGTTCCTCGAGCAGTGGATCACCGGCGACAAGCGCGAGCACCACGTCAACCAGCGGCCGAGGAACGCGCCCACCAGGACCGGGCTCGGCCTTGCGATGGTGTCGTTCTACGGCGTCCTGTGGCTGGAGGGCGCCAACGACGTGCTCGCCGACCACTTCGACGTGCCGCTGTACACGATCACCGAGATCGCCAGGGTCGCGGTCTTCGCGGTGCCGATCCTGACCTACATCATCGCCAAGCGGATCTGCCTGGGCCTGCAGCGCAAGGACCAGCACCTGCTGCAGCACGGGGTGGAGACCGGCATCATCAGGCAGCTGCCGAGCGGTGAGTTCATCGAGGAGACCAGGCCGGTCTCCGAGGAGCTGCGGGCCAAGCTGGTCGGTCCCGAGCGGCCCGCGCTCCCGGTCGGCGCCAGCGGCGCCGACGCTGACGTGCCGCCGCCGGGGATGCGCGGCGGCGTGGGGCGCGCCAAGGCCTGGCTGAACAAGGTGGTAAACGAGAACGTGCCGGAGGACGGGCACGGTAACGGCTACGGCGCCAACGGGCACGGCGACGAGGGCCAGGCTCCGGCCGCGATCGGCTCAGGCGACACCGAGGACGGGTCCGGGCACCACTAGGACGGCCGCGCAGATCATCCGCGCGCCGCGGCCGCCGGCCCGGCGCGCTGGCTAGGGTAAAGCGCATGGATGAGCGGCTGTGGTCCGCCTACGACCAGATGGGCGCCGACTTCGGGTGGTATGCGCAGGACAGCACCTACAACGCGCATTACGACCGGCCCGCGGTTCTCGCGGCGCTCGGCGACGTTGGCGGGCTCCACGTGCTCGACGCGGGATGCGGGCCCGGCCTGTACGCCGCCGAGCTGATCGCGGCCGGAGCCCGGGTGAGCGCGTTCGACGCGAGCCCGGTCATGGTCCGGCTGGCCAGCGAGCGTACCGGCGGCCGGGCTCGGGTGGACCGCGCCGTGCTCGGCGATCCGCTCCCCTACCCCGACGGTGTCTTCGATGCCGCGCTCTGCGCCCTGGCAATCCACCACGCCGACGACCGCCCGGCCGCCTTCGCCGAGCTCTTCCGCGTCCTGCGGCCGGGCGGGGCGCTCGTCGTGTCGACCTCGCATCCGTTCATGGACTGGCTGCGCAAGCGTGGCTCGTACTTCGACGTCAAGCTGGAGACCGACGCTTGGCACCTGGCCTCACGCGAGCACCAGGTGAGCTTCTGGCGCGAGCCCCTCTCCGCGCTCTGCGGCGCGGCCACCGGCGCGGGGTTCCTGATCAGCGACGTCATCGAGCCGCGCCCGGCGCCCAGCATGCGCGATCGCGACCCCAGGCGCTACGAGATGCTGTCCACCGAGCCGGGCTTCCTGATCCTGCGCCTGGTCAAGCCGGGCGCGGCTCAGGACTGATCGGCCGACGGCGGCCAGAGCGGCTCGGGAATCTCGATGCCGAGCTCGGTGCCCCAGGTATTGCGGAACGCCACCTCGTGCGCCGGCCGTCGCGGGGCCACGCCCCAGCGCCCGGTCGGGTACCCGAACGAGACGCAGCAGGCCATCTCCCAGCCGCGGTCGGCGGGCACGCCGAGCACGCGGAGCGTTTCTTCCCTGCGGAAGATGCCAAGGACCGTGGTCAGGGCGCTGCCCACGCCCTGCGCCCTGGCGGCCAGCTGGGCACTCCAGACCGCCGGGTAGATCGAGCCGCCGCTCGGGTCGTTGCGGCTGAACGCCATCAGGTAGAGCGGCACGCCCTCGAAGTGGTCGGCGAGGTACTGCGTCGAGGCCTGCACCCGCAGCAGCGGCGCGCTGGCCGGGTCGTCCGGGTTCGCCCTGGCGTGCGCGAGCCGCTCGGCGTAGGCCGTCTGCCAGAGCAAGGCGATGCACTCGCGGTACAGCGGGCCGAGCTGCGCCTTAACAACCGGGTCGTCGACCAGGATGAAACGCCAGTTCTGCGCGTTGCCGCCGCTCGGCGCCCTGATCGCGGCGTCGAGGATGGCCGCCTGCACGTCGGGCGGTATCGGGTCGGGCAGTACCCGGCGCATCGCCCGGGTGGTGTAGAGGGCCTCGTAGACGTCCATCTGGCACCTCCGCGGTACCGGCCGGTGAACTGGCGATGCTAGTGCGCGTAGTGGCCGCGGTAGTACTCGAAGACGAAGCCGATCACGGCGAGCACGAGAGCGAGCGCGCCGATCAGGAACAGCCACCAGCCGATCGCTACGCCCAACGCCGCGGTCGCCGCCGCCAGGCCGACGAACAGCGGCCACCAGCTGTGCGGGCTGAAGAAGCCGAGCTCGCCGGTGCCCTGCTCGATCTCGCCCTGTTTGTCGTCCTCGGGCCGCAGCGGCAGCCGGCGGCCGGTGTACAGGATGTAGAACCCGGTCAGGAACGCCAGCCCGACCGCCATCGCGAGCGCCGTACCTCCGGTCGGGTCGTGCGCGAGGTTCCAGTAGAAGACGTCGGCCACGCCGAAGAAGATCGCGCTGCCGAGGAACAGCCAGCCCTCGACCCTCATGCCGCTACCCCAGCCATTGTCCGGTTCCTGTCAGTGACGCACGGCCCCGATGCCTTGCTCGTTCAGTGATGGCCAGCCCCGATCGCCTGGCGCTCCGCCGGATCCCGGCCGGCCCGCACGTTCGGGTGGTGCAGGTCGAACGCGGGCCGCTCGGACCTGATCCGCGGGATCGAGGTGAAGTTGTGCCGCGGCGGCGGGCAGGAGGTCGCCCACTCCAGCGAGTTGGAGAACCCCCAGGGGTCGTCCTCCGTGACCCGCTCGCCGTGCTTCCAGGTCTTGTACACGTTCCAGAAGAAGAACAGGTTAGACACGCCAAGTATGAACGCGCCGACCGTCGAGATCTGGTTCAGCGTGGTCGCGATGTGCGGCAGGTCCGGGTAGTTCGGCACCCGGCGCGGCATGCCGATGACGCCCAGCCAGTGCTGCACAAGGAACGTGGTGTTGAAGCCGATGAAGACGAACCAGAAGTGCCAAACGCCGAGCCTGTTGTCCAGCAACTTGCCGGTCCACTTCGGCCACCAGAAGTAGAAGCCGCCGAACATGCAGAACACGACGGTGCCGAACAGGACGTAGTGGAAGTGCGCCACCACGAAGTACGAGCCATTGACCGCGAAGTCCAGCGGCGGCGACGCCAGGATGACCCCGGTCAGGCCGCCGAACAGGAAGACGATCATGAAGCCGAGTATGAACAGCATCGGCGCTTCGAACGTCAGCTGGCCGCGCCAGATCGTGCCGAGCCAGTTGAAGAACTTCACCCCGGTCGGGACCGCGATCAGGTACGTCATGAACGAGAAGAACGGCAGCAGCACCGCGCCCGTGGTGAACATGTGGTGCGCCCACACCGTCATCGACAGGCCCGCGATGGCGACGGTAGCGGCAATCAGGCCTTTATAGCCGAACAGCGGCTTGCGGCTGAACACCGGCAGGATCTCCGTCGCCACCCCGAAGAAGGGCAGCGCGAGAATATAGACCTCCGGATGGCCGAAGAACCAGAACAGGTGCTGCCACAAGATGGCGCCGCCGCTCTGCGGCTCGAACACCAGGGCGCCGAACTTCCTGTCGATCTCGAGCACGAGCAGCGCGGCGGCGAGCACGGGGAATGCCAGCAGGATCAGGATCGAGGTGAGCAGCGCGTTCCAGGTGAAGATCGGCATCCGGAACATGGTCATGCCCGGCGCCCGCATGCAGAAGATCGTGGTGACGAAGTTCACGCCGCCGAGGATCGTGCCGAGGCCGGCAAGCGTGAGTCCCATGATCCACATGTCGGCACCGACGCCCGGCGAGTAGAACGCACTGGTCAGCGGCGAGTACGCGTACCAGCCGAAGGCCGCGGAACCGCCGGGGGTGAGGAAGCTGAACGTGACGATCAGGCCGCCGAACAGGAACATGTAGTAGCTGAGCAGGTTCAGCCTGGGGAACGCCACGTCGGGCGCGCCGATCTGCAGCGGCATGATCTCGTTGGCGAAGCCGACGAAGAGCGGGGTCGCGAAGAGCAGCAGCATGATCGTGCCGTGCATGGTGAACAGCTCGTTGTACTGCTGGTCAGAGACGATGCTCAGGTTGGGCTCGAACAGCTGGGTCCTGATGATCAGGGCCATCAGCCCGGCGATCAGGAAGAAGCAGAACGAGGTGATCAGGTACAGGTGACCGATGATCTTGTGGTCCGTTGACGACAGCCAGTCGGCCAGGATGGAGCCCTTCTTGTACCTGGCCGGCGCGGCGATCCGCACCTGCTCCGACGACTGGAACGCGGTCACTGAGCACCCCCAGAGCGGTCCTGCTGCGCCTGCTGCCCGTTGATCCAGCTGCGGAACTGGGCAGGCGTGACGATCCTGATCCTGAAGAGCATGCGGCCGTGGTAGACCCCGCACAGCTCACTGCACCGGCCGATGAAGCTCCCTGTCTTGTCCGGCGTCACCGTGAAGCGGTTCTTGAAGCCGGGGATGACCTGGCGCTTGAACTCGAAGGGCACTACCCAGAAGCCGTGGATCACGTCGAGCGAGGTGAGGTTGAACCGCACCGTCTCGTTCTCCGGGATCACCAGCAGCGGCAGGTGCTGGGTCTTGGCGTCCGGGCTCCACATCGCGCCGACCTCGGTGACGTGCCTGAACGCCGCCGCCGAGCTGGTCACCGGATACTGCGGGTACTGGAACTCCCAGGTCCACTGCTCGGCGATGACGTTGACGATCACGTTCGGATGCGCCGGGTTCTTGGTGATGTAGTTCTCGTCCCGGGCGGTGAAGTAGAACAGCACGCCGACCATGATGAACGGCAGCACGGTGTACAAGATCTCGATCGGCAGGTTGTAGCGGACCTGCTGCGGCAGCCCGTCGCCGCGCTTGCGGTGGAAGGCGATGGCCCACAGGATGCCGCCCCAGACCACGATGCCCACAGCCCAGGCCGCGATCCACGAGCCCTGCCAGAGCGTGAGCGTGACCTTGCCCTGATCGGTCACCGGCGGAAGCATGCCCATCCTGGTGAAGGCATTGGACGTGCAGCCTGTCGTGACGACGGCCAGCCCGGACATCAGCACGGCCAGCGGGACCCAGCGCCTGCGGGGCCGCTGGCCCCCGTCACGGCGTCGGGCAGTGCGGATGGGACTCACAGATCGCCTTCCCGAGCGGCGGCCAGCGGGCCGGTCCGTGGCCTGTCCTACAGGCTGTCGTGCAAACAGTACAACGCGGCCGGCCCGCCGCGCAGTCGGGGGGCGGTACCGGCGGAGGGGTCTGTCGCCGCCATAGGGTCAGATCATGGCGTACTTCGATGCCGCCTCGGCCGAGCCGGTGCTGCCCGAGGCGCGGGAGGCGCTGCTCGGGGCGCTGGAGGACGGCTGGGCCGACCCGGCGCGGCTGCACACCGAGGGCCGCCGGGCCAGCCTGATGCTTGACCAGGCGCGCGAGCGGGTCGCCGCGGTGCTGCGCTGCCGGGCCGACGAGGTGGCGTTCACCGCGTCGGGGACGCAGGCGGTGCACCTGGCCGTGCTCGGCACCGCGCAGCTGCGCGGTCGACGCGGACCAGGGCACATCGTGGCCAGCGCGGTGGAGCACTCCAGCGTGCTGAACGCGGCGGCCTTCGCCGAGCAGGCCGGCGGCGTAGTGACGATCGCCGGGGTCGGCAGCGACGGCCGGGTCGACGTGGCCGAATTCACCGCCGCGCTGCGGCGCGAGCGGACCGTGCTCGCCTGCTTGCAGTCGGCCAATCACGAGGTGGGCACGGTCCAGCCGGTCGGTCAGGTGGCCGCGGAGTGCCAGGCGGCCGGAGTGCCGCTGTTCGTAGATGCGGCGGCTTCGGCCGGGCGGCGGCCGCTGCCTGCCGGATGGTCGCTGCTCGCGGCGAGCGGGCACAAGTGGGGCGGGCCGCCCGGCGTGGGTGTCCTTGTGGTGCGCAAGGCGGTGCGCTGGAGCTCGCCACTGCCCGCCGACGCCAGGCAGGCGCACCGGGCGCCTGGCTTTCCCAACGTGCCCGCCATCATGGCCACCGCGGCGGCGCTCGAGGCGTTCGACGCCGGGCGAGACGTCGCGGACCTCGCGCTCCGGCCGCTGACCAGACAGATCAGGGACCAATTGCCCAGGCTCGTGCCTGACTGTGTCGTGCACGGCGACCCGGCGCTGTCGCTGCCGCACATCGTGACCTTCTCGTGCCTGTACATCGACGGCGAGGCGCTCGTGATCGAGCTCGCGAAGGCCGGCTTCTCGGTATCGTCGGGGAGCGCCTGCGCGTCGGAGACGCAGCAGCCGAGCCACGTGCTCGCTGCCATGGGCGCGATCACTCATGGCAACGTACGGGTATCACTGCCCAGGGGGACGGCCGGCGAGGACGTGACCAGGTTCATCT
>Ga0335081_10001809_pt1 | contig 33833 bp, 23 predicted proteins | sample Lox_Sample_35_FD_206713 | JGI IMG/M metagenome (GOLD analysis project Ga0335081, IMG submission 206713) | Soil microbial communities from Loxahatchee National Wildlife Refuge, Florida, United States - Lox_Sample_3.5 | ecosystem: Environmental > Terrestrial > Soil > Wetlands | place: USA...
TGCACGAGCCCGAGGTGCTGTTCCTCGACGAGCCGAGCAGCGGCCTTGATCCGCAAAACCGCGCCAACCTCTGGGACCAGGTCCGGTTGCTGCGCGACCACGGCACCACACTCTTTCTGACGACGCACTACCTTGAGGAGGCCGACGCGCTCTGCGACCGCCTCGTGATCATCGACCATGGCCGGATCGTCGCCGAAGGTGCACCGCGGGAACTCAAGCGGCAGGTAGCGGGTGACGCTGTCGTGCTGAGCCTGCGAGATGACGATGAGGCTGCTGCCGACCGGGGCGTGGCGCTCTTGCGGGCCGAACCCTACGTACGGGAGCTAACCGCCGACGGTGGCCAGGTCCGCCTGTACGTCGAGGATGGCGGCGCCGCGCTGCCGCACCTGCTTCGGCTGCTCGACAACGAGCAGGTCGAGATCCGTTCTGTGAACCTCTCGGAGCCGACGCTCGACGATGTCTTCCTGCGCCAGACCGGCCGGTCGCTGCGCGACGCCGGCGGCGAGAATGAGAATGAGGTGGCCGCATGAAGACCGCGCGGGAGACCGGCCTGCTGTTCGGGCGCTACCTGACCCAGCTTGTCCGCAATCCGGTATGGCTGGTCGTGGGCTTTTCGACGCCCATCCTTTACCTGGCACTCTTTGCTCCGCTGCTCAAGAATCTGCCGGGAGCAGCGCAGCTGCCGCAGGGGAACGTTCTTGATCTCTTCCTGCCAGGGATTCTCGCCCTGTTGGCCTTCCTCAGCGGGATGGGGCCCGGGTTCAGCACGATCTTCGAGCTCCGGTCGGGGCTTATCGAGCGGTTCCGGGTTACTCCGGCGAGCCGGCTCGCGATCCTCGCCGGCCCGATCCTGGCCACCATGGTGATGATGTTCGTGTTCGACGCGGTCGTGGTCGCTGTCGGCGCCGGATTCGGCTTCCGCCTGCACGTGCTTGGCCTGGCGGTACTAGCTGTGCTGCTGGGAATGCTCATGATCATTATGGCCGCGTTCTCGATCGCGACCGCCCTGGTCACCAAGGACATCAGCAGCTTCGCCGCGATAACCAACGGCCTGAACCTGCCGGTGCTGCTGCTCGCCGGCGTGCTGCTGCCGATCTCGCTCGGGCCCCTGTGGATGCGCATACTTGCGCACTTCAACCCGCTGTACTACCTGGTCGAGGCGGCACGCGTGCTTGCCGCGGGGGTATTTTCCAGCGCCGTGGTGTGGCAGGCGTTTGCAGTGCTCACGCCCCTGTGCGCGGGGACGCTCATCTGGGCGACCCGTGTCATCCGCAATGCGGTGGCGTAATTAGCATCACCGCCTTCGGTGCTACGGCGATACCGGAGGCCGAGCCCGCGCCCAAGGCCTGCACCGTGGCAACTGATGGCGCCGAGACAGTTATCTCGATCATCAGCGGGAGATTCAGGGATCCGCATGCTCGGTCAGGGGATGGGAGGCGGAATGAATATGACACGCACATCGGCAGCGGCCACCGGAAATCGAGAAACTTAGGGCCGCCCTTCCTTATTCACGCTCCGGGTCTGGTGTCGGGCGCCCATCCGTCCCCACGACCCAACTCCGCGTTCTTGACGACCGTAACCAATCGGTCTCGCGTCTTTTGGAGGTACGGCATCCCTCTGAGCACGAGCTTGTCCCTGCCCCCACCGGACTCCACGATTAGCGTGCCACAGCCCAGTAGCTGCTCGACAAGCCCTTGCTCTATCCGGATGTCAGTGACCTTCCGGACCAAGGCATCCCGCTCTCTCCTGGACAGCAGGCCGTCCCGGACCCCGATCCGCCTGGTCGTCAGCATATACTGCGTCCGCACCCACGACGCTACCTGGAAGAAAAGCCGTGCGAACAGGAGAAAGACGACAAGATCCAACAGCCAACCAACCGGGCGGTCAATGCTCCACCGGTCCCTGATAAATGCTGCGACCAGCGCAAATAGGGCCGCTCTCGAGAAAATGATCGGGTGCGGGCGGCACGCGAAGACGATCTGCTCATCGCCCAGGAAAGCGTCAGCCATCCAGACACCACACCATTTCCCGTTAACAAGCTATTTCCGGCTAACAGCCAGATCGCACCAGGCTACCCCACCCTGCTGCACCTGCCAATGCTTAACGCTTCGCTTCTAGGGCCGTAATGGGCGCTTCTCGGACCGGTGGATCTACGCGTCTAGTCCAGCGGGATCCAGGTCCTGCCGTTAGTCCAGCGGGATCCAGGTCCTGCCGTGCCGGTGAGCACTTCCGCGCTTCAACCGGCGCTGGCCTCGTCGAGACTTTCACGCGGCGGATCATGTCCCGCGCGTGCATGCGGCGGCGCGTAGCGACCTGCGTTCGCGGGTGTTTCTGCTGAGTACGGCCGCGTGCTGGAATTCCTCGCGGGCTTCGTCGCAGCGGCCGGGCTTGGCGAGTAGGTCGCCAAGCCCGGCCGGTTGGCAGCAGGACATGGTAGTCCTCGAGCGCCCGCTCCGCGGTCAACGTGTCGACGAGCTGCAGGCCCCTGGCGGGGCCGAACGCCATCGCGACCGCGACCGCGCGATTCAGTTCCACGACGGGGGACAGCGTGAGCTTGGCCAGCGTCTCACACAGCAGGGCGATGGCCGCCCCATGCAGGTTGGGTCGTGCGGAAAGTGCTTTCCCTTACCGGCCACCAGAATCCTGACGGCCTCCGCGACGGCCCTTACTCCTGCGCCCTTATCCTCAGCCGGCGCCCTCGACGCGGTAATAGGCCGTGGGGTGCCGGTAGGAGTTCGACCACGCCCACCCGATCCGTGTTCCGGACGCGTGCGCCCCGAACGTGATGTTGGCGCGATCGACCAGCTCCACGTGCCCGGTGCCAAAGAAGGCCAGGTCCCCGCGCCGCGCTTGTGCGTGGCTAATCCGGACCAACCGACCGCTGCTGAGCATGTCGTAGGTGGTCCTGCCGAGCCAGACGTTAATGTTCCCGTAGGCTGCATAGACGAGCCCGGAACAGTCGTAGCAGGACGGTCCGGTGCCGCCCCAGCAGTACCACTTGCCCTGCTGCTTGAGGGCGTACTCGTAGGCGAGATAGCGCAGGGGCTGGCGGACAGTACGGGTGGCGCTATGGGCGGGCCTGGTGGCAAACGCCAGTGACGTCAAGGCCAGGGTCACGAGGATCACGAACGTTCGGTGGAGCATCTGTTCTCCTTCTGTGCGCGCGAAATGATCTCGGTTGGCCAGGGGCTGCCTCCTTCGCTACGCGCTTGCCTGAACCGGGCAGGGCCTTTGCGGTCGGCCACGAACCGCTCGCCTTGATGGGCGTTTTTTGCCAGGACGACCGTATTTACGGTGCGCAGATTTGTGCTCGCTTGTCCTGGTTTTGGGTAAAATGCCAGTTCAGGTGGGTACTGATTACGAGCCAATGACGTGTCGGCCACGGTAGACAGGCGGATCAGGGTGGCCGCGGGCTGATCGCAGACGCGAACGCCGCGCTGTCGGAAGGGGGGCCACTGGCTGCCGGCAACGACGCGGCGTGGGTGATGTTGTACGGCGAGCCATCGGATCCACTCACCTCAACCGGCGCGGGCGGCTCGCCGCACAGCACCGGCGCGACTCGCCGCAAAAGCACCGACACGGCTCGCCCTAGAGTAGACCTCAGTGACCTCGACGACCCGAAGGCTGACCCGTGACGCTCAGCACTTCAGGCGCGGCAGCCCGGGTGGAGTCAGTCAGACTCTCCGGTGCCCAGCTTGATGTTCCCGCTATTGCACGCTCCACGGGGCAGACCGGCAGGGGAATCACTGGGCAACCGGCCGCTGGGTGCCCCGCCCGAGGGTGATGAGCACCGGTGAGGCGATTGCGCAGGTACGCAGGACGGAAGCGACGTAACAGTCACGCGACGGCGAGCATGCGGGGTCCTCACCGCGATCTCCGGTGCCGATGCCGGTGATTGTGCTTTACGTGGTGGACCTTGGGCAGCAGCCACGGGTAGTCGGGGGCGTAGACGTAGGTCGGGCCACCGGCCGTGGAGACGAGCTTGTAGCCGGGTGTGGTGCGCACAGTGTTGAGTTCGGTCACGTCGATTGGCATGTCGTTCTGGCCGACGAAGCTGACGACCGCGAACCAGTGAGCGCGGATCGCTGCCCGCGCAGCGACCGAGCCTGTCAGGAACGTTCCGGGATGACCAGGCAGTGGGTACTTGACGTAATCGTCATCGAACTCCCGCTGCCAGGGGATCGCCAGGTGGTAGTCGTACAAGATCACCCGGCTATTACGGCCACCCAGCAGGTAGCGGGCCGCCGAGTCTGCTTTCAGGTACGGCACGACCGGGCCCAACACGCCAGCGGTCCCGTAGTCGCTCCCAGCGGGGGCAGGCGCACCGTAGGCGTACAGCGTGATCGCCACGCTCGCCAGGGCCGCGACGATGAACCCCCCGCGCTTGTACCAAGCGCGGGCCAGCTCAGCGCCCCTGGCGAACGCGTAGCCGGCCGGAATGCAGCTGAACCACACGCCGAAGTCGTCGTGCTTATTCACCGACGTGGTGTCGTGGATGTGAAGGGCCTCCAGCGTCACCAGCATCCCGCCTGCGGCGAGGACGCCAAGCAGACATGCGGAGGACCGCTCTCCGGTGATCACGGCGGCCGCGACGACTGCCAGGGCGCCCAGGCAGACGACTAGGCCAATCAGGCGCCATGAATACGCGATGACCACATGCGACGCTGCCGGGTTGAGGTTCAACATTCCCGTGCCGGCTTGCCGGGCAATCGTCGTGTACAGGATGCCCCTGAGGTACGCGGTGCCGGCCAGCGCAACGGAAATCGCCATCAGCGCCGCGGTGACCAAGGTTAGGGACGCTGCCCGCTGACCGACCCGGCGCCAACCCTCGGTGCGAAGCATGAGCGCTGCAAGCCCGATTACCACCGGGTCGAACAGAGCAGATGCGTATTTGGTCGCGTTAGCCAGCAGCAGGACGACGGGGATAGCGAGTAGCCACTTAGTGCTGCTAGCGGCTCTGACCGCGCAGTATGCGGCGAAGGCCGTGAGCATCAGCGACATGGCGTCGAAGGTGGCGTAGGCCCCCAGGCTTTGCGTGATACCGAGTGAGGCGAACAGCCCAGCGGCAGCGATGGCTGGCCAGTAGCCGAAGAGACGCCGTGCCGTCGCGTAGAGCAGCCCGGTCGCGGCGAGCATGAACGCAGCGCTCATCAGCCGTACCAGCACCAGGCCGCCAAGGTGGTCAACCATGGCAGCGAGCACCGGGTAGATGATCGGCGCTCCTGACAGCCAAGTCTCAAAGTACGGACTGCCACCACCGTGCCACAGCTCGTGGATGAGCTGGTGGCCGGAGTAGATGTAGATGGCCTCGTCACCGGAGGCCGTGGAGGCGTGCAGCAAACGGATCGACAGGGCCGCCTGCATGACCAGGATCCCGGCCACTGGGATGGCAGCGAGTGCCCGCGAGCGCGCCCGCGACTTGATCTCCGGCTGGACAGGCCGCGGGTGCCGGGTGCGCGGAAGCTGCTGCAGCAGCGTCGCCACAGAAGTCACGAGGCCGCTCCGAGCGTGGTGTAGCACGAGGCGATCGCTCTAGCCCCCGGGGCGGCCACAAACGAGCCCGCGTTCCCCGCGTCGGCAGGAACTGCCAGCGACTGCCCGAACGTCAGCGACCAGAAGTAGATGCCACCCAGATGATCTGCGGTGACCGCCCGGCATGCCGCGTCGTACCACTTCACCTGAATCTGCGGCACGATCGGCAAGCTGGCCGTCCCCCACCTGTATGGGTGGGCGTACGCGCCCGGCTGGGCGCCGATCCCGACCTCAGACAGCACGGTCCCGGATGGCAGGAGCCGCGCCCAGCGCGTCCACGCCGTCGCCAGAGCGCCCACCGTCGCAGAGTCGGCGAGCTGGAACTGCGGGTAGGCGTCGGTCGTCTCCGTCAACCCTGGACCGCCATTGCCGTTGGACGAGCCCCCCTCGGGGCTCCAGTTGTTTGCGTACGCGAGCTGCCCGCGGTAGACGCGGCGGACCGCCGCGTCGAGCGCCCCCCACTCCGGCACGGCAGAGAGCTTGGTCAGCTCAGTTCCCACGACGAACACCGCGACCTGATCCCGCTGCGCCAGGGCAGCGTACGGCAGCAGGAACTGCTGGTAGGCGGCGAACCACTCGGGCAGGTTCGCCGGCACCCAGAACACACGGGACTTGCCGAGGGGCTTCTCGTCCAGCAGCGGGCGCAACGTCACAGCCAAGCCGCCGCCCTCGGCGGCGGCGATCAGTGCGGCGAGCTGCGAGAGCGTAGGGGTGCTCTGGTACGCCTCGGCGTAAGTGCCCCGGGCGTTGCTCGAGAACGGGAACGAGATCGAAACAGCGTTCGCGTGCAGGCTCTTGACGTAGGCCACGTCCTGCCGCGCCAGAGCCGTGACATTCATGCCTGGGTAAGCATAGAAATCGATGTCGACCCCGAGCTGCCGGGCCGGCATCGGCACGGCGGTGGCCTTCGGAGTGGAAACCGCGGGTGAACCTGAGCCCGCGGGCACCGCAGAAGAGCACGCGGACAGCAGCGCGGCGCAGAGCAACAGCGCAGCGCAGAGCAAGACCGCAGCTAAGCGAAACGGTTTCACGGCGCTGTGTCCTCCCGGGTCTTGCGGATCACCTCAAAGGTGCGCGGGTTCCCCCGGCAAACCGCGATCACCACGACGATGAAGGCCAGCATCGAGCTGATCGGCGACATGATGGCCGCCGCAGTGGCATGCAACAGCCGTATATCACTCGTCGGCTTCGACTCCGCTGCCACCCAGCCGCAGTAGAAGAACATCACCAGCCAGCACAGCACCGCGAGCTTCGAGACGTCATAGGCAGGGGACGACGATGACAGATGACCCGTGACTCGCAGCGCGATGCCTATCAGGGATCCCGCCCAGATCATTGCATCGAGCGCGTACTTTGCCGCGAGCGGAAGCGCCCGGGATAGCGGAAGGACGTCACGGTGTCCAATCGCGTGCATGTTTCCCCAGGTCCAGCGTTTGCGCTGGGTGAAGAGGTCCTTGAGGCCCCACGGCGAAGTCAGCTCCACATAGTCGTGGAACCATCCCCAGCGCAGGCCCATCTTCGCCGCGTTCTGGCCGAATGCGAGGTCCTCCGACAACACGCGCCGGTCCCAGGTGACTTTGCGCTCAGCTTCCCCGGTGGCAGTGAGCCCTTCGCCATGAACAAAGAGCGGCTTGCCGAGGATGCCCTGGAACACCGAGCAGTACGTGAGGCATTCGCGGGTCCGGGTGTCATCGACGTGCGATGCGAAGAAATGTGCCAGCGGCCCGGTGCCGTAGTGCGTCCGTGGCACCGTGACACCTTCGCACACGTCGTAGTCGGCCGCGAACGCCGTCTTGATGTAGCTCTCGGTTGGTGTCACGTCGTCATCGCTAAAGAGGATCTTGACGTCGGCGGTGTCGAGTGCGAGCAATCCCCGGACTTGCCGGGAGAACTCCAGGGCCCGGGCCTTCCGTTCCGACCTGGCCGAGAACGTCTCCGGTACCACAAGGACCTGCCCGGCGCCCGGGTAACCTGCTTTGCCGTTGACGGCGCCCCAAGGCTCGGTAACAACCCAGATCTCGTATGGCATCCGCAGGTCGTAGCCGTGTATTTGGTCGATGATCTCGTTGACGCGGCGTGCTTCGTTCCCGGTGGTGGTGATCTGGATGATCAGCAACCGGAACTGCCCGCGAGGGGTTCGCTTGAACGCCAGCCAGTGATGCAGCTGGCCGGCGATCAGAAGGGCAAGCTCGGCTAGCGGCATGAGCCACACGGCGTAGATCGCAGCCCTCGGCAAGTTTCCGAGGTGGTGCGCCCATGGCCAGCCTGCCAGGACGTGGATGCGCTCGCCGTGGCCGTGGATCAGCCGCACCCTGAATGCGAGGCAGAGTGCCAGCACAGCGACCGGGACGAAGACGATGGTGATGCAGGCGCGCTTCCAGGCCGCTAGGCGGCTTGCCTGGGAAACGGACTCTGGTGCGGTGGCGTCCTCCACCAGCGTGGAGACTGACAGCAGCAAATCCAGGCCGGCCGCCTGGGCGTCGGCGCTTACCGCCTCGTGGGTGAGCCGCGGTATCGGCTCGGTCCGGTCAACGGCACTCACTGGCGGTCGCCGCCACCGCTCGTGACCCCATGGATCTGGGCGTACGTGCCGTGCTGGTCCGCCCGCGGCACCTGCGGCGGGGAGATCCCGCGCTTATGGTCACCTCGCTGCCACCGCCCGCTCACCTCCAGTAGGAGGGCCAAGCTGACGCTGACGCCGTCGACCGCGAGGATCGCGACCTTCACTGCCCCGTCCGGGCCGCGAGCACAAGCAAGATCTCTCCTAGCGTTGTTCAGGCATAGGGCCGACGGGCCTGGGCCAATGTCCTGACGACCAAGTCCTGCTATGGCGGAGGCGAGCGGACAATGCGCACGGCTAACCCCTCGACTGGTCACGACGACCGGATCCGCCCCCTGGCACACGGGCCGCACGGGCAACGATTATGGCCATACGTAAGTGGACGTACCAGAGCACAACCGGGTTTACAAGTAAATACGTCACAAGTCGGGACATCGGTCTGACCTGCCGCTGAAAACGGCGAGCAGCGACCTCGCCGGACAGTTCCTCGGCCGGCTCCCGCGAACGGGCTGGGTCGGCGACGGCGGGACCGGGCCGGCGACGGCGCTAGCGTGAACCATCGTGACGGAAGTCTCTCGCCGGTTCCACGTCCGGATCCCGATGCGGGACGGCATCACTCTGTCTGCGGACCTGACCACGGCAAGGGCGGCGAGCCCCGGTCCAAACGGCCACAGCTAAGGCGGGTTACGTGGCGGTTCAGGTGGACGTCCGTGGTCGCGGCGACTCAGAAGGGACGTTCCAGCCGTGCCACAGCGACGGCCCGGACGGCTTCGACGTCATCGGCTGGGCCGCCGGGCAGGACTGGTGCACTGGAGATGTCGCCACCTATGGCGGCAGTTACGGCGGTCATATTCAGTGGCTGGCGGCGCTGGGGAAGCCGCGGGCCTGCGTGCGATGGTCTGCCTGGTCACGCCGAGCGATCCGTTCGTCGAGCTACCGGTTCAGTTACGTGGATGGCCAGATGCCGCAATACCGAGACGACGTGGATTGGGCGGAGATTTACTGGCACCGGGCGCTGATGACAAGGACGAGGCTTCCTCTCGCCGAATTGGCCGGCCGCGCTCGAGCACCGACGGCTGGACGAGTGGTGGACACCGCAACGCCACCAGCACCGGATTGGCGAGATTGATCTACCTGTGCCGCACGTTTCCGGCGATATGACGACGAGGAGATCGGCACCAACTTCGGCTCTATGGTGGCAGCGGGAAACGGCGGGCAGCGGTTGCTGACGGGGCCCTGGGGCCACGCGGTAAACGCCACCCGCAGGGACGTGGTAACCGAGACCCAAGGTGTGATCGCTGACAACCGGCTATGGCACACGCCCAGCCACCCCTCCCGGCTTCTGCTGTGGACGCGGCCGGTGGAGTAAGGCCTCGAAGCGAGCCGTCCGATGGTTTCGCGGCGCCCGGCTGGCACACGATGGGCCATCAGGTGCCGCCGGGTGCGGTGATCTTGACGACCGTGGGTGGTCAAGCCGTGCCCGGTGGCGGGTATCGAGCCCAGGCAGAGGGCGATGGGGCCAGCTGGACGCGGTCCGCTCAACTGACATCCCTGGACTGACCACTAACTCGGGTGACTGAGCTTGTCACGCACATCGATGACGCCCTCAACGCGCTTGACCGTGTCGAGCAGGCGAAGGGCGACGGTGTCGCTGTCGGGTTCCCCCGTGACCGTGACGATGCCGGCAGCTACCGCCACACCGAACGCGTTCGGGTCAAGCGAGAACTCGCCAGCGATGACTTTCTTGATCACATCGTCGCGTATCTGCTCGTCCGGCCGGGCGAAGACGCTCAGCACGTCTACCCGGCTGATGACCCCGACCAGCCGGTCGTCGTCGTCCACAACCGGAAGCCGCTTCACCCGCCGTACGTACATCATCTTGGCCGCCTCGGCCAGGCTCGCGTCCGGGCTGATCGTGACGACGGGCGTGCTCATCAGCTCACCGGCGGTCACAGCCGCCGCCTTGGCCCGTTCCCCCCGGCGACCCGTCGCCCGCAACGACCCAGCCGGTCCGGTGAATGGCTCCGGCCCGACCTCCTTGAAGAGCAGGTCCGCCTCGGACACCACGCCCACAACCCGATCGGCCGCGTCAAGCACCGGGAAAGAGCTGACCTGGCACCGCTGCATCATGGTGACGATTTCCTTGTAGCCGACGGTCTCCCGGACAGCCGCGACACTCCTGGTCATTACATCATTGACGGTGCTGTCCACCGCGACCGCTCCTTTGCTGCGCCATCCCAGTACGGCAGGCCGGCTCGGGCCCAACCCGAAGGCACCCATTCGCCCGCCCTGTCGTCAGTCTGCCATCCGACCGCGTCCGCGGCGGCTGGGTACCGTCCGCGGCTAGGAAGCGGCAGCCAGATCGCGGCGAATTGACAGCCAGCAGATCGCGTCAGTCCCCGGTCATGTCCGCAGCCATCGGCCGATGAGTGTCGTCGACCTCGAACGCGCGCCGGCCTGTCACATCCACGACCCCGTCGACCGCGTGCGTCATGCGGACAGCGAGCGGGATCATGCTCTTGTTCTCGACCTCACCGTCCAGCGTCACCACGCCGGCGGCGACGGTCACCTTGACCCGCGCTGGGTCCGTGCCGAGGTAGCTCTTCAGCACCTCGCTGACGATCTCGTCACGTATCTGGCTGTCTGGCCGCAGATATACCCGCAGCAGATCACGGGGAGTAACGATGCCCGCGAGCCGCCCGTCGGCATCGGCGACCACGAGCCGCTTGATCCGGTGACGGTCCATCAATCTGGCGGTCTCGACGACCGTAGCGTCAGGCGGCACAGTGACGGCAGGTGAGGTCATCACGTCCCGCGCCGTGTTGCCCATGGCCCTGTATCGTTCCGCCGAGCGGCCCCAGCGCGGTGCCCGCCGCGCGTCCGGGTCTTCCTGGAACTCCTCCTTCCGCAGCAGGTCAATCTGGGCGACGACACCCGGCCCTCGGCATCGAGCACTGGCAGCGCGCTGATGCCGCGGGTGGCCATGATGCCGGCCAGCTCCTTGAACCCCGTGTCCAAGGTGACCGTCACCACGTCGGCCGTCATGACCTCGCGGACCGCACGGTGAGCCATCTGGCCTCCTCCGAATTCCGGCAGCCCTATGGCCGAAAGGTAATGCCAGCCACCACCGCCGGTTAGGCACCTCTGTCATGCATACCCGTGACCACGGACCTCCTACCGCCCAGGAGCAAGCTGGGCGATCAAGACGTCGGCAAGTTCCGCTGGCTGGCACAGAAAGGGGCTGTGGCCTCCTTGCAGCTCGGTTGCGACCGTCCCGAGCCTGTCCCGCGCGGCTTGCCTGGCCCAGTCGGCGCTGATCACCGCGTCGTTCGCGCACAAGATGTAACGGGTTTCCGTAGCCGGCCAGCGGGTCAGCGGCGACACCTCTTGGGCCGGCCGCCAGTTCTGCCGCCGTAGCTGGCGGGCCGCCCACCGGGCGATGGCTGGTGTGCAGTCCGGGTAGAGGGTGCTTGCGGCGCTGGCGGTGTGCCACGATGTCGACCCGTCAGGATGAGCCTGCTGGCCCGCGCCGACGCCTGCGCAGATCATGGTGGGGTTGTCGGGGGTCTGGTCATCGAGGCTGCGTCCGGGCTCTGGCAGCAATGCGCACAGAAAGATGAGGCGTCGCACCGGCCGGCGGGCGGCGACCAGGGGAATCGTCAGTCCGCCAAGTGAGTGCCCGACCAGCGCGACGTCTTCATCGGTGTCGTCCAGAGCCGCCGTGACGGCCTCGGCGTACCGCGCGCACCCCGCCGCAGGATCCTCGCACGGCAGGTCCATGGCGACCACGTCATGGCCCCGGCGACGCAACTGCTCCCCGAGGCGCATCCAGCACCACGCGCCGTGCCAGGCGCCGTGCACTAGGGCGAAGGTGGTCATCAGTGATCCTTCGCGTCACGGACGCGCTTCGAGAACGATGTTGAACGGTGTCTGCGCCGCGCGGCGGAACCGCGTGAAGCCCGCCTGGGTGACGACGTCACGGATCCGCGCCTGCCCGGCCTGGTTGCCGAGGACAACGGCCGGATGCTGGGCCAGTGCGTTCGGCACGCACAGCAGCGTGGAGAAGGCGTAGTAGATGCGGCCGACGGGGTTGAGGTTACCGCTGAGGTCGTCGCCCGCGGCTGGCTCGACGATCAGCCAGGCGCCGTCCGGGGCCAGGCAGCCCCTGATGTGGCGGGCCGCGGCGACTGGGTGGCCCATGTCGTGCAGGCAGTCGAAGGTCGCGACTAGGTCATAATCGGCGCCCGGAAAATCAGTTGCGGACGCCACCGCGAAACGCACCCGGTCGGCGAGCCCCCCTGCGGCCGCGGCCTTGCTGGCCTGCTCGATTGACCGGGTGTGGTAGTCGTAGCCGGTGAACGTGGACGCGGGAAACGCGTTCGCCATGATGCGGGTCGAGGCACCGTGACCGCACCCGACGTCGGCTACCTTGGCGCCCGCGCGCAGCTTGGCCTCGGCCCCGTCAAGAGCAGGGATCCAGGATTGGACCAGGTTCGCCCGGTAGCCGGGAGCGAAGAACTGCTCGCAGCCGTCGAAGACCTCGTTGTCCTGATCGTGCCAGGCCAGTCCCGCCCCGGTGCGGAAGGCTTCGCTGATGCGGCGCTCGGCCTTCAGGGAGGCCAGCGCGAGGACGAACGCGCCGGGCAGGTAGAGCGGCCCGTCCGGGTCCGCGAGCGCGAAGGCCTGCTCTTCGGTGAGGCTGAACAGCCCGGGCTCGTGATAGGCCACGTAGCCCGACGCGGCCTGAGCTGCCAGCCACTCGGTGACGTATCGCTGCGCGGTGCCGGTGCGCTCGGCGACCTGCGCCGCCGTGAGCGGGCCAGCGCCCGCCATAGCACGGTAAAGCCCGAGCCGGTGACCGATGACCACCATTCCCGCGTTCGCCGTCGCGCCCAGATCGGCGACGAACTTGCCGAGGAAATCGTTGAGTACCGATTCGTCGACTGCCATGACGTACCCCTTTCTGCGGGCGGGGACCTGCTTGTCCCTGCACGTATCCGCATCGTGGGCCCGGGAGCCTGCCGTGACATCGGTGTTGAGCACCCAAACCGCGGGCCGGCCACTACCCAGCTAGCTCGGCCACATACCCAGCTAGCTGGGCGCGTCGGCCGGCGCCGGTCTTGGCGAGCAGGCTGGCCACGTGCTTTTCCACCGTGCGCGGCGACAAGAACATCTGTTCCGCGATCTCGCGATTGGCCAGTCCCTGCGCCACCAGCTTGAGCACATCAGCTTCGCGCGGGGTCACGCCCATGGCGCGTAGCCGGCCGGGCAGTTCGCCGCTCCCTGGCCGCGCCCGGGGTACCGGGGCGCCCGCTTGGCGCATCAGGGCACGGCAAGCCGCCGCGATGCGGTCGTCGCCGCGCGCGCCGAAGTACGCTGCGGCCTCGCGCAGCCATGCAATCGGGTCGCCCCAGCCATCGGCCAGTGCGCACTCGGCCGCCGTGCGGCGGGCATAGTGGCGGTACCAGGCCACCAGCGGGCCCATCTGTGCGTCGGCGGCGGCGAAAGCGGCATCGGCCGCTGCGCATTGGCCCCTGCGTCCAGCGTGAACCGCTGCGGCGTAGCCGAGCAGTGCCTCCACCACCCGGTGCCGGGTGCCATGGGCTCCACGGACCAGGCCAGCGGCGTCGCGGGCGTCGTTATGAAGCGCGGCGCCAAGCAATGGCCACAGGCCGAGGAAGGGAGGCGCGATCGCCGCCGGCGAGCTCAGCAGCAGCCGCGCGCCAGTGTCCATCTGCGCGTGGGCCTGCTCACGCTGCTCCTCCAGCAGGGAGAGCGTCGCACGACAATGCCCCCAGGCGCACCCAAGGACATCGTGGTCATGCGATGCGAACGTCACCGCCTCGCGGATCCGGTCCTCCATCTGTTCCCGCTCGCCGCGGATCGCGTGCGCGGTGGCCTGGAAAATCAAAGCCATCGGCAGCGTGCCGAGGCGGAAGCGGCGCGACGCGTCCGCTGACCGCCGCGCGACCTCAAGCGCCTCGTCCGCGCGGAACTGCTTGTTCAGCCCGGCCGCGATCTGCAGGTCAAGCGTCGCGGTCAGTGCGAGCGCGCCCTGTGCCACCGACAGCTCACGCGCCTGCCGGAGCCGCTCCACGCTCTCGGTCCTGAGCTGGTCGATCGTGCCAAGCTCGTGCAACGCGCGCAGCCGCCACAGCTGCAGCCCGTGCGCGGTGGCAACGGATAGGGAGCGGGCGAAGGCGCGCTCGGCTTCATCCAGGTCACGTTGCCGCGCCACCCTGCCGATCACTTCAAGCGCTTCGCATGCCACCGCTGGCAGCCGGCCGGCCTCGGCGGTGCGCAGCGCGGCGCGGGCAAGCTGACCGGCTTCCTCCAGCCGTCCGTGGCCGATGGCGGCCTGTGCGGCGCACGCGTCCACCCGTGCCATCTCCACGCCAGGCTCGGCGCGTGCGATCTTGATGCTCGAATCGGCGTCCGCCCACCGCCCACCGGTGATCGCAGCGCGCGCAATCCGCAGGTGTAGGTCGGCGGAATGAGCAGCCGAGGCCATGTCCAGCCGGGCAAGCAGCGTCTGACCCATCTCGATCGCCAGGTCCACCTGTCCCGACATGGCGAAGACCTCGGTCAGGGTCTCGTCGACCCGGATGCGCAGCAGATCATCAGAACTGATCAGCGCACGGGCCCGGGTCAGCGTCTGCTCGGCGCTGGCTAGGGCGCCGACAGCAAGATCTCGCCTGCCGGCCTCCAGCAGCAAGGCGCCGGCCCGCATGGTGTTGCCCGCACGCTCGGCCAAGTCGGCTGCGAGCACGCACCAGGCTCCTGGCAGGCCTGGATGGGCAGCCTCCACGGCAGCCAGAGCCCGGCCCGCCAGCGCCGCCCGTTCCGGCGGCAGCAGGCCCGCGAGTACCGCTTCGTGGGTGAGGCCGTGACGGAACAGGAAACCATCACCTACGGCCGCGATGAGCTGCAGGCCAACCCCGCGCCGTAGGGCCGCCACGACAGCGTGTTCGCTCAGGTCCACCATCTGGCCGAGCAGCTGCCAGTCGAAATGCCGCCCAATTACCGCGGCGGCGCAGATCACGCGTCGCGAGTCATCGTCGACGCCGTCCAGGCGACGGCCCACCGCATCCGCGAATGTCGCAGGGACGCCCGCGGCGACAGGGCCGCTGGTATGCCAGCTACCGTCCTGCTCCACCAGCTTCCCGTCGGCAAGCAGGCCGGCGAGCACTTCCTCCACCAGGAACGGGACCCCCTCCGCGCGGTCAGCGATCAGGCTCTGCACTTCAGCCGGCAACAGGCTCGCACCCAGGCAGTCCAGCGCCATCTGCGACACGGCGCCGGGAGGGAGCCGTCTGAGCGGGAGCACCTCTGCCGAGCCGCGGGTCTCAAGCGATGCGGCGAGGGCGCGCGCTTCGCCGCCCTCATCGGCGCGCAACGTGCCGACGCACAGCACATGCTCCGCGGAGATGTTGTCAGCCACGTACTCAAGCAGTGCCAGTGTCTCCCGATCGGCCCAGTGCAGATCCTCTAGCACCAGCACGCATCCGTGGCCAGGGGAAATGATACGCAGCAGCCGCAGCACGGCCTCGCCGACAAGAACAAGCGACTCAGCACCTGAAGCACCCGGACTGCCGGAAAGACCCGACGCACCGGAAGCATCGGAAACATCGGAAGCATCTGAACCCTTAAGCCATTCAGGGACCAGGATCCCAAGCGCCGGCCGGAACGGATCAAGCTCGCTTGCCTCTGGCAGGCCGCCCGGACGTACCGCCGACATCAGGGCCTCGGCGAATGGCCGGAATGGCGCGAGTACACCTCCCGTGACCGCCCGCCCGGCTAGCACCATGAGATCTCTCGAGCGCGCCATTGCTGCCACCTCTCGGGCGAGGCGCGACTTCCCAATGCCAGCCTCCCCGGCCAGCAGCACCGTGCCGCCACGACCAGCCTGCGCGCGAGCCAGCCCAGTGCGAAGACGGCGGATCTCCTGGTCCCGCCCCACCAACACCGGACACAGCACCGGGCGCATGTGCACAGTATGTAATGGGCGCCGCGAGCCCGCATCCCCGCAGATCCCCCGTGGAGCGCCGACATGCTTGCGGGTGACACGCACCGGCCGTTAAGACTGTATTGCGGCGCTAGGCTCGCAACATGTCAGACGAGCGGGATGCAGCGGCGTACGCCTCCGACATCACAGCGGCTCGCCAGCGGCTGCTCGGCTTCGTGGCACGCTGCAGCGCCGACGACTGGACTGCCCGCGTGCTGGAAGGCGACCCCAGGCCAGTCGGCGTGGTCGTTGATCACGTCGCGCATTCGTACGAGTATCTGGCCAGCTGGATGCGGGAGATACTCGCCGGGCGCAGCCCAGCGGTGAACCCGGACGTGGTCGACGAACTGAACGCGCATCACGCGACGCAGACCGAGCAGGTGAGCCAGGCCGAAGCGGCAGATCACTTGCGCAGCAGCGGAGACGCCATCGCCGCGCTGGTGGCCGGGCTCGACCAAGGCGACCTCGACGCCGGGGATGGCCGGGTGCGGCGCCTCGCCGAGGTTGCGATCAGGCACGCGAACGGCCACCGATCGGAGCTCGAGGCCGCGCTCGCCGCGTCCGGCTGACGGTCGGTGGTGGCGGGCAGCGCTGCGGCAGCGCCGGTTGCACACATGCGCCGGTTGCACACATGCGCCGGTTGCACACATGCGTCGTGCGGTCGGGCGGCGGGCCCACCTACACAGGATCGCGCTAACCGCCCAGGCAGTTGGGCACGCAGATGCGGCGGGCGACGGCGTCGAAGAACACGCTGGCCATGTCGGATGGCTGGGCGACGGTGCAGGACGCCCCGTGAGCACTCGCCGTGATCTGCCGGAGGGCACCGAGCTCGGCGTCCGTCCCTGCCGAGACTGCGACGATCTCCACCGGCCACTGCGGGTGGTAGTCCTGCCGTAGACTACGCGCACCGCCGTCCGGCCGGGAACTCCACCCCGTGTCCCAACAGCAACCTACTCTTGGGCATCGGCGACTTGGGTATCGGCCCCATCCGTCGGATATGGGTGACCCGTCGCGAGGCGAATGGCCGCGGCTGGTTTGCGTGCCGGTGCCCGGCGACGCGCCCGCTGTCGGGGGCCGATCAGGCGCTCAGGACCGGCAGCTCGCCTGCGACGGGCCGGTTCTGCACGGAGTCTGCGGCGATGGCGCCGTCGGTGTAGGTGACCGAGTTCGAAGGAAGCGCGGGGACCCGCGCTCCCGGGAGGACGATTCCCGCGAGGTTGAGCGGGTCCGCGGCCGAGAGGGTGACCTGTTCGCCGGTGCGCTCCAGCTTTCTGACCGATCGGAGCGCGTCCACCGCCTCCGGCAGCGCGAACTGCTCACCGCTAAAGCCGGCGACGAAACGGCCGCCCCTGATTGTTCCACGCGCCTCCATGCGCCGGAATGCCCAAAGCACCTCTCGCCACGGCACGGCGAGATTCTCGCGGGCCACGAGGTCACGGAAGACCACGCCCCACCGGGCAACCAGCTGCTCCGCAACGGCTTCCGCCAGTTCGTCACGATCTTCCTGCGCCATCGCGTCGGGTAGCAGCGACCACCGTCCGCCCGACGCGGCCGTCATCAGCCCCCGGCCACGACGAAGTCCTCGGCGCTGCGGCGTCCTTGCGAGACTACGGCGGCGCAGCAGGGCGCGGACGGCACGGAAGCCGTCCGCCGTGACGAGCCCGCGTGCCACCGCGTCCCACAGTGCCTCCTCGATCTCGGCTGGCAGGCGGCCGGCCAGCGTGGCGAGGTCCGGCTGGAAGAGCGCCCCGTGCTCGCGCAGCGCGTCGAGCACATCCCGGGTGCGGCCCGGGCCAGGCTGCGCGGGCTTGCGATCGCCGCGGGCCGCCCGGAGCAGCCAGGGCAGGTCGGCCCGGATCGTCAAGGTGATCGGGGTCGCACGTGACGGGGTCATCCCGCTGCGCTTGGGGACCTCGTCGAGCTCCGTGGCACGTACCGACAGGCGGCCCCACGTGACCTCGCCCGACAGGCACAGGTCGTCCAGCCAATCGCGGCGGTAGCTCGCCACCCGCGCACCGAGGATCGCGTCCTCCCAGGCACCTGCGGCAAGCTCGAAGCCCTGCAACTGCTCGACTACGGCGAGCACGCCGACCCGGCCTTCTCGTTTTGTGCCAGCTGCCACGTGCTGCCAGCGCAGCAGGAACCGCATGAAATCCTGGGCGGTCACGGGCTCGATCTCACGCCGCAGCCGCTGCTGGGTGTAGGCGTGGATGCGGGCAAGCAGCCGCCTAGAGCAAAACTCTTCGGGGGGGTCCCGGGGGGTCGTCCCCCCGGGGTGGCGCAGTTCGGGGGGGTCCCGGGGGGTCGTCCCCCCGGGGTCTCGCAGTTCGGGGGGGTCGGGCGCGCTGAAGTGCCCCCTGATTGCGAAACCTTCCTGCTCGAGACGGCCGAGCCCGCGCAGCGCGACGGCCTCCGCGAGCCCTGTCACGAGTGAGAGCTCGGCGACCGTGGCAGGACCGTGGCAGTCAAGATGGCCGCGGAGCATCTGCGCAGCGGCGGCGTCAGGATCGACCGCCGCGGCCTGAGCCCCGTCTGCGGCCTGAGCCCGGTCTGCGGCCTGAGCCCGGTCTGCGGCCTGAGCCCCGTCCGCGGCCTGAGCCCCGTCCGCATCGGGAGCTACGTGTACGGCCCGCGCCGTGTGCATGGCGGGAGCCGCGTCTGCGTTGGGAGCAGTCGTTGGCGGTGCACCGCGAGCGGGCGCCAAGGGTGCGCCTGCAAATAGTGCCTCGATGAAGGGCAACCGCTCGACGGCGCACCAGAGCTGCCCGCCAGGTGCGTCGACGCAGACGGCGCGGCCTTCGATGACCAGTGTGCGTAGCCAACCCTGCCAGTCCGCCACCGGCCGGAGCCCGACCAGCGTTATCAGCAAGTCGTGCAACTCGTCCGCGTCGCGCGGGTCGGGCGCCACCTGTGCCCGCACGCGTACGATCGCCTGGGGATCCAGCCTGGCCAGGTCCCGAGCCTCGACGGGCAGGCCACGCCGGAGCTGAACCGCCCGGCTGCGACGTTCTTCGAGCGGAGCGTCGTCCAGGTAGGTGAAGGGCCGTCCGTTCAAGATCTCGTGAGCGAGCACCGAAGGTTCGGTGGTATCGCGCACGACTACGCTGACCTCGCCGGACTCAATCTTGTCGAGCAACTGCTTCAGCCCGTCGATGTCCATCGCCTCGCGCAGGCAATCCTCGAGCGTCTGGTGTACGAGCGGGTGGCCGGGAATCTCCAGCGGGCCAGGGGCAACGTTCTCCTGGCACGCGGCCAGGGACGGGAAGACCGCGACCATCAGGTCATCGGCCTCCATGCGCTGGATGGCGGGCGGGTTCCTGCGGCCGCCTCGCATCCGCAGCACGGCCAGCGAGCGGTTCAGGTTCCACCGCCATCGTGCTTGGAACATCGGCGAGGTGAGGACCGCCTGCGTGACCACGTTCTCCACCGTCTTCGAGGCGAGGAACTTCGGCACCCGCTCGAGCGGGAAGCTGTGCTGCGGCCCGAGCGAGAGCAGGATCGCGTCGTCGCTGGCCGCGGCCTGCAGTTCGAAGTCGAAGGTCACGCAGAACCGCTTGCGCAGCGCGAGCCCGAGGGCACGGTTCAGCCTGGCGCCGAAGGGCGCGTGCCCGACAAGCTGCATGCCGCCGCTCTCATCGAAGAATCTTTCCAGCACGATGGTGTCCATGGTCGGAAGCGTCCCGAGGGCGGCAAGACCTGCCCCGAGGTAGGCCGCTATGGTGTCGGCCGCGGCCTCGTCGATTCCGCACTCCTGCCGTAGCCAGCGGCCGGCGCTGCCAGGCTCACCGGCGCTGAGCCGGGCCGCGACCGCCCGCCGTAGATCGGACACCTCTGTGGAGAGTTCCTCCGTGCGTCCCGGCGCCTCCCCGAGCCAGAACGGCACCGACGGCGGCGCTCCCTGGGCGTCGACAACCCGGACCGTGCCCGGCTCAACCCTGCGGATCCGCCAGGAGGTCGTGCCGAGCAGGAACACGTCGCCCGCCATGCTTTCGATCGCCCAGTCCTCGTTCACCGTCCCGACGGGAGTGCCGTCAGGCTCGGCCAGCACACGGTAGTCGCCGAGTTCCGGGATGGCACCGCCCGACGTGAGCGCCGCCAGGCGAGCACCCCGCCGCCCCCGCAGACGTCCGGCCACCCGGTCGCGGTGCAGGTACGCGGCGCGGCGGCCGCGGCCGGTGTGGATCCCCTCCGACATGAGCTCAAGCACGTCTTCGAAATCTTCTGCCGACAATGCGGCGAACGGCGCCGCACCCCTGACGAGCCCGAACAGGTCGTCTTGCGACCACTGCTCGGCCGCGCACTCGGCCACCACCTGCTGAGCCAGGATGTCCAGCGGCGCGGAAGGCACCTGGAGAGCGTCTAGTCGGCCGCGCCGCACGCCGCGCAGCAGCGCCGCGCACTCGACGAGTTCGTCGCGTGACGTCGGGTACAGCCGCCCCGATGGTGTCCCCGTGCGTGTGTGGTTGGAACGCCCCACCCGCTGGAGGAATGTCGCGAAGCTGCGCGGCGAGCCGATCTGGCAGACAAGCTCTACTGGCCCGACGTCGATCCCGAGCTCGAGCGAAGCCGTCGCCACCAGGGCCTTGAGATCGCCGGCGCGCAGCATTGACTCTACCCGCTGGCGCCTGCCGACGGACAGGCTGCCGTGGTGAGCGGCCACCTGATCCTCCCCGAGCCGCTCGCCAAGCTGGTGCGCCACCCGCTCGGCCATCCGCCTGGTGTTCACGAACACGAGCGTTGTCCTGTGCTCAGTCACGTGCACCGCGATGCGATCAAGTATCTCGGCCATTTGTTCCGCGGAGGGGACAGCCCCAAGCTCGTCATCGGGGAGTTCGAGTCCGAGATCGAGCGCACGCAGGTGCCCGACGTCGACGATCGCGCAGCACGGCGTGCCGTCTGGCGTCGAGCGATCCGCACCTGCCCCAACGAGCAGCCGGGCGACGGTCTCAATTGGACGCTGTGTCGCGGACAGGCCGACGCGCTGGACCGGCCCAGCCGCCACATGGGTCAGGCGCTCGAGCGTGAGGGCGAGGTGAGACCCCCGCTTGTTACCCGCGACGGCGTGGATCTCGTCGACGATGACCGTTTCGGTCCGGCGGAGCATCGCCCGGCCGCGATCCGCGGTGACCAGAAGGTACAGCGATTCCGGCGTGGTGATGAGGAAGTTCGGCGGATGCCGCAGCATGGCGGCGCGCTGCGCCGCGGCCGTGTCGCCGGTCCGGACTGCGACCCGGATGTCGGGCGCACTCAGCCCTAGCTCGGCTGCGATCGCACTGATCTCGCGGAGCGGCATCTCGAGGTTCTGGTGAATGTCGACGGCCAGGGCCTTGAGCGGCGAGACATATACCACCTGAGGGCCGTCGCTCAGGTCGGCGCCCGCCTCGTGCGCACGGTACATCCGGTCGATGCAGACAAGGAACGCGGCGAGCGTTTTGCCTGACCCGGTCGGCGCCGCAATCAGGGTGTGCACGCCTGCCGCGATCTGCGGCCAGCCGCCTGCCTGGGGCGCGCTTGGCCCGGCAGGAAACCGGCGTTCGAACCAGCTACGCACGGCCGGGTGCAGCGACTCAAGCACCCGGCCAGGCTACCTGCGGCCACCGACAAATAGGTACGGGCATTCGACCAGGACCGTCGCTGCGCGACGGTCCTGCCGCACCGGTTGAGGCGCGTTCTGTGGGGGTTTCGCGCGGACACGATGGCCCATCGCGTGCCGCATAAGGCGGTTCACGAGATGGGAAAATATGGTTGGGCATCGGCCATCACCGCTGACCGCCCGCCTCACCCACAAACCCAACGGTGCCTGCGGGCACTCAAACCCCCCTGTGGTTCGCCCTCCCAGCCCGGCGCGACTGCGACCCACCGGAATCCTTCCCTCGCCCGACCCGGCCTGTCGCTCTCCAACAGTGCCGCATCCCAACGCGAACAGATCAGAACCGGGCAAGATCATGGAGGTGTCCGTCAGCATCAACTGGGCCTAAGACCACCACTACATCGCCCTGGACCGCGACGGGCAGCTGCTGACCCGCCGCCGCATGAGCGACGATGCAGCCCGGGCTGGCCGCGCCACTGAGCCCTGCTCGCGGAGCACGGCCGGCTGAGCACGGCGACAGCGTCGATGACCCGATCCCGGTGGCGATTCGGCTCGACATGCAGCTCCACTCAATAGCCTGAATGACCGCCGTGATCGCGCTCGCGGATGCGGCGTCACTGTAATGGGAATCCGCCGGGCGCTATAGGTGGGCGTTCGGCGCATATCGCCGATACTCTGGAGCGATCTTGAAGCGTCCATGACGTCTATTTCCTTCTGGTAGCCGGCTGTCGTGGACAGGTTCTCTGGAGCGTGTCCGCAACGTCTGGCGACCCTATCGTCGCTCTTCGTGCTCGGAGCTGTACCCGGAGTTGTCAGTGGCCGACTCTTGGGTCTCCGTATCACGGTCGGCGAGGAGATGCGGGGATGAGGGTGTCGCCAGCGATGAGGGGCGGCATCCGCCGGGTCGGTGGCCGCCCGGGCAAGCCCGCTCCGGTGATCGCCTTGGCGTACAGCCGTTGGCAGGAACGGTCTCAGCGTGACACCGGCACCCGCGGTGCCTATCTTGGGGTTGTGTTCAGGTTGGCGATGAGCATTGGCCATCAACTGTGAAGCCGACGGAGCGCACTACGGTTCCGCGCAGTACGGCTCCGCGCGGTGCGGCCGCGGCTCAGCCGGGTGGCGAGATGCTGCCTGGGGAGTTCCTCCTGCGAGACGGCACGCCTGCGCTGATCTGGCCGCTGCTGCCTACGGACGCCGAGACGCTGCGCGACATGTTTCGCCGCCTGTCGGGGGATTCGCGCCACCACCGGTTCCTGGCAAAGCCCCGTAAACTCGATGACTCGATGATCCGGCGGCTTGTCGACAGCGTTGACGGGGTGCATCACATTGCGCTGGTGCTTATCGCGCTGCCGGCAGAGGGCGAGGAGGGGCCGGTCGGGGCCGCCCATCTCTGGCAGGATCCCAACGATCCGACCACCGCCGACCTCGCCGACACGGTCGTCGACGACTGGCAAGGACGCGGTGCCGGTACCGCACTCTTCTCGGCGCTGATGGAGCGACGCCCGGCGGCGATCACGCGGCTGTGCACGGTGGTTGAGGCCGACAACCGCGCGGTGCTGGCGCTGCTCGCCGGGGCCGGGCGCACGTCGTTGGGCATGCTTGAGCGGGGCGTACTCGAAGTCACGGTTGAGCTCGCGTCGGCCTAGGCGCTTGGGATCTCTCCGATCGTTGCCGATGTTGATGTTGATGTGGATGGCGTCGGTGCCGTGCAGGCTCAGGACGTGCCGGGGCCGCGGGGCGCAGATGCCTAGTTCGCTGCGGAATATAGGGGGGCCCTGGCCCAGCGCTGCGAGCAGCACGAATACGGCGAGCGGATCAAGACGGTGGCCGGCGCAGATCCTTGTCCCAGCCAGGGCCAAAGGGCGCCATGAGCCCAAACCAATTGATCCGGTGCGTCCACCCATCCGCCCACGAACCTGCGCCAGCAGGTAAGCGCAGATCACCCACGTCTGCGCCATCACGGGAAGGACCGTCACGCACCAGCCGCCACGCAGAACGGCAGGGCGCCGCGGCGGCGATCGCCATCGCCAGAAACCCGCCCACGAGTGCCGATTACCCACACTTCCCCGCCGCCACCGCGTCCGCGACGGCCAAGGCATCCGAGATATGGCCTGCGACCGAATAGGGACTGCCTACGGTGCTTGGCGGCAGCCAGCGCTGCTGATACACAATGCGGTCGAGCCGGCCCGACAGCTCCTGCAGGAGAGGTTCGAGGTAGCGGCAGGAGAACGGGCGCGGTGAACCAGCAGGGCAGGCGGTCCGTGTCCCGCGCGAAAGCCAGGCATGCCATTCGCGGATTTGGGGCCCTGGGCTGTCCGCGGAGGCCTGCAATCGCTCGCTGATTCGACGCCGGGTCGATCTGCGGCGCGCCGCACAGCTGAACTCGCGGGCCCGCTTGGTGTGGTCAAGGATGGGGGTCATGACCGATCTGCGCGCGTTGCTCGCCCGAACCGCAGACCACGTGGCGGCCTACCGCGAGGCCGCATCGGAGGCTGCGGTGTTCCCTGAGATCGACCCGGACGCCGTGCGGGTGGCGATCGGGGGCCGGCTGCCTGATGGCCCCACCCCGGCGGGCGAGGTCGTTGACCAGCTGGTGGCCGCGGTAGAGCCGGCGATGGTCGCGACGACCGGTCCTCGCTACTTCGGCTTCGTCATCGGGGGCGCCCTGGACGCCGCGACCGCAGCCGACCTGCTCGCCGTGGGCTGGGACCAGTCGGCGTACAACCACCTGTCGTCGCCGGCGTCCGCCCTCGTCGAGGAGGTCGCCGGCGCCTGGCTCGTTGACATTCTCGGTCTTCCCGGTGACGTGTCGTTCGGGTTCGTGACCGGCGCCCAGGGGGCCAACACGGTGTGCCTGGCTGCGGCACGCCACCAGGTACTCGCGGAGGTCGGGTGGGACGTGGAGCGCGACGGGCTTGCCGGAAGCCCAGCTGTCCAGGTCGTGGCGAGCCAGGAGCGCCATGCGACAATCGACCGCTCTTTGCGTCTGCTCGGCCTCGGCGTCGGCTCTCTTCGGCCCGTGCCCGCGGACGGCAATGGTGCCATAGACGTGGCCGCGCTCGGGGACGTGCTGGCGAGCAAGCCCACTGGCCCGACGATCGTCTGCTTGCAGTCGGGCAACGTCAACACCGGAGCGTGTGATGACCTCGCGGGGGCAGTGGCGGTGGCGCACGAGCACGGTGCCTGGGCTCACGTCGACGGGGCGTTCGGGCTGTGGGCGGCGGCAAGCCCGGCGACGCGGCTGTTGGTGACCGGAATCGAGACCGCCGACTCGTGGGGCACCGACGGCCACAAGTGGCTCAACGTGCCCTACGACTCGGGCTACGCGTTCTGCGCGCACCGGGACGCGCACGCGGCGGCGATGGCCTACACGGCGGCATATCTCGTCGGCACCACCCCGGCCGCCGTGCGCCCGCCCGGCGACTACGTGCTCGAGTCCTCCCGTCGGGCGCGGGGGTTCGCGACGTGGGCCGCGCTGCGCGAGCTAGGGCGCAGCGGCATTGCCGAGCTCGTCGACCGCTGCTGTGCCTTGGCCCGGCGCTTCGCTACCCAGCTCGCCGCCGTCGACGGCATCTCGGTCGTCAACGACGTCGTCTTGAACCAGGTGCTGGTGCGGTTCGGCCACGACGACGCGACCACGGAGCGGGTCATCGAGGCTGTGCAACGCTCGGGCCAGTGCTGGATGGGCTCGACGACCTGGCATGGCCAGCGGCTTATGCGCATCTCGGTGTCGAGCTGGCGTACCACCGAGGCTGACGTCGACCGGTCGGTACGCGCGATCGTCGCCGCGGCGCGCCCCTGATCCACGCTCGGGCGGCAGAAATCGGTCCGGCACTGCCCGGACACCATCTTGACTGGGCAGCATCGGCGCAGCGCGCCGCGATGACATCGAGGATTACAGGGTGTGGCTGGCCGCCCAGCCCAGGGCGGGAGGCGGGACGATCACGGCGGGGACACACCGGCAGACCTGGGCCCGGTGAGGATGCTCATGCCTGTTCTGGGCCGCGTACCGGGGCCCGTCGCCTGCCAGCCGGGCAGGCCTGGAGGACTCGGCCTGGGCGTATGCTCGGCTCCATAGCACACGGAGTGTCTCGGCAGGAGCAGGCCCCCGCTTCACCGCAGCCGCAGCGCACTGCTGAACAGGAAGTCCGCAAAGGCCGTTCCGGCCGTCGTTGCCGCCCCCAGGCCGGGTCAGGCTGTCCGCCGGCAGGATAACCGAGCAAACGGTATCCCGCCACAGCCGGTAGGTCCGCAGGGTGAGCCAAATTCACATCCGAACGGCGGCCGCCTGGCCGGCGACCATGGCCGTGCCGCCGTCCCGCAGCCGGACCGCGTGCAGCAGGACGGGGCTGCGGGCGATATGCTCCTTTTCCACCCCACTCATATGGCAGCCGCAGCGCCGCCAGCTCGCGCTGCCACTCGCTCCCGCTGATCCGTCCGCGCGGCTGCTGACTGCGGCGGCGCCAGAACTCCCCAGTCCAGCAGGTCGCCCGGGTCGGCCTCATGCCTGTACTTTCGGCGCTGCCGCAAGAACGACAAGGACAGCCGGTGATCCTTGGCTTATGCCGCCCGCCCGGTCATGCCGCTGCTGGACTGGAAATTGCTGGCTGGATGACTCCTCAGCCAGCCAGGAGAACCGCGACCGGACAAGGGACGTAGCTGCTGAGCCATAATCCGCGTGCCGCAACGTGCCCGAGCGGCGCGGATGGTGCGCAGGCCCTACGAGTTACGTGCGCGTACCAGCCTAGCCGGACATGCCCTTTCAGTCGGCATAGGGAAGCCGCCGCAACTGTCGCCGGGTGCTGACCCCGAGCTTGGTGAAGATCTTGTGGAGGTGCCACTCGACGGTTCGCGGGCTGAGGTACAGCGCAGCGGCGATCTCAGGGCTGGTGAGCCCTTCCGCGGCGAGCCGGGCGATGTGGGCTTCCTGAGCTGTCAGCTCCCCACGCGTCTTTACCGCACGTTTGCGGACCGTCTCCCCGGTTGCTGCGAGCTCGTGTCGCGCGCGATCCGCGAACGCCTCAACCCCCATCGCGGCCAGGGCCTCGTAGGCCGTTCGCAGCTGGGCCCGGGCATCGGCGCGGCGGCCTTCCCGGCGCAGCCATTCACCGTAGAGGAGCTGCGCGCGAGCGAGCTCGACCCGGATCCTGGTATGACCGAGTCGCTCGATCGCCTCCCGGTAGAGCTCTTCCGCGGTGTCATCGTCGTGCAACAAGGCACGCCTGGCCGCCTCGATTCCGAGGGCCAGCTCGGTGCCGCTGGCGCGGGTCATCGCGGACAGCTGCCCGAACGCGTAGGCCGCCGCATCGGTGTTGCCGCCGCGCACGCCCGCCTCGACGAGCTCGGCGAGCGCCCACTTCGTGGGACCGAGTTCCAGTGGGTCGGTGGCTGCCTCCCGGGCCGCGGCCAGGGCGTCCTCGTACCGGCCCAGGCCATTGCACAATACAGCGCGAGCGGAATACATCATGTTCAGGCCAACGCCCTGGCCCAGGGCGGTCGCGGCGTTCAGGGTGTCCTGGATCAGCTGCTCGGCGTGCTTTTCGTGACCGCGCATGGCGGCCAGCCATGCCTCTGGGATGGGAGTCAGCGCGTTCTCACCGCCGGTCACCTCGGCTACCCAGTGGCTCTCCGCGACCAGGGCCGCGGCGGCGGCCAGGTTACCGCTGTGGATATCGAAGATGGCGCGGCTGGCGAGCGCGAGGGGAAGCAGGCTGAGGGCTCCGGCCTGGCGGACGACGTCCAGGTGCCGTCGGCTCAGGATGTCCCAGTGCACGTCGTCCCACAGGTCGACGGCCGCGACGGCCGCGACCCACGCGCTGTGGAAGGCCTCGTCCAGGGTGAGGCCTTCGCGGCCGAACGCCTGCACGGTGCGGTGCAGCAGGGGTGCCGACGCCGCGTACCCGTCCGTGTACAGCACGGCCACCCGCTCGAGTAGCAGGTCGGCCTTGCTGGGCGCCTGCGGCGGGGGCGCCTCGCGCGCTGCTTCCGCCACCTGCCGCATGCCGGGGCCAGGGCCGGAGGCCAAGCGTCCGGCGAACAGCGCGGCGGACAGCGCGTCCAGGTAGGCCCCACGGGCCAGGTTCCCGTCGAGCGGTTCAAGCCGGCGAGCGGCGGCCAGAAGCATCGGTAGCGCCTGGTTGCCGTGGCTTGAGTTGTATGAAATCTGGGCTCGCAGCAGGTCGATCGTTGCCTGTCCGGCTTCGTCGAGCGGTCCCGCCTCGGCGGCCGCCAGGAGGGACAGGGCCGTCCCGAACGCGCCCGCGGTGGCCTTGGCCTGCCCGGCAGCGAGCGAGCGCTGCGCCCGCCGGGCTGGGTCAGGCGTCAGCGCGGCTGCCGTTTCGAGGAAGGCGGCTGCTGCCGCGAGCCCGCCCAGGGAGGCCGCGCGGTCAGCCGAACGTTCGAGTTCTGCCGCGATATTTTCATCCGGGCCGACTGCCGCGCAGGCGCGGTGCCAGGCGCGGCGGTCTGGATCGAGGTCCGGGTCGGTGGCGTCGGCCAGCGCCTGGTGGACCTCTCGCCGTTGCGGCGGGGTCGCCGAGCGGTAGACGGCCGAACGAACCAGGGGATGCCGGAACCGGACCCGGTCGCGTAGCTCGATCAGGCCCGCCGCCTCGGCCTCGGCCACCGCGTCGGCCCCGATGCCCAGCCGCTGCGCAGCGCGCCACAGCAGCGGAAGGTCCCCGACGGGTTCCGCGGTCGCGGCCAGCAGCAGTTGCTGGGACGGCTGGGGAAGGGCGCTCAGCTGGCGGATGAAGCCTTGCTCCAGGCGGTTGTCCAGGGGCACGGCACTGCGCGCCCGGGAAGCGGTCCCGAAGGCCAGCTCTGCCGCCGTCAGCGCTCGCGGCAACTCCAGCAGGGCGAGCGGATTGCCGTCGGACTCGGCAAGGATGCGGTTACGTACCCGGGGATCGAGTGTGCCGGGCACCGCCGACTCCAGTAGCGCTGCCGCATCGTCGATACCCAGCCCGCGCAACCGGAGCTCGGGAAGGCCGGCCAGTATGGGCTCCTCGTCGGTCTCGCGGACCGCGAAGACCAGGCCCACTTGTTCGGCGGCGAGCCGACGAGCCACGAACTCCAGCGTCTGCGCCGACGCCTGGTCCAGCCACTGCGCGTCGTCCACCACGAAGATCAGGGGCTGCTCCGCGGCTACCTCGGACAGCATGGTCAGCACCGCCAGGCCCAGGAGAAAGCGGTCTGGCGCGCGGCCCGGCCGCAGTCCGAACGCGGTGCCGAGCGCCGCTCGCTGCGGGGCAGGCAGAGTACCGATCCGGTCCAGGTAGGGTCTGCATAGCTGGTGCAGGCCGGCGTACGCGAGCTCCAGCTCCGACTCGACACCGGCTGCGCGGCCAACCTGGCAGCCCCTGGCGCTGTCAGCCAGGAACTCGAGCAAGGCGGTCTTGCCTATCCCGGCCTCACCGCGCAGGACCAGAACCTGGCTGCGGCCCGCCTGCGCAGATGCCACGAGGCGGCTCAGAGTGTCGCATTCGCCTTGTCGCCCGCGCAGCCCCGGCCAGAACGCGCTATTGGACATGGATGGCCTCACCGCCCGACCATGCCTCCACGGTGCTGGCGTACGCCTGCGGGCGGCGAGGTCAACGTTTCATCAGTCTTACACGGGCATCTGCACCCGGCAAGATCAGCGATGTCCGATTAACCGCGCGTTCAGCCGGGGCCCCTAACGGAGCCAGGTGTTCAGTGAGCTCGCAAATTCGCCCACAGCGCGTCCCAGCCCCAGTTCCACGCCGACCGGGGTCTGCAGGCCGTTCTCGAACAGGTACCTGACCCTGGCCGCGTTCTCGGGGCGGCCGGAGGTCTGGAAGAAGGCCGCCAGCCCCGGGCCGAACTCCTCATCCGGCGGCAGCGAGGCCCAGTCGAGCAGCGCCTTGGCGCCCTCGACCGCCGCCTTGTCGAACCCGGCGATCCGCCGCGCGAACACGTCGACGAACCCGGCCAGCCCGGCGTCCGGGAGCACGCGATTGACGTACCCGTACCGTTCGGCGAGCTCAGCGGGGACGTCGTCGGCGCCGAGGAGAATCTCCGCCGCGCGCCCGCGTCCGACCAGCCGGGCCAGGCGCGCCATCGGCCCGCCGCCGGGCACCGCCCCGAGGCCCACCTCGGGATGACCGAGGACCGCCTTGTCACCCGCGAAGCGGATGTCGGTGGCCAGCACGAACTCGCTGCCAGCCCCTCGCGCACGTCCCCGGATAGCAGAGATCGTGACAGCAGGCACCTTGCTCAGCCTGACCAGATTATCCAGGTACGGGTGCAGTCCCGTCGGCCCAGGCGCCATCCCGGCCACTCGCGCCTTATCGGCCTTCAGGTCCCAGTGCGCCATAAAGAACTCGGCGTTGGCGCTATCGAAGACGACGACAGTGACGGCGGGCGACTCCTCGATCCGGGAGACCAGGTGAGCGAGCTGCTCGACGGAGTCGGCATCGATCAGGTTCACCGGCCCGTTCTCGAAGGTCACCTTCCAGTACGACGGCGAGACTTCGTCGACCATGAATTGGGCGGGAGGTCGTGCGGGTGCTGTCATGTCAACCTCACTTATCACGATGCCTCCTCAGTCCCCTCCGTCACAATCTTCGCAGACGTCCGTGAGGACGATCTGAACGCTTCCTGTGGCGAGGTTTGTAATGGAGCGTCACAGGGCTGCTCGCGTGTCGAGCTGACACGGCGTCGCGCTTGTGCTGGGGACCGTCCCGGCCCGCAGGCCGCGGTTTTGTGTCCCACTGGGACTAGTCCTGCCTGTTGAGGGTGATTGAGATGACATGGCCGGACCTCCCCGTTTAGCCGAAAGTGAATGCGTACGCCTGGACGCCGGGATCAAGGAAGGTGGTCTCGAAGATGCGGTCGGTGACGGTCGCGGGCTGGCGGATGAGTTGGTGCAGTCGCTGTTCGGCCACCGTTCCGTTGCCCTGGCTGTCAACGTCGGCGCCGTGTGCCGCGCCAGGTGGTTGCCCGTCGAGGAGCACGCGGAATCGCACGGCCGTGCCCGGTGCGGCCGGCGCCATGACCAGGTGAAGATCGCGGGCGTGGAACCGGTACGTGATCTGCCCGCCGGCCTCGTTCAGCGTGGCGGCCTGCTCCTCCATCGTCCAGTCACCCGACAGGGCCCAGTGGTTGGCTCTGAGGTCCGCCGGGGCCGTATAGGCGTGGCGCCTGCCCGGCACGATGCCGCTGGGGGACGCGAAGTTCTCGGTGCGCTCGTAGCCGGTGTAGTTCTCTGGCGATCTCAGGGCGGCCCAGTCGGCCGGGGCTTCCACGCCGGACAGGTCGGGCGAAACCAACCCCTGGCCGGTGCCGCCGGATCCGGCTTCGGCCAGTAGTTGCTGGATGATCATTTCCGACTGCTGGTACTCGCCTTCGCCGAAATGGTGATGTCGGATACGCCCGCGGGCGTCGGCGACGTACAGCGCCGGCCAGTAGTGATTGTCGAAGGCACGCCATATCGCGTGGTCGTTGTCGATCGCGGCCGGGTAGTCGACCCGCATGCTTTTCACGGCGCGGCGGACGTTATCCACGTCGTGTTCGAACGGGAACTCGGGCGTGTGAACGCCGATGACCACCAGCCCGTCGCCGGAGTATTTCCCGGCCCAGGCGCGAAGGTAGGGAAGCTGGCGTAGCCAGTTGATGCAGGTGTAGGTCCAGAAGTCGATCAGGGCTACCTTGCCGCGCAGGCCGGCCGGGGTCAGCCGCGGCGAGTTGAGCCACCCGGTCGCGCCGCCGAAAGAGGGTAGCTCGCCCTCGACGGGCAGCCGGGCCGAGGCCGTGTGCAGCCCCGCAGGCGCACGCCAGCGTGCGTTCATGACGATGCCTCCTCGCGGCTTGAACATCCGAGCCGGGTTCCCGGCCCGCGATCCGGGCGTGGCGGATGGCGGGCACGGTGTGCGCGCCATCCGCCTGTGCCCGGCTAGCGCAGTGACCGGAACGCCGCGCGTAGCTCGGCGGCGAACAGCGTCGGCTCCTGCCAGGCGGCGAAGTGGCAGCCCCGGTCGACCTCGTTGAAGTAGGTGAGCTTGGGGTAAGCCCGCTCGGCCCAGCTGCGCGGGGCCCGGTAGATCTCCTTGGGAAAGACAGTGACGGCGGCCGGGATGGCCACGTTCTTGACGCCGAAGAAGTCGAACGTGTTCTCCCAGTACAGCCGGGCCGAGGAAATCGCTGTGTTCGTCAGCCAGTAGAAGGTGACATTGTCGAGGACTTCGTCCCGGGTCAGGTTGCCGATGGCGTGCCCCGCGAAGGCGTCCGCGATGTCGGAGTAGCTGGCCGCGTCGTGGTTGATCATCCAGGCGGCCAGGCCCACGGGTGAGTCCGCGATCCCGTAGAGCGCCTGCGGCTGCGTGATCATTTCTATCCCGTAGCCGATGCCCTTCGTGTAGAAGAAGTTCAGCTGCTCGTATGTGCGGCTTTCGTCAGCGGACAGACCGGATGGCGGCGGGCCGCCGGCTCCTAGTACGTTGCGCGCTAGTGCCGTCGAGACATCGGCTGGAACAACGCCGGCCATGTTGGTGTGCATGCCGAGCAGTTCCGGCGGTGCCTGGGTGGCCATCACGTCGGTGACGATCGCGCCCCAGTCGCCGCCTTGCGCCACGAACCGGGTGTAGCCCAGGCGCCTCATCAGCTCCACCCAGGCACGGGCAATGCGGTCCGGGCCCCAGCCGGTCTCCCGCGGCTTGCCGGAATACCCGTAGCCCGGCATCGACGGGATTACCAAGTCGAAGGCGTCCGATGCGCTCGCGCCGTGCGCGCTTGGATTGGTGAGCGGGTCGATGATCGCCAGCAGTTCGATGACCGAGCCGGGCCACCCGTGCGTGATGATGACCGGCAGCGCGTTCTCATGCTCGGAGCGGACGTGGATGAAGTGGATGTCCAGCCCGTCGATCTCGGTCATGAAGTGCGGCAGGGCGTTCAGTTTCGCCTCGCACTTGCGCCAGTCGTATTCTGTCGCCCAGTAGCGGGCGAGGTCCTGCATGACCGCCAGCTGCGGGCCCTGCGAATGATCCGCGACGAGTTCCTGGTCGGGCCAGCGGGTGGCCGCGACGCGCGCACGCAGCGCCTCCAATTCCGCCTCGGGGGTGACCGGGATCGTGAGCGGCCGGACCGCCGTGGCGCCTGCTGAGTTCTCTGTCGGGACAGACATGCGGGTCTCCTTGGTTTTGCTTGGTGGTCGATGTAGAGCCCGCCGTCCTAGACGAAGCCGCGGCCCTCGGGGGCGGGCAGGCGGGTGGAAGCTGAGATACGAGGATCCCGTTCACTAGCGGCACCGCCTCACCATCGCGCATCGGGCGGCGCGTCGCGCCAGTAAGAATTACTGGTCTGTTGTCCCCGGTCCTCGATAGGGCACAAATGGAGGCCGCGTCGTGTCAAGCTGGCGGGCTTGCCCACGCTGGCGCGACGGCCTCGCAGCTGACCACGCCAAACTGCGCCGCTTGCGGGAGCACAGCCCCCGCAGCTCGCCCAGCGGCGCCTCCATCTAGCCGATCGCCACCGCGGTAGGCGCCCCCTTGTGCGGGTCCACACCGATCATCACCGCAGCCAGCAACCGCTCCTTCGTCGTCCTCGGGGGAAAGAAAGGACCGTGGCGGGCATGCCCGATCTCGGATCGACCCGCGTTCGCGCCTCTTTCGAGCCACGCCACGGCGAGACCCCGCAGAGCTGGCACCTCGTTCGTAAGCCAGGCCGATACCGGCCGGCAGGCGGTTATGGAGCCAAGCCCCGCGGCACCTCTCGACGCTACGACCGAAGCGAGAAGGGGATAGACGCAGGCCACGTGGGTGGCATCGCTTCCGGTACGTCGTGGACACCGTTTCAGATGGTACGTGTCTACGACGCAGCTTGAAGGCCCCGTCAGGTACCTGGTTGACACCCGAGACGAGCTAGAGATAACGGCGGCTCGGCGTGCGTTCGCCCTGACCTTCTCTAGGACTCAGCGTGATGCCGTCTATCGACGCAGCCCGATGCCGACGGTCGACCATGTTAGTGCCGCACGGTACGCGTCTGTGCAGTTCATGGCTCGATCGCCGGACGGCTCAGCGCCGCTCCTGGATGCGGATCAGGTTGCCCGCGGGATCACGGAAGGCGCAGTCGCGAACGCCGTACGGCTGCTCGGTAGGCTCCTGGACGACCTCGGCGTCGCTGGCCCGCAG
>Ga0335081_10001810_pt1 | contig 33827 bp, 31 predicted proteins | sample Lox_Sample_35_FD_206713 | JGI IMG/M metagenome (GOLD analysis project Ga0335081, IMG submission 206713) | Soil microbial communities from Loxahatchee National Wildlife Refuge, Florida, United States - Lox_Sample_3.5 | ecosystem: Environmental > Terrestrial > Soil > Wetlands | place: USA...
GGCCGGTTCCGTTCCGGCGGGTCTGGCTCCGGCGGAAGCGGCTCCGGTGCGAGCGGCGGCTCATGGTTTGCCGCGGCGTCGCGCCCACGCTGGCAGCCGGGCCCGATCCGGCCGTCGGGCGGCCCGGCGGGGCGCGGCCGCGCACCCGATCCGCCCGCGGCTCCGGCCGGCGGCTCCCGGGCCGCGGCTCCCACCCGTACCGCAGGACGGCCCCAGCCCGCAGGTGACCGGGCCAGGGACCGCGGCGCCAGCGGGTGGACCGGCCCGGGCGCGGGCCGGGTCGGTCCCGGGGACCCGGCCGGCTCCGGAAGCGGGCGGGACGGCGGCGGAGCGGCGCCGCGGGAGACGCCGATGCCGTTCTGGCTCCGCCCGGTACGGCGCAGGAAGTAGCCACCCGCGATGGACCTGTCCGCAGGCCAGCAGAAGGCACTGTTCGCGGTCGTCGTCGTGGTCCTGGCCGGGCTCGGCGCCTACCTGATCGCCGCGCCGCACGGCCGGCATCCGGCGCCGGCCTCCTCGGCCACGGCGTCGGCGCCGCCGGCGGCCGCCGCGTCATCCCCGGCGGCCGCGCCGACCCCGGCGGGCACCGCGGGTGTCAATATCTACCAGTGGCTGCCGTTCACCGAGCAGGAACTGGCCCGGGCCGCCGCGGTCACCACGCAGGTCACCATCGATTACAACACGTTCAGCTACACCGAGAACGCCGCCGGGTACGTGGCGCCGATGAACGGCCTGATCACTCCCCAGCTCAGCCAGACGCTGAAGAACGGGTACGCCACGCTGGGCGTGGCCCAGACCCGGACCAGCCAGAGGCAGGTCTCCACCGGCACCGCCAGCATCGGCTCGATCCGCGGCTTCGGCCCATCCAGCATCACGTTCGTGGTCTCCGCCACCCAGAAGCTCACCGGGACCACCGGCACCACCGCGAGCAGCGCGCAGTACGCGGTCACGGTCAGCGGCCAGGGCAGCTCGTGGCAGGTCTACGACATCGAGCCTGCCACAGCAGGGAATACGTGACCGGCGGCCGGGGGTCAGGGGGCGGGCATACCGCAGCGGAGGACGGTGCGGCCGACGCGTGGCCGGCCCCGGACGGCGGCGCCAGCCCCATCATCGTGATCGCCGTCATCGGCACCGCCGCCCTGCTGCTGGTCGGCTTCCTCGCCATCCCGATGGTCGTCGGCGGTTCCAGCCTGCTGTTTTCCGCCGGGACCGGCGGTTTCGGCTGCTCCGGCTCCACCCAGCAGGCCAAGGCCGCGCTGCAGTCCAAGGTCAGCGGGCAGGCGAAGAACTCGATCCCGGCCGACTACCTGAGCTGGTACCAGAAGGTCGGCCAGCAGTACGGCGTGCCCTGGGTCATCCTGGCCGGGATCGGCACGGTGGAAAGCGACAACGGCCGCTCGACGCTGCCCGGCGTGCACAGCGGGTCCAATCCGTTCGGCGCCGCAGGCCCGATGCAGATCGGCATCGGCGGGGCGGCCGGCAACTCCTGGGGCGGCGCGCCCGTGCACCCGGCCAGCCAGGCGGTGGACGGGGTGGCGGCCGACGAGGACGGCGACGGGATTGCGAGCGTCTACGACCCCGCCGACGCGATCGCCGGGACCGCGAAGTACCTCCTTGCCCACGGCGTGCAGACCGACGCCTCTTCGGCGGTCTTCGCCTACAACCACCTCCAGTCCTACGTGCTGGCGGTGCAGAACTACGCCAGCAGCTACGCCGGCGGCGGCTTCTCGGTCGCACCGGTCGTGGGCAGCCCGGCCGCCAGCACGGCGGCGTGCGTCCAGTTGTCCGGCACGGTGATCAGCGGGGCGACCACGGCGCCAAACCAGGCGGCGGCCGCCGCGATCGCCTTCGCGCAGAAGCAGATCGGCAAGCCGTACCTGTGGGGCGGCACGGGGCCGGACGCGTTCGACTGCTCGGGGCTGGTCATGATGGCCTACCAGGCGGCGGGCATCAGCATCCCGCGCACCTCGGATGCCCAGTGGGCCTGGGGGCCGCAGGTCCCGGCCAGCCAGGCCGAGCCGGGTGATCTGGTCTTCTTCGCGGGCTCGGACGGCACCCCGGCCAGTCCCGGCCACGTCGGGCTGGTGATCGGGGGCGGCAAGATGATCGAGGCGTACGCGACCGGCTTCCCGATCCGAATCTCCACGTACGGAACGACCTCGTCCGCGGGCGGGCTGAGCCAGGTGGTCGGGTTCACCCGGCCCTGGGCGCACGCCGGCGTGACGCTTCCGCCCGGCAGCGGCTCCGCGGCGGGGACCGCCGCGCCCGCCTCGCCCTGAGCCGTCGCCTCAGCCGGCCGTTCCCGGAAGCAGGCGGGCTGACCCGGGCGCACCGCGCTCAGCTGATCGTGGCCCGGCCGGAACTGAGCCGCTTGTGCGCCGCGTGGCCGGGCTGGCCGGGGAAGGCCTTGACGCGCAGCCCGGGCGGGAGCGCGGCGGGTCAGTGGATCGGGCGGGCGCGGCGCGCGGACCGGATCCGGGCGTGCGGCTCGGGTTTGCGCTCCAGCTCCTCCGGAAGCCGCAGCAGGGCGTTGGAGGTGCTGTTGACGACGTCCTCGGCGATATCGATGACCCGCCTGCCGCGGGTCCGTGCCGCGCTCCTCAGCAGCTCGAACGCGTCACGAGTGCGGAGCCGGTGACGCTCGGCGAGCACGCCGATAGCCTGCTCGACGCGGATGCGCGCGGTCAGCGCGTGCTCAAGCTGGGCGACCGTCACGGCCAGCCGGGCCGCCTCGTCCGCCTCACCCGCGCGCGTCGCCGGACCCGTCACGGGGCCGGCGTGCCGGGCAGCCGGTTTCGGCACCGTCACCGCGGAGGGCCCGGTCGCGGCCGCGCCCCGGGAGGTGTCAGCGGCCTTTCCCAGGCCATCGGCCAAGGCGGCGCCCGATCCGGTGCCGCCCGCAGGGGCGGCACCGGAGGAGGCGAGGTCGGCGGCGAGCAGGTCCGCGAGCACCATCGCGCTGGTCAGGTCGGACGCTTCCTGGTCGCCGACGACCCAGCCCTGCCCGGACCGGCGGACCACCGTCTCGCCCGATGCCGTCGTCCCACTCATCTGACGCTGCCCCTCCTGGCCCGTCGCAGTGCCGGCCGCCTCGTCCGGCGGCCCGGTCAGGCGCGGGGCGTGTAAGCTGCGGCGCACGTTTGGCATGAGCAAATATAGCGGCGCCGAGGGAAAATCCTTGCTCACCCGCTGGTGGCGCGTTCCGCCATTCTTTTCTTCACCTGTGCGGCCGAGGGGTTCACCATCACGCTGCCGTCGGGGAACACGACGGTAGGAACGGTCTGATTGCCCCCGTTGACGCTCATCACGTAATCGGCGGCGGCCGGGTCGCGCTCGATGTCGACCTCGGTTATCGTGATTCCGTCCCTGGCCAGCTGGCTCTTCAGCCGCCTGCAGAAGGCGCACCACTGGGTGGTGTACATGGTCAGCGGAGCTGACACCTGCTGTCTCCTTCCGTCGCGTGCCCCCATCCGGGGGATAGCAACACCGCCGGCCCCGCTACGCTTCCCCCAGGCCAGCGCCGCCCGGGCGGACCCGGTCAGGTTCCGCGGAAGACCGGCTTGCGCTTCTCGGCGAAGGCCCGCAGCCCCTCGAGATAGTCGCTGCTGTCGTAGGCCTGCCGGCGCAGCCCCTGGATGCGCTCGTGCACCTGCGCCGCGATGGGCTGGTAGTCGGTCAGGACGCGGAGCTGCTCCTTGATGACCGCCATCGCCATCGGCGACTTGGCCGCCATCGTCTCGGCCAGCTCGAAGGTCACCGCCTCCAGCTGATCCGCCGCCACCAGATGGTTGATGACCATCCACTCCTTGGCCTTCTGCGCGTCGAGCGGCGCGGCGGTGAAGAACATCTCCTTGATGAGGTTCATCGGCAGCCGCCCCACGAAGTGCAGCAGCCCCGTCGTGTTGTAGGGCAGCCCCAGGTTTACCGGGGTGATGGCAAACGACGCCGTCTCGTCCGCGGTGACGAGGTCGCAGCTGAGCACCAGATCCAGCGCACCGCCCCATACCGTGCCGTGCACCATGGCCACGACCGGCGCCGGGAAAGTGCGGATCGCGCGGAGCAGCCCCTCCAGCGGATCGTCGTAGCCCAGCGGATCCCGCTGGCCACGCGGGAGCTCATCGATGTCGTGCCCGGCGGACCAGACCGACATCCCCGCCGCCGCGCGGATCACGACGGTGCGCACGTCCTGTGCCCGCAGGCTGCCCAGCGCGGCGATGATGCCGTTGGCCATCCGGGCCGAGATGGCGTTTCGCTTGGTCAGGTCATCCAGCGTGATGACGCCGACCTGGCCGTGCTGGCCGGTCCGGACGATGGCGGCCCCGGCGGCGCCGGGCCCGCCCGGCGCCGCCGGGCCGGGAGCGGCCGCGGGTGCCGCATCGGCGGCGTGGGCCGGGCCCGGCGGCAGCGGATGCCCGTACAGCGGGTTGGCCGCCTGGCGGGCCAGCGACACGTAGCTGCGGGCCAGCGCGTCCTTGCCGGCGCCGAGGATGGTGGTCACCAGCCGGAGGGCCGCCGGCTGGTGCCCGGTGGGCACGCTGCCGGCCAGGTGCCGCCAGAGCACCTCCTCCAGCGCGGCGAACGCGGCCTGGATCTCGGCGATGTCGATGCCGGCGGCGAACCGGTCGGCCGCGAGCTGCTGAGCCGGCGTAACGATCGGCCCGGGGCCGCCCTCGCGCACGCACCGCTGGACCAGCTCGACCAGGTGCTGCACGTCGCGCTGGCGCTCCGCCGGCACGGGAGCGGGCGGGTGGCCCTGATCGCGCTGGCTGAGTGCGGCCACCGTCTCGCCCACGATCTGGTCCCCGGACCGGGCGAAGACGGCCGATATCTCTGCTGAGGTCTCCATCGGGCGGCACCTCCGTTCTTCCTCCCAGCCGGCGCCGGCCCTCCCGGTCCGGGAAGCTGTGCGCGGGTGACCCGCCGGCCGACGTCATCAGGTTAGAGTGACGCGTCAGGCGACGGGCGGATCCGCGGGCCGGCACGGCCGGCCTGGGCCCGCGGACCGCGCGACCAGGCCGGGACAGCAGGGAGGCGGACGTCAGCCAGGTCGGAGCCGGGGCGGTGCTGGACGCGCTGGACCCCGAGCAGCGTGCGGTGGCGCTGGCGATGCGCGGGCCGGTGTGCGTGCTCGCGGGCGCGGGGACCGGCAAGACCCGGGCGATCACGCACCGGATCGCGTATGCCGCGCTGACCGGGGTGGCCGATCCGGCCCGGGTTCTCGCTCTCACGTTCACCGTCCGGGCCGCGGGCGAACTGCGCGGCCGGCTGCGCCTGCTCGGCGGGGCGGGCCTGGGCACCGAAATGGTCCGCGCGACGACCTTCCACGCCGCCGCGCTGCGGCAGCTCACCTATTTCTGGCCGCGGGTGATCGGCGGGCGGCCGCCCCGCGTGATCGACTCCAAGCTCCCGCTGATCGGCGAGGCAGCCCGGATGCTGCGGCTGCGCACCGGTGAGGGCAGCCTGCCCGACATCGCGGCCGAGATCGAATGGGCCAAGGTGAGCCAGGTCCGGCCGGAGGAGTACGTGTCCGGCGCGGCGCGTGCCGGGCGGGCCGGCGGGCCGGCGGGAGCGGATGGGGTGGCGGCGCTGTATGACACCTACGAGCGGCTGCGGCGGGAGCGTCACCTGATCGACTTCGAGTCGGTCCTGGAGCTGACGGCGGCGATCCTGGCCGGCAGCCGCCCAGCCGCCGACCAGGTGCGGGCCTCGTTCCGGTATTTCGTCGTGGACGAGTACCAGGACGTCAACCCGCTGCAGAAGCTGCTGCTCGACGTCTGGCTGGGGGAACGCGACGACCTGTGCGTGGTCGGCGACCCGGATCAGACGATCTACTCCTTCACCGGCGCGACCCACCGGTACCTCACCGGGTTCACCGCCGAGTTCCCGGACGCGACGGTGGTCCGGCTGGTCCGGGACTACCGGTCGACCCCTCAGGTCGTGGCGCTGGCCAACCGGCTGGCGGCGGGGGCCGCGCCCGGCCCGGGCGGGCGGCCCGGCCCGGCGCGGGCCACTGCGCTCGTCGCGCAGCGGCCGGCCGGCCCCGAGCCGGTGCTGACCGCCTACGGCGATGAGCTCACCGAAGCGGACCGTGTCGCGGCCACCGCGCGGTCGCTGATCGAGGCCGGGCTGCCCGCCCGCGAGATCGCCGTGCTGGTCCGCATCAACGCGATGCTGGCGCGGTTCGAGAGCGCGTTCGGCGCGGCCGGGGTGGCGTACCAGGTGCGCGGATCGGAACGCTTCTATGACCGGCCAGAGGTGCGCCAGGCGGTCATGCTGCTGCGCGGGGCGGTCCGCGGCCGGGCCGCGGCGGAGCAGGCCGGCCCGCTTCCGGGGGAGGTACGCAGCGTCCTGTCCGGCCTCGGCCTGACCGCGGCCGGACCCGCCGGGGCCGGGGCCAGCCGGCAGCGGTGGGAATCGCTGACGGCCGTCGCGCAGCTGGCCGACGACCTGCACGCGTCGCACCCGGGCGCGACGCTGGAGGACTTCGCCGCCGAGCTGACCCGGCGGGCCGCGCTCGGCCACGCGCCCGTCCTGGCGGGCGTGACGCTCGCGTCGATGCACGCCGCCAAGGGCCTCGAATGGGACGCCGTATTCCTGCCGGGCCTGGTGGAGGGGGTCATGCCGATCGTCTACGCGCGGACGCCGGAGGCGGTCGCGGAGGAACGGCGGCTGCTCTACGTGGCGGTCACCCGCGCCCGGGAACATCTTTTCCTGTCCTGGCCGGCCGGCCGCGGGCCGGGTGGCCGCGCGGCGGCCCAGCCGTCCCGGTATCTCGCGGACCTGCGGCCCGTGGCCCGGCTGGCGGCTGGGCCTGTGCGTAGTTGAGGCTTCAGGAAAAAAAGCAGGTCAGAAAATGTGTTGCTCATCACGAGCCGTGCTACGTAGGCTTTCTGGCATGCGTCTGGGGCCGCTACCGACACCCATGAAGGGAGGTGCCCAGTGACCGACATCACGTCCGCTGTTCTGGCTGCCGCGCAGCCCGCCAGCGACGGCGTCCCGCCGCTGTGCACCACCCCGCGGGGTGCTGGCGGCGCCGGCCTGCCCGCTTCCCGGGTGCACGCCGGGAGCAGCAAGCGTCCGCGTCCGGGTGCCGTTCTCGCTGCCGGTATCTGGCCGCTCGCATCCGCCTCCGTCACGAAGCCGGGGCACACGAATATCCGCAACCAGCACGCGAACATGACCCGCTTCTACGCCGAGCGCGAGGGTGGATCGGGTCCGCAACCCTTGAGGAAACAACCGGCCTAACAGAGCCGGCCAGAGCCCCTCAAGGCCGCGGACCCCACACAGGGTCCGCGGCCTAAACATTTGGGTCTCGGTCCCTTCGGACGAGCGATACATCGCAAGACGACGAGGGATCAGCAGACGAGAGGGGTTGGCTCCGATGCAGTGGCCCAATGCCACCGTCCACGCGGCGGACGCGGAGGGGTTCGAAGCAGGTTCGTCCGGGCCCGGGGGTGGCCTGGAGCCGTTGCTGGGCGCGGCAGGCGGCATGACGCTGCCCTGCACCGACGATCCAGAACTGTTTTTTGCCGAATCACCAGCCGACGTCGAGACCGCGAAAGCGCTCTGCCGCGGCTGCGCGGCCCGGCTGGCCTGCCTGTCCGGCGCGCTCGAGCGCAAGGAGCCGTGGGGTGTGTGGGGCGGAGAGCTCTTCCTGCACGGCACGATCGTGCCGCGTAAAAGGCCGCGGGGACGTCCCCGTAAGACCGAGGTGGCCGCCTGACCGCAGAAAGGCGGCATGGGTACCGGATTCGAGGGTGGCGACCAGCATGTATCAGATCGAGGCAATAGCAGCCGAACGACAGCGAAGTTATCTCCAGGAGGCGGCCCGGGAGCGGCCGGCGCTCCGGCTGCGGGCGCTGCGCCGGGCGGCCCGGCGCGTGGCCCGCGCCGAGCGGCGGATCAGCCACGCACGCCGGGCCGCAGCCCGGCTGCACGCCGAATTGGAGCTCTAGCCGGCCGGGCAGGTGATCGTGACGGGGCCGCCGCGATATCGCGGCGGCCCCGTCACGATCCCATCACGATCTGGTCAGCGGACCGTCCGGTTCGTCCAGGTAGCCGGGCATCCAGCGGAGGACTTCGGCGCGGAAGGCGCCCTCGCATCCGAGCTGGCACAGCACGCCGATGCCCGCGGTGGATACCCGGTGGATGAGCACGTAGCCCGGCGGCACGTTGAACTTCCGCGAAATGTTGGACGCGCTCAGATCGGCCACCCGCGCGGCTTCGCCGCGCATCCATTCCCGGGTGAACCGGAAGCATTCGACCTTCGACGGCTCGGCCAGCGGCGCCAGGAAGGCGCGCAGTGCGTCCAGGTCGACCCGGATTCCCTCCTTGAGGAAGCCGTTGGCGCGCAGTTCACGCTCGACCACGACGACATCCGGCTGGTCCTCGTGCATGATCCGCAGCAGCCGGCCGAAGAACGGCGGCAGGCCGCCCGGCAGCCGGTCGACCGCGCCGAAGTCCAGCACCCCGAGGCGCCCGTCATCGAGCAGCCGGAAATTGCCCGGGTGCGGGTCGGCGTGCAGCAGCCCGGCCCGGGCCGGGCCGGAGAACAGGAACCGGGTGAGCAGGATGCCCGCGCGATTCCGCTGCCCGGCGGTGCCATCGGCGATGATCCGGGCGAGCGGGGTGCCGCCCATCCAGTCCGAGACGAGCACGTGCCTGGTTCCGGTGGCCACGTCCGGCACGTAGATGTCCGGGTCGCCGCGGTAGGCGTCGGCGAAGGCCTGCTGGGCCGCCGCCTCGAGCACATAGTCCAGTTCCTCGGCGACCCGGTTCCGCAGTTCCTCCAGCAGCGGCTTGACCTCCAGCCCGGGCATGAGCACGCCGAACAGCCGGCCGAACCGGCTGAGCTGGCTGAAGTCGTTGATGATCGCGGTGCCCGCGCCCGGGTACTGGATCTTCACCGCGACCCGCCGGCCGTCCCGCCAGGTGGCGGCGTGGACCTGGCCGATCGAGGCCGCCGCGACCGGCCGGTCGCCGAACTCGGCGAAGTTGTCCCGCCAGTTCTCGCCCAGGTCACGCAGCAGCACCTGATGAACGGTGCGGGCGGGCAACGGCGGGGCGGACTCCTGGAGCTTGGTCAGCGTGGCGCGGTAGGGCCCGGCGATTTCCGGCGGGAGCGCGGCCTCGAAGACCGACAGGGCCTGCCCCATCTTCATCGCGCCGCCCTTCAGCTCCCCGAGCACCCGGAAAACCTGCTCGGCGGTGCGCTGCTGGATCTCGGCCGCGACGATCTCGGCGTTGCGGCCGCCGATGCGCTTGCCCAGGCCGAGGGCGGCGCGGCCGGCGTATCCGATCGGCAGGCCGGCGAGCTTGGCGGTACGCGTCACTGCGCTTTGCGGAACATCGTTCACACATTCAATTGTCCGTCATGCCTGGGGCCGCTGCGACCTGCGTGCCTGTGCCGGGCCGGGCGGCGCCGCAGATGCAGCGCGGATGCGGGACCCAGGTCCGCCGCCGCCACTGCCAGTCGGGCACGGCCAGCTCCAGCGTCCCGTTGCTGACCGCCGGGCCCGCGCGGCCGGTGTCGATGAACAGCAGGGCCTGCGCCGCGGCCAGCGCGGCCACCGCCGCGGCCAGGACGGTGTCGCAGGCCTGCGGTTCCGGCCGGGCCCGGGCGAGCTGCGCGAGGATCAGCGGCCACGCCGGGTCACGCCCGGCCCGGGTCAGGTCCAGGCACCGCAGGCACGCCGACTGTCCCGGGCGGACCAGCGGCCCGACCACGCCGACGGCCTCGGCCGCGGTCACCGCCAGATGCGGGATCCGCTCCCGGACCAGGCCCGCGGCAGGCTCCAGGTCCGTCGCCTGCGCAAGCACGGCGAGGTCGGGGCGCGCGCCGGTGCCGCCGGTCCGGACCTCGGGCGCGACGCGCCCGATGGCGCGCGCCACCCCGGCCGCCCTCGGCCGGTCGAGGTCGGGTATCCCCAGGCCACCGGGGGTGAGGTCCTGCGGCCGGGTGATTCCCTGGTCGGCGCAGGCGACGTGCCCGATCCCGGCGGCGGCCAGCAGCGCGGCCACCCCGGAACCGATCCGCCCGGCGCCCTCCACCCGGACACAGGCCGCCCGCCGCCGCGCCAGCGTCCGGGCCCCGCCGTCGCTGTCCCGGTAGGCGAGGGAGGCGGTGGCCAGTTCGGCCGCCAGCCGCCCCCGCTGGACCGCGGGCAGCGCGCCGAGCACCCGCGCGGAGGAGTCGGCCAGCGCCCCCGCCCCCGCCAGTAAGCCGAGCACCCGGTGAGCCGTCTCGGCCGGGATGCCGGCCTGCCCGGCGGCCTCGATGATCGCGGCCCAGTCGCGGCTGCCGTCGAGCAGCGCGACCACCGCGGCGGCTCCGCCGATCCCGGACAACGCCACGGCGCGACGTGGGTCGACGCCGATCTGCAGGGTGCCGCGGTCCCGCCACAACGGCAGCAGCCCGGCTCGCAGCGCTGGTCTCATGCCGCCATGGTGGCGCGGCCCGCTGACATTCCGCGCGGTGACGGCGCAGGAACCCGGATGCGCAGGCGGCCTGAACCGGGACCGCAAGATCACCCTCGTGAGCCGGCCGTTTCCCTTCCCCTGAAGACAACCGGCCCGGCTGACGTGACCACGTGCCCGCGCACCCGGGAACTCTGCTGGCGAACTTAGAATCCGCTCCGCCGTCGCGTCAACACAGCCTGTGGATAACTCTGTGGAGGACATGGGGAGGACCCGGCGTGTTGCTGGGGAAAGCCGGCTCCCTGTGCTGTGAATTGCGCCGCACGTGACCGCCGGGCCGCGTTCCTAGCTGGCCGGATGCCCTCCACCGGCTGTGGAAGGAAGAATTCTCGCCGGCAACGGGGCATGGCCGGGGCGTGCGGGCGCTAGGACCTCGCGGGCCCCTCCGGGCCCCCCGACTCCTCAGGCCCCCCGGGTCCTTCCGTCGTTCCCGGTCCCTCGTGACCCGGGTCCTCCCGGCCGGCCGGCCCGTCGCCTTCCAGCCGCTCCGCCTCGCGGTCCAGGTCTTCCGCGCCGAGGTCCGGGATATCCAGCTCCGGGCCGCCCCGCAGGAACACCTCCGGCTCGTCGAGATCCTCGGTCGTGGGCAGCAGATCCGGGTGCGCCCAGACCGCGTCCCGCCCGTCTATGCCGCGGGCCTCGGTGAGCCCGGCCCAGATCGTGGCGGCTTCGCGCAGCCGCCGCGGCCGCAGTTCCAGCCCGACCAGCGTCGCGAACGTGCGCTCGGCCGGACCGCCGGTCGCGCGGCGCCGCCTGATGGCCTCGGCCAGCGATCCGGCGTGCGGCAGCCGCTCGGCGGCGGCGGCGTCCACGATCGTGGACACCCAGCCCTCGACGAGGGCCAGCGCCGTCTCCAGCCGGGCCAGCGCCGCCTTCTGCGCTTCGGTGTTCTCCGGCCGGAACAGCTCACCTCCGGCCAGCGCGTCGCGCAGCGCCTCCGGGTTGCTGATGTCGACCTGCGGCATGGCCTGCTCCAGCCGTGACAGGTCGACGGTCATCCCCCGGGCGTACGCCTCGACCGCGCCGAACAGGTGCGCGGTCAGCCACGGCACGTGGGCGAACAGCCGGTGGTGGGCCGCTTCGCGCAGCGCCAGGTAGAGCCGGACCTCACCCGCGTCCAGGCCGAGCCCCTCGCCGAACGCGGCGACCCCGGACGGCAGCAGCGCGGCCGTCCCCTTCGGCCCGAGCGGCAGCCCGATGTCAAAGGAGCCGACGACCTCATTGGCCAGCTCGGCCACGGCCGCCCCGGCCTGGCCGCCGATCATCGCCCCGCCGACCTGCTTCATCATGGCGCCGAGACCGCCCAGGCCGCCGAGCGCGCCGAACGCGGACTTCAGCTCCTCCGGTACCCCCTCCATCTGGGACGGGTCCACCTGGAGCATGCTGCTCATGCCCTCCACGACCGTGGCGGCGATCGGCTCGCACAGCTTCGACCAGACCGGGAAGGTCGCCTCCACCCACTCCGACCGGCTCCACGCCTGCACGGTCTGGATGCCGGAGGGGAACGTCGTGACGTCCTCCAGCCACAGGTCGGCCAGGCGCACCGCCTCGACCACCTCGGTGCGCTGGGAAGCCAGCACGCTGGGGTCGCCGCCGGCCGCGACCGCGTGCCGCGCCACATTCTTGGCCAGGTCCCAGTTGACCGGGCCGCCGCGGTACGCCATCAGGTCGGCGAACTGGCGCAGCGCGTCGGCGAACTGCTGCGGGTCCCCGAACGGGTTGGCCGCGCCGAACGGGCCCGCCGGCTGGCCGCCCGCGCCGCCTCCGCCGCCGGAGCCGCCCGCGCCGGAACCGCCAGATCCTCCAGGCTCACCCGGCCGCCGCTCCGGGTCGGGCGGGCCAAAGCCGAACGGACGATCAGCCATTAGTCCGTCCTCTCGGGCAGGATGGAAGGGTCATGACCGTCACGTTATCTCGGGAGCGGCTGAATTTGAGAAATGTAGAAGGCCAGGTTCGCCAACGGCGCAGCGGCAGCGGCCCGGCGGGCAGGCTGCCCGCGGTGGCGGTGACCGGGGCGGCGCGCGGCATCGGGCGGGCGCTGGTCGTTCAGCTCGCCACCTCGGCACACGTCCGCAAGGTCGTCGCCATCGATGATCACCGCGGCGACGTGCCCGGGGTGACCTGGCGCGTGGCCGACGTGCGTGACCCGGCCCTGGCCGGGCGGCTCGGCGGCGTCGACGTCGTGGTGCACACGGATCTGGACCTCGCGCCCGATTCCGACCACCGGGCGCGGCGCGCGTTCAACGTGCGCGGCGCGCAGACCGTGCTCACCGCGGCCGCGGCCGGCCGGGTGGGCCGGGTCGTCCTGGTCACCAGCGCGATGGTGTACGGCGCGCGGGCCGACAACCCGGTGCCGCTGCCGGAGACGACACCGCTGGCGGCCGACGCGGACAGCAGCGTGGCCGGGGATCTGCTGGAGATCGAGCAGCTCGCGCGGCGCTCGCCGCGCGCCCATCCGGGCCTGGAGCTGACCGTCGTCCGCCCCGCGGCGCTGGTCGGCGACGACATCGACACGATCATGACGCGGCATTTCGAGGCGCCCCGGCTGCTGACCGTCAAGGGCTGCGCGCCACGCTGGCAGTTCTGTCACATCGACGACCTCGTATCGGCCCTGGAGCTCGCGGTGACCGGGGAGGTCACCGGGGAGTTCGCGGTAGGCTGCGACGGCTGGCTGGAGGCCGAGACGGTCACCGAGCTGAGCGGGCTGCGCGGGATCGAGCTGCCGGCCGGCCTGACGTTCGGCACCGCGCAGCGCCTGCATCGGGTCGGCGTCACCCCGGCGGAGGCCGCCGACCTGCGCTACGTCGTCTACCCATGGGTGGTCGACTGCGCCGCGCTGCGCTCCGCCGACTGGCGGCCCAAATACGACAACACCCAGGCCCTGCAGGTTCTGCTGGAGAGCCGCGGGGGCCGGCACGCGGTGGTGGGCCGGCGGATCACCCGCAAGGAGGCAACGATCACGGCGGCGGGCGCGGCCGCCGGCGCCGGCGCGGTCATCGGCACCGCCGCGATCGTCCGGATCGCGCGGCGCCGCCGCAAGGCCGGCGGCTGAGGCCGGCCGGGCCTGCGGCGCCCGCGCAGGGTACCGTTGGGCTGGTGAGCCCGATACGCCTCATTGCGCTGCGCGATGCGCCGCTGTCGGTGAAGGAAGTCCAGGCCGCCGTCACCGCGGACGGGGCGGGCGGCATCGCGCTGTTCGCCGGCGCCGTACGTGATCTCGACCACGGCCACGCCGTTACCGGCCTGACCTATCTGGCGCACCCGACGGCCGAGGCTGAGCTGCGCCGGGTCGCGGAGGTGGTCGCCGGGCAGTACCCGGTGGAGGGGATCGCGGCCGTGCACCGCGTCGGCGACCTGCGGATCGGTGAGCTGGCGGTGGTGGTGGCCGCGTCCTGCGCGCACCGCGGCGAGGCGTTCGACGCCTGCCGGATGCTGATCGATGAGCTGAAGGCGACCGTGCCGATCTGGAAGCAGCAGCGGTTCGCCGACGGCGGCAGCGAATGGGTGGGGTGCGCGTAGTCTTCCGGTCATGTCCCGACGTGCCCTGACGCTGTTCATCGCGGGAGCAGCGGTGATCGCGGCCCTGGTGGCCGCGATCCTGCTGCCGGTCCCGTACGTCATCCTGGGCCCGGGTCCCACGCTGAACACGCTGGGCCGCGACTCCATCGGCAAGCCGCTGATCACGATCTCCGGGCACCGCGTGTACCCGGCCACCGGCCACCTCAACATGGTCACCGTCACCTACCAGGGCGGCCCGGGCGATGAGTTCAACGTCTTCACCGCGCTGCGCGGCTGGCTGAACCACCGCGAGGCCGTGGTGCCGGAAAGTGAGCTGTTCGCGCCCGGGCAGTCCCAGCAGCAGGTCCAGGCGGCCGACCAGGCGCAGATGACCAGCTCACAGCAGACGGCCACCGCGGCGGCCCTGCACCAGCTTGGCATCGGCTACACGACCGCGGCCGGCGTGGTCGCCGCCGAGAAGGGCATGCCGGCCGCCGGGGTGCTCCGGGCCGGCGACCTGATCACCGCGCTGGACGGCCAGCCGGTCACCGGCCCCAGCCAGCTCACCTCGCTGGTCGGGTCGCACGCGGCGGCGGGCCCGCTGCACCTGACGGTCGTCCGGGGCGGTGCCACGCGGCAGGTCCAGATCACGCCGCGGCTCATCGACGGCCATCCCGTGCTCGGCGTGGTCGTTCAGCAGCAGTACCAGTTCCCGTTCTTGGTGCAGATCAGCATCGGCGACATCGGCGGCCCGAGCGCCGGCATGATGTTCGCGCTCGCCGTCGTAGACAAGCTGACCGGCATGAACCTGGCCGGCCAGACGTTCGTCGCGGGCACTGGGGAAATCTCCCCGGGCGGAGCGGTCTCGGCGATCGGCGGCATCCAGCAGAAGATGGCCGGCGCGCGCGACGCCGGGGCGACCGTGTTCCTCGCCCCGGCCGGTAACTGTTCCGACACCAGGGGCGCGATCCCGGCGGGCCTGAAGGTCGTCAGGGTCAGCACGCTGTCCGGCGCGATCGCCGCGCTCAAGGACCTCAAGGCCGGCCAGCCCGTCCCGTCCTGCTGAGGTGTGCGCCCGCGGGCCGGGCGCCGGCGCCGCGCCGTCATCACAAGCTCGTTCCGGTGCACATGCCGATGTGGTCCAGGCCATAATCTGGGGCCTATGAAGCTAACGGACGCGGTCGCGTTCGCCGGGCATCAGGTGCACGTGTGCCGCTGGCGTGAGGCGGGTACGCTGCTGCGCTGGCTCGGCCCGGACCTGCACGGCCTGCGGGTGCTGGACGTGGCCGGGGGAGACGGGTACTGGGCGGCCCGCACCCGGCGGCGCGGGGCGCACGCGGTGGCCATCGACATCGCCGCCGGGAAGCTCCGGCGCGGCCATAAGCTGGCCCGCGCGCCGTCCCTCATCCGCGGTGACGCGCTGCGGCTGCCGTTTCCCGACGCAACGTTCGACCGGGTGATGTCCATCTGCGCGATCGAGCATTTCGACGACGGCCCGCTCGCGCTCAGCGAAATGGCCCGGGTGCTCGCCCCCGGCGGTGACCTCGTCCTGTCCGCCGACACGCTGAGCCGGGCCGTTGAGTGGCCGCATTTGTACCAGGCGCACTGCGAGCGGTACCACGTGCGGCGGACCTACACCCATCAGCAGCTCACCAGCCTGCTGGCCGAGCGCGGCCTGGACGTCACCGACTATGCGTACCAGTTCCGTTCGCGCTGGTCGGAACGGCTCTACCTGACGCTGTCCGCGCGCGGCGGCCGGGCCGGTTTCAACGCCGCCGCGCCGCTCGCGCCGCTGGTCGCCGCGGCCGACCGGGGTACCCGCGCGGACCGCGGCGCGATCGTCCTGGTGCGCGCGCGGCGCCGGTCACCGGGTCCGGCGGCCGGCGCGCGGCAGACAGCCGTGCCCGAGGCGGCTGTGACATGACGGCGGCCGCTGCCGACCCCGCCGCCGAGGGCGTAGGCTTCGGTGCTGACAGGACATCCACAGCGTTGCTGGCCTCCCAGATTTCGCAGACGGCACCGCGTGCCGGTGTCCGGGTGGAGAGGAGCGGGTACGGTCGTGGCGCCGCGTGTGCTTGTTGACGCGACAGAGGTTCCGGCGGACCGGGGCGCGCTGGGCCGGTACGTCGACGGGCTGCTGACCGCCCTGGGCGTGGCCGGGACCGACCTGGCGATCGCCTGCCAGCGTTCCGACGAGGAGCGGTACTTCCGGCTCGTTGCCGGCGCCGAGGTGGTGACCGCGCCGCCCGCGATCATGCACCGTGCCGCGCGGCTGGCCTGGGAACAGTCCGGGCTGCCGGTCGTGGCCCAGCAGGTGAACGCCGACGTCATCCACGCCCCGCACTACTCGATGCCGCTGCGGCCCGGGCGGCCCACCGTGGTGACCATCCACGATCTCACGTACTTCACCGAACCCGAGCTGCACAGCCCGGTGGCGTCGGTGTTCTACAAGTCGGCGATCCGGACCGCGGTGCGCCGCGCCGCGCGGCTCATCGTGCCGTCCAAGGCGACCCGCGATGAGCTGGTCCGGGTGCTGGACGCCGACCCGACCCGGATCGACGTCGCCTACCACGGGGTGGACCACTCGCTGTTTCACCGGCCGGACCCGGCGCAGGTCAGCCAGGTCTCCGACCGGCTGGGCCTGCACGGCCGGCCGTACATCGCCTTCCTCGGCGCGCTGGACCCGCGGAAGAACGTGGCCGCGCTGATCACGGGCTGGGCCGGCGCCGTCGCCGACCTGGACGAGCCGCCCGCCCTGGTGCTGGCCGGCGGGGGCGGCTGGAGCGACGAGGTGGACGCGGCGGTAGCCGCCGTGCCCGCGCACCTGCGGCTGGTGCGGCCCGGTTACCTGTCGTTCTCGATGCTGCCCGGCTTCCTCGGCGGCGCCCTGGTTTACGCCTACCCGAGCCGCGGTGAGGGCTTCGGGCTGCCCGTGCTGGAGGCGATGGCCTGCGGCGCCCCGGTGCTGACCACGCACTGCACGTCGCTGCCCGAGGTGGGCGGGGACGCGGTCGCCTACACCGAGCCGGATGCGGACAGCATCCAGACGGCGCTGCGCGGCCTGCTCGATGATCCGGTCGGCCGGGAGGCGCTGGCGGTGGCCGGCTACGCCCGGTCCCAGGAGTTCACCTGGGCGGCCTCGGCCGAGGCGCACCTCGCCTGCTACCGCCGGGCGGCGGACAGCAGGGCCACCGGGGCCGCTCAGCAAAGCGCGGTGTAAGAGCGCCGGGGGCCATGACACCGGCCGGGGGCTGCCCGGCCACGACTGGTAAGGCGACATCAACCTATGCTGCGTGAACCGCTGGAAGCGATCCTTCTCGTCGGCGGCCAGGGCACCCGGCTCCGCCCGCTGACCCTGTCCGCTCCCAAGCCGCTGCTGCCCACCGCGGGCGTCCCCTTCCTGCGCCATCAGTTCGCCCGCGCCGCCGCGGCCGGCGTCACCCACGTGGTGCTGGCCACCTCCTACCGGGCCGAGATGTTCCGCGAATGCTTCGGGGACGGGACCGCTTTCGGCCTGTCGCTTGATTACGTGCACGAGGAGACGCCGCTCGGGACGGCCGGCGGTATCCGCAACGCCGCGGCCCTGCTGCGCGGCGGCCCGGACGATCCCGTGGTGGTGCTCAACGGCGACGTCCTGTCCGGCCACGACATCGGCGCCCAGCTCGACATGCACCGCAAGGCCGAGGCCGCGGTCACGCTGCACCTGGTGGAGGTGCCGGATCCGGCGCGGTTCGGCTCCGTGCCGACCGACCGCGCCGGGCGGGTCACCGCGTTCCTGGAGAAGACACCGGACCCGGTCACCAACCGGATCAACGCGGGCTGCTACGTGTTCACCCGCCGGGTGATCGACGCGATTCCGGCCGGCCGCCCGGTCTCGGTGGAACGGGAGACGTTCCCCGGCCTGATCGACGCGGGGCAGACCGTCATGGGCTACGCCGAGTCCGCCTACTGGCTCGACGTCGGGACGCCGGCCGCGTTCGTGCGCGGATCGTGCGATCTCGTGCTCGGCCGGCTGGCGTCGGCCGCGCTGCCCGGCTCGTGCGGTGCGTGCCTGGTGCTGCCGGGCGCGTCGGTGGCGGACGGCGCCGTGCTGTCGGCCGGTACCGTGGCCGGCCCGGGCGCCTGGATCGGCGCCCGCGCGACGGTCGAGGGCAGCGTGCTGTTCGAGGGGGCGAGGGTTGGCCCGGGCGCGGTCGTCCGGGACAGCATCCTCGGCGCCGCCGCGCAGGTCGCCGAGGGCGCTTCGGTTTCCGGCGCGGTCATCGGGGACGGTGCGGTCATCGGCGCCGGCAACGAGCTGGCCCGCGGCATCCGTGTCTGGCCGGGGGTGCGGCTGGACCCGACGTCCATCCGGTTTTCCTCCGACGCCTGACCGGAGGCGGGCGTGGCGCACCTGGCGGGCGCGATGACCGGGCCCGGCGAGCCGCTGGCCCGTGACTGGCGCGCGCCGTTTCCCATCGACGCGGCGATGACCCTGTCCGTGCACCGCCGTGGCGGCGGCGACCCCGCCTACCGGGTCGACGGGGCCGGGGCCGTCTGGCGGACGTCGCTCACCCCGCAGGGGCCCGGCACCCTGCGGGTGCTGCCCGCCCGCGGCGAGCTCATCATGTCCGAGGCGTGGGGCCCCGGCGCGTGCTGGCTGCTGCAGAACGTGCCCGCCATGCTCGGTGCCGGTGATGAGCGGGACGGCTTCCGCCCGCGCCACCCGCTGCTGCGCGAACTGGCCACCCGCTACGCCGGCCTGCGTATCGGCCGTACCGGCCGGGTCATGGAGGCCCTGGTGCCGGCGGTGCTGGAGCAGAAAGTGACCGGCATCGAGGCGCACCGCGCGTGGCGGATCCTGCTGGACCGGTATGGCACCGCGGCCCCGGGGCCTGCCCCCTGCGGGATGCGGGTGTTCCCGCCGCCGCAGGTCTGGGCGCGGATCCCGTCCTGGGAGTGGCACCGGGCCGGAGCGGAGGCGGTGCGGGCCCGCACCATCGCCACCGCGGCGCCGGTCGCGGGCCGGCTCGAGCAGATCTCCGGCCTGGCCGCGGCCGAAGCCAGCCGCCGTCTGCAGATCCTGCCCGGCATCGGGGTGTGGACCGCCGCGGAGGTCATGCAGCGCGTCTGCGGCGACGCGGACGCGGTCTCGGTGGGGGACTGCAACCTGCCCAAGGCGGTCGGCTGGGCGCTCGCGGGCCGGATCGTCGACGACGACGGCATGCTGGAGCTGCTCGCCCCCTACGCCGGTCACCGCTACCGGGTGACCCGGCTGATCGAGTTCAGCGGCATTCGCCCTCCGCGCCGCGGCCCCCGGATGCCCGTGCGCAACTACCGCCACTTCTGACCGCCCCGTGATCCCGGCCTCTCAGCATGGTCCGCCGGGCGCACCGGGCGCACCGGGCGCGCTCGGCGGCGGTCTTCCTGCGGCGTAGTGTCGACGTGGGGTTTGGTTCGCGGCTCTACGCCAGCCCGCCGGACCGGCCCCGCCATCGGCGACGAGGCGACGAAGGGATAACTGTGACGTCTTCCGGTGCGCCACCGCCGGCCCCGGCCCAGGGTGCCGCCGCGGCATCGGGCTCGGCTCCGGTCCCGGGGCTGCGCCGGGCGCTGGCCCGGGCCCGCGACGGCAAGGCCCTGGATGCGGGCGAGGCCGAGATCCTGCTGCGCAGCCGGGGCGGCGACCTGGACACGCTGCTCGGCTTCGCCGGCCGGACCAGGGACGCGGGTCTGGCTGCCGCCGGCCGGCCGGGGGTGATCACCTATTCGCGGAAGGTCTTCATCCCGCTGACCCGGCTGTGCCGGGACCGCTGCGGCTACTGCACGTTCGCCACCGTCCCGCACAAGCTCGAAAGCCCGTACCTGGAGCCCGGCGAGGTAGTGGCCATCGCCCGGCAGGGCGCCGCGCTCGGCTGCAAGGAGGCCCTGTTCACCCTGGGTGACCGGCCGGAGGGCCGATGGCACCAGGCGCGCGAGTGGCTGGACGCCTGCGGCTACGACGACACCCTCTCCTACGTGCGCGCCATGGCGATCCGCGTGCTGGAAGAGACCGGCCTGCTGCCGCACCTCAACCCCGGCGTGCTGACCTGGGCCGACTTCCAGCGGCTCAAGCCGGTCGCCCCGTCGATGGGCATGATGCTGGAGACCACGGCGGCGCGGCTGTTCACCAGCAAAGGCGGCCCGCATTTCGGAAGCCCGGACAAGGACCCGGCCGTCCGCCTGCGGGTACTCGAGGACGCCGGGCGCTGCGGTGTGCCGTTCACGACCGGCATCCTGATCGGCATCGGCGAGACGCTCGCCGAGCGGGCCGAATCCCTCTTCGCGATCCGCCGGGTCGCCCGCGAGTACGGCGGCATCCAGGAAGTCATCGTGCAGAACTTCCGGGCCAAGCCGGACACGAAGATGCGCGGCGTGCCGGACGCTGAGCTGGCCGACCTGGCCGCGACGATCGCCGTCGCCCGGCTGGTCCTCGGGCCGAAGGCGCGGATCCAGGCGCCGCCCAACCTGATCGGCGACCAGTACCGGCTCACCCTGGCGGCCGGGATCGACGACTGGGGCGGCGTCTCCCCGCTCACCCCCGATCACGTCAACCCTGAGCGGCCCTGGCCGCAGATCGACGATTTGGCCGCGCAGACCGCCGCCGGCGGGTTCACCCTGCGCGAGCGCCTCACGATCTACCCGCCCTACATCCGCGAGCCGTGGCTGGATCCCCGGCTCGGCGCGCACGTCGCGGCGCTCGCCGACCCGGCGACCGGCCTGGCCCGGGACGGTGCCCAGCCGCGCGGGCGGCCGTGGCAGGAACCGGACGGCGGGTGGCAGGAGGCGGGCCGCACCGACCTGCATACCTCGATCGACACCACCGGCCGCGCCGCCGATCGCCGGGATGACTTCGCCGAGGTCTACGGCGACTGGGATGAGGTCAAGACGCGCCTCGCCAGCGCGCCGCCCGCCGCCGCGCCAGCCGGGCAGCGGGTCGGCGCCGACGCCAGGGCCGCGCTCCGGCAGGCGGAACGCGACCCGGCCCGGCTCACCGACGCCCACGCGCTCGCGCTGCTCGCCGCGGACGGAACGGCCCTGGAGGCCCTCTGCGGGCTGGCCGACGCCATCCGCCATGACGTGGTGGGAGACGACGTCACCTACGTCGTCAACCGCAACATCAACTTCACGAACGTCTGCTACACCGGCTGCCGCTTCTGCGCGTTCGCGCAGCGCCGGACCGACGCGGACGCCTACACCCTGTCGCTGCAGCAAGTCGGCGACCGGGCCCGGGAGGCCTGGGAAGCCGGCGCCACCGAAGTCTGCATGCAGGGCGGCATCCATCCGGACCTGCCCGGCACCGCGTACTTCGATATCGCCGCCGAAGTCAGGCGCCGCTGCCCCGGCATGCACGTGCACGCCTTCTCCCCGATGGAGGTGGCCAACGGAGCGTCCCGCACCGGGCTGCCCATCCGGGAGTGGCTCATCCGCGCGAAGGAGGCCGGCCTCGGTTCGATCCCCGGGACCGCCGCGGAGATCCTCGACGACGACGTGCGGTGGATCCTGACCAAGGGCAAGCTGCCCGCCTCGGTGTGGATCGAGGTGATCACCACCGCGCATGAGCTCGGCCTGCGCAGCTCGTCCACGATGATGTACGGGCACGTCGACACGCCGGCGCACTGGGTCGCGCACCTGCGGGTGATCCGCGGTATCCAGGAGCGCACCGGCGGCTTCACCGAGTTCGTGCTGCTGCCGTTCATCCACTCCAGCGCGCCGATCTACCTGGCCGGGCTGGCCCGGCCGGGGCCGACCCGGCGGGAGAACCGCGCCGTGCACGCGGTGTCCCGGCTGCTGCTGCACGGCGCGATCGGCTCGATCCAGTGCTCGTGGGTCAAGCTCGGCGAGGATCTGTGCCGGGACGTGCTGTGCGGCGGCGCCAACGACGTGGGCGGCACGCTGATGGAGGAGACCATCAGCCGGATGGCGGGCGCCGGCAACGGCTCGTTCCGGACCATCAGCCAGCTCCAGTCGATGATCGCGCCTACCGGGCGCCCGGCCCGGCAGCGGACGACCGTCTACGGCGAGGTCCCGGCCGAGCGGCTCGCGGCCGCCGCGGCCAGCGACGGCGTCTGCGCGTCCGTCCGCACGCCGCTGCCCCTGCCGGCCATCTGAGCGCCGCCGCCTGCCGCGACGGTGGCCTGCCGCGACGGCGTCAGCGGGTCACGGTGAAGGCATCCGGCTCCCGGGGCGGCCGCGGGGCCGGCGCCGCCGCCGGATGCCCTACGCCGACCGCGCCCATCGGCTGCCAGTCACCGGGCAGGCCCAGCGCGCGTACCGCGATGTCCGCGCAGAACAGCGTGCTCGATATGTAGCACGAGCCGACGCCCTCGACGGCCAGCGCGGTCATCAGATTCTGCACCGCGGCGCCCATCGAGATCAGGAACATGTCCCGCTCGGCCCGCGACCGCCGCGGGTCGGGGTAGCGGTGCAGGCCGTCCGGGACCAGGCACGGCACGACGATGAGCGGGGCCTGGCGCAGCGGCTCCCCGCGCCGGATCCGGCGCGCGATCTGTTCCTCGGTGAACCCGTCACCGCGCAGGTCGGCGATCCACGCGGCGCGCATCGCGTCGCACAGCCCGGCGCGGCTCCGCGCGGACTCCAGGACGGCGAACCGCCACGGCTCGGTGTGGTGCGGCGCGGGCGCGGTCACCGCGGCGGCGATCGCCCGGCGGACGGTCTCCGGGTCGACCGGCTCGGCGGTGAACTGCCGGATGGTGCGGCGCGCCAGCGGCACCTCCGCGGCGCCGAACCGGAACATGTCCTCAGCCGCGGGCCGGATCAGCGCGGCCGCCCCGGGGCCGTCCTCCGCGGTCACCAGGTCCGCGAGCCCGCGCAGCACGGCCACCGGGACCTGCCGCGCCTTCCCCTTGACCAGGTCGGCGGCGGCGGCGATCTCGTCAGCCACCGCGTCCACGGTGACCTCCAGCGAGTTGCCGAAGTGGTCTGCGCTGCCCCGGTAGTCGATGACCGGCCGCACGCCCGCCGCGCCGATCGCGGTGTCGGTCTGGCCGATCCGCCAGGCCCGGCCGAGCGTGTCGGTGATGATCACGCCCACGTCGGCGCCGAGCCGGTCGCGCAGCGCCTTGCGGAGCCGGCGCGCGGACTCGTCCGGGTCCTCGGGCAGCAGCACCACGGTGCCCGGCGGGGTATTGGAGGCGTCGACGCCCGCCGCGGCCAGCACCAGGCCCTGCCGGGTCTCCACGATGCAGGCGTCGTCCCGCCGCGCGACCACCCGGACCGTCTCCGCATCGATCGCGTCCGCGCGGGCCGCGCGGCTGACCCGGCCCTCCGCCTTGCTCACGATCTTCGACGTCACGACGAGGATGTCACCGGCCCGGAGGTCACCGGCGGCGGCGGCGATCAGCGCGGCCAGGTCAGCGCCCGGCGCGATCTCCGGGAGCCCGGGCACGCCCCGGACGCTGATCGCGCGGGCCGCGCCGCGCCCGGTCCCGCCGTGGCCCCGCCCGTGGCTGCCCACCGGCATCAGCCGAGCTCCGCGGCCAGGTCCAGCGCCGCCTGCGCGATGCCCGCGGTCGCCGGGAGGTCACGCATGTACAGCGGCATGATCCGTACCTCGATCCCGGCCAGCGCGGGGTCCGCCGCGGCCGCCTTGTCCTCGTCGTCCACCAGCCACCCGTCGATGAGCGCGGCGCCGTAGTGCGCCCCGACCGCGACGGCGGTGGTCGGCACGCCGATCGCCGCCAGGCACGCGTCGGCCATCCCGCGGACCGGCGCGCCGCCGATGATCGGTGACACGCCGACCGTGACCTTGGCCGCGACCGCCTCCCGGATGCCCGGCACCGCCAGGATCGTGCCGATGCTCACCACCGGGTTGGACGGCGGGAACAGCACCACGTCGGCGGCGGCGATGGCCTCCAGCACGCCGGGGGCGGGCCGCGCGTCGGCGGCGCCGGCCGCCGCGATGGCCGAGGCCGGGAACCGCGCGTGCATCCGCACCCACCACTCCTGGAAATGCACGTAGCGCCGCCCGTCGCCGTCGTCGGTCAGAACGTGCGTCTCGACCTGGTCATCCGACATGGGCAGCAGCCGGACCCCGGGCTGCCACCGGCGGCACAGAGCCTCGGTCACGGCCGAGAGCGGATGGCCGCCGGCCAGCATCTGGCTGCGCACGATATGCGTGGCCACGTCACGGTCGCCCAGCGTGAACCAGCCGGGCCCGGCGCCGTAGGCGGCCAGCTCGTCCCGGATGGCGAATGTCTCCCCGGCGCGGCCCCAGCCCTGTGCCTCGTTGATCCCGCCGCCGAGCGTGTACATCACCGTGTCCAGGTCGGGGCAGACCCGCAGGCCGAACAGCGTGATGTCGTCGCCGGTGTTACCGATTACGGTGATCCGCGCGCCGGGAGCGGCGGCCCGCAGGCCCCGGAGGAAACGGGCGGCGCCGACGCCGCCGGCCAGCACGGTGATCCGCATAGCCAAAAGTGTCGCAGGCCCGCGCGCCCGCGGTGACCGCGCCCCGCAACCAGGCGGCCCGTCGCCGGCGGGCGCGCCCGCCCCCAGGCCCGGGTGCCGCCGTGGCTACCGGCCCGGCGGGAGGTCCAGCATCTCCCGGACCTTGCCGAGCAGGGCGTCGCCGGTGAAGGGTTTCTGGATGAAGTTCCCCTGGCCGGCCAGGCCCGGCTGGCGGTAGCCGGACATGTGCAGGATGGGCAGCCCGGGCCGGAGCTGCGCGACGTGGCCGGCCAGGTCGGTGCCGGACATGCCGGGCATGAGCGAGTCGGTGACCAGCAGATCGACATCGTTGGAGGTCAGCAGGGACATCGCCGCGTACGCGCTGCCCGCTTGCAGCGTGGTGTAGCCGCTGAGACGCAGGATGCGCGAGGCGGCCCGGAGCATAGCGGGCTCGTCGTCGGCGATCAGGACCGTTTCGTGGCCGGCCCGCGGGCCGGCCGGCCCGGCCACGCCGGGGACAGCGGTGGCGGTCGTGGCGGCGGTGACAGCGGTGGCCGCCGGGATGAGGATGTGGAAGGTGGTGCCAGCCCCGGGCCCGGACCTGACGGTGATGGCGCCGCCCGCCTGGGTGATGATGCCGTTGACGGTGGACAGGCCCAGGCCGGTGCCGTGGCCCAGTTCCTTGGTGGTGAAGAAGGGCTCAAAGATGCGCGCGGCCACGTCCGGGCTCATGCCGATGCCGGTATCGGTGACGGTGATCGTCGCGTGGTGCCCGGACCGGAGGCCGGGGCTGATCTGGCGGGCCGCCGGACCGTCAAGGTGCGCGCCGGCGGTGGCGATGGTCAGCTCGCCGCCGTCCGGCATGGCGTCCCGGGCGTTGATGGCCAGGCTGAGCAGGGACTGCTCGATCCGCCCGGGGTCGGCGTAGATGTCGGGCAGCCCGTCGGCCAGGTCCAGCCGCAGCGTGACGTGCTGCCCGAGGCTGGCGATCAGCAGCGCGCTGATGTCGGAGATGAGGGTGTTGACGCTGATGGCCCGGGGCTGGGTGGGGGCGCGGCGGCTGAGGATGAGCAGGTCCCGGGTGAGCTGCGCGGCGCGGTGGGCGGTGGCGATTATCTCCCGGGCGTCCTCGGCGACCGCGGCTGGGTCCGCGGTTTCCTGGGCGATGAGGTTGGCGAAGCCGATGATGGCACCGAGCAGGTTGTTGAAGTCGTGCGCGACGCCCCCGGCGAGCTGGCCGACGGTTTCCATCCGCTCGGCCCGGCTGATCTGGTCCCGGTAGGCGCGGATCTGCGCGGTGGCGCGATTGCGCTCGGTGATGTCGCGGGCGACGGTGGCGGCCCCGGTGACCTGGCCCGCCGCGTCGAGGGTGGGGGAGACGGAGATGGACACGTCGATGACGGTGCCGTCGTGGCAGACCCGCTGGGTCTCATAGTGCTCGACCCGCTCGCCGCGCCGCAGCCGGTCCAGGATCTCCGGCAGTTCCCCGGCCCGGCCGGGCGGGATCAGCCCGGCGATGCTGTGCCCGGTGATCTCGGCCGCGGTGTAGCCGTACATGTCGGCGGCGGCGGCGTTCCAGCTCGTGACGATCCCGTCCAGGGTCACGCTGAAGATCGCGTCCGCGCACGACGCCACGATGGCGGCCAGCAATGAGGTCAGCTGGCGGTCACCGGGTGCGGCGGCATCACGCTCGTTTGCGGCCAGCATCGCTCCCTGGGAAGCCGAATCTGCTCACTTTAAGTATTCCATCCTTCACCTACAGTATCCTCACCCGGGGGCCGCGGCGTGAAAGGGCCGGATCGCCGGCCGGCCACGCCCGGCCGCCTGCACGGGCCTGCGTGCTCCGGCGCTCCGTGCCGAAAGAGCCGGCAATTAGGGATCTTTCGCCGGTCGGCCGATATTTGTCTGGCCAATATCACCTAGCTGGCTTGACGGGAAGCAAGACACGCGCGTGTAATTTCAGTGGTGTAAGTACGCGCCCGCCCCGGGGGAGGGCGTGCGTCCGGGGGCCCCGCCAGGGGTAGGAGGTGCGAGTGTCTGAGGTCATCGTCCCACTAGAGCACGGTGTCGAGTGCTCAGACGACGCCGAGGATCTTGGCTGGCAAGACCGGGCGCTGTGCGCCCAGACCGATCCCGAGGCGTTCTTCCCGGAGAAGGGCGGCTCGACCCGGGAGGCAAAAAAGGTCTGCCGGAGCTGTGAGGTCCGGGCCGAATGCCTGGAGTTCGCGCTGGAGAACGATGAGCGCTTCGGCATCTGGGGCGGCATGTCCGAGCGCGAACGGCGGCGGCTGAAGCGGGAAGCGTTCTGAGCCGCCGGCTGCGCCGGGGGCAGGCGGCGGGAGCGGACGGGTGCGGCCGGGGTCAGTCGCTCTCGGGGTAGCCAGGGTCGATCGTGTCCGGGTCCAGGCCGAGCAGCTCGGCGAACTCTTCGACCACCACGTCGAAGATCAGCTCGCTGAGCTCGTCCTCGTCGTCGGCCCGGGCGAGCAGCGGCCTGCGATACAGCACGATCCGGGGCGATCGTGCCCCCGCCGGATCCTGCGGGTCCGCCTCGCCCGGATCGATCCGGGCCAGCGGCACCGGGACCATCTCCTCGCCGCGGATCTCCTCGTCCGGGACCTCCTGGACCGCGAACTCGATCCCGGACAGCTCGGCTTCCCAGCGTTGCTCCAGCCGGGCGACCGCATCGAGGACCAGATCGTCGAACTGCTGCGCCCGGCTGCGGTACAGCGGCACGTCCGTGGGAACCAGCCGCCCCCGCAGGCCGCGTCCGTGACGGTCCCGCCGCCGGACGCGCCGGCGGCCGGGCGCGGGACTGGTCTCACCGGCCTGCATAGTCAGCGAGAGTATCTCCATGGGCCGGGCCGCTGGTAGCCGCCGGGCGCCACCGGGACGGTCCCGCCGAAGACACGATCGCACAGTGTGCCCCAGGTGGTGGCGTTCCTGACCTCGGCCAGCTACCGTCAACGGATAGACGGGACGTGCGCTGCGCCCTTCCGGACCTGGCCCGGCAGGCGCGGCGGTACCCGGCCCCCGAGGGTGAGAATCTCTCCCGGGACGCACGAGCGGCCCGGCGAGCCAGCCGCTGCGACGCGGCCGCGGCAGTGCCGGCGGTGGTTGATCATGTGAGTGAGGTGGGTCGGTGAGTTCGCGATGCTGCTCGCGCACCGCATGCAGGCAGCCCCCGGTCTACACGCTCACGTACGTTTACCGCGACTCCACGGCGGTGCTGGGCCCGCTGGCCGCCTACGTCGAGCCGCACTGCTACGACCTGTGCGCCAAGCACGCCGAGCGGCTCACCGTACCGCGCGGCTGGGACGTGGTCCGGCTGCCCGGGGATCCCGTCCAGCAGAGCGTGGACGACCTGGAGGCGCTGGCCAACGCCGTCCGTGAGGCCTCAAAGCAGCAGCGCCCGCGGCCCGCGGGGCCCGAGCCGGTCGGCCAGGGCGTCGAGGTGGGGCGGCGCCGTCATCTGCGGATGGTCCGCTCGGACCCGGAGGCAGCCCCGTCCGGTGAGCCGGCCGGCCGCCAGCCCACGCCGTAGCGGGCCGGCGCCGGCCGCCCTGCCGCCATGGGGCGGCGCCCGCGCCGGGCGCGGTAGGCTCTGTGCCCTGATGCCTAGCCACATGGCGACGTAGCGGCAGGTGGCAGGATCGGCAGCGCTGGCCGGGGGCCGGCCGCCGGGCCGGGGCGCATCGGGCCATCGCATCGGGCACGGGGACGGGAGGCGCGAGCCACAGTGAGTGACTTGGCGAGGATCATCAAGGCGTACGACATCCGCGGTATCGTGCCCGATGAGCTGAACGAGGACGTCACCGAGGCGGTGGGGGCGGCCTTCATCCGGCTGACCGGGGCCGTCGAGGTCGTGACCATGCACGACATGCGGGCATCCTCCGGGCCGCTGGCCGCGGCGTTCGCCCGCGGCGCCGCCGCGCAGGGCGCCGGCGTCATCGAGGCCGGCCTCGGCTCCACCGACATGCTCTACTACGCGAGCGGCACGCTCGGCATCCCCGGGGCCATGATCACCGCCAGCCACAACCCGTCCCGCTACAACGGCATCAAGCTGTGCCGGGAGGGGGCGAAGCCGGTCGGCCAGCTGACCGGGCTGGCCGAGCTGCGCGCGATGATCGAGGCGGGCGTGCCGGCCGGCGCCGCCGCGCCGGGCCGCCGCACCCGCCGGGACCTGCTCTCCGGCTACGCCGAGCACCTGAAGAAGCTGGTCGACGTGTCGGCCATCAGGCCGCTGAAGGTCGCGGTCGACGCCGGCAACGGCATGGCCGGGCACACTGTGCCGACGGTGTTCGACGGCCTGCCCATCGACCTCGTGCCGATCTACTTCGAGCTGGACGGCACGTTCCCCCATCACGAGGCCAACCCGATCGACCGGGCCAACCTGCGCGACCTGCAGCGCGTGGTGACCGAGTCGCAGGCCGACATCGGGCTCGCCTTCGACGGCGACGCCGACCGCTGCTTTGTCGTGGACGAGCGCGGCGCGGTTGTCCCGCCGTCGGTGCTGACCGCGCTCATCGCGAGCCGGGAACTGGCCCGTGAGCCGGGCGCGACCGTCATCTACAACCTGATCACCTCGCGTGCGGTCCCGGAGATCATCGCGGAGAACGGCGGCACGCCGGTGCGCACCCGGGTGGGGCACTCGTTCATCAAGGCGGAAATGGCGCGCACCGGCGCGATCTTCGGCGGCGAGCACTCCGGCCACTTCTACTTCAGGGACTTCTGGTTCGCCGACTCCGGCATGCTCGCGGCGCTGCACGTGCTGGCGGTGCTCGGGCACCAGCAGGCCCCGCTGTCTCAGCTCCTGTCCCGCTACTCCCGCTACGTGGCCAGCGGGGAGGTCAATAGCGAGGTGGCCGATCAGGCCGCGGCCACCGCCCTGGTGCGCGACGCGTTCGGCGGGCGCCCGGGGGTCAGCACCGACGAGCTGGACGGGCTGACGGTCATGGTGCCGGACTGGTGGTTCAATCTGCGGCCCTCCAACACCGAGCCACTGCTCAGGCTTAACGTTGAGGCCGCGGATCGGGCCACGATGGAATCGGTGCGTGACGAGGTGCTCGGCATCGTCCGCGGCGCCGGGGCGCACGCCCGGCCGCGCCGCGGACGCACGGAAACGTAGGAGAAACCGTGAAGCTCGACGACTGGCTGCTGGACATACTGGCCTGCCCGAACTGCCATTCGCCGCTCCGCGCGGACGAGGAGGCCAGCGAGCTGGTCTGCATCTCCGCCGAATGCGGCCTCGCTTACCCGGTCCGCGACGAGATCCCGGTCCTGCTGGTGGACGAGGCGCGCCGTCCCGGGGACGGAACGTGACCGACGGCGGCGACCTGACCAGCGGCGACCTGGCCGGGCTGGATGCCGAGCTCGCCGCCGACCGGCTGGATGACGCCGGGCTGGTCGAGTCCGCCGACCCCGGCGGCATGCTCCGCCAGGTGGCATCGTCGGCCGCGCAGGTCCGGTCCGCCGTCCGGGCCTGCGCCGAGGCCGACCTCACGCCGGTCGCCAGCCTGGGCCGGCCGCGCGCGATCGTGGTGGCCGGCATGGGCGGATCCGGGATCGCCGGGGACGTGCTCGCCGCGGTCTGCGGGACCGGCAACGCCGTGCAGGTGGCCACCTCGCACGGCTACCAGCTCCCCGGCTGGGTCGGCGCGGCGGACCTGGTCATCGCGGTGTCGTGCTCCGGCTCCACCGAGGAGACGCTGGCCACGGCGACCGAGGCGGTGCGGCGCGGTGCCCGCCTGGTCGGGGTCGGCGCCGCCGGGTCCCCGCTGCAGGCCATCGCCACCCAGGCTCGCGCGCCGTTCGTCCCGGTGGTGTCCGCGGGCATGCCCCGGTCCACGCTGTGGGGACTGTCGATCCCGCTGATCGTCATCGCCGAGCGGGCCGGGGTCGTCGAGGTGGGGGAGGATGCCTACGAGGCCACCGCGGCCACCCTCGAGCGGGTCGCCTTCCAGTGCCGCCCGACCAGCGAGTCGTTCGTCAACCCGGGCAAGTCGCTGGCGCTCGACCTGCTCGGCACGCTGGCGATGATCTGGGGCACGTCGCCGATCACCGCGGTCGCGGCCAAGCGTTTCGCCGCCCAGCTCAACGAGAACGCCAAGTATCCCGCGATCCCCGGCGACCTGCCGGAGGCCAACCACAACCAGGTGGTGGCCTTCGACGGGCCGTTCGCGCCGGGGACCACCCGGCTGGATGCGGAGTCGGGCTTCCCGCTCCGGCTCGTCCTGCTGACCGACTCCGCCGCGCACCCGCAGGTGGCCCGGCGGCAGGCGGCGTCGGCCGAACTGGCCGCCGACCGCGGCATCAAGGTCTCCGAGCTGCCCATGGAGGGAGACCATCCGCTGCCACGTTTCGCCAGCGTCGTCGGGCTCATCGACTATGCGACGGTGTATGCGGGCATCGCATCCGGGGTAGATCCCACCCCGATCCAGGTCATCCAGGAACTGAAGGAACGGATTTCCTAGACTGCCCGTCCGGGAAGTTCTGCTCGGCCCGCCCCGGAAGGAAGCCAGTATCGGAGCACATGATCCGCCGCGGCCGCCGCGGCCGCGCCGGTCCGGCAGCCTGATCGCGGTCCTGGCCGCCCTCGGTGCCAACATCGGCATCGCCATCACCAAGCTGGTCGCGTACCTGCTCACCGGATCCGCGTCGATGCTCGCCGAGTTCGTGCACTCCTGCGCCGACTGCGGCGACCAGGTCCTGCTGATCGTGGGGCGCAACCGGGCGCAGCGAGGGGAAACCGAGGAGCATCCGTTCGGGTTCGGCCCGGAACGGTACTTCTACGGATTCCTCGTCTCCGTGGTGCTGTTCTCGGTCGGCGGCGCGTACTCGGTCTACGAGGGCATCAGCAAGATCGTGCATCCCGAGCCGCTGACGACGGCCTGGGTCGCGTTCGCGGTGCTGATCGTCTCGGCCATTCTGGAGGGCTTCTCGCTGCGCACCGCGATCAGGGAGACCCGGCCGCACCTGAACGGGACGGGCTGGCTGTCGTTCATCCGCGGCGCCAAGGGCCCCGACCTCATCGTGGTGCTGCTGGAGGATTCGGCCGCGCTGGCCGGCCTCGTGTTCGCGTTCCTCGGCGTCGGGCTGTCCGTGCTGACCGGCAACGGGGCCTGGGACGGCGGCGGGTCGGTGGCCATCGGCGTGCTGCTGGCCGGCGTCGCCGTGGTGGTGGCGCGGGAGACCAAGAGCCTGCTGATCGGCGAGGCCGCCAGCGACGACGCCGAGCGGACGATCGTCACGGCGCTGGAGGACGGCCCCGAGGTGGAGCGGGTCATCCACATGCGCACGGTGCACCTGAGCCCGGACTCCCTGCTGGTGGCGGCCAAGGTCGCGGTGCGCGAAGGGGACTCCGCGGAGACCATCGTCCGCGGCATCGACGCCGCCGAGCGGCGGGTCCGCGACGCGCTGCCGATCGCCGAGGTCATCTACCTGGAGCCGGACATCTACCAGGAGTCCAAGGCGGACCGGACGGACCCGGCGATCCGCACCGTGCACCGCGCCTTGGGCGGCTACACCGGGCCGGATGGCCCGCGGGGGACGGGCCCGGAGCCGGCTGCCCCCACCGGGTAGCGCGATCCGGCGCCCTTACCGGCCTGCCTGCGTGCGGGTTAGCGCGCCGGGCCGGCAGGCCCCACGCGGCCCGCGGGCCGTATCGGGCCCGCGGGCCGGCCGAGCAGCCGCAGCGCCCGTTCCTGCTCGAAGTCGAGGGCGCGGCCGGGCTGCCCGGGCAGCCGCCCGATGCGCCGGCTGAGGTCGGCCACGGCCGCGCGGACCGCGGGCTCCGACAGCACCCGCAGGCCGAACGCGACCGCCGCCGGGCTGGCCTGGTAGCGGCGCTCCAGTTGCAGCGCGGCGGCCACGGCGCCCAGGTCGGCCTCGCCGAACTGCCGGTGCCGCGGCCCCCGGCCGGTGCTCGCTGTGCGCACCGGCGGCAGCAGCCCCAGATCCTCGCGGTACCGCAGCATCCGCGGGGACATGCCCAGCCGTCTGGCCGCCTCCGTGATTCGCATGACACGAATATTACAATTGTTTGTCAAGAACATCCGCTGGCGCGTGCGTGCGGCCCCGGGCGTCCCGTACCGTCGATAACGCGCGGCCCGGCCGACCGCCCTGTGCCGATCGCTTCGGGCCGCCCGGCCCTGACGCACCCGCCACCACCACGCAGCCACAACAAGGAGAATGCATGTCCAACGCACCGCTTCCGTACAAGGTCGCTGATCTGTCCCTCGCGGAGTTCGGGCGCAAGGAGATCGGCCTGGCCGAGCACGAGATGCCGGGCCTGATGGCGGTCCGCGCCGAGTTCGCGGCCACCCAGCCGCTGCGCGGCGCCCGGATCACCGGCTCGCTGCACATGACCGTGCAGACGGCCGTGCTCATCGAGACGCTCACCGCGCTCGGCGCGCAGGTCCGCTGGGCGAGCTGCAACATCTTCTCCACCCAGGACCATGCGGCCGCAGCGGTCGCCGTCGGGCCCGACGGCACCCCCGACGACCCCACGGGCGTGCCGGTCTTCGCCTGGAAGGGAGAAACCCTCGAGGAGTACTGGTGGTGCACCGAGCAGGCCCTCACCTGGCCCGGGGGGGACGGCCCGGACATGCTGCTGGACGACGGCGGGGACGCCACCCTGCTCGTGCACAAGGGCGTGGAATACGAGAAGGCGGGCGGCGTCCCGTCCGCGGCCGACGATGACCCGGACGAGTGGAAGGTCGTCCTGGGCGTGCTGCGCGCGTCGCTGGCGGCCACCCCCGGCAAGTGGACCGCGGCGGCCGGCTCCATCATCGGGGTCACCGAGGAGACCACGACCGGGGTGCACCGGCTGTATGAGATGGCCCGCGCCGGATCGCTGCTGTTCCCGGCGATCAACGTCAACGACTCGGTGACCAAGAGCAAGTTCGACAACAAGTACGGCTGCCGGCACTCCCTGATCGACGGTATCAACCGGGCCACGGACGTGCTCATTGGCGGCAAGGTCGCGGTGGTGTGCGGGTACGGCGATGTCGGCAAGGGCTGCGCCGAGTCGCTGCGCGGCCAGGGTGCCCGGGTCATCATCACCGAGATCGACCCGATCTGCGCGCTCCAGGCGGCGATGGACGGATACCAGGTCAGCACGCTGGAGGACGCGATCGGGAGCGCCGACATCTTCGTCAGCGCCACCGGCAACCGCGACATCATTACCGCCGACCACATGGCGGCCATGAAGCACCAGGCCATCGTGGGGAACATCGGCCACTTCGACAACGAGATCGACATGGCCGGGCTGGCCCGGTCCCCGGGCATCCGCCGGATCAACGTCAAGCCGCAGGTCGACGAGTGGGTCTTCGCGGACGGCCACGCGGTCATCGTGCTGTCCGAGGGGCGCCTGCTCAACCTGGGCAACGCCACCGGTCACCCGAGCTTCGTCATGTCCAACAGCT
>Ga0335081_10001812_pt1 | contig 33816 bp, 32 predicted proteins | sample Lox_Sample_35_FD_206713 | JGI IMG/M metagenome (GOLD analysis project Ga0335081, IMG submission 206713) | Soil microbial communities from Loxahatchee National Wildlife Refuge, Florida, United States - Lox_Sample_3.5 | ecosystem: Environmental > Terrestrial > Soil > Wetlands | place: USA...
TCGGTATGCCAGATGAGCACGTGCTGTCCGGCGCGATAGGCCTTGTCGGCGATGCGGCAGGCGAGCTTCAGTCGCCCCGGTGCCGAGGCCGCCTCGAGCACATAGAAGCTGACGCTGGGAAGAGGCGCGGACGGCGCCACGGGAGGACCCTTAGCCGCGGTCCGCGCGCTGCACGAGGAAGTCGGTGACGAGCGGCGTCGGGCGGCCCGTGCTGCCCTTCTGCGCGCCACCCTGATAGGCCGTGCCGGCGATATCGAGGTGCGCCCACTTCAATCCCTGCGCGAACTTGCTCAAGAAAGCGGCCGCCGTGATGGCCCCACCCTCCCGGCCACCGATGTTGGCGAAATCGGCGAAGTTGCTCTTCAGCTGCTCGGCATACTCCTCGGTCAAGGGCAGCTGCCAGGCGCGATCGTCGGTGCGCAGACCGGCGGCGACCAACTCGCGGGCGAGCGCCTCGTCGCTTGCCATGACGCCGCTGTGATGAGCGCCGAGGGCGATGACGCACGCGCCGGTCAGTGTCGCGATGTCGACGACCGCCGCAGGCTCGAAACGGCGTGCGTACTGCAGAGCGTCGGCGAGCACCAGGCGGCCCTCGGCGTCGGTGTTGAGGATCTCCACGGTCTGCCCCGATGCGCTCGTGACGATATCGCCGGGTTTGACGGCCCCGCCGCCGGGCATGTTCTCGCAGGTGGCGATCAGACCCACGACGCGCAGCGGCAGGCGGGCCTCCGCGGCGAACGTCAGCGCGGCGAGCACTGCAGCCGCGCCGCTCATGTCGTACTTCATCTCGTCCATCGCCGGCGGATCCTTGAGCGAGATGCCGCCGGTGTCGAAGGTGATGCCCTTGCCGATCAGCACGATCGGCGCCGCCGGCTTGCCCGCGGGCTGGGTCTTGCCGCCGCGGTAGTCGAGAACCAGAAAGCGCGGCGGCTGTGCGCTGCCCTGGGCGACTGCGAGCAGGCAGCCCATCTTCTCCCGACGGATCGCCGCCTGATCCAGCACCTGCACGCGCACCGTGCGGTATTGCTTGGCGAGCGCGCGCGCCCGCTCGGCCAGGTATTTCGGGGTGCAGATATTGGCGGGAAGGTTGGCGAGGTCGCGCTGCACACTCATGGCGAGGCCCACGGCCCGTCCATGCGCGAAGCCGCGGCGCGCCGTTTCCACCCCCGCCGCGCGCACCGGGCCGGCGATGATCCGCTCGAGCAGCGGCGTTGGCGCCTTCTTGCCGGTCTTCAAATCGTTGACGCGGTAGAGGGCGCTCGCGGCCAGCTCGGCGAGATTGCGGGCGAAGTAATAGTCGTCCAGCTCCTTCGCTCCGGGGCGCTCGATGGCGAGGGCGGCCGTGCGGATGCGGGTGCGCGCCAGGGCGTGCACGGCGCTCGTGCAGCCGCGTCGCCAGGCCTTGCGGGCGAAGCTCTTGCGCGGTCCGAGTCCGACGAGCAGCACGCGCGAGGCGGCGAGCCCCGTCACGTCCGTGAGCAGCAGTGTCTCGCCGCTGCGTCCGGTGAAGTCTCCGCGGGCCACGGTTGCGGCGATCCGCCCGCCGGCGGAGTGATCGAGCGCACGCGCCTCGGGTGTCAGCTCCGGCTCATCGAACACCCCGACGGCGATGCACTCGACGGCGAGCTCGGCCAGTCCCTTCGACCAGACGTCAAAATACATTCCCGCTGCTCCTTTAGGGCAACGCTCGCGCGCGCAGCGCTCGCACCGTTGTAGTGCTCAACGGTTCTGATTTACCTTACCCCCGCGCTCCGTTCCCTTCCCGATTCGTGTTGATTGGTGCTGGCAGTGCGAGGGACTCAAGCGCGGCAGTCTAACCGAATGTTCCCTGGGTGGCGCTTTTTTGAGGCGAATTCTCGACCGATACATTCTGCGTGAGGTCGTGACGAGCTGGCTGGCCGTGACCGGCGTGCTGCTCGTCATCCTGCTCACCAACGAGCTCGCCCGCGTCCTCTCCCGCGCCGCGGACAACCAGTACCCGCGCACGATGGTCCTCGAGCTGATCGGCCTGGGTGCCCTGCACAACCTCAATATCCTGGTACCGATCGGGCTGCTGCTCGGGGTGGTGCTGGCGTTCGGACGTCTCTACCACGACAGCGAGATGGCCGCGGCGCTGGCCTGTGGCGCCGGATCGGCCCGCATCTACCTACCCGTCGCGTGCCTGGCGGTTCTCGTGACGGTGCTGCTCGCGTGGCTGTCGCTCGAGGTATCCCCGGCGGCCATGTCGCAGGTGCTGAGCCTGCGCAGCGTCGCCCTGCGGGCGGGGCAGTTCGCGCCGGTCGCACCCGGCCGCTTCCGGGCGTTCGGCGGTGCGCAGGGCGCCGTGGTGTATGCCCAGGGCGAGAATCCTGACGGCACGCTTTCGAATGTGTTCGTCGAGCGCAACCACGAGGGGCGGGTCGAGGTCACGCTCGCCGAGCGTGCGCGTCACACGGTCACCCCCGACGGCCGCACGGTGACGGTCACGCTCTATGACGGCGAGCGCTACGCGGGCGTCCCGGGCACTCTGCAGTTCCAGATCATGCGCCATTTCTCCGAGCTCTCCATCCCGGTGCAGGTTCCCCCGCCTGTGGATGCGGTGACGGACCTCGATGCGGCACCGACGCGCGAGCTCATCGACTCCCAGGACCTCGCCAAGCGCGCCGAGCTGCACTGGCGGCTTGCACTCCCGGTGATGTGCCTGGTGCTGGCGCTGGTCGCCGTGCCCTTGAGTCGGCTGCGCCCGCGTCAGGGCCGGCTCGCGCGCCTGTGGATCGCGGTACTCCTGTACCTCGTGTATTCCCAACTGGTGGCGGCGGGCAAGATCTGGATCGAGCGCGGCGTGCTGCCACAGTCGCTCGGGCTGTGGTGGACGCATGCGGTGATCATCGTGCTGGCACTGCTCGTGATCCTGGTGCCCGGATTTCTCGCCCGCCTGCGCCACCGCGAGGCACCCGCTTGACGATCATCGACCGCTATATCGTGCGCGCGATCCTCGGCACCACGGCGCTCGTGATGGCCGTGCTGCTGGCGCTCACGATCGCGCTGTTCTTCATCGAGGAGCAGCACGATGTCGGCCAGGGCAACTACACCGCCGCGAGCGCGCTGGTGTTCGTGCTCATGAACCTGCCGCAGCGGGCCTGGGAGCTGCTGCCGATCGGCGCGCTGATCGGCGCGCTGCTCGGCTTGGGCTCGCTCGCCCGCGGCAGCGAGCTCACGGTGCTGCGGTCCTCCGGCATGGCCGTGACCCGCATCGCAGGCTCGGCGCTCATCGCCGGTCTCATTCTCCTCGCGGTCGAGGTCATCCTGGGCGAGCTGCTCGCACCGCAGCTCGCCGAGGCCGCCAAGCACCTGAAGGCCGCGGAGCGGTTCGCCGACGTGAGCTTCGGCGGCGGCGGGGCCTGGGTGCGGGACGGCAACCTGATGCTGAACGTCGAGCAGCGCGCGGGCTCGGGCCAATTCGGCAGCATGCTCGTGTTCGAGCTCTCCCCGAGGCACGAGCTCAACGCCATCGGGCGTGCGGCCCGCACCGCATCCGGCGGCCAGAGCCGCTGGCTGCTCTCCGGCTATGCGGAGTCCCGCTTCACGCCGGAGCGGGTCCTGGCCTCGAGCGACGGTCAGCGCACGCTCGATCTCGCGCTCAGCGCAGGGTTTCTCGCGCTCGCGATGTCCGATCCGCAGCAGCTGCACGCGCGCGCGCTGTGGTCGCTGATCCAGTACGACCGGACCAACGCGCTCGATCCGCGGCCCTATCTGTTCGCGTTCTGGTCGCGCATCGCGCGCACCCTCGCGATCGCCTTTGCGGTGATGCTCCCCATTCCGTTCGTGCTCGGCGCCCTGCGCTCCGCGGGCACCGGCGCGCGCATGGCCGTGGGGATGCTGCTCGGGCTCGGCTTCTTCATGCTGCAGAGGCTGATCGAGCCGGGGACGGTCGTCTTCGACTTGAATCCCGTGATGCTCGCCTGGATACCGACGGCGCTGCTCGCCGTGCTCACCCTGGGGCTCCTGGCGCGGGTCCGCTAGGCGGGACGCTTGAGCACGCTCACGACCCGCGGCTCCATGTAGGATTTGAGTCCGAGTATCGAATACTGACGTCCCAGCCCCGATTCCTTCGCACCCCCGAACGGCACGGTCGCGGAGGTTGCGCGGTGCTGGTTGACCCAGGCGGTGCCGACCTCGAGGCGCGCGGCAAGGGCCGCGGCCCGCTCCGGATCGCGACTCCACACCGAGCCCGACAGGCCGTAGCGGGTGTCGTTGGCACGGCGCAGCGCATCCTCCACGTCGCTGAACTTGAGGACCGGCACGATCGGTCCGAACTGCTCCTCCTGCACCAGGCGGCTCGACTCGTCGATGTCGGCGACGATCGTTGGGGGAAAGAAATAGCCGGGCCGCGCGGGCGGCTCGCCGCCGGCGAGAATGCGTGCACCGCTCGCCCGCGTCGCCGCGAGGATGCCGAGCACGCGCTCGTACTGCTCCCGATTCTGGATCGGCCCAAGCTCGGTCTCCCGATCGAGCCCGCTGCCGACCCGGGTTTTGCGCGCCTCGGCTGCGAGCGCGGCGCACAGCGCCTCATAGATGCGCTCGTGAGCGTAGATGCGCTTGATCGCCATGCATACCTGGCCGCTGTTCACGAACGCCGCGAAGAACAGCTTGGGAGCGATGCTCGCGGGGTCCACGTCATCGAGCACGATCGCCGCATCGTTGCCGCCGAGCTCGAGCGTCAGACGCTTGAGCGTGCCCGCAGCGCTTGCCATGACTTTCTTGCCGGTCGCAACCGAGCCGGTGAAGGAGATCTTGTCGATGCCCGGATGCTCGCTCATCCACTGTCCGAGCTCATCGCCTCCGGCCAGCACGTTGACGACGCCGCGCGGGAAGACCTCGCGCAGCAGCGCGCCGATTCGCAAGGTGCTCAAGGGCGTGTAAGGGGAGGGCTTCAGCACCACGGTGTTGCCGGTGTACAGCGCCGAGACCAGAGGCCCGGCTGCCAGATTGATGGGTGCATTCCACGGGGTGATGATCCCGACGACGCCGAGGGGGTGATAGTGCAGCTCGATGCGCCGCTCGGCATCCTCGAGCAGCGTCTCGCTCGCGATCGGGATCTGGGCGAGGCCTTCGGACTGCGTCGCAGCGCGCGTGATCTCATCGCGCGATTGGCCGAGCGGCTTACCCTGCTCGAGCGTCAGCAGCTCGGCGAGCGGGCCCTGGTGCTCGCGCAGCAGCTCGGCCATGCGCCGGATCGCGGCGCGCCGCACCTCGTACGAGGCCGCACGCCAGCCGGCGAATGCGCGGCGCGCCGCGGCGACCGCACGGTCGAGGTCCGCCCGAGCGGCGGCCGGACAGCATGCGAACGCCGTGCCGAGGGCCGGATCGATGACCTCGATCTGCGCCTCGCCCCCGACGAGCTCGCCGTCTATCAGATTGGCGAAGTCCTGTCGCAACGCGGGGGCTGTGTCCGCGGGGCGGTCTTCCGCGCGCTGTGCAGCCATTGCCATCCTCGTCAGCTATCGAGTGATGGGCTACCATACCAGACTGCCCCGAGGGGCACTCCGTCAAGCCTCTTCCCGCCCCAAACGACCCTCAATGATCCCGACCTGCAAGGCCCCCGACCCGAACACGCGCAAGCCCAACTACCGTCCGCCGCCCGGTGCGTGCGATGCCCATTGTCATATCTTCGGCCCCGGCGACCGCTATCCGTACGCGCCGGACCGCAGCTACACGCCCCCGGATGCGCCTCTCGAGCGGTTTCGCGAGCTGCAGTCGATCCTCGGGCTCGAGCGCGCGGTGCTGGTGAATGCGAGCTGCCATGGCACCGATAACCGCGTGATCGTCGATGCGATCGCCGCAAGCGGCGGGCGCTATCGCGGCATCGCCAATGCGGATGACTCGTTCACCGCGGGTGACTTCGAGGCGCTGCATGCGGCGGGCTTCCGCGGCGTGCGCTTCAACTTCGTGAAGCACCTGGGCGGCATGCCCGATATGGGAGAATTCCACCGGATCGTGGCGCGCATCAGGCCCCTCGGCTGGCACGTGGACCTGCATTTCGATGCCGGCGATCTGGTCGAGCACGCCGACCTGCTGCGCACGCTGCCGGTGCCGTTCCTCATCGATCACATGGGCCGCGTGCCGACCAAGGCCGGGCTCGAGCAGGCGCCGTTCCGCGCGCTGCTCGAGCTGGCGCGCAACAACCCGCGCTGCTGGATCAAGGTGAGCGGCGCCGAGCGCATCTCGAGCGCCGGACCGCCGTTCACGGATGCCGTGCCGTTCGCGCAGGCGCTGATCGAGGCGGCACCGGAGCGCATTCTGTGGGGCACGGACTGGCCGCATCCGAACATCGCCCGGCACATGCCCAACGACGGCGATCTCGTGGATCTGATTCCGCTCTTCATGCCGGATCCCGCGCGCCAGCGGCAGATCCTGGTGGACAACCCGCATCGGCTGTACGGATTCGGTGACGACGCATGACAGGCAAGAAGAAGCCAGAAGCCTACGAGGACATTCCCGGGACCTGGGTGTTCGATGCTCAGCGGGCGCGTCAGGGCTATCACCTCAACGAGTTCCTGTACTCGCTCATGAAGGATGTGAACCGCAAGGAGTTCCTCGCAGACGAGCGCACGTACACCCTCAAGTTCAAGATGACGCAGGAGCAGCGCGAGGCGATTCTCAAGCGCGACTGGAACCGGCTGCTCGAGCTCGGCGGAGTCTCGTATGCACTCGCCAAGCTCGCCTTCACCGATGGCAAGTCGTACCAGTTCATGGCCTCGCGCATGACCGGAATGACTGAGCCGGAGTACGTCGAGATGATGCTCAAGGGAGGCCGATCGCCGGACGGCTGGCGCTCGAAGTCCGAGCGCCGGGGGAAGCACTGATGGCACGCATCATCGCGGGCGTCGGCACCTCGCACACGCCGGCCATCGGGGCCGCCGTCGACCTCGGCAAGACCGGCGAGCCGTACTGGCTGCCGGTGTTCAAGGGCTACGAGCCTGCCAGGCGCTGGATGGCGCAAGCGAAGCCGGACGTCGTGATCATGGTCTACAACGACCATGTCAACGCGTTCGACTTCAAGGTCGTGCCGACCTTCGGCCTCGGCTGCGCCGAGGAGTTTCCGATCGCGGACGAGGGTTGGGGCGCGCGCCCGGTGCCCGTGGTGAAGGGCTATCCGGAACTTGCGGCGCACCTCGTGCAGTCGCTGGTGCTCGATGAGTTCGACATGACGATCGTGAACGAGATGCAGGTGGATCACGGCCTGACTGTGCCGATGACGCTGCTGTTCGGCACTCCACCGGCATGGCCCGTCAGGGTGATTCCCCTGGCGGTGAACGTGATCCAGTATCCGGCACCCACCGGACACCGCTGCTACATGCTCGGGAAGGCGATCGGCAGGGCGATCGACAGCTGGGACGAGGATCTCAAGGTCGTCATCTTCGGTACAGGCGGCATGTCGCACCAGATCCAAGGTCCACGCGCGGGCCTCGTCAATTCGAAGTTCGACAAGGCCTTCCTCGATGGGCTGTCACGCAATCCTGCGAAGCTTGCGCAGATTGCCCCCCTCGAGTATCTGCGTGATGCCGGCGCCGAGGCGATCGAGCTGGTGATGTGGCTCATCATGCGCGGGGCGCTGAGCGAGCGCGTGAAGGAGGTATACCGCTTCTACCACGTGCCGGCCTCATCGACCGCGGTTGGCAACATCATCCTGGAGAGCACCGCCGGAGCGCGCAGGCGCGCACGCCCCAAGAGTGCGAGGAGAGCCAAATGAAGATCTGCATGGCCGGTCAGGGCGCCTTCGGGGTCAAGCACCTCGAGGCGATTCAGAAGATCTCCGGAATCGAGGTGGTGACGCTCGCCGGCGGCAATCCGGCGGGCACGGAGGAAGTCGCCCGAAAGTTCGGCATCCCGCACTGGTCGGTCAATCTCGAGGAGTGCCTCGCACGTCCGGGCGTCGAGGCGGCGATCCTCGCGACTCCCACGCAGATGCACGCGAAACAAGGTCTGCAGTGTCTCGCCGCCGGCAAGCACGTGCAGATCGAGATCCCGATCGCCGACAGCCTCGCCGAGGCGGAGGCGCTCGCCAAGGCGCAGCGGGAGACGGGCCTCATCTGCATGGGCGGCCATACCCGGCGCTTCAATCCGAGCCACCAGTGGATCCACAAGCGCATCAAGGCGGGCGAGCTCAAGGTGCTGCAGATGGACGTGCAGACGTATTTCTTTCGCCGCACCAACATGAATGCGCTCGGCAGGCCGCGCAGCTGGACCGATCACCTGCTCTGGCACCACGCCTGCCACACGGTCGATCTGTTCCAGTATCAAACGGGCGAGACCGCCTCGGTGGCGCGCGCCGTGCAGGGTCCGATGCATCCCGAGCTCAAGATCGCCATGGACATGGGCATTCAGATGAAGGTGCCCTCGGGCGCCATCTGCACGCTGTCGCTGTCGTTCAACAACGATGGCCCGCTCGGGACGTTCTTCCGCTACATCTGCGACAACGGTACCTACATCGCGCGCTACGACGAGCTGGTGGACGGCAAGAACAACCCCATCGACGTGTCGAAAGTGGACGTCTCGATGAACGGGATCGAGCTGCAGGACCGGGAGTTCTTTGCCGCGATCCGCGAGCGGCGTGAGCCGAACGCGAGCGTGCGGCAGATTCTGCCGGCAATGCAGACGCTCGATCGGCTGGAGCGCAGCCTCGCCTGACATGCGCGCTGCGGCCCTGTTCGCCGCCGCCGCGCTCGCGGTGATGGAGGCGCGCGCCGAGACCCCCGCGCTGTCCACCTGCTCCGCAGCGCCTCGGGCGCCCTTCTGCGACGCCGTGCGAGGCGAGCGCGCCGAGGGCTGGCTTGCACAGACGCGCTCCGAGGTCATGGCCGGGCATGGCATGGTTGTGACCAGCCAGCCGCTCGCCGCTCAAGCGGGGCTGCAGGTACTGAAGCAGGGCGGCAATGCCATCGACGCTGCGGTGGCGACGGCGGCCGTGCTGTCGATCGTCGAGCCGATGATGACGGGCGTGGGTGGCGATCTGTTTGCGATCGTCTATGTCGCCCGGGAGCACCGGCTGTACGTGCTCAATGCGAGCGGCACTGCCCCCACCGGGGCCACCATCGCGCATTTCAATGCACTCGGCTACGCGCGCGACCCGGGCAATTGGGGCCCGGGCTCGGGAATGCCGGTGTACGGCATCCTGCCGGTCACCGTGCCCGGTGCGGTGTGGGGCTGGCAGGAGCTGCAAAGCCGCTTCGGCAAGCTCACATTCAAGGAGGCGCTCGAGCCTGCTGCCGAATACGCCGAGCGGGGCTTCCCGATCTCCGAGCGCATCGCGAGCGACTGGCTGCTGCCGAACGCTCTGCCGCTGCAGGGTTGCTGCAACAGCCCCGACCCCGATTCGGTGCGCGTCTGGTATCTCGACGGCAAGCCACCGCGCGCCGGACAGATCTTTCGCAATCCCGAGCTGGCACGCACCCTGCGTCTCCTGCAACGCGACGGCCGCGATGCGTTCTACCGGGGCGAGATCGCGGCGGCGATCCTCGCGAAGTCGCGCTCCCTCGGCGGGACGATGACGCGCGAGGACCTCGCCGGCTACCGCGGAGAATGGCTGGAGCCGGCCGCGAGCCATCACCGCGGCTTCGACATCTTCGAGCTGCCGCCGCCATCACAGGCGTGGGCGGCGCAGGAGATGCTGAGCATCCTCGATGCGTGCGTCGGGCGATGGGTGCCGGGAGAGAGCCTGGCGAGCCTGGGTCCGGCGAGCGCCAAGTACTGGCATCTGCTCATTGAGGCGAAGAAGCTCGCCTACACGGATCTGTTCACGTACAACGCCGATCCGGATTTCGTTGCCGTGCCGCTCGCAAAGCTCCTCTCGGAAGCGCACGCGCGCTCACTGTGCGCCAAGGTCGATCCGCTGCACGCGGCGGCGACCGCGGCGGGCCGAGCCGAGGGCGCCGGCGACACGGTGGTGCTGTCGACCGCAGACGCCGACGGCAACATGGTGGCGTGGGTGAACAGCAACTATCAGCACTTCGGCTCGGGCGTCACGGTCCCAGGCTACGGCTTCATCCTGCATGATCGCGGTGCGCTCTTCAGTCTCGATCCGGCGAGCCCCAATGCGATCGCGCCCCACAAGCGTCCTTTCAACACACTCGCGGCAGGGTTCGTCATGCGCGGCAGCGAGCCGGTCATGACGGTGACTTTGATGGGCGGTGACATGCAGGCGCAGGGACATGCGCAGGTGCTCCTCGACATCCTGGATCTCGGCGCGAACCTGCAGGCCGCCGCCGACATGGCGCGCTTCCGGCACAGCCAGGTCGGCAACGTGCTCGCCCTGGAGTCACCCCTGTACCGCCTCGTCGGCCGCGAGCTCGAGGCGATGGGGCATCGCGTGCAGGCGATCAACGGGGAAGAGGTGGGCGGCGTGCAGATGATTCTGTTTCAACCGGCGTCCGGCGCGAGCGAGGGGCTCCGGGGCTTCTACCGCTCCGGATCGGACTTCCGCAAGGACGGACAGGCCGTCGGCTGGTGAGCTAGCCGAAGACCCCGTACTCGACCTGGAGGATCTCTCCGGTGTCGGTGCTGACGAGGAGTGCATCGGCCCCGTCGCGCACCCACTCGTAGCCCGCGGGCGGCACTTCGAGCGCGAACAGCCAGTAGTCGGCGATGATGTACGGGGCCGCCCAGTAGGCGCGCGGTAGGATCTCACCGTAGGCCCAGCGATGCGGCACCCAGCCGCGTGGCCGATGGTAGGGGCCGATGTGGAACGTGCGCGATGCCTGGAAGTTGTGGCGATAGGCGTCGCGGTCGACGGTATTGGGACGCGCGTTCCAGCCTCGAGGTTCCGTGAGACGCTGGTAGCCCTTCGGGCCGGGATGTGGCTCGCCACGCGGGGCGGGCGCGGCGCGCTCGCCGTGCTCACCACCCTTGCGCCCGTGCTCTTGGGCTGCCGCCGCGCCGACCGCCGCGGCGAGAACCGCCATGCAAAGCCCGATCTTGAGAGTGTGCCTCATGGGAGCCTCCGTCTCGAGAAGGTGAAAATTCCCTCAACCGCCCAGCGCCTGCATCATCGCCGGCGGATAGCGCTCGCCACGCACATGGATGGCATCGATCGTCGCTGCGAGCTGTGCCAATTCGGCCGCGTCGAGCCGCACCTCGAGCGCGCCGAGGTTCTCCGCGAGGCGCGCGCGCCGCTTCGTGCCCGGGATAGGCAGGATGTCCTCACCCTGCGCCAGCACCCACGCGAGCGCGATCTGGGCCGGCGTCGCACGCTTGCGCTCGGCAAGTGCCCGCACGGCATCGACGACGCGGGCATTGTGCTCGATGTTCTCCGGCTGGAAGCGCGGCTGGTTGCGCCGTGCGTCGCTCTTCGGTAGATCGCCGAGGGTGCGAAAGGTTCCGGCAAGGAAGCCCCGCCCGAGCGGACCGTACGCGACGAAGCTGACACCGAGCTCGCGGCACGCGGGCAGCAGCGCGGCCTCCGGCTCACGCCACCAGACCGAGTACTCGCACTGCACGGCTGCGATCGGGTGGACGCTGCAGGCGCGGCGCAGTGTCGCGACGCTGCACTCGGAGAGTCCGGCGTGGCGGATCTTGCCGGCCGCGACCAGGCGGGCCAGCTCGCCGACCGATTCCTCGATGGGGACGCTGCGGTCGATGCGGTGCAGATAAAAGAGATCGATGTGATCGGTGCCCAGGCGCACGAGACTCGCCTCGCACGAGGCGCGGATCGACTCGGGCTTGTTGTCGATCGTCAGCGCGCCATCGCGCCACAGGATGCCGCACTTGGTCGCGAGGAATACTTCGTTGCGCCGCTTGCGGATGACGGCACCGACGAACTTCTCGCTCTCGCCGACCTGATAGCTCGCGGCGGTATCGAGATGCGTGGCGCCGGCATCGAGCGCGGCGAGGACAGTCGCCTCGGCCTCGGCGTCGTCGCGCTCCCCGTACCAGCCGACGAGCCCCATGCAGCCGAACCCGAGCGCCGACACGCGGGCACCCGATCTTCCCAACGGTCTCGTGATCATCCGCGGCGGCCTCGTTGCTGGCTTGTGCCTGAACGACATTAGCGCATCGGGGTATGCTTGTCAGGACGCCGCGGGCGCCGATAGCATCGGCGCGAGCGGTAACGCTTCCTTACAAGAAAACGACCATGATCATCGACTGTCACGGCCACTACACCACCGCCCCCAAAGAGCTGCAGACTTATCGCGACAGCCAGATCGCAGGGCTCAAGGATCCGAGCTACGTACCCGCCCCGGCGAAGCTTGCGATCAGCGACGATGCGATTCGCGAGAGCCTGGAGAACGCGCAACTCAAGCTGCAGCGGGCCCGCGGCACGGATGTCACCATCTTCTCGCCGCGCGCCTCGGCGATGGCGCACCACATCGGCAACGAGACCACCAGCCGGCACTGGACCCAGGCGTGCAACGACCTGATCCATCGCGTCTGCACGCTCTATCCGCAGAACTTCGTCGGTGTGTGCCAGTTGCCGCAGTCCCCCGGCGTGCCGCCGGTCAACAGTGCGGGCGAGCTCGAGCGCTGCGTCCGCGAGCTCAAGTTCGTCGGCTGCAATCTCAATCCCGATCCCTCCGGCGGCCTGTGGAACTCGCCGCCGCTCACCGACCGGCACTGGTATCCGCTGTACGAGAAGATGGTCGAGCTCGACGTGCCGGCCATGGTGCACGTGAGCGCTTCCTGCAATCCGAATTTCCACACGACCGGGGCGCATTACATCAACGCCGATACCACCGCCTTCATGCAGTTTCTGACGAGCGACCTGTTCAAGGATTTTCCGACGCTCAGGTTCATCATTCCGCACGGCGGCGGCGCGGTGCCATTCCACTGGGGCCGCTATCGCGGTCTCGCCCAGGACATGAAGCGACCGCCGCTCGAGGAGCTGCTGCTCGGCAACGTGTTCTTCGATACCTGTGTGTATCACCTGCCGGGGATCGAGCTGCTCCTGAAGGTCGTGCCGGTCGACAACGTGCTCTTCGGCTCGGAGATGGTCGGCGCCGTGCGCGGCATCGATCCGCGTACCGGACAGTACTACGACGACACCAAGCGCTATCTCGATGCACTGCCGCTGTCCGCCGCGGACCGCGCGAAGCTGTTCGAGGGCAACGCCCTGAAGGTCTATCCGCGCCTCAAGGCGCATCTCGCGGCCGCCGGGCGCGCCTGAGCCGCACTGCACCGCGATTGGATAACGCGACGCACACCCTCGTCGGCGTGCTGCTCGGCGAGGCGGCGGCGCAGGTGGCGCGACCAGGGCGCTCGGGACTGCCGGTCGACACGCGGCGCGACCTGTTCATCACCCTCGCGGCAATCGGCAGCAACCTGCCGGACGCCGACCTCGTGCTCACGAGCTTCGGGGGCGATCGGCTCGACTACCTGCTCGAGCATCGCGGCTACACGCACACCCTCGTCGGCGCGCTCGCCTGCGCGCTCGTGCTGCTCGCGGCCTGCGCAGCGTGGCTGCGCTGGCGCCGCCTGGCACCAGCGTCGGTGGACTGGGCCTGGCTCGCAGGCCTTGCGCTTCTCGGGCCGCTCCTGCACCTCGCCATGGACTTCAGCAACAGCTATGGCGTGCACCCGTTCTGGCCGTTCTTCAACGGCTGGTTCTACGGGGACTCGGTGTTCATCGTGGAGCCGCTGCTGTGGGCGTGCGCGGCACCGCTCGTATTCATCCTGCGGACCCCGCTCGCGCGGGTGCTCGTCGCCGTGCTGCTCGCGGTCGGTCTCCTGGTGCCTTTCAACCTCGGTCTTGCCGGTGCCGGCGCGACGCTGATCCTCGCGCTCCTGACGGCCGCAATGCTCGCGCTGGGGCGCCTCTGGCGCCCGCCGCCGGCCATCGCGGCCAGCATTCTCATGTGGGTGCTCGTCACGGCAACGTTCGTCGGCGCCGGTCAGCTCGCGACGGCGCGCGTCGAGGCGCTGGCGAGCGCGAGCTTTCCAGGCGCCGCCACGCTCGACCGCGTGCTCACTCCCACGCTCGGGAACCCGCTCTGCTGGGATCTGCTGCTGGTGCAGCTCGAGGGTGAGCGTTACGCGGTGCGCCGCGGAACGATCGCACTTGCGCCGGCCGCGCTGCCGCTCGAGCGGTGTCGGGCGCGCGGACCGGACCGGGTCGCGAACGTGCCCCTCGAGCCCGTGCCCGCGGCGGGCGCCAGCTTTCTCAGGTGGCACGGACAGTTCAGCATGCCGCGGCAGGTCCTCGCGCAGCTGGCGGCGACCGACTGCGAGGCGGCGGCGTTCCTCAAGTTCGCGCGCGCGCCCTGGGCCACGCGCCGCGCCGCGCAGTGGCTCATCGGCGATCTGCGCTTCGACGGCGGGCCGCGGCCGGGATTTGCCGACCTGACCGTCACCGGCACGGCGCGCGGCTGCACCGGCCACACCGCGCCGTGGCTGCCCCCGCGACACGAGCTGCTCGACTGACATGCGTGTGCTCAGGCAACTGTGGTTCCAGGTGCTGCTCGCGACGATGGCCGGCATTCTGCTCGGACATTTCTGGCCGACGCTGGGCGCTGGCCTGCGGCCCCTCGGCGATGCCTTCATCGCCCTCGTGCGCATGCTCATCGCGCCGGTCATCTTCTGCACGGTGGTGCACGGCGTCGCTGGCATGCACGACATGAGGCGCGTCGGTCGGGTTGCGCTCAAGGCGCTCGTCTATTTTGAGGCCGTCACGACCGTGGCACTCGTGATCGCGCTGCTCGCCGTCAACCTGCTACAGCCGGGTGCCGGCATGAACGTCGATGCGCACTCGATCGATACGCGGGCTGTGAGCGAGTACGCAAGCAAGGCGCAGGCTCAGACGGTGGCCGACTTCCTGCTCAACGTGATTCCGACGACGTTCGTCGGCGCCTTCACGCATCCCGAGGTGCTGCCGGTATTGCTGGTCTCCGTGCTGTTCGCGTTCGCGCTGACGGCGAGCGGCGAGCGCGGCCGCCCGCTGCTCGATCTGATCGGCGACCTCTCGCAGGTGCTCTTCCGCATGGTCGGCTTCATCATGTGGGTGGCGCCGCTCGGCGCCTTTGGCTCGATCGCCTTCACCGTGGGGCGCTTCGGCACGAGCTCGCTGCTGTCGCTGGCGAAGCTGCTGGTGGAGTTCTATGCAGTCTCGCTCGCGTTCGTGCTCATCGTTCTGGGTGCGGTCTGCTATTGGGCCGGAGTGAGCCTGATCAGGCTCCTCAGCTACATCCGCGATGAGATCGTGATCGTCGCCGCCACCACCTCGACGGAGACCGTGCTGCCGCGGCTCATCCAGAAGCTGCGGGCGCTCGGTTGCGAGGAGTCGGTGGTGGGGCTCGTGATCCCGACGGGCTACTCCTTCAATCTCGACGGCACGTGCCTGTACCTCGCGACGGTGACGGTCTTCCTGGCGCAGGCGACCAACACCCCCCTCGGGCTCGCGCAGCAGCTCGGGCTGCTTGCCGTGCTGCTGCTGACCTCCAAGGGCGCGGCCGGCGTCGCCGGAGCCGCCTTCGTCGTGCTGGCGGCGACGCTTGCCTCGATCGGAACGATTCCCGTGGCCAGCATTGCCCTGGTGCTCGGCATCCACCGCCTCATGGCCGAGGCGCTGACGTTCGTCAATCTCATCGGCAACAGCGTGGCAACGATCGTCGTGTCGAAGTGGGAGCGGGCGCTCGATGAGAGCACACTCCGCTCCACGGTCGGCAGAGGCGACCACGCGAGGGGAGGGTGAGCAGGGCGAGCAACGTCAAGCTCAGCGGTACTCGAGCCCCAGCGCCGCGAGCTTGGCGCGCATGTCGTACAGATCGAGACCGAGCTCGCCCGCAGCGAGCCGCTTGCGCTTCTGCTCCTCGTTCGCGATGCGCTTCTTCGCCCCCTCCGCGACGCTTGCCGCCTCGGTGCGCTTCACGACGACGACTCCGTCGTCATCGGCAACGACGACATCCCCCGGCTCGAGGTGCTGCCCTGCGCAGATCATCGGCACGTTGACCGAGCCCAGGCTCGCCTTGACGGTGCCCTGCGCGAAAATCGCCTTGCTCCACACCGGGAACTTCATCTCGGTGAGCGTCGCGACATCGCGCACGCCGGCATCGATCACCAGCGCGCGTACGCCATGCGCCTGCAGCGAGGTGGCGAGCAGGTCGCCGAAGTAGCCGTCGCTGCACGGGGAGCTCGGAGCCACCACCAGCACGTCCCCGGGCCGGCAGACCTCGACGGCGACGTGGATCATCCAGTTGTCTCCGGGAGGGACCAGCACCGTCACGGCCGGTCCCGCGAGGGAGGTGCCGGGGTAGATCGGCCGCATGTACGGGGCGAGGAGCCCCGTGCGCCCCTGTGCCTCGTGCACGGTGGCGACACCATAACTGCCCAGCGCCGCGCAGACGGCAGGGTCCGGTCGCGCGATCTCGCGCACACAAACATGCTTGCTAATGGGAGTCTCCTATTTGCTTGTGGGCGGCGCGCCTGCCGCAGGGCTCATCTGCGGTCCCTGCGCGGCGGCCTTGGCCTTGGACGCCGTGGCGCCCTTGCCAGCCTTCTTGGGCGGCTCCGGCGGCTTCTTCAGCAGCTCCTCGAGCGGCTTGAAGAGCGCATCGTACTTGTAGCTCGGGATCTCGATGTCCCAGCCGCCGAAGCGCGCGGTGAGTCGCTGTGCCTCGGCGGCGCTGTCCTTGGCTGCCGATTGCGCTGCCAGGGAAATCAGCCGGCGATCGCCATCCTTGTGCCCGCTCACCTCGAGCGTGAGTCCGTCGAAGGTGGTGAACTTGGCGTGATCGGCATCGGCGGGCGTCGCGCCCGACCTGCGCACGTCATCGAGCTGCAGCGCGGTCAGCGCACCGGCTTGCGGATTCGCGGCGCTGACGCTGACGAGCTCGCGTCCCTTGGGCAGGTTGGGCACGCTGAAGTCGCCCTGCTGCGCCGAGGGCCGGGTCACCACGTAGGCGGGGCTGCCGTGCGGGGCGATGGCGACCTCCTTGACGCGGCTCTGCGACAGATCGAGCACGTCGCGATCGAGCCAACGTCGCGGGTCCGCGTCGGCCGTCACCTGCGGGGTGACGAGCAGGCTCTGTGGCTCGCCGGCGATGCGGACGAAGGAGGATTTGGTGCCGGATTGTTTGCCGACCACGAGGCGCAGCGTCTTTGCCGGCATGACGATCTCGATCAGGGTGCCGCCCGCCTTCGGCGAGCTCACATCCTCGACGCCGATCTGTGCGTAGTTGGCGGGCTCGCGCGTCTTCTGCTCCACGACCTGCAGGCTCGACAGATCGATGAGGAGCTTGCGGACCTGGCTCGAGTCGGCCGGAAAGCCGCGCTCGCTCACCAGCCAGTCGTCCGCAGACTTCTTGAGCGAAGTGCGTGTACCGTCGCCCTTGATCAGACGGACCTCGGTGACGGTGTTGAGCGCGCCGGCAAGGCTCGGCAGGACCTGCTGCCCGGCATCCACGGTGCGCTCGAGATGGCGCCGCGAGGAGACCCACAGGGCGAGGGCGATGACCGCGACACCGGCCAGCGCGAGGAACGCGAAGCGTCGCGGGGTCATCATGAGGGCGTTCCCCCCGCTGGCGTGCCGGGCGTCTGCGGCGTATCCGCCCTGCCCGCGCGCCGGCGGCGCTTGAAGCCGAACCCGAGCGCGACGGCTACGAACAGCAACGGGAAGACGATGATGTTCAGGGCCTTGAGCACGTCGCCGAGCCGCGTGATGTCCTCATTCAGGCCGGCCTGCACGGCCCGCAGGTCCTTGCGGATGCTGAGCTTGCGCTGCTGAAAGCGCTCGAGCTCGCGCTCCTGCTCCGGCGTGAGGATTGCCGCGGACTTGTCGGTGCGCCGCGACTGCAGCGTCGTGAGCTTCTCCTCGGTCTCGCGCAGCTCGGACTGGAGCTGCTGCTCCTTGGTGCGGAACTTCTCATCGGCCGCGGCGCTCAGCGCCTGGACGCGCTTGAACGGCCGCGTGAAGGTCGCGCGGCTGCGCACGCTGATGAGGTCGGCGCTGCCGCTCAGGTTGTCGAGGGCGTTGAAGACGAAGTCGCCATTGCTCGCAAAGGGCTGGGCAATGCGCTGGCCGAACAGGCTCTGCTCGCGCACCCACAGGAAGTCGGAGAGCAGGTCGGTGTCGGCAACGACGATGAGGTCGAGCGGCTTCACGGAGGCCTTCAGCGGCTTCTCATTGGCAGCGAGCTGCACCCCGGCCGGCGGGCCGTCCGGGAATGCCGACTTCACCGTGCCCGTGACGCGCGCGGCGAGGGTATAGCGCTGGCCGGTCGGCTTGAACCCATCCAGCAGGGTCGCCGGATCGAACAGCATGGCGAAACGCTCGACGCCGAGCGGCGCGGCCCGCGTGCTCGACTGCAACAGCGGCTCGAACTGCACGCTCGCGCCCTTCTTCGGCTGCAGATAGCCGCTCGTCGCGACGTTGATGACCGAGAGCCCCGCGGTGGTCACATCCTTCTGATTGAGGCTCGATTGATCGAGCCCCAGGATGCCGAGATGGCGCACCGGACCTTGGCCCTCACGCATCGACACCTGCAGCGCACGCTCCGCATCGCCGATGATCTGACGGGGATTGAAGTCCACGCCCCACGCCGAGAGCAGCGGCTCCAGATGCGAGGAGCGATCGGCCGCCATGGCGGCCATGGGATTGGAGGGATCCGCGCCGGCCGTGTCCTGCTCCGAGAGCGGATCCACGAACACGAGGAGGTGCCCGCCCCTGAGCGCGTACTGATCGATCGCATACTGCGCGGCGGGCGGCAGCTGCTTTGGGTGCACCAGCACCAGCACCTTCACGTCGGCATCGATGCTCGTGAGGGTCGGCTCGAGCATGTGCACGTTGAACAGCTGCTGTGCCTGCTCGAGCACCGCCCACGGCTCGCGCGGCTGGCCGCTTGCCGGATCGAAGCCCGCCCCCATCGGCAGGCTCGACAGCCAGCCGACCACCGGCTTCGAAGTCTCGGCAAGCTGGTAGACGACCTTCATCACGTCGTATTCGAGAAACTGCTCGTTGCTGCCGCCGTTGCCGGGGTCGAAGTACTCGATCGCGGCATGGCCGTCGGTCGAGTTGGTGCCGGCGAGCCCGAAGTACAGCGACTTGCCGCCGCCGATCGGCACGGCCCGGATGCCGAGCTCCGTCGCGCGGTCCTCTTCCTCGGAGAAGGGCAGTGGATCGATCACGTGCAGGCGCAGCTTGCCGTTGGAGCGTGCGCTGAGCTCATCGAGCAGCTCGCGCACCCGGCCGGCGTAGCTCTTGAGCTGCGGGTTCTGCGAGACGACCTCGGAGCTCAGGAAGAAGTACAGGTTGATGGGCTCCTTCAGCCCCTTGAGGATGCGCTCGGTCCCAGGCGCGGTCGAATAGAGATGATTCTGTGTGAGGTCGAGCCGCCAGCCGCGCAGCGCGAAGCCGGCGAGGATCGTGATGCCGGCGAACAGCAGGGCGAGCGCGATCAGGGCGCCGCCTCCGAGTGTGGTGCGATTCATCATGTGAGGAGGCCTACTCGGACTTGCGGACGTCGAGCACGACGGCCGTTGCCAGCATGAAGTACCCGATCAGCATCGCGAAGAACAGCAGATCGCTGAAATCCAACACGCCCTTGGCGATCGCCTCGTAGTGGGTCAGGAACGAGAGCGAGGCGATCGCATCGACCACGGAGCTCGGCAGCCAGGCGTGGAATGCATCGATCACCAGCGGGTAGCCCGCCACCATGAGGATGAAGCACGCCGCCACCGAGAGGATGAACGCCACCACCTGGTTGCGCGTCAGCGCCGACATGAGCGAGCCGACCGCGAGGTATCCGCCCGCCAGCACCGCGCTGCCGATGTAGGCGGCGAGGATCGCGCCGTTGTCGGGATCGCCGAGGTAGTTGACGGTGATCCACAGCGGGAAGGTGAGCGCGAGGGCGAGGCTCGCGAACGCCCACGCCGCGAGGAACTTGCCGACGACGGCCTGCCACAGCGTGATCGGCTGCGTCATGAGCAGCTCGATCGTGCCCGACTTGCGCTCCTCGGCCCACAGGCGCATGGCGATCGCCGAGCACAGCAGCAGATACAGCCACGGGTGCCAGGTGAAGAATGGATTCAGGTCGGCCTGGCCGCGCTCGTAGAGTCCACCGAGGTAGAAGGTGAACCAATTGGCGAATACCAGAAAGACCAGCAGGAAGACGTAGGCGAGCGGCGTTGCGAAATAGCTGCCGAGCTCGCGGCGCATGATGATGCCCACGTTGCGCATGATCCGCTCTCTAGGCCGTGATGGTTCGGAACACTTCGTCGAGCCGCCCGGATTCGAGATGCAGCTCCTTGAGCGCGAGCCCCTGCCGGGCCGCGAGCTCGCTCACGGCGGTGAGGGCCGCCGCACCCGCGCGCGGCAGCGCCGTGAGGCGCGCCTCGCGCTCGTTGACTTCCACGTCGGCGATCGCCGGCAGGGCGGCGAGCGCGGCGCGCGTCGCGGCGAGCTGCTCGGGGTGCTCGAGCCGCATCGACACCGCGTTGTGATAGCGCGACTTGCCCGCCAGGCCCTGGGGACTGTCGTCGGCGACGATGCGCCCGCGCGCGATGATGATCACGCGGTTGCACACCGCATCGACCTCCTCGAGGATGTGCGTGGAGATCACGATGATCTTGTCGCGCGACATCTCGTTGATGAGCGTGCGCACCTCGTGCTTCTGATTGGGGTCGAGACCGTCGGTGGGCTCATCGAGGACCATCACGGGCGGGTCGTGCATCAGCGCCTGGGCGAGCCCGACGCGGCGCCGGAAGCCCTTGGAGAGCGTCTCCACGCTCTGCTCGAGCACCGACTCGAGCTGCAGGCGCCCGATCACATAGTCGAGGCGTGCGCGGCGGTTGGCGAGGAGGTGGCGCAGGTCGGCGATGAACTCGAGGAACGCGCGCACCGACATCTCGCCGTAGGCCGGGGCGCCCTCGGGCAGATAGCCGAGCACGCGCTTCGCGGCGATCGGGTCACGCTCGATGTCGTGACCGCAGATGCTCGCCTTGCCGGAGGTCGGCGCGACGAATCCGGCCAGCATCCGCATGGTGGTCGTCTTGCCGGCGCCATTGGGTCCGAGAAAGCCCAGAACCTGGCCCGGTCCGACCTCGAAGCTCACGTCATCGACCGCGACGAGCGATGCGTAGCGCTTGCTCAAGTGTTCAGTCCTGATCATAAGCGGATCTAGAGAAACACCAGCTGTGAAAAGTTCCCGGTCCCGGACCGTGACGCACGGCCCACGGAATGCTCGCCTGCGCGACCTCCTCGGACGTGCAGCGGGCCCGGATTTTGGTCAATCGACCCACCGGAATTCAAGGGTGTGAGAGAGATCACGATCAGCGAGCACCCTGCGCGGGGAAGGGTCAACAAAGCCCGGGTGCCGCCGTTACGACTCCTGAGGAGCCTTGCAACGGGCCTCGGCCGCGAGGCCGTCGTAACCTCGAGGAGTCGCACGATGTGGTGGCGCAACCGCAAAGAATCCTGGCCTCCCCGCGGCACGCGGCTCGAGTCGCTGCGTGCCTTCGCGCACAGCTCGCTCCAGCCGCCGGGAGTCGCTCCGGAGTATTTCTCCGGGCACCCGAGCTGGCTTACGGGCGCTCAGCCGGATCGCATGCGGCGCACGCGCCGCCCTCGGGACTGAGATTTATTCATAATATCAGATCACTAGAACGGTAAGCTTACGTAGCTTCAGAGCGTGAGATGCGCCATCGGTCGATCCGGCCGTCATTTGAGCGCCATTCACCAGTCATATTCGCTTCAAAGCCGCACCCCATGCTCCGGCTCATGTCATCTGCCCAAGACTGCGTGCATCGCGCTGCCCGAGAATTCGAGGCGGCGAGCGCATCGACGCCTCCGGCGGAGGATGTGCTCCTGGCGGACAACGGTCTCGACCTCAGCGCGCCGTTCTGCTCGAACCCTCACTGCGCCTTGCACCTGAGGCTGGGCGAGCTGCAGCTCGCGGGCGGCGGCAACTGGGTCGCGCTCGCCGATGGGCGCATCTTCGGACGGGGCCGCTTCGCCGGCCGCATGTTCTGCGACGCCTGCGGCACGCGACGCGGCCCGGTACGCCTCGCCGGCTGAGGCTCGCAGGGGAGCCTCTCTTCAGCGGCTCGAGGCCTGCACCCGCCAGTACAGCATGACGAGTGCCGCACCGAGCATTCCGCCGAGGTGCGCGAAGTGGGCAACGCCCATCTCCCGTCCGGTGACACCGAGAAACAGCTCCAGCAAACCGTAGAGCGTTACGAACAGCCACGCCGGAATCGGAATCGGGATCGGTATCACGAACAGCTTGCGCCGCGGGAACAGCAGCGCGAACGCGAGCAGCAGCCCGAATACCCCGCCCGAGGCGCCCTCGGTGGCTTCCGCGCTTCCCGAGAGCGAGGTGGTCGCGAGCTGCACCAGGGCCGCGGCCAGCACGCTCGCGAAATACAGCACCGTGAAGCGCCGTGTGCCCCACATGCGTTCGAGCTCGGGACCGAACATGTAGAAGGCGAACATGTTGAAGAAGATGTGGGCGAAGCTGCTCCGATCGTGGAGGAACGCGTAGGTCACGAGCTGCCACGGCTCGAAGCCTTGCCCGAGCGGCTGCAGCGCGAACACCCCCTCCAGCGCCGGGCCGACCAGCAGCTGCAGCAGGAACACCGCAATGTTCGAGAGTATGATCGTGCGGGTGGCGGGCGGCAGATAGCGGAACATCGCCGAGGATTTTACCGTGGATTGGCTCGCGCGCGGCGGTGGACGCGGCGGCCGCGGGCGGCCGTGGACGTTCATGCGATAATCCGCCGATGATTGCCGATCACGCGCGCACTGCGTGGCAGCGGGCATGACGGCCGCGTTCATCTGCGATGCGGTCCGCACGCCCATCGGCCGCTACGGCGGCGCTCTCGCCAGCGTGCGCACCGACGATCTCGCGGCGCTGCCGCTGGCCGCGCTGCTCACGCGCAACCGGCAAGTCGATCCCGCCGCCGTCGATGAAGTGCTGCTCGGTTGCGCCAATCAGGCCGGCGAGGACAACCGCAACGTCGCACGCATGGCGGCGCTGCTTGCCGGGTTGCCGGTCAGCGTCCCGGGTGCAACCCTCAATCGCCTGTGCGGATCCGGGCTGGATGCGATCGCCACGGCCGCGCGTGCGATTCTTGCCGGGGAGGCTGATCTGATCCTTGCCGGCGGCGTCGAATCGATGTCGCGAGCGCCGTTCGTGCTGCCGAAGGCGCAGGCGCCCTTTGCGCGCGACACGGAGATCTACGACACCACCATCGGCTGGCGCTTCGTCAATCCGCGCATGGCGGAGCGCTTCGGCGTCGACTCGATGCCCGAGACGGGCGAGAACGTCGCGGCGCAATTTGCCATCTCGCGCGAGGACCAGGATCGATTCGCGCTGCGCAGCCAGCAGCGCACGGCCGCCGCCGCGGCGCGGGGGTTCTTCCAGGCCGAGCTCATGGCGGTGGAGATTCCGCAGCGCAAGGGCAAGCCCCTCGAGGTGACCCGCGACGAGCATCCGCGGCCCGAGACCACGCTCGAGCAGCTGGCAAAGCTGCCGACGCCCTTTCGTCCGGGCGGAACCGTCACCGCCGGCAACGCCTCGGGCGTCAACGATGGGGCTTGTGCGCTGCTCATTGCCTCCGAGCAGGGAGCCGCGCAGTTCGGCCTGCAGCCGCGGGCCCGTATCCTCGCCTGCGCGACCGCCGGGGTCGAGCCGCGCATCATGGGAATGGGGCCGGTGCCGGCGACCCGCAAGGCGCTGGCGCGCGCCGGCCTGGAACTCGCGCAGCTCGATGTAATCGAGCTCAACGAGGCCTTCGCGGCGCAGGCGCTCGCCGTGCTGCGCGAGCTGGGGCTTGCCGATGATGCGGCCCATGTCAATCCCAACGGCGGCGGCATTGCACTCGGGCACCCCCTCGGCATGTCCGGGGCGCGCCTGGCGACGACGGCGACCTGCCAGCTCGCCGCGACTCGCGGCCGCTACGCCTTGTGTACGATGTGCATCGGCGTCGGACAGGGCATCGCGATGCTACTGGAGCGGGTCTAAGAGCCCGCGTGCACGCGCGGTCCTGCAGGCCGCCGGCGAAGAGGGGAACCATGGCTGAGCGCAAGTTTTACGGGTGGTGGCTGGTCGCCGCGCTGTGGGCGATCGTGCTCTGCAACCTCGTCATCGCGGCCTATGGCTCGCCCGCGATGAACAGTGCGATGGCGGCGCAGCTGCACTGGAACCGCTCGCTCACGGGCCTGCCGTACAACTTGTACACGGTCATGTCGGGCGTGCCTGCGCTGCTGGTGGCCGTGCTGGTGCGCTCGATCGGCGGTCGGCGCACCGTCATGCTGGGAAGCCTCCTCATCGTGATCGGCGCCGTCTCGATGGCGACCTGGGTGCACGATGCGCCCGGCGCCTGCCTCGCCTTCGGCGTGTTCGTGGGTCTCGGAGTCGCCTGGGGCGGGCCCTTCGGTGTTCAGCCCAACGTCGTCAACTGGTTCGTGCGCCGCCGTGCGCTCGCGCTCGCGATTGTCTACTCCGCTGGAGGGGTCGGCGGGCTGTTCGCGGCACGGCTGCTCAACCGCCTCATCGCCGCCCACGATGGCAACTGGCGCTTGGGCTGGTGGGTCTACGCGGGCCTCGGGGCGCTCGCACTCGTGATCGCGAGCCTCACCATTCGCTCGCACCCCTCCGAGCTCGGTCAAGTGCCCGATGGTATTCCCGAGGGCACGCTGGCCGGCCCGACGCCTGCGGCTGCGGTCGCGGCAGTCGAACGGCCCGCGTTCATCACTCGCGAGACGTGGTCGTTCCGCGAGGTACTGCACTCGCGCCGATTCTGGCTCGTGATACTCGCGCTGTGCGGCGGGAGCGCGGGCTACACACTGTTCCTCTCCCAGGGCATCCCTCACCTGAAGGACCTCGGCTACACGGCGCAGCAGGCGGCGAACGCCGTGAGCCTGACGACCGGCTCGACGTTGCTCGGCAAGGTCGCACTCGGCAGTGTCGGCGACCGCATCGATCCGCGTTTCGTCTACGCCGTGACGCTCGCCGTGCTGGGCGCCGGCCTCATCATCGTCCTCAATGCTCACGGCACGACGGTCCTGTGGGTGTTCCCGATCCTGGTCGGGCTCGGCTTCGGCGGCGGTCTCGTATGCATGATGAGCGTGCTCAGCAACTACTACGGGCCGAAAGTGTTCCCCGCAGCCGCCGGCATGTCCGGTGCGGCCAACACGCTGCTCAGCTTCGCACTGTCGCAGAGCGGCGGGCAGATCTACGATCTCGTCGGCAGCTACGCCCCCGCGTTCTACGGTCTCGCGCTCTGGTGTTTCGTCGGGGCGCTGGCCCTGTGCCTGATCAGGCCCCCGCTGCGCAGCGGCGGTGCTGCGGCGGTGGCGCTCGCCCGATCGTAGCGATCCCGTTCCTGTTCGCGCTTGAAAGGTTGCAATGATCAAAGAAGGTGACTTGCTGTGGACGCCGAGCCCTGAGTGGATCGCGCGCTCGAATCTCACGGCCTACATGCACTGGCTCAAGGAGAGGCGCGGCCTCGCGTTCGCGAGCTACAAGGAGCTGCACCGCTGGTCGGTGGAGCACCTGGAGGATTTCTGGGCCTCGCAGTGGGAGTACTTCAGGATCGAGGCCTCGACGCCTTACGAGCGGGTCCTCGGCCGTCGCGAGATGCCCGGGGCCGAATGGTTTCCGGGCGCGAGGCTCAACTACGCGCAGCACGCTCTGCGGCACGAGCGTCCCGGTGCCGATGCGGTGCTGCACCTCTCGGAGCGCACGCCGCTCACGGGCCTGTCCTGGGCGGACCTCGCAGCGCGCGTGCGCGTGCTCGCGACGCAGCTCCGCAAGCTCGGCATCAAGCCCGGCGATCGTATCGCGGCCTACCTGCCCAATACTCCCGAGGCGCTGGTCGCAATGCTCGCGACCACCAGCATCGGGGCCATCTGGACGAGCTGCGGACCGGACTTCGGTACGCGCGGGGTCCTCGACCGCTTCACGCAGCTCGCGCCGCGCATTCTGTTCTGCGTCGATGGCTATCAGTACGCGGGCAAGCCCTTCGACCGCCGCGCGGAGCTCTCCAAGATCATCGCCGAGCTTCCCTCGCTCGAGCGCGTCGTGTGCCTGCCGTACCTGCATCCCGCGGAGCGTACCTCGCTCTCGACCCATACCCTGTTCTGGGACGACCTGTTCAAGCATCCGGCGGTGCCCGCAAGCGAGTTCCGCTTCGAGCAGGTGCCGTTCGGCCATCCGCTGTGGATCCTGTTTTCCTCGGGCACGACCGGACTGCCGAAGGCCATCGTCCACAGTCACGGCGGCATCCTCATCGAGCAGCTGAAGGCGATCGCCTTCCAGATGGACATGCACCCGCGCGAGCGGCTGTTCTTCTACACGACGACCGGCTGGATGATGTGGAACTTCCTGGTGAGCTGTCTGCTCGCCGATGTGGTGCCGGTACTCTACGACGGCAGTCTCATGCATCCGGAGCCCGATGCGCTCTGGAGGATGTACCAGGACTCGCGCGCGAGCCTCATCGGCGCGAACCCCGGTTACGTCTCGCTCCTCGAGAAGGCGGGCGTGCCGCCGCCGCGCGACAAGTTCGACCTGTCGGCGCTGCGCACCGTGATGCTCGCCGGCTCGCCGGTAACCCCCGAGGTGATGGCCTGGTTCTATCGCAACGTGAAGACCGATCTGTGCGTCCAGAACGGCAGCGGCGGCACTGACATCTGCTCCGGCTTCGTCGGCGGCGTGCCGATCCTGCCGGTGCATGCCGGGGAGATGCAGGCGCCGCTGCTCGGCGTCGACGTGTACGCGTTCAACGACCGCGGCGAGAGCGTCATCGACGAGGTCGGCGAGATGGTGATCACCAAGCCCATGCCCTCGATGCCGGTGTTCCTGTGGGGCGATGTCGACTACAAGCGCTACCGCGAGTCGTATTTCCAGGACTTCCCGGGCATCTGGCGTCAGGGTGATTTCTTCCGCATGAACCACCGCGACGGCTGCTTCGTGCTCGGACGCTCCGATGCGACCTTGAACCGCCACGGCGTGCGCATCGGCACCGCCGAGATCTACCGCTCGCTCGCGCTGCTGCCCGAGGTCGATGACTCCCTCATCGTCAATCTCGACCTACCTGGCGGCAGGTTCTTCATGCCGCTGTTCGTGAAGCTGCACAAGGGGCTCGAGCTCAATGCGCCGATCATCGAGAAGATCCGCCAGAAGCTGCGCACGGAGTACTCCCCGCGCCACGTGCCCGACAAGATCTTCCAGGTGAGCGACATTCCCTACACGCTCACCGGCAAGAAGATGGAGGTGCCGGTACGGCGCATTCTCGCCGGCATGCCGCACGCCAAGGCCGCGAACCGCGATGCGGTCGCCAATCCGCAGGCGCTCGATTTCTTCATCGAATATGCGCGCACCCAGAAGGACTACTCGATGACCTGACGGCCGCTTGACGGCGGCGAAGGCCGCTCCATAAGCTCAGCGCCCCGCCCGTTGGCCGCACCTCCTCGGAGACTACGATGGAAGAAGTTCAGCTGTTGATCGGCGACCGCGACGTGTCCGCCAAGAACTCTGCGACGTTCAACCGGCAGAATCCGGTCTCCGGCGAGGTCGCTACCCGGGCCGCGGCCGCTTCGGCCGAGGATGCGAAGGCCGCGGCGGATGCCGCGGCGAAGGCCTTCCCCAAGTGGTCGGCCACGGGTCCGAACGAGCGTCGCGCCAAGCTCAACAAGGCCGCGGATCTGCTCGAGCAGCGCTCGGGCCAGTTCGCGACGCTGATGATGGCCGAGACCGGCTGCACCATGGGCTGGGGCCACTTCAACGTGCACTTCGGCGCCATGCTGCTGCGCGAGGCCGCGGCCATGACCACCCAGATCACCGGCGAGGTGGTCCCGTCGGATGTGCCCGGGGTGCTGTCCATGGCCGTGCGGCAGCCCGTGGGTGTCGTGCTCGGGATCGCGCCGTGGAATGCGCCGGTCATCCTCGGGGTGCGCTCCGTCGCCATGCCGCTCGCGTGCGGCAACACCGTAGTGCTGAAGGCATCCGAGGTGTGTCCGGCGACGCATCGGCTCATCGGCACGGTGCTCAAGGAGGCCGGGCTCACCGAGGGCATCGTCAATGTCATCACCCACGATGCACGCGATGCCGGAGCGGTGTCCGAGGCACTGATCTCCCACCCCGCGGTGCGCCGCGTGAATTTCACCGGCTCGAGCCGCGTGGGTAAGATCGTCGCGCAGACCGCGGCCAAGTATCTGAAGCCGGTGCTGCTCGAGCTCGGCGGCAAAGCGCCGCTCATCGTCCTGGAGGATGCCGACATCGACGCCGCCGTGAGCGCGACAGTATTCGGAGCCTTCGCCAATCAGGGCCAGATCTGCATGTCCACCGAGCGTGTGCTCGCGCACGAGAAGATCGCGGATGAGTTCGCGGCGAAGCTCGCGAAGCGGGTGGCGGCATTGCCCTCGGGCGATCCGCGGCAGGGCGAGTTCGTGCTCGCCTCCGTGGTCGGCAAGCCGACGGTCGAGCGTGTGCAGCAGCTGGTGGGCGATGCCGTGAAAGCGGGCGCCAAGGTGCTCGTGGGGGGCGAGGTGAGCGGCACCATCATGAAGGGCATCGTCGTCGATCACGTGACGCCGGCCATGACGCTGTTCCGCGAGGAGTCCTTCGGACCGCAGGTGTCCATCACGCGCGTGAAGTCGGCGGAGGAGGCCGTGGCACTCGCCAACGACACCGAGTACGGCCTGTCGGCCGCCATCTTCACGCGCGACATCGCGCGAGGCATCGAGCTTGCGAAGCGCATCGACACCGGCATCTGCCACATCAACTCGCCGACCGTGCAGGATGAGGCCCAGATGCCCTTCGGCGGGGTGAAGGCGTCCGGCTACGGCCGCTTCGGCGGGCGCGCCGGCGTCGCCGAGTTCACCGAGCTGCGCTGGATCAGCGTGCAGCTCGGGCCGCGCCACTATCCGTTCTGAAGCTCCTCGATCGAGGTGACATAACATGGATCTCGAGCTCAAAGGCCGCAAGGCGATCGTCACGGGCGCCACCCAGGGCATCGGGCTGCGCATCGCCCAGCAGTTCGTCGATGAGGGCATGGAGGTGGCGATCTGCGCGCGCACCGCGGCCAACGTCGAGCGCACGGTGCGTGAGCTCGCCCAGCGAGGCGGCACTCGCGTCATCGGGGACGCCGTGGATGTCACCCAGCGCGACACCTACGTCGGCTGGATCAATAGCGTCGCCGAGCGGCTCGGCGGCCTGGACGTGTTCGTCTCCAACACCACCGGCACGCCCACACACGCGGGCGAGAAGGGCTGGGAGGCGGGTTTTCAGGCCGACATCATGGCCGCGGTACGCGGCTGCGAGACCGCGCTCCCCCACCTCAAGCGCTCCAAGGGCGCGATCGTACTGATCGCGAGCATCTCGGGCGTCATGTCGAAGGCGCTGCGCGCGCCGGGCATCCTCGCGTACGGCTCCTGCAAGGCGGCGCTGATCGCATACGGCGCGCAGCTGAGCAAGGAAGTGGCCAAGGATGGCGTCAGGGTGAACATGGTGTCGCCCGGGCCGATCTATTTCGAGAACGGACCGTGGGACCACATCCGCCAGCGCGCACCCGCGGCCTACGAGGATGCACTCAAGCACTGTGTGATCGGCCGGCTCGGCAAGCCGGAGGATATCGCCGCCGCGGTCGCGTTCCTCGCCAGCCCCAAGTCAGGGTTCACCGTCGGGCAGAACCTGCACGTCGACGGCGGCTACATGGAGCACATCGCGTTCTAGATCAGCCGCGCGGCCTGCTCGTAAAGTCGTGCAGCACGAAGATGCTGTACCCGGCCCGGTAGCCCGTCAGGAACTGCGGCTCGAGTGCGGCCGGACAGATTCCGAGGTAACCCGCACCGCTTGAGCCGACCGCGAAGCCGTTCGCGTTCTGGCAGTAGCTCTGCAGCCCGAGATCGTAGCCGACACGGTAGGCGGTGAGATCCGGAGTGATGTTGTACTGGCTGCAGGCCTGCGTGTACTCGGCGAGCCGGGTGAGGGGCAGGCCCTTTGAGGCATCATTGAGACCTGCGGTGTGCCAGTCGACGAGCTGACACTCGTGCTGACTCAGGCTCGCGCAGCCGGCCAGCGCCACAGCGCCCAGCACGAGCAGGCCTTTGCACACACGGCGTGCTTGCTGCACCGCCCATCCACTGCTCATAGGAACCTCGCGATCCAAACGGCGATCTTGGCGTACCACACTACTGTCTCCGCCGCGGCGCCACGGTGACGGGACTCACGGAACGCGAACGGTTCGGGTGACAGCACCGTATAACCGTGAGTGCTAGCCCCGGTCCTTCCGGGTTCACGGCGGATGTGCTGCGAAGTTAAGCGTTGGATGCGGTGGGTGCGGAGGGAAGGGGGTGGTCCGGTCGGATCATGACGCACCGCAACCATCGGCATTTCAAAGCTTCAGGTCCACGGCGCACACGGCGGCACCGACCGCGGCGTTCTCACCCGCGGGTACGAGGATCTCCAGCATCTTGCCGTCGCCCGTCGCCGTCACTTCCTGTGTCACCTTCTCCGTCTCGATCTCGTACAGCGGCTCGCCGGCTCTGAACTCCTCGCCCGGCTGCTTGTGCCATTTGGCGATCGTCGCCTCCTGCATGTTCATGCCGACACGGCTCAACTTGAGATTGACGCGCATGCGTGTGCTCAGGCCCGGGCTACTTCGGTGGCGACGGCGGCGATGCGCTCGGCATTCGGGATCAGCCGCCGCTCGGCTTCCGGCGCATACGGCAGACACACGTTCGGCACGGTGACGCGCTTGATCGGTGCTTCGAGGTCGTGGAACGCCTTGTCGGCCAGCACGGCCGCGATGTAGCTCGCTGCCCCGCAGCGGTCGCGCGCCTCATCGACCACCACCACGCGGCCGGTCTTCTTCGCAGCGCCCACGAGGGCCGCCTCATCGAGCGGCACGAGCGTGCGCGGATCGACGATCTCGGCATCGATCCCCGCGGCCTCGAGCTGCCTGCCTGCCTCGAGTGCGGGCTTCACCATCGAGCCGATCGCGATGATGGTCACGTCCTGTCCGGCGCGCACCGTGGAGGCCTTGCCGAAGGGAATCGTGTACTCGCCGTCGGGTACCTCGCCCTGCTCGCCGCCGCGCCCGCCGGCCTCCATGAAGAACGTCGGGTTGTTGCCGCGGATCGCGGTCTTCATCAGCCCCTTCGCATCCGCCGGCGTCGCCGGCACCGCGACGTTCACGCCGCCGATATTGAGGAGCACCGGGTAGCTGCTGTCGGAGTGCTGTGCGGCGTTCGATCCGCCGCCGCCGTAGCTTGCGATGATCGTGATCGGCATGACCGCCTGGCCACCCGTCATCAGCCGCAGCTTCGCCATCTGGTTGGCGATGGCATCGAACCCCGTATAGATGAAGTTCGAGAACATCATGTGCAGCACGACCCGGCAGCCGGCGGCCGCCGCACCGACCGCCATTCCCGTGAGCGTCGCCTCGCAGATCGGGGTGTTGCGGATGCGGTCGCGGCCGAACTTCTCGTAGAGGCCGCGCGTGTCGCCCATGATGGCGAGCTCCACGTCCTCGCCGAACACGATGACCTTCGGGTCGCGGGTCATCTCCTCGTGGAGCGCCTCGTTGATCGCATGAATGTAGCGTTTACGGCTCATGGCTTTAAGGTCTCTCGCGTCAGGCCTTCTGTCCGACGAACATCAGATCGAGCGGCAGGTCGTTGTCCGCCGGCTCGCTGTCCTTGGCGAACTGCACCGCATCGGTGACAGTGCGGGCGATGCGCTCGCCGATCGCATCCAGATCCTTTGCCTGTGCGCCGCCGGCGAGCAGCTGCTGGCGTGCCCGGTCGAGCGGATCGCGGCTGCGCCACTCGTCGATCTCCTGCTTCTCGCGGTACTTGCCCCCGGCGAGGAACAGCGCCTCGGCCTCGAGGTGTCCCTGGATGCGGTAGGTGTGCGCCTCGATGAAGGCGGGTCCGGCGCCGCTGCGCGCGTGCGCCACGGCCGCGGCGGCGGCCTTGTAGACGGCGACCACGTCGTTGCCGTCCACCACGCTCACCGGGATCTTGAACGCGCGGGCGCGGTCGGCGATCTCACCGGAGGTCACCTGGTTCGACGGCGTGAACTCGGAGAAGCGGTTGTGCTCGCACACCAGCACCAGGGGCAGCTTCCACAGGCTGCTCACGTTGAGGCTCTCCATGAACACGCCCTGATTGGCCGCGCCGTCGCCGAAGAACGCGACCGCGATGCGGCCGTCGCGACTCAACTGCGAGGCGAATGCCGCGCCGGTTGCGATCGCAAAGCCGCCGCCGACGATGCCGTTGGCGCCGAGGATGCCCTTCGAGAAGTCCGCGACGTGCATCGAGCCGCCCATGCCCTTGCAGATCCCGGTCCGTTTGGCCCAGATCTCCGCCATCATCGCCTTCGGATCCCCGCCCTTCGCGAGGAAGTGCCCGTGGCCGCGGTGCGTGCTCGTAATCCAGTCCGTCTCCTTCAGCTGCGCGCACACGCCCGTGGCGATGGCTTCCTGGCCGATGTAGAGGTGGACGGCACCCGGCAGGTTGCCCGCCGCGGCATCGTCGCGCAGCCGCTCCTCCATGCGCCGGATCAGCAGCATGCGCTCGTAGAGGGCCAGCAGATGGCCCAAGTCAAGGTCAGCTTTGGCGCTCGTCATGAATTCACCTCACACCTCAGCGGAACTGCGCGATCGTGGTGTCGAACGCGCGCCGGGTTACCTGGTCGATCGGCCATTGCCGCATGGCCTTGTTGAGTACCTCGATTCCCCACGGGCCCGGCCAGCCCGCCTTGCGCATGCGATCCACGAAGCCCCGCACGTCGAACTCGCCCTCGCCGCAAAGCTGGCGGTGCTGGGTCGTCTCGACCACGAGGTCCGGCAGCGCCTTCTTGATCCAGCCGTCGTTGACCTCGACGCCGACCACGTACTGCGCGGGGAAGCGCATCACCTCGTCGTAGGGGATCTTGAGCTTCACGATGTGCCACAGGTCGAAGAAGATGCCGCCGTTCTTCGCGGCCGCGCCCTCGACGAGCTCGCGGGCGGAGGCAATTGAGTCGATGATGCAGAACGGCATGAGCTCGAAGCCGACCTTGGTGCCGTAGTTCGTCGCTTCCCGGCACAGACCCGCGAACGACTCGATGAGATGCGGCATCGGGCAGCGCTGGCCGATGAAGTCACCGACCTTGACGGAGCGGGCACGCAGCGCCTCGGCGGCCTTGAAGAGCCGCAGCTTGCGCTCGTCCGAGGCCTGCTTCGCCTCGCCGCTCACGAACCAGTCGGTCAGGAACTCGAGCTCGACATGCTTGATGCCGTTGTCATCGAGAATCTGCCGCATTTCCTTGAGCGTCAGCTTCTCGAGCGTGTGATCGAGGTCGGCGAGCCAGATGCCGAAGCCCGTGAAGCCCGCCCGCGCCGCGCTCTCCACGCGCTCGCGAAAGCCGACCTTGCTGAACTCGTGGTCGGTATGCGGCTCGGCGCCGACTGCGAGCGTCCAGTAAGAGGCGAGCAGATCGACAGCGGCTGCCATGGCGCCTACTTCGTGGCCGGCGCGGGGATCGCGATCGCCACGTGGTCGACCGTGCCCGGCACGCGGGTGATATGACCCTTGCCTGTGGTGTCGTCCATCAAGATCACGCTGCCGGGACCGAACTGGCGCACCTGGCCGTCACTGGCCGTCACTTCCGAGACTCCCTGCACCACGATCAGGAACATGCGGCGCGGCGGACGATGCCAATCCTCCTTGGCCCCGACCTTGAGTGCCATCACCGTCGCGCCCTGGGAGCCCGCGATCTCGTAGGTCGCGAGCGCCTGATCGCCGGCAGTTCCGGTCGGCGACGGGGCGGGGCTGACCGTCATCTTCTCGTCGCGGAAGTGCGAGACCCCGTTTGCATCGGAGTACAGATGAACATACGGAACGGTGCGTGTCGTGCTCGCCATGGC